>Ga0210247_101228_pt1 | contig 21234 bp, 12 predicted proteins | sample ChrtobMetP3_16mM_FD_155449 | JGI IMG/M metagenome (GOLD analysis project Ga0210247, IMG submission 155449) | Chrysochromulina tobin associated microbial communities from unialgal haptophyte culture, Seattle, Washington, United States - P3_16mM | ecosystem: Host-associated > Algae > Haptophytes >... | reverse complement strand
CGAATATCAGTCGTCAGAATACATCAAGGAGCTTCAGAAGAGCTTCAAGCGCGACGCAAAGCGCTTCAAGACGGCTGCACAGCTCGCTCGTGAATGAGCCTTGTTTTTGTATACAAATGTATGACAAATGTATGACAATTGTAAACAAATTCGGGGTTTCTCTGTGTACTCTTGTGTTTGAATGAGTATGTTCCTAGACTCCTCCAGGACCCTCCCGGACATCAAGGAGGGTCTCGGAAATCCGGACATGTCAGGAATCTTGCTAGATTCCCCCACTTTACTGCTCAGTTGGCCTCCCGAATTGCCAAATCGAATTGCCCAAATGCCAAAGCCACGAATGACGAAAAGACGAAAGTCGAAACCACGAAACCGCAAACCCGGTCGCGAGCGCGCGTGTGAACGTTCACAGTCAGACACACGACACCGATAGAGTTGCTCCGTCAGACACACGCGATGCCGACAGAGTTGCTCCCGTCGGCACTCAACAGAACATTATGCCCTTTGCTTCGAGGTGAGGTGCACTTTGACCTTTCAAAGGCAAACGCTCAGGCGGTGCGTGGTCTCGTGGTGGACGAAGAGGTTTGCCATGCCCAAGTCAATGTGCTTGGACTGGTGGCCAGCACCTTCGATCAGAGGAAGCCGAGCTATAAAGCACCTTGGGCCGAGAGTGCGCGCACACGCTTCCACAAGCTATGCTCAGTTCGCTTCGAGAGCAGCGCTCAGGGCTGCATGCACGCGCTTGCTGCATCTGCAAGTTGTGGTCCGCACGCCGAGTGCACGGGCGCTCGTGCATTCATGATTGATCTTGTGGATGCAGACAACCATGCCGCATGGGGGCGCAGGTTTGACGCCGCATCCGACACGTTGCCGACACTCGAGCTCTTGAAGCAGAGGCATGCCGGTATGACCGTGCCTTCGATGGCAGCCCAGCCAGTTCGGATACCGCAGCAGAAAGTGTCACCAGCTGAGGAACGGCGACCGAACCCAGATGAGGATGCAACACGCAGGGCTTTGTTGGGCGAGGACGCGAGCTATCGGTACCAGGTTGACGGAACCGCCGAGATGGTGCCACCGCCAGTACCCATCGTGCCGGCTGCCAGCGCGCCTCCCTCATTGCCACCAGTAGCCGACCGAGACGATGCGGTCGCGAACGATCAAAGGCATGGCTTTGAACGACCATTGGTCGCCTGCTCGGTACTGCTCGAAGATGCCATCAAGCAGTCCACAGGAACGATGGAAGATTTCATTCTCATCCAGCGGCGCGGCAGCCCAACGGCCGCCACGGCGCTTCGCACGCTCTACTCGGCCATTGCAACGTGCACGAGCTCCTCCTCAGCGCCACCGAGCACGCTCGCCAAGTCGTGGTATCGCCTCGGCTTCCTGCTGAATCGGCACGGTGGGCTGGTGAAGGCGGCCAGCCTCGCCCTCGAGCACGCCATCACGCTCAATCCGGACACGGCCGGGCCGCCGAATGCCGAGTTGATGCTTCTGAAGCTCGCCGAGCTCGAATCCGAGCACGTCCGCAACGACGTGAAGGATTTGAAGCTGGAGATCAAGACGCACTACACCGAGGCGAGGCGGCTCAACCCGTCCCTTGCGAGTCACCTGTTCACGAAGCAGTATGGAGAGAGCAGCTTCATGGAGGTGTTGGAGCGCATCGACGAGCGGCGGGCTGCCAGGGATGGTGTCGACGCTCGGGACCTTGCCAGGCAGATGCCCTCCGACCTCGAGCGCTGCGTCGAGGCGCAGTCGATGAGGGACGTGCATCGCCTGCGTGGTCGGCAAGGTGACGTGGACCGAGCTGATGCACTCGATCGGATCTTGCATGAGCTCGTTGCCAAAGGCACCAAAGTGCCGAAGGCGCCCTATGTACGCGATTGAACGGATTCCGCGCGACCGGGCTGACGCGTCGCGTGGCCTTTCTATACTTTCTTAGACACCTAGCACCTTGACCTTCGCGCCGTACGGTTCCATGGTTGCGTATTTGAGAATCAGAATGACTTTAAGAGCCGGTTCGAAGTAAGTAACTCACGCCTATCGGCAGCTTAAGAGCCGGCGGTTCGACGGCGGGCGGCGGCAGCGGGCGGTATTGCTGGGCCTTTGAAAGTTTTCACACGTTGACAAACACTCCTCATTTGAACGACGTACATCGAACGAAAAAACCCCTTAAACCCGCTCTGAAGTGATCCGATGGGAGCTCAGAGCTCACATGTTAAAGACCATGTTTTCCTCACGTGAAGTTGGGGCTCGTGGGCTGACAAAGGAGAGTGGACGCACATCGGGCGTCCTCGAAGCGCTGTGCGAGCGCCAATCGGGCGTCGCAGGCTGCAGCCGCGCGCCACCACCCGTGGTGGGTCGGGTGGGCGGCCCGCTGCTACGCTTCTGCAGCGCCGCCGAATTCGCGGACGCATGGGCGCAGCTGGCCGCAGCTGGCGGCCGCGGAGCTGAGCGCGGCGGCGGCGGCGGCGGCGGCCTCCGCGTCGACGAGCCGAGTCTGGTCTCGGGTGCTCCGATGGGCGCGGCCCCAAGGTCGGAGAGAGGCCGCAGGCCGACGTCGGCGACTGACACGCCGGTGCCTGCGCCATTGAGGTACCGCGTCATGAGCGCGGGTGAATCCGCTCTCGCGAGGGCCGACAGCGGTGTGAGCGACTGATCTGACGGCGCGAGTCTGGACAACGACTCGCCCGCCTGGCCGGGATCCACTGCCACGCGCGCATCCGCATCAGGCGGTGGCAGCACCGAGCTGGGCACAGGTGGCTCGGGCGGAGGCAGCGCCGTCGGACGTGTGGCGCGCGGCGGCTTGTCGCGCCCTGTCGGACGTGGCCGAGAGGGCGTCATCGCCGGCAACGGAGTCGTAGCCGCGGCTGTGTACGCTCCAGAGACGGCGTACGCGTTCGCATCGGGGCGAGATTGCGCAGGCAGGAAGTGCGGTAGCAGCACTCTGCCGCCAGGGCTGCGCACAGCGTCGCCATAGTAGTCCAGGTACATACGCGCAACGGCCACCTCGCGTGCCCAGAAGTGCATCGCTTCCTCCGTCTCGGCACCGAAGACGAGCTTGTCCGACTGGAACTGCTGGCGGCCCTCCGCGCTTAGCAAGCATGCCCACTGCCAGCGCGCCTCCACCGAACACAGGCCGGTGTTGATGTGCACTTCGCCTTCAGCACGTGTCATGTCGATACACTTGAGGCCGATGGAGTGCTGCTGGACAATCTCGCGGAGCGTCCAGAACGAGCGCGAGACTCGCGTGTAGGTGAGGTGGCCGTCACCAACCATGAGTCGCACGGGCAGCCACCTCTTGCCGTGTCGCACCCAGCACTGCAGCTGCAGCGCCTGCTGCTTCTCGATGTGCACAAAAGGTGCCGTCTGCACGTGCACCGTGAGCGCAGTCGACGCGAGCTTGGCCGCGACGTCCTGGAAGAGTTTTGCCGCCTGCTGGCGGTGCTCATAGACCTCGGCGTCCAGCTCGTCCGCACGGGCTTGATGCTTCGCCGCCAACTGCTCCTTCTCTTCGCACGCCTTGGCCTCCTCCTGCCACTCCTCAAGCATTTCCATGACCTCGCTGTCAGCATCCTCTAGGTTGATGCGCAGCCGTTGCAGCGCGCGTCGCAGCCGGAGCGCGTCGCTCTCGTGCGTTGGACTGGTGATCTCATCGTGCGACGAGAACAAATTCAAGCCAGAATCCATGGCGACACCCCAAAATTTGCGTTTCGTCCCTCGGCCATTGATAGTTGGGTCCTGAAACTTGTGGACACTCGTATATCGTTTCAAGACCACGACGATGTACGGCTCCAGGTCACGGCCGTACTACGGTCACATCGTGTCGGCGAGCACGATACTCTGCTGGTGCAAACGGCCCGTACCAGCGGCTCCCTTTCCAACGAAGAAGCTCAGCACTTTGAACGAGGTGTTCTCGACCGCGCTCGTCAGAGATCGCGAGAGGGTGCGCACAGTGACGATGCAGCAGCTCGTCGTGTCGCCTGCACTGGCTGGAGCAGCGACTCCTCTGGTGAACACTCTGGTGCTGCTGCTCAAGCTGCTGGGTTGATCGTCTGGTTTCATGGTCTGATTGCTGAGCCCGCGCCTCGTGGCTCCACCAGCCCTGCGGCCGCCTGTCAGGACTCGGCGCCGTACGCCCCGACCTTGCCTGAGCACAGAGCCGTTACCGCCGAGAGCTACTGTAGGATGCAGCACCACGTTCTCAACGTGATGGAGCGATGTGCGATCGCGGCCGTTGACGCGCTTTGGCTTGCCGCTAGCGCCGCCCGAGAGAGCAGTACTCGTGCAGTGGCAGATGCCTGAACAACTGAGCCGCGCCGGCCCGAATTCTCGTGAATACGTCTTGAGGTACCCAAGCTTGAAGGCCACCGCCCGGTCGAAGTCGCGTGGCTCCGGCCGCCAGCACAGGTCGAGACGAGAGCCAGCCGCATCAGCTCGCAGCCCCGGTTTAGGATTGCCCGCGCTGCCCTCGATGACAAAGCGCCAGCCGTCCATGCGCAGAGCGTGCTTCAGCATGTCATGCCCGCGGACGCACACGACGGTGCTTGAGAAGGCGTCATCCGCGTTGTGCTTGAAGTACGGATCTCGCAACGAGATGGGCATGAAGCCCATACCGCCCTCGGCTGGGTAGGACACGGCTTGATCGGGCGCGCCACCATCTTTAATCTGCAGGATGGATTCCTCGAAATAGTTGCTAACTAAGCGTGCGGCCACGAGCTGACCTGTGTCGGACGGGTGGATGCGATCGAGCATCAGATCGCGCATTCGAAGGCCTTCGGTCTCGTTGCGCTTTACGACCTCGAAGAGTGCACCTCGCATCGAGATGCTCGACACTCCCTCGTACCATCTGGCCATGGCCGTGGCGGCCTCTTCCACCGGCGCCGCGTACGGAAACTCCAAATCGGAGGCATCCACGTAGTTCTTGGTATAGTCGAAGCCACGCATCTTATCTTTGGGCCAGAACTTGAACATGTGCAGCAGCACAATCGGAGGGCGTTGCGGATAGCGCAGCAAACGGCGCAGCAGACGCTCGTACTCGCGCGGCTCGGGTGAGTTGACGCTGTACTCGACAAAGATGAGCTGCGCCGTTGACGGTACGTGGAAGCTGAGGCAGCCATCGACATATGCTGGCGTCGAAGCGGGTACCGCGCCATTAACCCGTCGATGGCCGGGATGTGGGAAGGTTGCATTGAGCCATTGCAGAAATCGGCCGTGCCAGAGAAACATGCCCAGCCGGCGGTGTAGACCGAGCGTGCTGCCTGCTGAGATGCTGCCACCGACAACTGCGTACTCAAGGGGTTCGCCGGCGATGAGCCGTTTTAGTACGGAGTGCAATCGACCGCGGTCGCGATGAGTCACGGAGGCGGTCAACCGGTCGCGGCTTAGCGCGGCCAACGCGCGGGGCGCTTCGAGTGTCCAGGCGGGTGGTATGATACCACTCCCTGCGCTTTGCCTAAGGATTAAAAAGATCAGGAAGCGCAGCATTGCAAATGGATTTCGAGGAGCTGGCAGCATCGTCCTCAGTAATACTATTACACTCTCACAATCGGTTTCGGGGGAAAACTCGTTGCGAACTCGTTGCATGTGTGCAACCGAAACAGCACGTGGAGTGGGTTGATAGGGTATATAGCTATCCCCGTTTCCCAGCTTATTCCCGGCAGCGTTTGCCGTTTCATTCCGCGTTTCCGGTCACAGATACTACCTCAGAGCTCAGTTGACAGTTCGACGAAATCAATACATGTCTCATGTGTAACCGTGAATAGCTAAACAGCATCTATTCAGTATACACCCTCAGTCTACACCAGCCCGCTGCTCACAACTGGCTCGACGCTGACTACCCTCGGGCAGCCCGAGAGATGCGCTCGCAATCTTTCAACGCGTATATACGTGGAGTCCGCCACTCGGCCTCTAGCGGATGTGGTTGGCAAGGGCGGCGCGCCTGTCACAGAGTGACCACCAACATTTCACTTGGCCTCCTTCCCCCGGTACCACTCCACATAGTCATCGAGCAGAAGTGGCCAGGCGCCATCATCCTGCGACATGAAAGGGCGCGCGCGCGGCGTTCAGGTGTGAGTGGTGCGCTGGGCATGAGACAGTGCGCCGGCCGGCGAGGCGAAACACAGGAATGCTGGCGCACCTGGTAGTTGGAGCAGTCGGGCGCGATCTCGGTGCAAAAGTTGAGGATCATCGACCACTCGTCCGAGGAGACGCCGCGCTTCTTGGCCGTCTCGTGCTCCTGCAGGAACTCGCACATGTTCGGTATGTGCTTTGGGTATGTACTGCCGTGAAGCAGTTGAAGCATGGCGACGGCGGAGTTGACGTCGATTACTTTCTTACGATCTTCGCGGCAGAATTTGTGCGTGTAGGCGTGCAGCGAGCGCAGCTGGTCCATGCTGCGCGAACTCCTCAGTGCCGAGTAGATTTCTGTAATCAGCTGTTTGAGGCTTTCGTACGATGTAGCTGCGCTGAGGCCCTGGACGGCGCCGTGCTTCCACTCCTCACGCGAGAAGTAGCCCATCTGCTTGGCATCGAGCAGCCATGCCAGTACTAGCACAAGCACGTCGGATGGTTCAACACCAAGTGCTAAGCAAAGTTTCTCAACACCGTCCGGACCGATGGAGCCGTCAGACTTATCCTCGTACTTGTCAAACTCGTCCTCAAACCAGGCAGATCGAGGCGCCTTCGTTGTCCCAGCGCTGGCCGAAGAGGAGGTAGGTTTTCTCCCGAACGCGCGCATAGACATAAACTTCGAAGAATGCGGTCGGAAAAAGAGTTTCTCGTCGCGTTCACACTCATTGATTCACGCCGGCAACACACGCGGCTCCCGGGGGTGTTGAGGTTCTCCACAGTGTGGGATTTCCTCTGGTCCCACAACTCACAAGCTGGCCGCACATCGCAAGAGCGGGTCAGCGGCCAGGAGGCCGTCGTCGCCACCGCCGGTAGCGCAAGCGTGGTCCACTTTGCCAAACGATGCAGGATCGATTGGATCGAGTGGATCGATTGGATCAGTCGCGCCGCCCCGAGCGCCGTCCGTTACAGCCGGCGCCTTACCCGAGATGGTCGACGTGCCCACCGCATCGCGGAGCACCGATGGGTCTGCCTCATCCTCCCACTCGTCGTCGCGACCAGTCTGTGGACGTGAGGAGCGCGATGCTGCTCCCGACGGTATTCTCGGCTGCCAAGAGCGCACAGAGCCGTCGGGTGCCAATGGTCGAGGGTCGGCCGGCACTTGGTCGTCTGTGCGGCGCCCGTGGTGAGCCTGAAAGTAGCTGCTTGACATCGTCTTCGGGTTGAAGTCAGTGCTCTCCTCTCCCAGCCGGACACGCGAGGAGGTGGGCGCCTCAGGCAGCCAGGAGCCCACGAGACTCGGGTCGAGCTTCGGGGGCGCGTCAACAGGTGCCACTTGCTTGTCTCTGGACACTGCCGCGTAGTAATAGCTGCTGTCGAGACCGCCACGCGCGCCCCCCAGGCTGGCGCAGGTGTAGCTAATTGGTGGCGTCCGCTTGCCGTCCGCCGGCCCACCCGGCATTGCGTGCCGCTCCTTGCCCAAGTCGCGGAGATCCTTGTGCGTGACGCAGTCGTGGCCGCAGCGTGCACACAGGAAAAAGGAGGGATCGTTGTCCTGACGCACCTTGCCACGGCCGTGAAGGAGCACAGTGGTGCGGCCATGCTTTTGGATGTACGCGTTGCAGCTGCAGCCTTTGGCCTTGCAAGCGCCGCGCGGGATGCCGGTGATGTCTTCGTCGCCCACACCGCTGAACGTGGGTAGCTGGCTCGCGCGGATCGCGCGCTCGGTGCGTCGCGTGCACTCGGCGAGCACGCGCGCCTCCTTGTACGCCTCGAGCAAGATTGGGTCCCGAGGCGCAAACTCGAGCGCCTTGCACAGGCGCGCCGCCGCATCGGAGCCGCGCTCGAGCGACATGAGCGCCCGGGCCGCGCGAAGATAAGCCTTCGGCCACTCGGGTGCGAGCTCGATGGCCTTCTCCGCGTCCCGAAGGGACTCCTCGTGCATGTGCAGCATCTCGTACGCGTACGAGCGGTTGGACCAGAGCTCCTTCATCTTAGGGCGCATCTCGATGGCGTCGTCGAGGTACTTGATGGCACGCCCCAGGTCCATGCCGCCCATGTGGTCGGTGGCCATTTGCTTCAGCAGTATCGCCTTGCGCTCGAGCTCGAGCTCCTGGGGACTCATCTTGGCCACGCGCTGCGCCTCCTCCACGGCCTCCCAATCGAAATCTTCGGTGATGCGTCTGGCTGCATTCGCCGTCGCCGACTGCCGCTTCTCCTCGGATGCGAAGGAGCCCGAGATACCGGCGCCCGTGCCGTTCACGCCCTTCTTGGCCCACGAAACTCCCTTTGCGTTGCGTATCGCCGCCATGCGCGCACCAATGCTCGCCTTCTTTTGCCGCTCCCAGCCATCTTTGTCGGTCTCGGCAGCCAAGCCACTGATGCCGCCCATAGCAGCATCCTTTCCGTCAGATCCGCCCGTCGCATTCGTCGCGGCCGCTTCGGCGACCCCAGCCAGGTTGAGGGGTCGGAGCGCGATCACCTCGCCCTTCGGGAGCTGCACGTTGTACCGGCCTGTCTCACAATTGTACGAGGTGCAGACGCCGCGGCTGCCGTTTAGCGCCGGACGGGCGAGCAGGCCCTCAATGGTCACTGAACGGCCGACCAGCGACGGTGTGTCTGCCCGCGCGGATGCCTTCGTGGCCGGGAGCAGCGACGGCCGAGGCTTGGCGTCGCCGGAGTCGCACGGCGCGCACGAAAGCGGGCTACCCGCCGCGTCGGCAGGCAGACTGACTGCGCCGACTGCAGATTGGCGGCGGAGGGCTGTAGAGCGCAATGCCTTCTCCTCGCCGACTACGCGAGTCTTTGGAAACGTGTGTGGCGCCTCTCCGTGGCCCATGGCAAGATATTCTTGAAGAAGTTCGGGCCGGGAGGCCATTGATATCACCTCGGCGACTCCCGCGTCTGCCTCCTCACCTTCGGCAACCTCGCCCTCGGCGGCGTCGCCCTCATCATGCACGGCACCCAGGGACGCACCCGTGGGGGCCGCCGACGGAGTAGCCGCGATGGCCGCGCGCTCGAGAAACTTGCTCCTCGCGGCTGCCCGCTCCGCTTGGCGCGCTAAAGCCTCGGCTTTCTCCTTCTCAAGTCGCTCGCCAGTCCCCTCGGGCCTGCTGAATTCCCGCCCGTTCTCGACGTACGTCTCCATCTCGACCGCGCCGTCGAAGCTCGAATCGTACCTGTCGCCGGTCTGGCGCTGTTTGAGCAGCGTCTCGAATTCTGCCGCCTCGTGAGGCGCCATCTCGACAGTCGCGCGCTCGAGATCGCGCCTCAGATGGGGATTGTGTGGCTGGAGCAGGAGGGCCTCGTGCCAGTGGAGCGCTGCCTCCTTCCAGTGCCCAAGCTGACCCTCGATCATGCCCAGGGAGATGAGGCCCTCGGTCCAGCCGGGGCGCTCGCGCACAACCTGCAACGCGTCGGGCAGTGCGAGATCGTACCGGCCCATCCCTATGTGCTCCTTCGCACGCTGGTGGACGAGGAACTGATCGTTTGGCGTGTGTGCGATCGCCATTGATAGTAGTTCGACGGCCTCCTCATGCATACCCCATTTGGAGTGGATCGCCGCGAGGTTGCGCAGCGCAAGGGCTTTGTCAGCAGGCTCGGCAAATTTTTGGATGTCAGCGAGGACCGGCTGGCGCTCAGCAGAAAAGGCTGCCTTCTTGCGCTTCTGGGGCGCATGTCCTGCGCGGCGCCAGCCTCGGCAGAGCTCCTTTACAGCGAGCCACGCCTGCCGTAGGTCCTTGCTCGCCTCGGGCCCTAGGCGAGAGTCAGCCTTGCAGCCGAGCTGAAATGTGCGCATTGCGGCATCATAGTCGCACAGGCGCAGCTCAGACTGGCCGCGAAGCAGGTGGGCACGTCCCTCCTTACGCGCAAGCTCATTCTTCTGCTGGCGCGTCATCAGCTTGATGCCGAGCTCTTTAGGGTTTTCCCACGGCTTGATGTCGGGGTCGTGCTGAAGCCCGTACATGTAGCACGCCGTGGCAGCATCTTCAACGGCAAGTGCGAAGCGGTTCGATTGCGCGTGAGCAACTGAGCGCTCGCAGTAGAGCTCCGCATCGTCAACTGCAGCGAGTGGGGGCGGTGGGACAAGCGAGCAATCGTGTCCACAGTCAGCAAGGCAACGTCGCTAGCAGTGAGTTTGAGGCAGCGGTGGACGTGGCGGTAACGGTGGCGACAGCGAGCGCCAACGGCAAAGCGTAGCAGCAAAGCGTACCCTTGTTTGTGATGAGCTTGTTAAGCTCGCGTATGGCTTGCTCGGGTCGGCCTAGCCGATTGCATTCCTGCGCGAGCGCGAATCCAGACAGCGAGACAGCCCCAGTCTCTGGCACGGGCGGCGGTGTGTGTGCATGAGCTGTTAAGCGTGCTACCTCCGCCTGGAGATGCTTGGAGCTTGGATCGAGATCGAGGGCCCTCGAGTAAGCAGCGAGTGCGTCGTTTGCGCGCCCAAGCCCCTCGAGAGCGGCACCCAGGCGCCCATGCGCCTTGGAATAGCCGGGGTCGAGCTCGATGGCCTGGGTGGCATCCTCGAGACCCTGCTGAAACTCGCGCATGGCCAGCCACGCCGCCGCGCGGTTGGACAGCAACTTGACGTCCGTGGGGCGCCGGCGCAGCGCTTGGGACCATAGTTGCTGCGCCTCGTTGTAGTCACCAGCTTCGTAGGCCATCTTGCCCTGCGCTTGCAGCACGTCTGCGTCCGCCACCCGGCCCACACCATGCCAAGAAACCTCGCCCTGCAGTATCTTCGCTGCCAGCGGTGGCGTTGGTGGCGGCGGCGCGGCGGTGCCAGCTTCTGCTAAGAGCTGCAAAAGCCGCGAGAGCTCCATGCGCATCGCTATCGAGTCGGGTGTTGCCTTGAGGCCACGCTCATAGGCTGCAATGGCCTCCTTTGGGCAGTTGAGAGCCGCTAGCGCTGCGCCGTGGCGCCCGTGCGCCTTGCCCCAATTTGGTCGCAGCTGCACGGCCTTGAGCGCATCATCGAGGGCATCGTCCGCTTGCCCAAGCAGTAGGTGCGCAGCCGAGCGATTCGAGAGCACCGTTGCGTCGTCAGCGCCGGGGGATCCGAGTGCCGCCGTGTACAGCGACACCGCCTCGGCGTAGCGCCCTTCTTTGAAGGCAGCGCTGCCGTCCGCTTGAAGGCGCTCTGCAGTCGGCCTAAGAGCTTCCAGAGTGGCCTCGTTCGCAATTGATGCACTAGGCAGAAGATCTAATGGAGCGCCTTCTAATGAAGAACTAATAGGCAAAGGATCTAACCCAGCGCCCTTCTCTATCACCGGTGAGTTGGGGCGCACATCGCCAGGCGCGCATAGAAGATCTGACGGCGAAGCAGCGGAAGATTCAGTAACGCAAGTGGCAGCTCCCCTGCATGAAGCGGAAGCCATCTCCACCATCGCCTGCTCGACCTTCTTACGCAAACCCATTTTAGAGAACCCAAGGCGCTTGAGCTCTTCTGTCAGCGCCGAACGATCGGTGCGAGCATATGCTGCCAACCTCTCGAGTGATCCACCGTGGCTGAGAAGGGCGGCGCTCAGTTCTTCCATGCCATGTGCTTCGGAGAGGCCCTGAACCCTGTCGCGAGACATCGGCCAAACATATACAAGTAGGGCGCGAAACTTATAAACTTATTTGTAGTTCCTGTTGTGGTTCACGTTCACGTAAGGTGCCATCTCGGCAAGACGCACGACCGCCCGTGGAGAGAGATTTGAAACTGACCAAGCTACCTACACATTGGCAGGACCCCCTGAATTGCGGGGGGGAATTTGAAGGGGATGTCGGCGTGTGAGAGTATGGCTTTATGGCGGCATGCGACATGGGAAAATTGGACGGCATGCACGACACGGCGGGACACGGGCATGGGAACTTGCTTGTTTTCCTCGTTGCTTGTCGGTCCCGTGGAGACGTTCCTAAGACGTTCCGAGGTGTAGGCCAGCACGGATGTGTTACCTCCGAGTCCCAGTGAGCCAGACGCCCGCTCCCAGTCCCCGACACGGGCCCGGTGGCTGCGTAACTTGTAATTGATTTCTTACGGTCACTTAACGGTTACTCACTTAGGGCCGGTGTTGGACCGGTGTAACTTGAAAATTTCGAGCACCGCCGAGCGTTGCTGAGGCACATGCTGTCGAGCGCCGCCGCTGGCCGCGCTGCGCACCGTGCAGAGGCCAGAGGCAGAGCGAGCAGCGTCCGAGCCACGCGTACGCGACAGAACACGTGACACGCGCGTACGCGACCGTGACATAGTTCAATCCCCGTCAATCAGAGTCGGCGTCCTGAGGTGTCCTACGCTGGTTATTTAGTTCTATAGTTGATGATAGAAGACGGCCCGAGATCAGACATCGTCCCCGACCTCGTACTCCCGTTCCTCCTCGCCGTCGCCATATTGCTCGCCGTCGGTCGATAATCCCAGCTCGCGTAGCCGCTGCAGTGCCGTGGCGTCAGCCTCACGCATGGCGGAGCTTGCCGAAAGCCGCACGCCCATCCGGCGCAGCACGTCCTCGACGTGCTCCTCAGTGAGCGCAGCGCCGCAAGACGTGCCAACGCTACTTTCAGACCCGAGGAATTCGCGGGCTCGATAGACGATCAGGATCGGAAGGTCCTCGTCCTCGAGCGTCTTCTTGGCATCGTGCGCGCACACGCTAAGGAACTTGACCTGGTCGTACTTGGCGGCGATGGCCTCGAGCTTGAAGTGCAGGCGGACGCTCGCGGGCAAATAGTGCTCCATCAGGTGCACAACCACGAAGGTCTGGTCGCTACCCACATTGTCCACGGCCGCCGGGTATTCGAGTGCATCGATAGCATCGACATGACCAAACGTCGGAAGGCACGCCGAAGCGGCCGCGGCTTTCTGCACCTGCTGGAGCCGCTGGATGCGATATCTCATGAACTCCACATCCTCCTCCTCGTCGTCTTCTTCGTCGACCGCAGCGGCATGGCTCACGGCAGCCTTGGTGCCGCCTCCAGCAAGGCGTCGGTTGGTCTCTTTTTGGCGAACCTTGTCGGCCTCTTGTTGCAGCGCGATCATCGCGTAGTGCTGCCGTGCGTCATTCATGACGCCCTTTGCACCCGTGGCCAAGCGGTGCGGCTTGATCACGCTCATGTTCGGATCATCGGATCGGAACATGGTCGATATGTTCCCGGTCTCGTCCTCGATACCATCCACAAACTTGCTGATCTCGCGTTCGAGCCTGTTGCTCGGCAGAAAGCCGTGGTCGGAAGCGAGGCCGTGACTGTCCATCTTGTTGTTGGGTCAGGCGTGACAAAGATGCTGATTGGTGGACTTAGTTGCCTAAGTTGGCCGCCAATCAGCATCACGGCCGCATCTTATGCCGAACTTTCACGCACAGCTCCTGCAGCTAGCCACTATTCCTCTTGATTTTTCGGAGGAGTGTGTTTCGTCGCGAGACGCGTCCTTCTTGTCATCACAGTGCGCGGCTAGGATTGACACATGGCAGGCGACGCAGCGAAGAAGACGTTTGCGCAGAATCAGCGCTGGTTGAACAAGTATCTCCTGATTCTTCTTGGCATCAACGTGCGCCTCGTCTCTCCCCTATGAACGACTCATGCCATCTGCTGATCAGCACCACCATGTGTACACTCCCTTCCACGCAGGCGGCATACCTCGTGTTTCGCGTGTACTTCTTATGGAGTAGCTTCTCCGGCTGGCACATTGCTGGTCTGGCCTATACGTGGACCGTGTACGTCGTGTGCATGGGCCTCTTCTTCGCGTCGGCAAAGCCCAAGTATGATGAGAAGCAAACGGACAAGCTGGTCTATGGCGGCACAGCGCTTGATGAAAGCGGCGGCGTCCTCGAGTACACTTGGGACATGCTCTACGTGACCATGTTCTTGCAGCTCGCGACCGGCTTCGTCTCAGACTGGTGGTGGCTGGTGCACCTCATCCCGCCTAACGTGGCCTTCTACTTCTTGTGGATAAAAGTAATCTACCCATGGATATCAAGACCCGACCCCGATCCCGTAAACCCCATGATGCAGCAAGGTGTCAAAGGCCAGAAAGTTAAGTACGGCAAGGCAACCTGAATCAGGCATACGATCCTTGCGGCTGAAGTCAAAGGCAGTCTATGCTTGTGCAAGAGACACGTACAGCAAGCCCTATGTCGCTCAAAATACGTCGACCGGACGCGCTCTACGCTTCTCTACGCACGTTCGCTTCACGCCCGGGACTCCGACACGAGTCTTCCAGTAATGTGGGAAGGAAGCGTACCGCACCGCGAAACAATGCTGTCAAAAAGAATCGGTCTGGATCGCGTCAACCAGCATTCTCGAGCGATGCGCGCTAGATTTATTACAGGCCGGCTCGCGTCACCGACACGTCGGAGCGTGAGCGTCGCCGTCGGGATATCCGGGATCGATCACAGACTGCCGGTAAGCCCGCGCGACCGGGAGTCCGCTGGACGAATCGCCCCATTGCAGCAATCATGCCAAACGTACAATAACTCATGGTACATTGATGCCGAGTCATTTTCGCACGTCGCTCTAACGTCGCACCGCCCCGCGCCCGGCCGCGCGAGCCCGCGCGGCCGCGCGCGCCCCCGCGGTGCGCGGACCGGCGACCGCGCGCCGGCACGTCCAGAAAAACCCACACCCACAGAACCGCCTAACGACCCGCGGGACGCGGGAGGCGAACCCGGCGCGCGCGGGACCGCGATTCCGGACTGCGCCCCCGGGTGGCCGCGCACGAGGGTGGAGGCACCGTCCCCGCCGACGACCGAGCGCGAGCAAAACCCCGGCCGCCGGCGGGACCAGCCCCGACGAGCCGAGCGCAAATTGAGATTCGCGCACCGGCAAGCAGTAGTGGTCTACCCGCGGAGACGCGCCCGATGGCGCCCGATCGGCGATCGCGGTTTGAAAACCAAACGTTTCGTGTCTTCTCGACCGCACGAAACGAAGCGCTGAACCGCTTTCGTCGTCCGCCGTCGGAAAGAAAGTCCATTTGCCTCATTGCGGCATTTCATGCGCTCTGGGCCCAGACCAGGACCGAGGACCGGACAAAGCGCACTGAAGGCGCAGCGAGGCTGCGTGCCGCCCAACATAGAAACTACTTGGCTGACGGCCACTGCACATCAATCGAGCTGCTGAATGGCGATCCCGGCTTTCCGTTTGCGTCTTCGTCGGCGAGTTCGCGACGACCTACGTTGCCGTCTGCCGTATGCCCGCGATCACGTTGGCGCTAACAATAAGAGCGCCGCCAGCAATTTGCACGAAGCCGATGCTGTCCTTGAGTACGATTGCCGAGAAGATGCACGCAAAGAGCGGCTCCATGGCGTACGCAAGGGCGGCCGTCGATGCGCGAATGCTACGCTGCGCGTATGACATAGCCCACGTCGTCGCGCCTACGATCATCACGCCATTCCATGCAGCTGCGGTGAAAAGCCTGTTTATCGCGTTGGCGTTCGCATGACGAAGCCATCGCATCGAGTTGCCCCCCACCTCAAAGATGATGCAGGCTAGCAGCGCGACCAAGTCGAGAAACGCATTGGTCGCCACCTGTCCAGTTGCCTGTACCGTGGCATTCACCTCGCCATAAGCGCTCAGCCTCACTGTGTGCATCGCGTAGCTCATCGCAGCGCCGATCGAACAGGCAATGCCAAAGGCCGTGTCCTGATCATGGTCTGGCGGGGCATGGGCGCCGCGCGCCTCAAGCAAGTGTGGCACGATGGTGATCATTGCGATCCCTCCGAGAGCGAGAAGGCTGGGCAGCACACGAAAGAAGTGGCGGCCGAGCGGAGCGTCACACGACTCCATGCCTTCGAGCAACGGCACGACGACGACGGACGACTGGACGAGAATGGCGTTGGTCGTCGCCGATGTGCCCGTGAGCCCGATGAGCTGTAGAAGCTGCCCGAAGAAGAGGTAGACGCCGAGTTCACAACTGGCCATTGCGGCTCTGCGTGGCGCTTTGGCGCAATCCGCATCAGAATCAGGCACCGGGATGCACTGGCGGCGCTGAAGCGCTTCGAGCGCCCAAAGCAGTCCCAGCGCGGCCGTGCCAATAAAGTGGCTCACAAGGTTGGTGAGAATGACCGGTGGTGCATGCCGAGTATCGAGCAACATCTTCAGCGACGGCGTGAACGTGCCCCATAGAATGGGGACGCTCACGAGTGCTGTGTACGGTAACATCAGCCTGCGGTACGGTAGAGAGCCGGCGGACGATGCCACTGGGCTGGACGAGTCGAGGACCAGGACGGTCTCCTCATCTGACATCGCGCCCGACATTTTTCATCGTGAACAGTTGTGAACACGCGGCACCAGGCACGAGTAAAACATTTGTGGCATTCCGCATTCCAATTGTTGTTACATGTATTGATGGCCGGATGTGGGGAAATCTTGTGTACGAGAAAGAGCGTCGTCAGGGCCGCCGCGGTCCCATGGCAGGCACCTTCGGCGGCGGGGCAACTCCGAGCCTCTTCGGAGGCGCGGCGACACCTTCTGGGGCCAACGCGTTTGCCCCCGACGTGAAGGGTACGAGCCTCTTCGGAGGTACGCCGGCGCCTACCACCGGCCTCTTCGGAGGCGCGCCTGCTGCTGCTGGCGGCGGCCTCTTCGGAGGTGCGCCGGCTACTGCTGGTGGCGGCCTCTTCGGAGGCGCACCTGCGCCAGCCGCCGGCCTCTTCGGAGGCGCACCGGCTGCTGCTGGCGGCGGCCTCTTCGGAGGTGCGCCGGCTGCTGCTGGTGGCGGCCTCTTCGGAGGTGCGCCGGCTGCGGCTGGCGGCGGCCTCTTCGGAGGCGCACCGGCTGCTGCTGGCGGCGGCCTCTTCGGAGGCGCACCGGCTGCTGCTGGCGGCGGCCTCTTCGGAGGCGCACCGGCTGCTGCTGGCGGTGGCCTCTTCGGAGGTGCGCCGGCTGCGGCTGGCGGCGGCCTCTTCGGAGGCGCACAAGCTGGCGGCGGCCTCTTCGGAGGCGCGCCTGCTGCTGCTCCCGGCGCGTTCGGCGCTTCAACTGGGAACCTCTTCGGCGCGGCGCCTGCAACTGCGCCCATGCCGAGCGAGGGCTCGATGGATGGCCACATTTTTTGGCAGTGGCAGAAACAGATGGAAAACGCCTGGAATTCCAAGGACAAGCAGAACTGTTCTTTCAAGTATATCTTCTTCGACTCGTGCGAAGAAGCCGGCCCAGACAGCACGATGAAGGTGGATCCCCAAAAGCTGCACGAAAGGCGGAAAAAAACCCGAGAGATGTCCGACAACGCGATGTGGGAGCGGGCAGACGCCCAAAACCGCGACCCTTCGCGGCTCGTCCCCGTGCAGGTCACGGGCTTCGAAGAGCTGCACGAGCGGCGCAGAAATCAGCTAAAGATGGCGAATGACATTGCGGAGTTCAACAAAAAGGCGCTCGCAATCATTCATACCGTCAAGGATGAGCGCAGCTTGCAAATCGATCTCCGTTTCCGACACTACGTGGAGCGCCAGCAGATGCTGGCCCACCGCGTCCTGAAGCTCCATGCGGCCATCGAGCGCCAGCATATCAATCGCAACGAGCGCTACCGTCACGATGGTGGCTTAGAACCGCCGATCGAGATCAAGGAGGAAAACGACATACGCCGGCTGTATGCACTTGAGCACGAGCTAAGGAGGCCCATCTCGCGCCTGCACGAGCTGAGCTCGCGTCTGGAGCAGGAGGCCGGCCGCGACAGCCAGCTCGATGGCCTTCCGCCGGTCTCCCGCTTACATCTTGACAGCCTGCAGGAATGGCTCACGCGCCAGCAGGAGGCCGTGCGAGTCCTCATCGAGGTGAGTCTGCAGGATCTCAAAGATCTTGACGTCGTGCGCGAAATCGTGTGCGAGATGACTGGCCGTAACCCGTAAGCCCGAAACGGTGGAGTCTGTCGTAGGCTGGTTGTTGGTGTCCGGGGGCGCACGCGCGACACCAACAAGGGTGCACGTACGCAAGGGGGGAGCTCGGGGTCCGGTCTCATATGATGTCCTCGTTTTGCGACAATAGCGGGCAATTATTCAATAGAGGTAACGGAGGTACACGCCTTGCGTTGGTACGCCGGATCTATTTCTAAAGACTAAACGCCACACCGCGCGCCGGCGGAGTAATGTGCGCCATGAGGGTTCTAACGCCCCAGATTGTCGTGCAAGAGCGAAGAGTTCCTCAGAAGAACTTGAACTTGAACTTGCGCTCTCGAAAACCTGCTATCGAAACATAGGCGCTGTGTTGAACGTGCGTCCATGGCGCCGAGCTTGGAGAGCTTGTGGCGCGACGCTCAGCATGCGCATTTGGCCGGCGACATGGCGCGCGTGCAGCGCAGTCTGCGCGCGGCGATCGACATTGCGCCACAATTCGGCGACGCCTACTTTGAGCTTGCCAATACGCTGTCTGCTGGCGGTCGCACGCAGGAGGCGGTCCGTGGCTACCGCGCGGCATTGCGCACAGGCAACGTTGGAGACGTGCCGATGGCGCACAACAACCTTGGTAACACTCTTGCCGATCTCGGCGACTTGGAAGCGGCCACGCGCGAATACGAGCGCGGGCTGCGCTTGGCACCCACGTTCACTTACCTGCATAATGGGCTCGCAAATGTCTTCACCTCGCAGTCGCGCAACGCCGAGGCGGCCGCAACGCTGGCGCGGGCGATACGTGTGCGGCCCACTGCGCATTACGCTTACTACAATCTCGGCAACGCCCTGCGGCGGATGCAGCGATTCCCCGAGGCCGAGGCAGCCTTCGTGTCTGCAATCAGAGCAGTCCCAGACGATGGACGCTACTCGCAAGGCCTTGGCCAGCTCTGCCACGAGACCAAACGTTTGAGCGAGGCGGTGGCCTTTTATGCAGCAGCAGAGGGCCAGCTTGCGAGCAAGGGCTGGGCGCGCTCCGCTCCGTTAGAGCGCGACCATGCCTCAGCTCTGCGCGAGGCGAAGCGGTTCGACGAGGCCGTGCACCGAGCCTTCGAAGCGCAGCGCCTCGAGCCGGATGGCGTCGCCGGTCTCTCCACGTTGACAACCGTGCTCAGGGATGCGATGCGGCTCGAGGAGGCCGCCGTCTACCACCAGCGTGAGGCGCTCGCCGACGTGCGCACTGCAGCCGCGACCGCGAACGAAGCTGAAAAAGCGGCGGCCGTAACGGCCTTTGCCACCCAAGCGGCGCGTGCGCGCCATCGTATTATGAGACGCTTGGTGCTCTTCTGTCGGCCATCGTATTCGGGCGAGCGTTCAGATGTGCCGGGTAGTTGGGCGTGGGGTCCACGGGCCAAGGAGCGCGGCATTGGAGGCTCCGAAAGTGCCGTCATCTCAATCTCGCGCGAGCTCGCAGCCCTCGGCTGGGCTGTGGAGGTGTATGCCAACCCTCCGAGCGAGGACATTGGCGTCGACGACGCAGGTGTCCTCTGGCTTCCGTACTGGTCGTATGGCACCCTCGAGCCGCCAGGCCGTGGTATCAGTGCTCCCGTTCATGTGTTCATCGCCTGGCGCTTCGCGGAGGCCCTCGCACTTGGTGCGGAAGCGTGGCGTCGATACTTGTGGCTACACGACGAAGTACGGCCGGAAACCGTGCCTCGTGCAGCGCTGCCACTCCTCGAGGGCGGCGGAATTTTCGTGCTCTCGTCCTTCCATCGCTCGCAGTTGCCCGAATACGCGCAGCGGCTTGCCATGCTCACTGCAAACGGCCTCGACGCCTCGGCTCTGGCGGATGGGGCTAATGCAAATGACCGATTCATCTACGCATCGACCCCGAGTGCTGGCCTGCACCTTCTTCTCTCCATGTGGCCACGCGTGCGCAGCGCTATCAAAACGGCCAGGCTCGACGTATACTACGGCTTCTGGCCGTACGCCATGTGGAACGACCAGCCTCACCTCATCAAGCTACGCAAGCTCATCGAGCCGCTGCTTGAGCAGCCAGGTGTTCATTACCATGGCATGCGCTCTGAGGTGGAGCTGGCAGCAGCCTACGCAGCGGCAGGCTTCTACGCGTACCCGACCGACAAGGCCGAGACGTCTGGCATCGCCCTCATGAAAGCGCAGGCGTGCGGGTGCGTGCCCGTCACCTCGGGGCAGCCCATTTCGGCGTTGCCGGAAACGTGCGGCGAATTCGATCTTGGGGCGACCGGCCGCTCTGGCTATATTGGCCAGGATCTGCAGTGGCAAGAGGACTTTTTGCGTGCGCTGCTCGCTGCTGCGCAGCGGCCTCCTTCTGAGCTGAATGCGTTTCGTGCGCGCATGAAGGTATCCGCCCGTCGTCGCTTCAGCTGGTCGTCGGTCGCAAAGCAGTGGACGTCGTTCTTCAATCAGACGGCTGATGTGCAGACGAGTACTAATGACCAGCCTGCCTCAGTGCCACGGCGAACGCCGCTGCCATCGTCGCTGATCCTGTCGCCTCGGTCCACGTCACAGCCGTCCTGGTCGGCGCCGTCTCCAGTACCTGCAGGCCCTCCACCATCACCGCCACCACTGCCAACGAGCCGAACGCGCCGGAAGGGTTCAGGGCAAACGGTTTTCCTCGAGGTTGGCCTTGGCGGGCAGGCCGAGGAAGTCCTCGACGCACACCCTAGGGATGAGGCGGCGGCAACAGAAGCGGAGCGCACCGCGACGTTGCTGGAGCGGCTTCACGATCAGCGCGCCCGGCGCCTCCATCTCGAGCAGCGCGTCATTGACTTGTCTCAACACGCCGGCGATATTTAACCACGATTGTGGATTGAACCACACCCGAGAGCCGAGGGCCGATAGTCGCATTAAGTGTGCGGCCCCGGCGCTACCCCGGCGCCGCACGCGTGGCGGTTCGCTTACCGGCGCGCCGGCGGCCGGCCGGACCGAACCCGCGGATTTCGGCCGCGCGGGGCGCAGGACCCGCGGCGGCGTAGGCCCGGCGGCGGCGGACGGCGCTGAGACGGCGCGCGCCGGGCGGGGCGCGCCGTTGCGGACTCGTTAAAAACTCGTTAACGGACTCGGGGTCGTACACATGCGTAACTGTCACACTCTTCTATACAGTTTTTGTGTGGGGGCCGGCGAGTACGGAATTACGCCGCTCGCGCGACCCGGCGACCGACGCGGGTCCGCGCTAAGGGGGAATATGGAGTTTTTGGTTTTTGACAACCAGCATGCAAACAACATACCCACTGATTCTCCAGAGCATGGGGATCACCATGGTACCCTTGGGATGCACAGGGCATGCATCAAACATGAGCTACCAACCTCCGAAGGTATGACTTTTTTTCATACACTG
>Ga0210247_101226_pt1 | contig 21277 bp, 18 predicted proteins | sample ChrtobMetP3_16mM_FD_155449 | JGI IMG/M metagenome (GOLD analysis project Ga0210247, IMG submission 155449) | Chrysochromulina tobin associated microbial communities from unialgal haptophyte culture, Seattle, Washington, United States - P3_16mM | ecosystem: Host-associated > Algae > Haptophytes >... | reverse complement strand
GCGGAGACGCCCCATACCCAGGGCTCTCCGTATCCCCCCCGATCTGGTTCCATGATGGAGACCGTCCCTGTGACCTGGCACCTTCACGTTGAGTTCACAGCTGCGTAACTTTGGGCGTCACGCAGCATTCCGAAATGTTCGTTGAAATCCGAAAATTGCACGCAACTTCGACTCGTATGCTTGGACAGTGGCGCCACGATGGTCCAGCCTGGCGATGCATACACTGATGCCGCGTTTCTTGGGCGTTGGGCGCGGTCATCGCGCTGCTTCCGCGGCCTGCTGCGTGTTTTGCCCATGACGTGCACAGCGACATTTGTCGTGACACTGGTGCTTTGCTATAATGCGTACGAGGATGCAAGTCCCGACCCTGCTCGCCCGCTGCAAACCATTTCCACCTATCAGGCTGGCCCGTCACGTGGCCCACGGCATGCCGTGCCGTGCAACGACTATTGTGCATCTACCGGGTGCGGCTGGACCGAGCCATGGGCATGCCCGTGGTCGCCCGAACCAGGCATATCAGGCTACGCCGGCGATGACGACAGCACTGGGTTTGCCTGCTGTTGCGTGCAGCGGACCAAGGAAAGCGATTCATGCGGGGATGATAATCGCAGCGGCTGGCCACGGAACTTGATAACGTTCCGCTGGGGCATGGGGCTGGTAGCCGCACAAGCGCTGCTAATGGTGACTTCGCGCATGGCGCTGCTCCTGCTGGCTGCGACAGCAGCCAGGGCGAGGCTTGACCGCCCGCGCCGTGTACCTCGCGTCGTCTTCCGGGCGAGCGCCCTCGTTCTGTACATGGGAATCGCCAGCCTGTGCGGCGTCGCCGCTGTCACATACTACGACGACGGACCCCTGCACTATACGTTTGCAGCTGGAGCCTTTACCTTACTCCCGCTCGGCCAATTCATGGAGACCCTCGGCCTTCTCTGCCTCGTGCTGCGACCGCGTGGCTATGACCGTGTTGGCGTCGCCGTGGTCTGCTGGGGCGTTGTGGTGCCATGGTCGGTGCCTATCTGCCTCTCCACGCATCTCGCCATTGACCATCCGCCCTTGCAGTGGGCTGGCGCGATCCTGGCACTCGCCTACTACTGGCCCGATACATGTGGCTTCACCAATTCTTTGGTGGCGTACTCCCTGAGCACGCATGAGCACATGAACAACAAGGTGGCAGTCGCATGCAATGTGGTCGATGCTTACCAAGGAGGTCACCTTGGTGCATGAGTGTCGCTCTCTCGAGTCTCCCAACTCAGTGCGCTCTACCCCTGACACCGAGGAGCGTAATGGGTGACGTTCACCGAGGTGGAGCTCAACTATCAACTCAGTCGAGTCTCTCGACCTCAACTCAGTCGTACAGTCGAGTCTCTCGGAGTCGAGTCTCGAGGTGTGACTATGAGGCCATAGTCACATATGAGGCGTGAGTGACTATGAGGCGTTCCGATTACGGCCATTACCGGCTCCAGCGCGAGTTACGCACAAAATAGAGGTACGAAGTTTTATAGTTTGTCTGTAACGTAACTGGAGTTTGACTCCCAGGACCGCTCCGACTCACCCGGGTCGGGTCCGGTCATGATGGAGACAGTTCAAAGGATTGTATTTTGCGCCATCACAGCATCGGCTTCTTGACTCGAGATGGCTTGAACGTACTGCTTCAAGCACGCCACCGCACTGAGATTGTAACAAGCAGCGTGGACGTTGCTCGAAATGGCCGCATACTTGTCGGAGTGCCTCCCTTCCGGCGGAAGCATCTTGTGGAACTCGCGAGGAAACACGAGAGGGTAGTTTGGGCACACCTGTCGCAAGCTTCGAAAGTCAGCGCAGAGCGCGCCCAGCTGCGCGGGCCGCGTGAATGAAGAGCCGCCGGTATAGACCACTCGAGCATGCATCAGCCAGTGCAGGTCTGTGACGCTCGATTCGATGATGTCCTCCGTACTGTTGCGCGCCTCCGAGCTGTTGCGACCGGGCTTGTCCTTGGTGTTGCCCAAGTTGAGCGCCGAGTGGGTGCGTCCTCGGAGAGTGACCGCGCTGCCCACCTGGATGCCTAGCGCGCGAGCCGACTTGAGAATGCCCGGGCTGTCCGAGATGACGAGATCGTCCCCGCCCCATGCACTGAGAGTAGGACATGCATGCAGCAGCCACTGCCTGCTCACGGTCGCGTTGTACACGCCATAGCTCCTCTGCGCATTGCTCAGATCGGCCCAGTCGGTCCTCAGATGCAACGCGCGATTGAACTCCAATTTGGCCCTGGGCGCTCCAAGTGCGTGTGCCGGCTCGGCAAACCAGCGCAGGATGCAGGGTCGACGCACGTAGGGCGGGAGCTCGAGGTTCTTGACGAGCTCATCGATCGCAAAGTCGGGCTGGTGTTTGAGCTGCACCCGGATGACGGTGGAGCTGTTGAACTCCTGCAGAGCCTTTACGAGCGCGACTCCTCTCGACGTCAGCTTCTTGTCGGCTTCAACGGTGAAGTTGCTTTTTTGCCACCATATCATTCCGTTCCTGTAGCGGTAGAACTTTTCAAGCCCCGTGTTCATCATTTGGATGACGCACTTACGGTGAAAGACGAAGCAGAGCGTGTGGTACGCCAGCACGATTGGAATGAGGTTTCCGAAGCCCCATTGGCTTTGGCCCTTATGCGAAATAATCAAAGTCCGCGGCTGGTCCAGAAGACTCTGGCCGAGCTCAAAGGTAAGACTGCAAGAGGCACTGTCGCAACCCAGCCCGTCGGAAGCGTGCGTTCTCGATGCCGTTGCATTCTCGATCGGCATCATGGTCGGCATGCAGCGCTCGCCCGTTTGGAGCGAGCAGCTTCCGTCCTGTCAGAATTCGGAACCACGTCGTCGCAGGAGAGCACACCCGGCGGCATGTGTGCTTCTTCGTTCGCGAAGTGTGAATAGGCTGTTTTAACACCCGAACGAAATACGGCCACCTACACGGAAACCATGGCTAGGTATGCAGTTGAGGAGGGGCTAAGTACGAGTTTTCACGGGTTGTGGTGTGAAATATCAATGTCGAATGTGAGAGTACGAAACATGCTACCGGTACGCGGCTTGTAGGGCCGCGTCACCCACGTCCGTACTCACTCGCAACCATGCTCTTCAATTCATCGCGTGTGGCCACTTGCCGCCTCTCGGTGCACAAGCTCAGAGCTTGAGCTTGAACGCCTGCTGCGGCGGCTTCTCCCCTGCAACGTCGCCTCGCGGCCGCTTGCGGCCCGCACCGTTCTCGCCCTTCTCGCCTTGCATGGTCGCAAAGAACTTGGACGATTTGATGAACTGCTGGCCAACCAAAGCATTGTCCTTGGGTGAGCGACCACCTTGACCAGGCGAGGGGCTGCCTGAGAGTACGGTGCCCTTGCGCTTCGCATCTGCCAGCAGCTGCCCAACGGCTGCATCCGACTGCCGGGGCGCGCCGCCATTCGGCGACATCTTGGCTCGCAACGCCTCTCTCTCCTTGGTCTCGGCACCCTGGCGCTTGCGCACGCGCTTCTTTTTGCGCCGCAGAGCCTCCCTCTCCTCCTGAGAGAGCTCCTGCCTCGCTGAGAGATCCTTGAGCGTGTTGCGCTTCTGGAAGACTTCCTCCGGCGCGAGCGCCTCGGCCGCCCCCATCGCCGTCGGTGTCGCCTCCTCGAGCGTCGCCACCGCCACGCTCTGTGAGCGTACCGTCGCTTCGGGCTTATGAGCCTTCGGCACGGCATGCGCCGAGAAGAGGGCGTCCAGCCGCCCAAGTAGCGAGCGGAGCGTCTTCTGGATCTCATCGTAGGCCTGCTGCTGCTTGGTCGTCTCGGCGGACGCGTGCCCGAGCATCTGCTGCTCGTACGCGCGCTCGTACTGCTCACCGAGCCCGAGCTCACTCTTCTCTGTCGAGATGTCGGCGGGCTTGGGGCGCGTGCTTCGGGGTCCATTGGAGGAGAGGCGCACGACATCATCCCAAAGCTGCTCGCTGATGCGCTGATGAAGCACCTGCTCGATCGAGGCGGTCACCTCCTTGGTCACCACCGGCGCGCGCGTGCTCGCGCCCGTGTCGAAGTCGAGATCGGCCTCAAGTAGGGAGTTGACCGGGCGCTTTGAGCCGCTGACCTCGCCCTTCATTTGCCACGGCTTCTCCGCTATCTGTTCCAACTCCAGCTTCGAGAGCTTCTGAGCCATGCGACGGTCCCTTGGAGGCACCGCCTTCCCGTTCGCACCTCTCGCGTGCTTTGCATCACCTTGGCCGGCCTCGTCGCCCTCACCGTCCTCGTCGCCGTCCTCGTCGCCGTCCTCGTCGCCGTCCTCGTCGCCGTTCGCGACCTCTTCGCCTTCCCCGCCTTCCCCGTCGCTCCCGTCAATCCCATCGAGATCCAAGTCCTCCTCCTCCTCCTCGCCCTCCTCCTCCTCGCCCTCTCCCTCGCCCCCGTACAAATCGTCGTCGTCGTCCTCGTCGTCAGAGGCGTTCACGGGACCTGCGCGTCTCCGCTCTCTCATCGCAGCGCTCATAGCAGCGCTCTCATCTTCGCCCTCCTCCTCCTCCTCCTCCTCTTCGTCCTCTTCGTCCTCTTCGCCGTCCAACTCGTCCTCGCTGCCCTCCTCTTCCATCCCCTCCTCCTCACCATCACCATCACCATCATCATCATCATCGCCCTCGTCATCCTCGTCATCATCGCCATCTCCGTAGAGCTCGTCGATCTCCACATCGCCTTCGCCCGCCTCACCCTCGTCGGCGAACTCCGCCATGTCGCGCTCGAGCTCCTCCTCGTCCACTGCTTGGACGCCATCCTTCCAAAAGTCGGTTGCGAAGATCTCGGGACGGCCGCTGCCAGCACGCTTCTTGCGCCGCCGATTGGCAGCCGCGCGAGGATTGATACGTACCTCCTCATCCTCCTCGTCGCTGCGGTCGTCTCCCTCCTCCATCTCTTCTAATCGGCGCATGTCCGCGTTGGCATCTGCATTAGCTTGTCTCGCGCTCGCGCGAACCTCGCTCTTCACCTCGTCGGCCGTTTCCTCAGCCTTGAATTGCTTCTTGAGCTGTGTCTCCACGAAGCGGAGCAGCGGCTTGTTCCGCATCGCGAGCTGCTGCCAGATTTGCTCATCATCGCCACCTTGGATCAACAGCTCGTCAAACGGCCCGACCTTTTGTTCGCTTTGGGCGCGATCGAAGAGTCCTTTTGAAATCCGAGCGAGAGCTGCGAAGCGCTCCTCCGAGGCTGCACAGAAATCAATCGGCTGGAGGTGCTGGAGCTCAGATCCCTGGCCGGGGATCGGCAGCGGCATGCACACACGTACGTGTGAGATGAGCGCCTGCTCTGCGAACTGTGCAGGCTCGGACCACTGCGCTTCACGGGCGCCAGCCTGGCTTCGCGTGTTGAGCGCGGCGACGTGACGACCCGCGTTGTTTTGAGCGTCACCTTTTTGCGCATCGTGAGTTTTGCTGGGTGTTTTCTGCCCGGTCTTGAGGTGGAACCGATGGACAGACGAAAGACGAGCGCAGTTGCAACAAAAAATCTCCCTCGGCGCTCGGGCGGGGAATTGAACATTTTCATACCAGAGTCCAGACCGCGTAGTATCCGGGTATCGCGCGCGGTACTTTTCCTCCGATAGCATATTCTGTTGCCTCATGTCGCCAATGCAAACGTCTTGAGCCTTGGTAGCCGACGGAGCAGCCCCTCGGGCGCGCGCTCGGCCTCCACGATGTTGACGCAGCCGCGCACATCTAGCTCGACGAGAGTGGCCGCGCAGTGCAAGGCGAGCGCCTCGAGCGTGGCCACGCCGATGGCCTTGATGCCGTGAAGGCTCAGGGTGCGCAGCCGACGGCAGCCGGAGGCGATCGCACAGCCGCCCCAATCTGTCGCCTGTACCACCCAGGTCAACAACAAGACGCGTAGCTCTGGGCAGCCGTGGCCTAAGGCGACGACGAGGGCGTCGCTCAGCCCGCGCAGCCCCGTGCAGTCGAGCGTGTGCAGCTGGGCGCAGCGCTGCGCCACGGCCCGCAAGCTCGCGTCGGAGAGCTGTGAATTCGAATAGAGGCGTAGCGCTCGGAGCTCGGGGTTGTTATCGACGAGCACTCCAAGAGCCACGTCGTCGATGAGGGGCAGGCGCGTGAGGTTGAGCTCGCGCAGCAGCCGGCAGCGCGACGCGAGGGCGAGGATCCCCGCCGCCTCCACGCGCTTGCAGCCGCTGAACGAGACAGAGGTGAGCGACGGGCACCGAATGGAAAGCGCGACGGCACTCGAGGTGCTCAGCCGGTGGCAGCAGTAGAGCGAAATGAGCTCGAGGGACTTGCCGCACGCGCTACTCACCGCCTTGATGCCAGCGTCGGTCACCCCAGCGCACCCGTCGATGGTCAGTCGCCGCACCGCGGGCGGCAGCACTGCGAGGTGCTCATCCCGGAGGTGCTCGCAAAACTGCAAGGTGAGTACGATGACGCCGGCAAAGCGAGGCACCCTCGACAGACCTTCTTCGAAGAATAATGTGGGTCGTGGAAGGAGCGACAAGTCGAGACATGTCCAGTAGGCGCGCCGCTCCTTTGCGAATTGGCGCGCCTCGGAGCACGTCTGAGAGAGCCGGCACAAGGCGGCGGCGTCGACGAGCGGCTCGCTGAGCCCGGCGCACACGCACTCGAGGAGTACGCGCGCGGTGCTCCAAGGCGACTCCGTCGGAGTATCGATGCAGAAATGCAGCGGTGGCGGCGGCGGCGGCGGAGCGCTCGACGCTGGCGCTTCGGCGAAACATGCTTCACGGACGGCATTCATTTCGTGATGTAACGTGCGCACATGTGATGCGTTGAAGACAAAATCATGAAAAGTCGCGCTGTCTCGCGCGGGAATGGGGTCCGGGTGTGGGGGGGGCTTGGCCAATCACCTGCTTGCGAAGACGTGCGGCGCCGCGTCCGCGTGGCACAAGTCGGCGACGCGCGAGGGCGCAGCCGAGCGCCCACCGCTGCATCGAAGCCGCCTTTCCGAAGATGTCCGACTCATCTCCGACTCCGCCGCCAGCTTCACCTGACGCGGCGAGTACCAACTCCGAGGCGGAACTGAAAAAGGACCAGGGCAACGAGCATTTCAAGGTTGAGCGATGGGCGGATGCCGTAGTGTGCTACAATGCGGCCATCGAGCTCGACCCAGAGAAGCCCGCCTATTACACCAACCGCGCCGCGTGCCACATCAAGATGGAGAATCATGGTCTTGCCATCGCTGACGGCACCGTTGCGCTCGAGCTCGAGAAAACCTTTGCAAAGGCGTACTACCGGCGCGGCTCAGCGTACATGGCGCTCGGCAAGTACAAGGATGCGCTCAAGGACTTCAAGTCGCTGAGGCAGCTGAAGCCGACCGACCGCGATGCGCTCGAGAAGTTCAAGGCCGCGGAGCGCGAGGTGAAGCGCGAAGCCTTTGAGAAGGCGATCCGCTCCGACGATGCGAACGAGGTGCCGATCACCGAGCGTCTCGATCCCGCCCAGATGGCGGTGGAGTCGAGCTATACGGGCCCGCAGCCGAGCTTCCCGCTCACCCACAGTGCGGTGCTCGCGATCGCGGCGCACCTCAAGGATCAGAAGACGCTGCACCAGAAGTACGCGATGCAGATCCTGATCGAGCTGCACAAGCAACTGAAGACGCTGCCCTCCTTGGTGGACGTGCCGATCCCCCAAGGGACCCACATCAACGTGTGCGGCGACACGCATGGACAGTTCTACGACCTGCTCAACATCTTCGAGCTCTTTGGCTACCCATCGGAGACGAATCCATACCTGTTCAACGGCGACTTTGTCGACCGCGGCTCCTTTTCGCTCGAGGTCGTCCTACTGCTCTTCACGTTCAAGGTGCTCTACCCGAACCATGTGCACCTGACGCGCGGCAACCACGAGACGCTGAACATGAACCGGATCTACGGCTTCGAGGGCGAGGTGAAGGCCAAGTACAACACGACCATGTTCGAACTCTTCACCGCGTGCTTCCACTGTTTGCCTCTCGCCTACTGCCTCGGCAAGATGATCTACATCACACACGGCGGGCTCTTCTCACGAGATGATGTGATGCTCGACGACATCCGCAAGGTGGACCGCTTCCGGGAGCCCCCCGACGAGGGCATCATGAGCGAAGCCCTGTGGAGCGATCCGCAGCCGATGCCAGGTCGCGCGCCCTCGAAGCGCGGTGTTGGGCTCTCGTTTGGTCCTGACGTGACCGCGAACTTCCTAAATAGGAACGGGCTCAAGATGGTGGTACGTTCGCACGAGGTCAAGGACGAGGGGTACGAGGTTGAGGCGGGCGGCAAGCTGTGCACCATCTTCTCGGCGCCCAACTATTGCGATCAGATGGGCAACAAGGGCGCGCTGCTGCGATTCGATCACAACGGCGAGTACGAGGTCAAGCAATTCACGGCGGTGCCGCACCCGAACGTGCGGCCGATGGCGTATGCAGGAGGCATGCAGAGCATGTTCGGATTCTGAGCTTCGCCGTCGGAGGAGGACGATGGACGAGCAGCAGAGGATTGAGGGAGTCTCGATCGCATTGAGAGATGTGCACACGAGACGAGAGAGAGGACAGACACACACCACACAGAGACCAATTTCGTTAGCCGACGCCGACTCTTATATAATTTACACGTTCCGATCCGATCGACCGTCGGTCGGCCAAGTCGGCGTGATTCATATATGATCAGAGATCACACTTCACACATCATACAGCGCACACGACGTGTCTCTCCTGCGGGGAATCTCGCATATCGGTGCAGCTGGCAGTCGCGTTCTCTCCGTCTCAAACGACCACGCAAATCTGTGTCTCCGCCAGGCCCAGGGCATGAAAACTCCCTCCCACCCTCGACGACCGCCCCTCCCGCACCTGTGCTCCTCGGCCTCGCCCACACATGAACACACCGGAATGGCGGACTCACGGCACAGCTCATTTGAATGTAACCAAACGCTGTCCCCTGTCCCGCGAAGCGGGGTAATCGACTTGTTAGAAAGAAACCATACCGGTCTCAAGCTAAGGCGACAAGTCATGCGAAGCAAAAAAACCTTGCTTCGTGAATTCGTCTTAAGAGATTTTTGGAAGCGTCAATTCGTCATTTTCCGTGTGGAGTTGACGAATCCCAACCCAAGCGATGCGTCAATAGCCCGCCTGAGCCCGCACACCGTTCTCTCTGGTCTCCCCATCCACCTCGCCATCAATCGATTCGCGAGCAATGCTCGGTCTCGTGTGCTCGATGCTCGCCTTCTCGACCAAGTCGCAGGTGCCGCAACAAGTCCTGCAACTCCGCGGCGGCATGGAGCTCGGTCCACTCACCCCGGGCAACTTCAACGGCGTGCTGCAGGTCGCCGCCGCCATCACAGCGGGTGCGCACCCCCTAACACTTCACGCTTGATAAGCGATTTTCGTCCGCTCACCCGATTAGCTGCTTTTCCGACCCACCCTCCGTCCCTCGCAGCTTCCGCGATCAGCGAGAAGTACGCCAACATCGGCGAGACCACGCTGACCAAGACGTTCAAGGGTGATGTCTTCAACACCAACCTGATCATCTCGATGGTCACCGGCGTCGTCTCTACCGCCGTGTACTCGGCCGGCGCATCCTCGTTCGACTCGCTCAAGCTCACGGCTGCCCTCTGGCTGCTCAGCACGCTCGTCAAATTCAAGGATTCGGGCTTCGACGTGTCGACGCTGACGGACATGTCGACGGCGCTGGAGAAGGGGATCACGATCGCCGCCGCCGTCCTTGCCTTTGCCTAAGCCTCTCGCTGCATTCGTGGACACGAAGCTCCGGCCATGAGAGCCCAATACACCCGGCCGCACGCGGCAAGGCCGCCGGGATCGTCCATGCCAGAGAGGCTAAGGGGTCAAGACCAGACAACCCAGGCCGGGTGTCTGAAGAGTAGAAGAGACAACCCATAGAACGTACAAGAACGGGGTGTCCCGATTCCGCATTCAGTCTTTATTGCGCGCACAACATGTGTGAGTGCAGGGAGTCTCTCGCTGACGAGCATGCTGACGATCCGCGCGCGTGTATTTTCCGGTTTAATGGATAATTATTCACGCATCACGGATTCGCCGACCGTGCGCGGTGCACATTCGATTCTGTTATCCGCGTCGCGCGTTCTGTGGATTCGATTTGTTTCGCTCTTGGTGGGCGCGGCGTCCGGGAATCCTCGCTTCTCGACTTCGTCTTTTCCTATCGCTCTCCCCCTAGGAGCCGGAGCACAGCTCCACCGTGGCACGGTCACCGTCCACCGCACCGGCGACCGGGCCCCGGGCCAAGGCGCGGGTGGGAACCATGGTGGAGGAACTTCTCTACCGGCCGTACTGAACGCGTGTATGGTTTCACCACCTGTATGCATGCGCCCATCATGTTCGGGTGGCCTGTCCTCCGTTGGGGTGCGTAGTGTGCTAGGTATGTATCGGTCCCCAAAGTCAACCGAACCCTTTCATCTACCTCACCAGTCACCTTGCTACCTATCTCCACTTCAAGCGAGCACCCGCCAGTTCGCCTCGTTGTAATCTCCGCCACTCAGTTTGAGGACAACCTTGGTACCGAAAACCGAGCCAAAGGGGAAACCACCGCACGCAGCACGAATGCTGGGGATGAGTCGCTTCGCCTCATCCTTGACCTGCTCGGATAGCGATCGGCCAGCAGTGCGGTAGAGAGAAATGTGCAAATTGGACGGCTTAATGCGCAGCTTGGATGACAGTCGAGAGGGTAAGTCAAGGTCGGCAAGGGCTGCAAGGTCCGCCGCAGGAATCGTGTTGCTGCTGAAACCAAGCGCAATGCACGTGTCCCACGGCATCAGGTGTTCGGTGCTCAGTCGCATGGGCAAGCAGGCTGGTGGCGAGGAGTAACCGACACGCATCGCTTCATCGGGAGTCAGCTTGAGGCCCTTAAAAAGGGTCACGTGCCTTGTGCCGTCCCTCTGGACGCACTGCTCCACGCCCACACGAAGGCATGCATCGAGCATCGCCCGAAAGGCGGGATCCTCCTGATCCGTCATCAGCAGCACGTCGTACAACTTTGACTCCGTGGTCGGCCAGCTTGCTGGTGCGGTGAATGGAGGATGCAGTGGCACACTCGGTGTGCCCATGCGGCTGCGTGGTGTTGCGATTGGCGCGAGGCTCTGCCGCTTGGCTTGGAATATGTTGCCACCATCGCCACCGCCGTCGCCACGGCCATCACCATCGCCGTCACCTCTAGCACCTCTGGTACCTCTGGTGCCGCCGTCGCCGCCGTCGCGGCCGCCGCCGTTGTCGCTGTTGCCGCTGGCGTTGCCGATGCTGCTGCCACTGCGGTCGCCGCCGCCGATGCTCGCGTCGCTTGCGCGCATGCGTTTGGAACCGGCGAGTGCGACGGTGGCCTCAGCAGGTACCGGTGCCGCTCCAGCCATGGCAGCAGAGGTAGACGCCGATGGTGCTTCCGCCGCTGCCTCCTGTGCCGCCAGCACCGCAGCTGGCGTCGCACCAGCCTCAGCACCGCTAGGGCCGGCGGGCGCCTCGCGACGGATAGCGCGGTACCGGCTCGGGTTGTCGTCACGCACTTGGCGCATACTCCTGAAATCTACGTGGCGCTCGGCTCCTAGGGCGCAGCGATCGGCACCCGCAGCGAAGAGCCGCTCGATCTGTGCGCTCTCCGACGAGCTGTATGCGGTCCAGCACTCGTTGGCGCCACCGCCACTATTCCACAGCCATCGGCATGACGGCGGCATGGCAAATGCCCTCACTTGTTTCGCTCGCCAACCGGGAATCCAACCAGGAATCCAGGCCGCCTGAATTTCTGAACTGAACTGTGAACCGCTGGACGCGGCCTTCCACCCAAGAAACGTTTACGCGACCTCACACACGGAGAGCGGCTCATGCCCTAACACACCGTGCCCGATTAGCATGGGAATTACGACGTAGTGTCTGGAGCTCGCAGTAGGAGACCGTGGTGGGCGGAAAGCCCCAGCGTTGCATATCGCGCGGCATTGGCGCGCGGGCGTCCGCAGCGGCGGCCGGTTGTGCGCGTACGCACTCAGCGCCGAGTTTAACACGATCGCGTCGGCGCGCACGTTGGCTGAGCGTATCGCCTGCACCTGCCACATCGCGTGTGTCGCTTGAAGCTGCACGCGCATGTCGCGCGGCAGCTAGCGCGCGGGCTTCCACAGCGGCAGCCGGTTGCGCGCGTGCGCACTCAGCGCCGAGTTGAACATGATCGCGTCGGCGCGTACGTTGGTTGAGCGCATCGCCTGCACCAGCTGCAGCGTGCGTGTCGCTTGGCACCCCTCACAGCACGCGGCGACCGCGGAGCAGGTCCGACGGCCGAGTGTCGTTCACGTCTAGGACGGCGATTGGTACGTCGGATGTAGCCTCTTTCGAATTGTTGCCCTTTGATCTATCGGACTCCACCACGCCATGAGCATGCTCGATGAAGATGAAGAGTATGAAGACGAAGTGCTGTACGAGCGCCGCGGCACGCCCGTTTTGCGCAGCGCGCGCCCCGAGCTCGTCGTGCCCACACCCTGGACGAGTCGGCGCTTGACTGGAGCCCCAAATTCGAGGTTATGGCCTCGAGCATGCGATGCGACGGAGAAGTGCGCCTCGATGAGCGGAGTGCGGCCCCCCGTTTTCCGGCCGTTGACTTGGGTGTGGGGCTGGGGGAACTCGCTTCTCCATGCTTCTCGAATTCGTCTTTTCCTATCGCTCTCCCCCTAGGGGCCTCCAGCTCCACCGTCCACGCCACCGGCGACCGGGCCAAGGCGCGGGTGGGCGAACCATGGTGGGAACCCCGGAATCACCCATTTTATAGTCTGGCTGGAGCCGGACCCTCTGCCACTCAAGTCGCACGAGGCACGTCATCCTCTCATACGGACTCTCTACACTCTTGACTCTTGTGTCATGAAGCACAGTGTGTCGCGGTCGCGTCTGTCGGCACGCGACAACTTATCTCCCTGACTCTGTTCGGTCATCGGACTGCAGATCGGACTGCGGCGCCTGTATAACGCCTGCTGCGGCGTTATCACTGCGCTCTGCTGCGTCACAGCATATCATCGCACACACGCTGTCCATATCTGTCCATGTGCATATCACTGCGCGGCGTTATTGGTTTCAGCCCAGGGAGCGCCGCTTCTATCTCTGCCGGTGCCGCCGCGCACTCTGGGACCCAGGCAAAAGTCAGCGCAGTCGGAAGTTACCTGTTGTTTCGTGGCCGCACGCGCGCACACACGGCCGCACCTCATACCCACTGCACATTCTCAAGGGCGGTGAGCACAAGCTCGGAGGGCTGCGCGGTCCATTCCCTTTCCCCAGCGAGGTCCTCCTCGGTCACATTAAAGTGGAGCTGCCAAGGCGGCGCTGATGTGAGCGCGGCCCCATTCGCCTTCCCGATGGGCGCAGTGGGTGGCACAAGCTTAGCATGCGCGTGCCAAAAGCCGTCGACCATGCGGTACTGGCCGTCGGCCCCGTTGACCATCGGCCCCGGTGCGTCACTTACGACGAAGCGCAACGGCTGGTGCGCGAACGCAAGGTCTTGGGCGGCCCATGGTCCACCGTCTACCATAATCGTCCGTCTACCACCTGCTATACGGTGGATGGACCATGTTCGGTTATCGGAATAGTCGGGTAACGGAGGCGCATCATCGAGCAGGTGGCAGACGGACTGCGCAAGGTCAGACGGGAAGGGTTGGTGAGGTGAGGTCCGTGGCGTGGGTGCGAGATCAGCAGTGGAGGGGCTCGCGGTGGGGGGGCTCGTGCGGGGGGGCTCGAGTGGGGGCCCAGCGGGCGAGAACCCGAGACACACCTGGTTGGCCGGATTGAAGCAGTGGAGCGAGAGTTTCCATGTGCGCCTGCCTGCTCGGCGGACCATCTGCTCGACTGTCCACCGAGCCCGATCAGCCGCTGAAGGGAAATCGTCCTTGGATGCGTTCATGGCCTCTAGTTGGAAGCAGTCAACCGCGCCCTCAGCCGGCCCAAGGTGAGTGAGCAATTTGGCTGCTTCGTGGCATGGCCACTTGAACCCGTACTCGATGCCAAGGCCCTCATCGAGGCCATCGAATGAGGAGCACGTGGCATCTTTACCGTGCAGAAGCTCCGAGAATACGAGCTCCTCGCTCTCGCCTCCCTCCGCATCGGCAACGAGCATGTGGACCTTCAGTATGAACTCAAGTCTGTCGATCGTGCGGATCGGAGGTGGTGTGAGCTTTCTTAGCCTGAAGTAAAGGCTCGAATAGTCCGCCACATGCTGGAACACGATACCGCCGCCCTCGTTTGCACAGAGCTTGCGCCAGATTGGGTGCGAGCGGTCACGAAGCAGGCGCCGCACAATGGGACAGAGCCTCTGTCGCTGCGATGCAGCAAGCCGCGCAAGCTCACGTGTCAACCACGACCAGTAGATGATCGCTTCGATAAGGTCCTCGGGAAGGCTGAGCAGACCACGCATCCCGGCCATCTAGGCCGACGCACGCCTTCCGTGTGCCGATTGGTTTGTTCGCGGCGGGCCAATCGCCAAGAAGCTCCTAGGATTCCAAATACGGAAGTTTCAAATGTTTTGGTTTGGGTTCGCATTCGGGGTTCAGCTGCCCAGGGCGCTTTTCACCGGGCTCCGCTTACATGTATCGTATCTTGGGATAACGACTCCCGTCCGTGAAGGGCCACTCCCCCATTGCACTCCCGCCGCCCGAGGACAGCCAGTACGGTAATGCCTGGCTCCCTGGCATCACTCATCGATCGCTCACCGCTGCACACGATCGTAGCCATGGATCGTAGCGTAGTAGACCGTTTGGAATAGGTTCGTATAGTCAAGGGTTGAACCCCTTGACACGACACACTGTCGTGTGTCGACACCACAACGGCACATCAACAAGGAGAGAGTGCGCTGTGCGGCAGACGATACAAGAGACGATAGAGGCGGACTGTGTGAACCGAACGCTTAGTGACAGTGTGTGTTACACTCGTGATCCTTAGGAGCCGACCCCGACGTAATCCGCGGTGTTGAGAAAGCGTGCTGACGGAGAGATGGAGGCGCAAAGTATCCCGCGTGCGGCTGCGCACACTCGGTGCGAGCGCGCAGGGCCATGCGGCGAGCGCTCCAGCCGCCATTGGTGCCAAGATAGCAGACCTCCGTGCAGCTGGCAAGCTCGACGCCGAGAGCATCGATGCGCACGTGCGAGGCACCAGCAGCCTTGCCGAGTGGCACCTTGGTGTATAATTGATGAGTGTGATGGGCATGATGTCGAGAGGTTCCAGCACTGCAGTTATTGCACGTGGCTCGGCACCGTTCCGTTACGTATTCCTCATTGCAGAGTCCGATTCGGTACGTGCACCAATCAGCGCTCTCTGTGTTGTCGCAAGCCATCGCCGCGGATTCGCTCTGCCTGAGCGGGCGTACGTGTGGAACAACAGTCTCCGTGAGCGCGGGAGCGTGATGATCGATGGCTAAATGGCACGCGCCATGCTGTGTGCGCAGCTCCGGGTCGACAAAGAGTCGGAAGCGCGTGAAAAGCGTGAGCGATGCGTTTCGGAGCTCGTCCGTCTGCTTGCCCTGAGCGTTGATCGTCAACGATTGAACGGCGGGTGACCAGCTGGCTGCCTGGACCGTTGGGAACGGGTACGCACGTCGGCTCCACGTGCCGGGGATTTCTACGCACGTGCAACCGCCGGTGCACCGGATGGTGAATGCGCCCATCTCGGCGCGCCACGAGAACAAGTAGCCCACATGCACATCGAGCAGGCCACATCGCACCTCGGGGGCAATTGGTCCGAGCTCCAGAGGCGGACCTGCATGCAATGGGGGAGGCAATCAGTGGCCATCAGAGGCAATCATCAGGTCCGAGCTACAATTAGGGACCATCCTCGACTCGAGACACGAGGCCGAGCTTGACGTGTCCGGTGCCGGCACGCGCTTCGTCTCGCAGGGCCCATCCGTTGGCAAGCCCACTGACACCCCCAGCAATTGGGATCGTGTCGGCAGTGGGGAAGCATGAGGGCGCGAAGGGGGCGGTGCTGGAGTTGGCATCCGTGGCGGAGTTGGCATCCGTGGCGGAGTTGGCATCCGTGGAGGGCGGTGGCGGCGCCGACCCTGGCGCACGCCCGTCCTCACAGCGCATGCCATCTGCTCCTGTGCTGCTCGTGGTGGCGGTGGCAGTCCCAGTGGACGGGCGATGCTCAAGCAAGCGGAGCACGTATTGATGCACGAGCGTCGCTAGCAGCGCATGGCCATTCGGCGAAGGGTGCACGGCGTCTGCATAGAAGCTTCCGACTGCCTCCGTTGGAAGCGCGGGACTTGCCAGGAGCACGTCGACCTTCAAATCTCGTGCGGCCGCCGTGTAGACGAGGTCACCGTGGGTCAATCTCGAAGGGCTCAGCCGTTTGTAATTCTTCGCGGTGCGAATGTCCGGCCAGCCAACGAGAGCCACCAGCGCCAGCGGAGCGTCTGCACGGACCCGAGCGACGAGCTCAAGGAGCCCCGAAGGCGGATCGGATGGGGAAAGCGCTGAGTAGATGGGCTCGAACTCAAGTAGCACGATGCCGCCGCGAGAGAGCTTGTCCATGCCAAAGCGTGAGCGCAGGCACGGCACAAAGAAGGAGGGGTCCACCGCTCCTTTGGCCCATACGTGCACGCTTGCATTCAAGCCCCCGTTTTGAAAGAGCTCCGCAGCGCGACGTGCCCACGACCAGCGCGGCGCACAGCGGTGCGGTACTTCTTCCGCGCCGCAGCCAGCCGATACAGACGCGCCAAAGACCACAATGGGCACCTCAGGCTTCGAGGAGGAGGAGGCGGTCGCGTGGGCAAGCGCACGGACGACGCATCGCTGTCGAAGTTGCTCAGACGCATCGAAGGATGTGAAATTGAGCGGTATTGAAATCGGATGCGACACAGCGGGCGGAGGCTCGAGCAGAGAGGCGGTATCAAAGAAGCGAAAATATGGTGGGATTGCCTGCATTTGCATCGCCGGTCCAGCCCACATGAGATGAACCTTGGAATGAACCTAGGAAGGTGTACGAGACTGAGTCGCGGCGGGTAAGTGAGTCACACGGGAACCACCGGCGAGACTCTTTCACGGGCCGACCTGCGCTGCGAAGAACCGAACGGAAGAGGGACCTCTTTCTGATGCATGCGTGAATGTTACATGTAACGCGAGAACGGTACCATAGTACTTCAATTGTACGGCGCAGTTACTGCCCGCGTGTGGTGTTGAAATTTTCGTGGAGAAAAAATTGCGCGAGAGTGCAGAGACAGAGTGCCCGGGGTTCAACTGCGAAGTGCGATCTGCGTGAACTCAGAACTGACCTTTTACGTGCCTTCATATTATCAGAATACAGTAACGCAATTTCTGTGTTTATGCTTCGCACCCGGGTCCGGTTGGTAGTAGAACGCGGCACCGGCTCGCCGTAGTGGTCTCATGTCGCTCTCCCCGCGTGCATGCTTTCTGGATGTGGATCGACGAGATCTCGAGCTCGGCCGCATGCACAGGGGTGCGCCCCGTCCTGAGCGATGTTGACAAGATGTCCATGTCACTTCCACCGACCGGCTCCGAGCGGCGCAAGCGACGAGCCGGCCCCGCCAAGTGCCGCGCCCAGCGGCTTGAGGGCGGGCCCGCCGAGCGCACCTCCCAGGGGCGGCCGTCCGCCAAGGGCGCCAAGGCTGCTGGGCTTGAAGGGCGCGCCGAAGGGCACGGCGCCGCCGTACGTGGGCTTGGCGGCGGCGCGGCTGTCGAGCAGGCCGGAGAGCAACTTGGCAGTGCCCTTACCGAGGAGACGCTCCTCGCCGTCGTCCGAATCGCTGCCATCGTCGTCGGAGAGCAGCGAGGCAGCTGTGGGAGCTTTCCAGCCCGGTGACTTGGGAGCTGTGAAGCCCTTGCCAGCTGTGAAGCCCGGTGACTTGGGAGCCGGCGGCGCCTTCTCGGGCGAGGGCTCGTCAAAGTCGCCATCGAGGTCGTCCGCGCCGCGCCGGCCGCCGCTGCCCTCGCACTCGTCGCCGTCCAAGCTCAGGGCGTCGAGATCGTGATCGAGATCGTGATCGTCGAAGTCATCATCCGAGACGTCGAAAGCCTCGTCAGCCCCCGTAGGTGCGGCGGAGCCAGTACGAGGGGGCGCACCAATAGGGGGTCGCATGGAGGAGGGCAGTGCCAGCGCGGCGGGCGCGGCGGGCGCGGCGGGCGCGGCGGGCTTCACCACGGCGGATGGTGGCTTGCTGCGAAGACTTCCACCGTCGCTGATGCTGCTACCGCTGCCGCCGGTCGCTCCGAGACCGCCGCTGCAGCCACCTTGAGGCACGAGGCCGCCGCTGCAGCCACCTTGAGGCACGAGACCGCCGCTGCAGCCACCTTGAGGCACGAGGCCGCCGCCGAGCGGCTTGGCGCCTCCGCCGAGCGGCGCGAGTGGCTTCCCCCCGAGGCCTGCGCCGCTCGTACCGAGCCCTACAGGGGGGAGCCCTACGGGGGGGAGCCCTACGGGAGCGAGCTGCCGTGGAATCGGCATAGGGGGGGCAGCGGGGGCGGGAGTGGGGGGGGCGGCGGCGGCGGTGGTGATGGGATCGTTGGTGGCGGCGGCGGCGGGAGTGGAGGCGGCCGGAGCGGGAGCCGCCGCCGCCGCCGCCGCCGCAGCTGGTGCCGCTGCAGCTGGTGCCGCCGCAGCCTGGGCTGTGGACTTCGAAGGAGCTGCCTTGGCCGGCGCTATGGCCGGCGCCTTGGCTGGTGAGCTGGCTGGGGACGCGCCTGCTGACACAATGGAGCCTAGGAGGGAGTCGACGGAGCCTGTCGAAGACTCAAGGTCGTCGAAGTTGACGGAGCGCAGGAGGCTGCTGTCCGTGTCAGGCACGGTCGTCTTGGCGGGCGCCGCGCCATTGGGCGTCGTGGCGATGCCCGCTGGCGCACCGACAGAGGAAAAGCCCGATGAAGACTTATTCTTCAGGCGAGCTTCGTCCGAGGAAGAGTAGCCCGACGAGTCAAGGTCGCCCGCGAGCTCATGGAGCAAGCCGCGGTCGAGCTCAACGGGCGACGTGGAGACGCCTTTCAGGGGAGACGCGTGCTGCGATGCCGCGGGCTCGATGCGGATGCTGGGAGGTGGCGGTGCGGCGATCGGCGCCGCCACGGGTGGTGGCGGGGCTGCGACCGGTGCCAGCCCCCGCTCGAAAGCCTCACGTTTCTGCTGAAAGGCAGCCTTGTGACTCGGCGTCTGGAGATGGCCCTGAGTCGGCGACTTTTTCGTCACGCCTGCTGCTGCAGACGGCTGGATGTTGGGATCTGGCGGGGCTGCGATCTGCGTCAGCGGCATGGCAGCCTCGTTCGCAAGAGAACGTGCGGCTGACGGCGCGGGCGGCGGCGCGGTAGGCAGTGCCGCGGCGTCAGTCACGAGACTCGTGACAATCTCGGTCAACTGCGTGGACGAGATCCTGTCCAGATCGAGGAAGGGCCGGTGCGCCTCGACCATTTTGCGCGTCGCGGCACCCGGCTCGAGGGTGATTAGGCCACGCAAGGGCATCACGCGTTTGCGGAGCTTCGAGCCGTCCTGCTTGTAGATCAGCACGAGCGCTGGGGGATCGCGCTGTGAGCCGATGCGCACGGGTTCGATGTGCGGCGACGCCATTGTGACCGTTGGGGCCGTCAGTTCCGTTGCGAGGACGTTCACAGGCGTCCGAGAGTTGAAAAGCCAAGTCAAGAGAAGTCAAGAGAGAGGGAGTGAGTCTCTTCAGAGCCCATCGGGCGAAGGGTCTTTTGTGCATCGTCGATGACGGTGTGTGAAGAACACCGTCATCGACGCGATTTGTCGATGACGGTGTTCTTCACACACCGTCATCGACACGATTTCTCGATGACGGTCTTGAGTGGAGACCTTCATCGACGTTAACGTCGATGACGGTCTGGGCCAGAAACCATCAACGACGTTTTGTCGATGACGGTCTTCAGAAGAGACCGTCATCGACTTTTTCGTCGATGACGGTCTCCAACTGACACCGTCATCGACTTTTTCGTCGATGACGGTATTTGAGCCACACCGTCATCGACGTTTTGTCGATGACGGTGTCAGTTGGAGACCGTCATCGACAAAACGTCGTTGACGGTTTTTGAGCCAAACCGTCATCGACGTAAAAGTCGATGACGGTGTTAGTCGGAGACCGCCATCGACGAAAAAGTCGATGACGGTGTCTGAGCCACACCGTCATCGACGAGTGACGGTTTCAATTAGCACCTGTCATCGATAAAGTTTGTCGATGACGGGGGCTGACTCACACCGTCATCGACGTTTTTGTCGATGACGGTTTGAGTCAAAGACCGTCATCGAGAAAGTTTGTCGATGACGGGGTGGTCTTGCAACCGTCATCGACACAAATACATATAAGTCAATTGATGTAAGTCGATGATGGTTTCGTCGGAGACATAGTCACGACGTGCCGAGAAACTGAATGGCCCTGCTATACGTTACTTTTGTGTTCCAGGCGGTTCTTTCGCGTCGAATTGAGCGTTCATCAATCGCCGCGACGCACTCGCACGCTCGCACTCGCTTGTGAAGATGTCCACTTCGAATAAGGTGCACCGCAAGCATGACGAAGCTCGGCGCCCTCGTCCAACAGCTGGGCCCAAACAAGTGGCTCATCGCCGCAGGTGAGCAGGTGCCGGAGTTTGTCTTTGCGAACGGACCCGCCTTCGTGACTCACTACAACTTCAATCAGACTCGAGGTCGCAAGGTGGATCTCAAGTACCTCGCGATCAACTCGCACCTGCCAAGTCGCAAGTCCGACATGCAGGACATACTGACGCTCACGCCTGCCGGCGTTGAGCTATCGAAACGTGATCCACACGCGGTCGTCTACGAGTGGGAGTTTGCTTGCACCGGAAAATCAACGACGACCGCACCCAATTGCCACCGGACTTGTTGTGGAGGCTATGGCACCTGCCTGGAGGCCTGCGGTGGTCGCGCTCGCAGGTTCTACAGCAGCTGCGGCTTCCGCGTGACGCTCACTGCCACGCTCGACCAAGTCGCCGCGGGTAAGGTGGCCATCGCTTGTTGGGGCACGCATGTGCCCGAGGGCGTGCTTGCCCTCCCGCCGCCGCCTGAAGGCCGGCGGCCCACCCCCGAACAGCTGCGTGGTCTCATCAGAAAGTGCTTGAACAACGTCAACCTGTCAATGTGTTGGGGTCGTTGCGACATGAAAACTTTTGCGATCAATGACGGTCGGCCGACGAAATTTCCCGTCATTTCCCGTCATCGCACATCGGCGACATCCTCGATCCTGTGTCGATGACGGTTGCAAGACCACCCCGTCATCGACAAACTTTCTCGATGACGGTCTTTGACTCAAACCGTCATCGACAAAAACGTCGATGACGGTGTGAGTCAGCCCCCGTCATCGACAAACTT
>Ga0210247_101218_pt1 | contig 21344 bp, 18 predicted proteins | sample ChrtobMetP3_16mM_FD_155449 | JGI IMG/M metagenome (GOLD analysis project Ga0210247, IMG submission 155449) | Chrysochromulina tobin associated microbial communities from unialgal haptophyte culture, Seattle, Washington, United States - P3_16mM | ecosystem: Host-associated > Algae > Haptophytes >... | reverse complement strand
CTTGGCGCAGCCGTCTGATCGAAGGTTCCGCCCAGAATCACAGTGGCGCAGATAGCAAAGGCGAGCGATCGCCCGGAGATGACGCTCACCGGTGCCTGCTGCTCACGTTCTCTGCGAATGGCGGTGAGCAGGAGCGAGGTCAACACGCCAGCAGCGACAAGGGTCAGCGCGCCCATTCCCCCCTTGCCGATGAAGAGCCAACCCAGGGCGGGATGTGCCAAACCCCATCCACCCATTGGTGTGACGAGTGTCGCGAACCACGCGCCCAGCATGGTGATGAACCGCCTAAATGCAGTTGGGTGGTGGCCACCAGTGAGCGCCCATGCCGATGAGGAGAAAGCCAGAACCAGGCAAGCGGTCATCAGCCTTTCCCATCCATCGGTGCCCTGTGTGACCAGGAGTTCACCGATAGCGTACGGGCCGAGCGCGCCAAGGTAATAGCCAGCGGAGATTGCCAAAGCTCGCAGCCGCGTTGGCTGAAGTCCGCACATGAAAGGCAGCACGACGCTGAGGGCGCCTCCCCATGCAGTCCCCGGCCAAGCCACATAGCCAAGCGTAAGTCCACAGATGCCAATCGCCAGCAGATACATCTCAAGACTGCGCTTCACTGCCGTACCTCTGGGTGGCGTGGGGCTAGTAGGCCCATGTGGGACGCGATTCGTGACAGGCCGGTCGAACCAATCAGATGGGACCGGAGGGGGACGCGAAGCTGGGACGCTGGCTCGCCTGCTCGCGCGAGATGGATCCACCTGCGATCCGCGTCGTATCGGTCGAGATGAAGGTCCCAGGCGTTGTGGCCTGAGAGCTCGACCTCCAGCGTCAACCAGTCGCAGATTCCCTGTGTCAGTGCTTCCGATGCGGGTAACACCGCACCCACTTGCGCGACACATGCCCCTTCGAATTCGAGCAAAAATTTCAGGACAGCTTTGAGACGTGCGCCCTCCTGCACACGGCGCAGCCATCGCGTTGGCCAGCCTCGTTCACTGCTTGCCACCAGCAGGATGAAGCCAAGGCGCGATGCTGGGCTTTGTGCAGGTTGATGTGCTGGTAGTGCGAGCTCATGCTGAAACGTCGCACCTCCGGGCAGCGCGTGTTCCAGCAAGAAGCGGGTGGTCTCAGGTTCCCAGTGCTCAAGATCGGTTACCCACGGTAGCCGGTGCAGGACACTTGTGCGTACGCCTTCGGGTGCCCAATTTTGCAGGGCCTCCTGAACCATGTCCCAATGTGTTGAGCGCGGCCGCAGAGCTGGGCCGTTATTAACGACCACATGGTCCGTCTCGCAGAACAGCACGGGAATTGCCAGGAGGTCATTGAAGGTGACTTTTTGGCGGTGCCGGTAGGCCAGCCGGGTCGCCGTGACGGCAAGTTGGTCCAGATCCTCTGCGGTTTGTACGCCGGGATCCATCGCGTTTTCGCCTGTTTGAAGGGCTGTGCGCCCTGCACCCCTGGTCTGGCTTCCCTGTTGCATCTCGCTTAAACACTTCACGAGCAGTGATTGCCGTTCTTCTTTCATGGCATCCCTGCGGTCCGGACGGTGGCATGTTTCGCAGGAACCAAGTCAGATGTCACCTGGCTTGTGCTGATGTGTGATGGTTTTGTCATGGCTGAATCAGTAGTCGCTGTCCTGCCAGAGGCGGTACAAGTGGTCCTCCTCCATCTGATCCTGAATCTGCTTGTAGGGGTCGTCATCGTCGTCATCAGAGTGTGATGATCGGCCTCTCGCGCTGCTGTTGCCTTGATACGCGATCCAGACAACAAAAATCAAGAATCCGAGCATCAGCCAGGTAGTGGAGTTCATGCCCGAGCTCCTGTGAGGAGGGAACCTCGGCCAAGCAAGCGCAGTGGCTCCCTCGAGATAATTCGTGCAGCGGCCCAACGCAGAAAGCAGATCTGCTCATGCAGGTTGCTAGGTTCCGGCATCGTGCGCAGCCCAAGCTCGTCGACCATGGCCTCGAGCAGGGGATCCAATGCACTGCGGGTTGCCCAGAGCGAGAATCCCAGGCCGGGCCGCAATTGACGCAGCTTCTGCACGAGCAGGTTGCGTCCGCACACCGACTTCAAGAGCCAGTGGGGCGCCCCGGTGATAGATCGATTCAGCGCGGCAACGTCGAAGTGCTGTCTGAGGGTTTGGCGCCAGGCCGTGGCCCGAATCGCTTCTTGGAGAGTGGGAGTCATTCGTTCCTCTTGCGTGTGGATTGGTCAGACCAAGTTCGCACAAGAGGCCCTGATGTCAAGGCCGCGCGGTCAATGTTTCGTCGACTGCAGCTCGACCTGCAGGCCGCTGGCAAGCGGAGTACATCGGGTGAATGAAAAATCTAGGGGCCCGTTGCCAATGCTCAACAAACCAAGTTGCGATGACATTCGCAGGAGCACGCTTTTCCGCTGCGCTTAGCTTGCTTTCTGAGCATGGACGCCTAGAATATTTTTCAACGATTGTGTTCAACCAGGAGTTCAAATGTCGGCGCCAGATCTGCTCAAGGTATTCATGCTTGTTGGAATCCTGTTGGCCATTTGTGGAATCCGTTGGTTGAACAGAGAAATTGCAAGGCTTGCCGAGGAGAATCGGCGCAAGCGTGCTTGTATGGGTTGCAGTGAAGAGTCGCCCTGAAGTATTCACCTCACCACGATCTGTTGTTGATCGAGTTGATGGCGACTGCGTCACTTAATCCCACTCCTGGCCAAGTCAGGCCGACGCCTTTCGGTTCCTTGTTCGTTCGTACGCGGGCCCGAATATGCTCTTAAAGCTTGCATCGAACGGACTGGCAACGGATGCTCCTTCCTCCAAGGGATCGGCAGCGTTGACTTGGATGTTTTCAGGTACGCCAGTGGGAACCGATAGATTCAGGGGAGCGACTGACGCTTCAACTGCAGTTGGCGTGGGATGCAGTTGGCCGAAAGGCGGCAAGCTCCAGCGGCCCATGGCCATTCGGAACTGGTAGCCCAAGTGGACCAACTGCAGGATCTCCATGTTGAGACCTGCAGGGCTGATCCCCTTGAGATAGTCCAGGACTCCAACTCCATCGGGGGGAATCGTGACTCGGACCCGCAGAGCTTCGTCTGGATTCTGTGATCGTTTTCGTTGCACCATGGTGTGCTCCCTTTGATCAACCGTTCGCGTAGGCTTCATTCGCAGCGTAGTCGGCGACTACTTGGAAGCCGCGCACGTTGGAGAAGGTTGAGCCACCATCCATCTTCAGGCGGCGCCGCAGTCCGGGTGCGTGTTCACGGAGAAATTCAAAGAACACCGCACCACCACCACCGCAGACCAAGATGTTGTCAAAGTCATTCAAGGCGCCAACCGTGTTTAGCATTGCCTCGTAACCCCTGCGCAGGACCTCGTTGATGGCACCCTTGTATCGGGCCATTTCGTAGTCCTCGCCGCCAATGCGAACGGTTTCCCGGTTGTCGCGGATGGCCAGGTCAATCGCCTGAATCACACCGTATTGATTCTTGAGCTCCGGATTGATCGCTTTGGCCACTTCGTACGCGCACGCCAGCATCGACTCTGGATGAGCACCCGACCGTTCGTAGTTGGGGACCTTGTCGTAGGCCGCCAGAAAGTCAATCGTTCCGCCGCCCACGTCGACCACGAGATTCCACCCGCTCATCTCGAAGTCCTTGTGTGTGAGGCCGTAGTAGTAGAGGGCTCCGAGGGGTTGCACCATGACGGAGGCGTTCAGCACCGTTACGTGCCTTGCACCCACTTCAATATCTGGGCTGGTCACGGCGTGCCGACCGATGACCAGCTCGCGCAGGTGGTTCTCGTATTCGTCAAAGGTGTTGAGGGGGAGTCCTACGGTCAGGTGCTGAATCGTCATCTCTTTCGGATTCCCTTCGTCACTGAGCATGTAGTGCATGGCTCCCCGCATGAGCGCGAGATAGGAGGGAGAGGTGCAGTAGTCCTTCATGACGTGCCGTGGCTGGAGCCCCTTGAGGTGCATCTCGACTCCACGACCGGCAAAGTGAGGCACCCCATCAATTTCGCTGATGCAGCCGTCGGCTCCAAGGGTGCCGGGTGCATGTCGGAAAGCAGCGCCTGCCCGTAAGGTGGCGGTGATCGACGGAAACAGGTCCGCATGGATGAGTGGGACACCTCGTGCCACCTTGTGGCCACAGGTGAATTTGGTATTGGCGTAGCCCACGTCGATGGCTCGTGCGGGAACAGTGATCAGATGTGCGTCGCGTTTCATAAGTCTCTCTAGATTTCTTGCCTGCACAAAATTGTGCTGCTGGGAATTCTGTTGGGGCCTTCGCACCTCTGCAAGCGATGCGGACCAGTTGTTGGCCACGGGAGGCCAAGTCGGGCCAATGCAGGCCACAAACTGCAACTCTTGCGAGGCGACCCTTGTCCACGCTGTTGTATTGGCCAGGGTGGGCCACCCGAGGCCACTGGCGACCAAAAAGTGTTCGCGTGGGAGGCGGGTCCCGACAACAACGTCACAGTAGGGGCCGCAGGAGGCCATGGCAGGCCAGTGGCGGCTTCGACGCACAGTGCGCGCGCGGGGCTGAAGCTGGTTTCTTCGAAGGTGAGGCCACGGGTGACCATGGACGGTCACGACGTGTGGGTCAGCCAAAGAATCGCGCCTCACTGCGGCGTGAACCATCCTGTCGAAACGCGCAATCAGGTGGCTCCATTTATGTAGGGAGCTAGGGGCAGGGCTGCTATTTCTTGTTGCCTCAATCGACGGATCGTTTTGCGCGTTCAAGTGTCGTGTTGACGGCAAGATATCAACAGGGCACTTTCAAACAACCCACTTTGGGTGTCTGCAGGAGTGGTGGCAACCAGAGTGATATGAAGGCTTCTGATCTGAAAGGACTTTTTTGCCGTTTGGCATGAGTGACACGCTGCGGGAGAGTGTTTTGCCATCTGTGGACAAGGGCTCGGGCAGCCTGCGTTGAGCGGTATCTGTCCCCAACTGGTCCGCATCACAAGACAAGACTGCAAACAGCATCTACTATTCGCTCACCTGTACCTCTGGTACTTAGACATCCCAGTGATGTCCCACTCCCTACACAGGGAAAACGGCTAACCGACGCTTCACCATGAGTGTCCTAAGGCAACAAGCCGACTTCCCACGTTGGAAGTCGCAAACCAAGACGGTGCTCTGTATGGAGCGCCGCAAAACAGGTCGAATAACGACCAGCTGCTGAGCCCGCGACGCGGTTCAGAAGTGGCGACCCCGAATGGGGACTGCCCACAGCAAGCCAACCAGGCCTTCCTTCTTGGAAGCCGCCAGCCAACGCTCTGAGCTACGGAGCGGGTGTGGACGCGTAAGCGTATAGATCAACTCACGTTTTGACTTTGCACTGACGACTACCTGCGGGTGGTTCGTCACAAGTACCTCCCGCCTGGCGCGTTTGCCGGGAGCCCTTAGGGCCTAAAAAGGGCAGGTTGGACAAGCTGCAAAGGACAACGCCGCCAAATCAGTCTGGCGGTGAAGTGAGTTCACCTGGGTAGTGAATAACTGCTCTGGTCTAGCCCACCCACAAGGCTCTGTCTGAACAAGACAGTACCCCCCCGACGATGTCCATGCGTCGGGGTGCCCATCAAAAAAGGATGGGGGTCACACGGGGATTCCACCTGTGCCGACAGGACAGCTTGCTAACGAAAAACGGAAGCCACCGAAGACTGACGTGCCTTGCCCAGGGGCCTTGTACCAGGCGACCAGTAGCAAAAAGACAAATGAAAAGCCAGGGCGATCTGGCGGTTTGGGCCTGCCTGAAGGTTTAGGCATGCGGGTGCGTTGGGCGCCCGCAGGTGTTAACCCTCATCACGACGAAAGTCACAACAGGAGAAAGAGAAATGGCGAAAGCATCAGGCAATGGTCGCGGCAAACGTCGCGCACACCGAGTGAAGTCGCGTGCGGAAACACTTACCAGGGGAGGGCCGGGAAGCGAAAATCCACGCGCGCTAGAAGCGATCAAGGCACATCCCAACGACCCGCCGCGGCAGATGGTGTGTTTCCTGCGGAACCTGGCCCTCCAGTCTTCAACCGGCCGCAAGCGCAACGTCGGGGAGAGGACGCTAACAGCGTTCGGAAGCACCATGAAGAATCTGATCCAGGATTTGAGAACGCTGAACATGCCCATTCAGCGCATTGACGAAATCGGGCAGCGTCACGCTGTGGCGCTCGCTGCATACTGGGCCAACGAACTGGGTCATTCGGCAAAAACGATCACCAACAAGCTGAGCGTGATTCGTAAGTTCTGTGAGCTCATCGGCAAGATTGGTGCAATTCCGAAGCGGGAAGAGCTTTACGAAGCACTTGCCGCGAAAGGCGTGGACAAGGCCGCCGTCACTTGTGCGCAGGTGACCCATGGCAGCAAAAGCTGGAAGGCTGCTGGGGTGGATGCCCAAGCGATCATCGAAGTTGTCGCGGTCGAAAACCCTCAGGAGGCCCTCCTGTTCGAGCTTGAGCTGCACTTCGGCTTGCGTGTCAAAGAGGCGCTGAGCTTTCGCCCACGTGAGGCCGAGCGCCGTGATGGCATCGCAATCAAACTGGGCACGAAGGGTGGTGCGGGCCGCTTTGTTCCCTTCATGAAGGATCCTTTGAAGCAAGCCAAACAGCGCGATGTTCTTGAGCGCGCGCGCGCCTGGGCTGACGAGCACAACAACAAAGGTGAGATGGGGTACGAGCGTATGACGATGGAGGAGGCGCGGACCAAGTACTACCACGTGCTGCGCAAGTACGGCATCAACAAGAAGGCCCTGGGCGTGGCGAGCCACGGCCTGCGCCACCAGTTCGCCGCCGACATGTTCGAGGACATCACTGGCCACCGCCCGCCAGCCGAGGGTGAGGAGTCGCCAGCGTGGTTCAAACAGAACCGTGAACTGGTTGACCACGCGTACAAGAAGGTGTCAGAGGCTCTGGGCCACTGGCGCAAGGACATCTCCACGGCCTATCTCAGCTCGGTCTCTATGATGAGTAAGCTGCAAAAGCTGCGCATCGAAAAGCGGATCGAGATGTTTCAGAACACGCCCGGCGTCGCCACGGGTTTGCTGATGCTTGGTGTGGAGCGTGGGTGGCTGACCGGGCGTGCAGCATTGGGGATCGAAATGCCACACAACGAGCGCATCGTTCTCACCGTGAACCTTGAGGAGGGGGTCAAGTTGGAAGTGCTCAAAGATGTCCACGCGCTGCTTCAAAAGTTGCTTCCCGGCCGCGTCCTCGTCGTCCCGCTCTTGGGCGGCGGCGTTCAGCCTGAGAACGGTGTTGAGGTGTTTCTGCGCTGATGAAGAAGGTGGGCAGGTGCAAGCCTGCCCACCGTATGGTGATGCACGATGCCTAGTTCTCAGAGCGCATTTATTCGACCTAAAGCGGGTTCTTTAGGCCGCGTGCTGTTCAATGAGCGACAAGGCTTCACGCTTGCCCATTGCAATTCTTCCCAAAATTTCCGGGACACGCGCAGCCCTTGGCGAGGCGCCGCCGGACTCCCACTTCCATATTGACAAGGAAGAGACGCCCAGCAGCTGTCCCATTTGTTCCTGGGTGAAGCCGAGTCGGGCGCGTTGGGCTTTCAGACGTTCCGCAGTGAACATCACTTTACGGCCTGGTTTTCCCCCGGGTGTATCGGGAGTGGGCTTGACCGCCGGCAAAGGTTTGGTCAAGGAGCCAGAGGAGGAGGGTGCCGCGCGCAACTTCTCCAGTTTCTTCAGACTCGACTGAAGCGACTTGACCTCCTTCTTCAAGGCGGAGATGTCGGTTCGCTGGCTCATCGCGATCTTGCGCAGCGCCGTGATCTCCTCGCGCAGTTCCTTGCGGGCTATGCGGGCGATCTCTTTTTTGAGGGTTTCGGCAAAGGTGGTCATGCCCGCATCGTACGACAGAGCCCGCGCCGCATCCCATACTTGTATGAAAGCTGGCGCATTATTCTGGCTGGCGAGTCGGTATTGATAATGGGTGTTTTCAACACCAATTCGTTTGGGCGCCCTGAATCTGCACCTTGGTCGGATCTGCGTTGTGTGCCGCTATCGATCGACTCGAGTTAAGTCCGAGCGGCAGCGTTGGCCCGAGCTTGCACCTGGGCGCAGGCCTGCATCAGCTCATCGAAGGGCAGGGCGTCACCCACCATGACCTCGTCTTCCAGCATCGTCGCGTAGTCAGCGGCCAGTGCCTCTCGCGCGGCCCCCTCGGGCACGATCCTCAACGCGCCCAGGACGGCGAAGGTGTAGTTGATGGTCTTGTTGTCGGCGGCCTTCTCGCTGAAGAACCAGGACTTGTGTTCCGCCACCTCCCGGGCCACGGCGCGATCAGCAATGACAGCATCAAAGTGTTCACTGCGCATGATGGCCGCCAGGTCGTGCCAATGGCGCGCGTACCGCTCACCTCGGATTCGTCCCTGCGCGCAGTAGACGTGTGTCGCTGTCGCCTTCTCCCAAAAGGTCCGTGCCACACCCATCACCTGCGGCAGTGCCTGGGGGAACGACACGCCATCGACATGACCGGCCATGTCGCAGGTGATGGGGAGCACGCCATGCGGCTCCCCAGTGGCGCGGCCACCAAACTCCAGCGTGATGACTGGTGAAACATACCCAGTGCCCTGCTTGATTGCCGGGTAGTGCAGTTGGAGTGTGTCGTGCTCCGCGCCTGCGATTTCCAGCGTTGCCCCAAGTCGCTCGCGCTCAAGCGCTGCCTGCAGATGGGGCTGTACGGTCGATCCGATCCAGTCGGGGAGCCGATCCCTGACGGCCTTGCTCCATTTGCTGGCCTGGCTGCGGCTGGCGGGGAGAAAGTACTCTTCACCGGTGAGATCCGGGATCAGTTTGCGGATGTCGTAGGTGAGGTCGATGTCCTCGGAGAACCGCTCGATGATGTTGTACGCCTTGGACAGCGATGTGCCACCCTTGAAGGTGAGGTCGGATGCAAAAGGCGATTCAAACAAGGTGCCGAGCGTCCAGACAACCCAGAGATCCTTTTCCAGCAGATGGGAAGGCCGGCCCGTCTTCGCCCGGGCCTGTTCCAGAACCTCGTTCTGGTCGTCCCTGCTCAAGGCGAAGTAGTGCTCAGCCACGCAGCGTCTCTTCGCCGATGGCCCTGGCCATCCAGGAGGGCAACGCCGCTCGGGCCGACGCCAGTGCTTGCCACTCGGCGGGCGGCAGCGTGCGATGCAGGGTGCTCAGCGATTCGCTCACGTTGGAGGGTCCCATCCAGGCCAGGGCGCGCACGGCGGAGCCGGCCGGACCTGGGCCGAGCGCCAGCATCCAGCGTGGTGCGTGTTTCACCATGACCTCGGAGCGACCGAGCTTGAGATGGCGGGTGCGCCCCGAGGTCAGGTACACCTCGCGAATCGGTACCTGTTGCGTCAGTCCCAGGGCATTGGCCGCATTGGCTCCGTGAGGCGAGACTACCTCGCCATGTTGGGCCGCCAGGGCTTGGACCACTTTTTCAGGTGAGGGCGCACGCGTTCCGAACCGGTTGGACACAGGCATGACGTACGTGCCCCGCGCCACACGCAACAGCTTGCCCTCTTTGGTGAGGCGAGACAAAGCCTGGTCGACCGCATCGCGGCTTCCCATGTGCAGAAATTCCTTGGGCGACAACACGCCTCCCTCGGGCAAGGACTTTGCGTGAAGCAGGATGAACTCAGGGAGCGTAACCATAGTGAAACCAGTTTATCAGAAATGTATTGCAGTTTCTGACATCAAGAATATCGTTCGTTGTCCTGAAAGTTGCTTGCTTTTCGGTAGGCCGTGCGGCGACGGGGGGTGATTAGGATGCTAGCCAACCCACCCTTGGCGGCCTTGGTCGGGCTGCGCAGCCGCCGAGTGCCAGCCCAATCACTGCGGCAGAGACCTGCTCATCAAGCGCCTCCGACAAAAATTCCCTCGCCCACGATGGAGATGATGTTCACGGCTTCGTTGCCGCAATGGCTGCGAGCAAGTGTCTGATCGGGCAATGGGATACTTTGGCAATATTCGCAGCCCAAGGTTGGACCCAATCGAAATTGCGCCCATGACACCTGTTGAAGGATTGAGCCCGTGAGTGGACCGCTGTGAACCACGCCACCCTCGTCACGCTCCGGGACCGCCACCCCGCCTGGAGGTTGCTGGCCTCGCCGCATGCGCCGCTGGTTGCCAACTTCCTGCACCGGGTCTTCGTGGCGCCGAACGAGCGCGTCATCAGCGAGGCCGACCTGGCCGAGGCACTGGAGGACGAACTTTTTGTCTTGCGGGAGCAACTCGGATCTGAGGCCTACCCCAAAGGTGCTGTGGAATACCTCAACGACTGGGCCGCTTCTGACAAGGGCTGGTTGCGAAAGTTCTACAAGCCCGGTACCGACGAGGCGCAATTCGACCTGACACCGGCCACCGAGAAAGCCATTGCATGGTTGGCGTCGCTCACCGAACGGGCGTTCGTGGGAACCGAGTCACGCCTGCTGACGCTGTTCGCGCTGCTCGAGCAGATCAGCGCTGGCACTGAGATTGATCCGATCAAACGAGTCGACGATTTGCGCAAGAAGCGTGAAGAGCTCGATTTGGAGATCGCCCGCGTTCTGGCCGGCGATGCGCCTGTGCTGGACGACACAGCGGTCAAGGACCGCTTCCAGCAGTTTCAACAGCTCGCCCGAGAACTGCTGTCCGATTTCCGCGAGGTGGAGCACAACTTTCGCCTGCTCGATCGCAAGGTGCGCGAGAAGATTGCTCTCTGGGAAGGCTCCAAAGGAGCGCTGCTCGACGAGATCATGGGCGAGCGCGATGCGATTGGCGATTCGGACCAAGGCCGCAGCTTCCGCGCCTTCTGGGACTTTCTCATGTCCAGCAGCCGTCAGGAGGAACTCTCCGCGAGGTTGGATCAGATACTGGCGCTGCCGGTCGTGGCTGCGTTGAAACCCGAACCGCGCACTCGCCGCGTGCACCACGACTGGCTAGAAGCCGGGGAACACACGCAGCGCACCGTGGCTCAGTTGTCGCAACAGCTGCGCCGTTTTCTGGACGACCGGGCCTTTCTGGAGAATCGGCGCATCCTAGACTTGCTGCACGGCATTGAGAGCAAGGCGCTGGCACTGCGGACTGCTCCCCCCACCGTTGGCTTGATGACGATCGATGCGATGGGGGCAGACGTTGAGCTTCCACTGGAGCGACCCATGTTCACGCTGAGTGTGAAGCCGCGTCTTGCTGATCTCGCGCTGGATGTGGACTCAGCAGAAGACGACATCAACACCGCTCGATTGTTCGACCAGATCGTTGTGGACAAGGCGCGCCTGCGTGCAACGGTCCAGCAAGCGCTTCGAGTACGGGCGCAGATCACGTTGCGTGAGTTGATCAACGACGAGCCACTACAACAAGGGCTGGCTGAATTGGTGGCCTATCTGGAGTTGGCCCACGACGGTGACGTCGTTGGCGGTGGCGCAGCATCAGTGGATGGCTTGCGTGCTGTTGTTGACGAAACTGTTGAGGAGCCCATCCGGTGGATGGCGAGCAATCCAATGGGCGAACCGGTGACGCGTGAGGCGCGTCTGCCCCGTGTGATCTTCACGCGATGACGTCCGTCGTCGTGTCTTGGAAGGGAGAAGAACATGACTGAATCGCTGCACGAGAGCCCGTCGGTGGGTGCTCCACTGGCCGCTTTGCCGACTGTGCCCGAGTTGACGCAACTGATGGTGCACCTGCTCAAGGGCGTGCTCTACCGTGAGGATGATGAGCGGCTGTGGGCGAGCCTCTTTGGTTTGCAGGCGCGGGTGCGAGAACAAGCAGCGGTGTTGCTGCTCGACCTGGTTCTTGATGAAGCCGAGGGTTACGCGTTTCTCAAAAGCCGCCCCGACCCAGACGAGTCGGAGGGCGTACCTCGGTTGCCCCGGCTCGTCGCGCGGCGCCCTCTGTCCTACCCGGTGAGCTTGATGCTGGCGTTGCTGCGAAAACGCTTGGCAGAGTTCGACGCCGGAGGAGGCGACACCCGCCTGGTTCTATCGCGGGACGAGATGTCCGAGCTGATGCGGGTGTTCTTGCCTGATGGGACGAACGAAGCCCGGCTCATCGATCAAGTGGACGCGACAATCACCAAGGTGGTCGATCTGGGTTTTCTGCGTCGGCTCAAACCCGCAGCCGGCAGCGGGCTGGACAGGGGGAACTACGAAGTGCGGCGCATTCTGAGAGCCTTTGTCGACGCGCAGTGGCTGGCCGACTTCGACGCGCGGTTGGAGGTTTACCGCACGGCGCTGGCCGGCGCTGTCCCTGGCAAGCCCCAGACCGAAAGGGCGGCCGATGCTTGAGTCGCCTTCGCTGTCACTGGATTTTGTGGACGACAACACCCGGGTAGGGTTTCGCTTGCATCAACTGGAGGTGCTCAACTGGGGCACCTTCGACAAGCGGGTATGGCGATACAACCTCGAAGGTCGCAACGGTCTGCTCACTGGCGATATTGGTTCGGGCAAGTCCACATTGGTCGATGCCATCACCACGTTACTGGTGCCTGCGCACCGCGTGGCTTACAACAAGGCTGCAGGAGCGGATGCTCGCGAGCGCAGCCTGCGCTCCTACGTGCTTGGTCACTACAAGAGCGAGCGCAACGAGGTCACCGGTAGCGCCCGACCCGTGGCGCTGCGCGATGCGTCAAGCTATTCGGTCATCCTGGGCGTCTTCCGCAACGAGGGTTATGACCAGGCGGTGACCCTCGCCCAAGTGTTCTGGTTGAAGGATCCTCAAGGCCAACCCGCTCGCTTGTTCGTGGCGACCGAGCGCCCGATGAGCATCGCTGAGGACTTCGCCCACTTCGGCAGCGACATCACCGCCTTGCGCAAAAAACTGCGCGCTTCGGGCTGTGAGTTGTTCGACAGTTTTCCGCCTTACTGCGCCTGGTTCCGTCGACGTTTTGGTATTGAGCACGAGCAGGCATTGGAGTTGTTTCACCAGACGGTTTCGATGAAATCGGTGGGCAACCTCACCGACTTCGTGCGCAGCCACATGCTGGAGCCGTTTGATGTGGGCAGCCGCATCGAGGCCTTGATCCGCCACTTTGACGATCTTGACCGCGCCCATCAAGCGGTGCTCAAGACCAAACGACAGGTTGAGCTGCTGACACCCCTGGTCGAGGACGGACGTCGCCACAGTGCCCTGGTCTCGGAAATCCAAGGCTGGCGCGACGGGCGAGACGCACTGCACCCGTATTTCGCAGGACTCAAGGTAGAGCTGTTGGATCGGCGGCTGAAGCTGCTTGAAGAGGACGCCTCCCGGTTTGATGTCCAACTCGAACGTTTGGGGGCCCAGCGCGAAGCCGAGCGAACGGAGATCGCGAAGCTGGAGCGCAACTTGCGCGAGAACGGCGGCAACCGGCTGGAGGAACTGGCCGCCGATATTCGCCGCCTGGAGCACGAAAAAGCCCAGCGTCAGCAGAGGGCCGATCGCCACAGCACCTTGCTTGCGCGCATTGACGAGACCTCGCCAATTGACGAGGCAACATTTCTCGATCAGCAACAAGCCATCGCTTCTCGCGCGGAAGGCTTGCGTGAACGCATCGCAGACTTGGACAACCGCGAGCGCGAGGAGGATTTTGCGTTTCGCAAGGGACGTGAAGAGCACACAGCCTTGTCCGAGGAGATCGACAGCCTTCAGCGGCGCAGGAGCAATATTGATGCTGCCCAGGTTCGCATCCGTGATGCGTTGTGCGCCGCACTCTCGATTGACGAAGGCGACCTGTCGTTCGCGGGTGAGCTGATCCAGGTGCGCGAGGATGAGCGCGAGTGGGAGGGTGCAGCGGAGCGGTTGTTGCGAGGCTTCGGCGTCGCGTTGCTGGTGCCGGACGCGCACTACAAGGCTGTTGCGGAATGGGTGGACAGGCAGCACCTGGGCGCCCGCCTGGTGTATTTCCATGTGCGACCGAAGAAGCCTGGACAGGGTGCCAGCCTTCATCCGCAGTCGCTGGTGAGAAAGCTCCTCGTCAAACCCGATTCGCCGCACTACGAGTGGCTGGAGCAGGAACTTCGCAATCGTTTTGATGTGGCCTGTTGCGATTCGGGAGAGCAGTTTCGCCGCGAGGCCCGCGCCATCACGCGTTCGGGGCAGATCAAGGATCCGTCAGGCCGCCACGAGAAGGACGATCGCAGCCGCATCGACGACCGCAGCCGCTACGTGCTAGGCTGGAGCAACGCTGACAAGTTGCGGGCCTTGCGTGACCAGCGCGAGCGCCTGGAAGACAAGCTGGCCACACTGGGCCAGCGCATTGGTGAGATTGGCGATGCACGCTCTGAGCTGAATGGCCGACTGGAGACGCTGGCCCGCCTGGAGGAGTTCTCGCGATTCGCAGACATCGACTGGATGAGCCTGGCGCGACAGATCGCGACTCTCGCAGAGGAGCTCGCGCGACTTGAAGCTGCGTCGGACACCCTGCAGGAGCTGGGACGCCAGTTAAAGGAGGTTCAGGTCAGACTGAGCGAAACCGAGACCAAGCATGGCGATGCGTTGGGCAAGCGCGGCGAGGTGAGAGCCAAGCACACTGCGGCAGAAGATTTGCGGACTCTGGCCAATGCAGTCTGTGATGCCATGCCGCTCGATAGCCCCCAGGTTGATCGATTGAACGACTGGCGAGTTCAGGCACTCGGCGAGCATCAGCTCTCCGTGGAGTCCTGCGACAACCGTGAGCAGGACATGCGTAGATGGCTGCAGGAGCGCATCGACGCGGAGGACAAGCGCCTGGCCCGACTGACCGAGCGCATTGTGAACGCCATGCGCGGATTCAAGGAAGAGTTCAAGGCAGAAACGGTCGATATGGATGTGAGCCTGGCAGCGCTGCTTGAGTACGAACGCATGCTTGATGGATTGAAGAGCGATGACCTGCCGCGGTTTGAAGCCCGCTTCAAGGAACTCCTCAATGTCAACACCATCAATGAAATCGCCAACTTCAACGCCCAGCTTGCCCGCGAGCGGGAGACGATCAGGGAGCGCGTTGACCTGATCAATCGATCGCTTCAGGTAATCGACTACAACCCCGGTCGCTTCATCGTGCTGGTGGCGCAGCCCAGTCCTGATGCGGAGATCCGTGACTTCCAGCAGGATCTGCGCGCCTGTACTGAGGGTGCGCTCACGGGGTCATCTGACGAGCAGTATTCGGAGGCCAAGTTCTTGCAGGTCAAAGGGATCATTGACCGATTTCGTGGACGAGAGGGACTGTCGGATGCCGACCGGCGCTGGACCGCCAAGGTGACCGACGTGCGCAACGGATTCTTGTTTTCTGCAAGTGAGCGTTGGCGTGCTGACGGCGTGGAGCACGAACACTATTCCGACTCCGGTGGTAAGTCCGGTGGACAGAAGGAGAAGCTCGCTTACACCGTGCTGGCCGCAAGCCTGGCCTACCAGTTCGGGCTGGAGTGGGGCGCCGTGCGTTCGCGGTCGTTTCGCTTCGTCGTTATCGACGAGGCGTTTGGGCGCGGCTCTGACGAGTCGGCGCAGTACGGACTTCGCTTGTTCCAGCAACTCAATCTGCAACTGCTGATCGTCACACCACTGCAAAAGATCCACATCATCGAACCTTTCGTGGCCAGTGTTGGCTTCGTCCACAACGAAGGAGGGCGGGATTCCAAGCTGCGCTGCCTGTCGATTGAAGAGTATCGCGCGCAGAAAGCGGAATTTCAGGGAGAAAGCCAGATAGCAGGAAGCGCCGAGATCAGAGCTGCTGGAGGCGCGGTGAAATGAACTGGACGAACACGGCAGACCTTCGCGCCCAGGTTCAGCGCTTGTGGGATCGAGGGGACTTGCTGCGATCTTCGGTTTCGAGTTCTGTGATCTGGCCCGTACGTCTGTCGCTGAAGGTGCCCAGCGCAGGCGATCTCTCTGATCGCTTCGAGGCCGCGCGGGACTGGTTGAGTGCCTTCGCCGCCACTCCTCATGTGCGGATTGAGTGGCGAGATTGGAACCATCGGGTACAGGGAAGCCAGCGTCTGCCGTCTGCTGTTTGGATCGACACACTTCAGTCGGCGTTGGCTTTGATCGGCAAAACCAGTCAGGCACAACGCTTCGAGGCGATGTGGCAACGGACCGCGATCGCGCAACCCCGGCTGCTGGATTGGATGTCCCGGCGTCCGCTGCAGGCGCTGGATCTGATCGATCGGTGGGATCGCCTCTTGGCGGTTGTTGATTGGCTGCAGGCCTATCCTCGTCCCGGCGTCTACCTGCGGCAGGTGGACGCGCCCGGGGTGGACAGCAAATTCATCGAGGCCCACCGGGGGGTATTGACCGAGCTGTTGGACTTGGCGCTGCCGCCCGAGGTGATCGACAACAGTGCGAGCGGGATATCGCAGTTCGCCCGCCGTTTTGGCTTCCTGAACAAGCCGGTGCGGATTCGTTTCCGATTGCTCGATCCAACCCTGCCCAGCTTGTCGGGTTGCCAGGGGTTGCCGGATATCACGCTGGACGCTTCGAGCTTCGCCGCGCTCGCGCTACCCGTTGATCACGTATTCATCACGGAGAACGAGACCAATTTCCTTGCCTTCCCGCCAGTGGCGAGAGCGATCGTCGTGTTTGGCGCGGGCTACGGCTGGGAACCGTTGGCGCGCGCTGCATGGCTGCACCGAAGCCACTTGTACTACTGGGGTGATATCGACACCCATGGCTTTGCCATCCTTCATCAGCTGCGTGGCTACTTTCCCCACGCATCGTCCTTCCTCATGGACCGCGAGACGCTGCTCGCACATCGTTTGCAATGGGGCGATGAGACTGAGCCTGCACGCCACGAGCTGTCGAGCCTGACGGTTGAGGAGGCTGCGGTTTATGACGAACTGCGCTTCGATCGCATCCAACCCAAGTTGAGATTGGAGCAGGAGAGGATCGGATTTGGGTGGTTCTCAGATCACCTCAGCCGTATGTCCTCGGACTTGCAGAGAACGACGACACAGTTCTCGTGAGGCCAGTGCTCATAACGATCGCGCGGCTTTCTCTGTCGATTTGGAGTGGCAGAGTGCTGGTCTGGCCGCTCATGGTTAACTGCTAAAGCGAGTTGTTTGGCAAGCCATCGCCGAAAGAAAAATCTGTTCTGGGTCTCTTGACGCCGGTGCTTTGTTTGAGATTCTGAAGAGAGGACGCCGAGTGTGCCTCTGTTCATAAACTAACCGAAGTCATTGACCCATGAAAATCATTTCCTCCTGCCGATCGAGCCTGACCACGTTGGGCGTCGCAACTGTGCTGAGCGCATGTGGCGCCGGATCGAACGGTTACCCCTCCTCAGAAGACGTTAAGGCGTGGCATACCAAGACAGCCAGCAATGGCTATTTCAAGCTGCAGACCGTTGAGATCACGGACCTCGACTGCACAACCCCATCCAGGAAGGAGATGGAGCAACTGACCCGTGCGGCTGCCTTCATGGGTTCAAAGGCGGAAGAGGCGATCAAAGGGGCTGTCAAATGCAGCTACACAGTCAACGCCTCGTTCAGCGGCGTCGACAAGCCGTTTCTCAAGACCCAAGGTTATGAGGTAAATGGACTCAAGCTCACGAGTCAAGGGTTCATGCGTGTGCCCAAGGGCGACAGTTTCGAGTGGCAGGGAAGCACCCGCCGTCTGCCGAAGACGCCGGGATGAACCGATGCCGGTCGACATGGGATCAAAAAAACTTTGGTGACAGCTGCAAGTTGCCTAGAATTCACACCAAGGCGGCCCGCCGTACTTGCACGCGAGTAGAAACAGGTACTCCACACATCGTCATTGATTTCCCTTTTGGGCCTCGTCGTCGGGGACTTAAACGCGTGCGTCTGACCCGACTCGTCGAGGTTAACCAAAGGCAAATCATGACCTTGAGAGAACTTGCGCACCTTGCGCAGCAGACCCTTCAGACCCATGCGGGCTGCCCTGTCAAACGAAGCCATGTGCACGAACTCCTGGCTGCTGCGTTCGGCCATCGTTCATGGGCAGCGTTTCGGGCTGTTGCGGTCCTGGCCGATGCGGGTGTTGGGGAACGGCCGTCCGACGCATCGCCCCAAGTGATCGGTCGAGCGGTTCAACTGGGCTACCACCAGCAGGCCGCGGCTGAGATAGCGCGGTCGTTTCTGGTCTTCATCGCTGAGCACCAACTCTCCTCTGTCTCCTGGTCTGCGTTGGGTGCCGCGCTGGCCTCTCCGGCCGTTGCTGAGGGCGACGCCCAGGACGATAACAACGATGACTTCGAGGAATTCGAGGAAGTCAGGTCGGCAGCCCCTGTGCAGCCGACGGGTGCAGCACTTGAGCAGCTCACGCGCTCACCCATGCTGAAGTCCAGCGTGGAGGAGGCGGCCGAGTCTGCCAACCCGCATGCGCACTTTCTCCTGGCCGCGCTCTACCGCTGCCGCACCCCAAATCCCTACCTGTATGAGGAGTCACTCAAGGGCCGGGTGCTCAATGCTGCCGAACGTGGCTGGGTTGAGGACTACCTTCGCCTGGAACCCCAGCACCGAAAATACGAGGCGCATCTGAAAGCGGCAGCGCTCGGTGGCGTACGCGCGGCGGCATTGGAGTACGGGACCCACTTCGAGCGCCGTGATTTCATAGAGTTGGCCGAGCGGCTCACCGGAGACGTTGATGCGTTCATGATGGCGCGGGCCGCTACGACGCCAGAGGCACGTGCATCTTGGCTGCGTGTGGCGGCCGAGCGAGGGGTTCGTTCGGCACTGGAGGAGCTTGCGCACCAAGGCGACGCTTGGGCAGAGGAGCGCTTTGCGGAGCATGGCGACATCCACTGGCTGCGGATAGCCGCAGAGCGAGCGGTCGAGGACGGTGATGCGATGCGCGCGTGGACCTGGCAGTATCTGGCGCTCGAGCATCGGGTCGACCTTACCCGTTCGACCATGGCGGCGTACCACGACGGTGGTCAGCAGGATGGGCAGTTCTACGACAGCGACTTCGGTGGGCCGATGTATGTCGACGGTGACGAAGGACTGGCGCTGCCCGCATTGAGACCCGCTGATCACCGAACTGCCAAGGCTGAGGCGAAGCTGATTTTTCGCAAGTTTTCGTAGCTTGGCGGTGGTGCCGGCGAAGTGGGGGCGATCTGTTGGACCGCTCCCGATTTGCAGAGCAGGCTTGCATGGCGGGTGCCACCGATCGCCATGTCATGCTGTCAGCCACTTAGGCAGCTAGGGCTGCTGAGAATCCTGAGGGAGCTTTCTCAAGAGTTGGCTGGCCAGCAGCATGTAGTGTTGTTGGCGGGCTACAATCTGTCCTGAGGACAGATTGTAGCCCGCCAACGTAAGCATTGTAAACTTACAACATTGCGCTTCAAGATCAAGAGCTGTAAAATGAACGTCCTAAGGACGTTCATTTTACAGCTCTTGCCTACAAAATCAAAAGTCTCAGCTGCCGCTGACGGTCCTGCAGAAGGCATTGCAGACCGATTGGCGATGTGGGAACGGCCGGTCGTCACCGACTATGAGCTGGGCGCTCTGCTGTGTGCAGAGCTGCCAGCTGCGAATGCAGCCATCGAGCCTGGCTTGTACAAGGCCATCGTGGACCGGTTGAGTTCCTTTCGCCTGATCGCGCCAGCCAAGGACTTCAAGCCCGGTGCCGTCTTCCAATTGTTTGGCCGCCCCAAGCCCTCGGCCATGGAGGTCGCGTGTGCGGTGGATCCATTTGCCTGTGTTTCCCACCTTAGTGCGATGGAGTTTCACGGTCTCACGGATCGCTTCTCCAAGATCCTCTACCTGACGACCCCCCCAAACAAGGAGTGGAGAGAGCAGGCTCAAGAGAGGATGGCCAGGGATCTCGGCCAACACATGGCGGTGCACCGCGCAGCCAGGCTGCCGATGTTGCGGTACTTGGGCTTCGAGCGTGTTGAGGGTGTGCGTGTCGAGTTGATGCGGCGCTCCAGCCGCGGGGCATTCAAGGCCATCAAGTCTCCCGCGATCAGGGTCGCCATGGTCGGGAGGGTGTTTCTGGACATGGTGCGTGAGCCCTACAACTGCGGGGGCATGCAGCACGTGGTGGATGCCTACCGCGAGTACGGCTCACAGTACCTGTCCCTCATCCTGGAGGAGATCGATCGCCACGGGAAACCCATCGAGAAGGTGCGGGCTGGCTACGTGCTTGAAGAGGTTTGCAAGATCGAACATCCTCGCATCGACGGTTGGAAGGACTTTGCACAGCGCGGGGGCTCGCGCATGCTGGATCCTCAGGGCGAATACGCCCCGACGTTCTCTGAGACCTGGAAGCTGTCGATCAATGTGCCTTCGTTGTTGACCGATGGCCGCGACGGGGAAGGGCAGGCTGGAGAAGGCTTGGCCGGGGAGGGCACTTGAGGCCGTTGAATGAGGTGGACATGGAGGCCTGGGTACAGCAGGCTCCCGACAAACCCCAAAGAGGTTTTCGGGAGGCGGTGCACATCATCCTGGAGAGCATCGGGCGCTCCCAGCACCTGCACGCCAGGATGGTGATGAAGGGCGGGCTGTTGATGGCCATTCGCTACGACAGTTCGCGCTACACCCGCGACATCGACTTCTCCACCACCGCGCCCTATGTCGCCGTGGAGGCGCAAGAGCTGATCACCGACCTGGAGCAGCACCTGGGTGCCGCCGCAGACCGCTTGCCGTACGCGACTGCGTGTCGTGTGCAGTCCAGCAAGATCGAGCCCAGAGGCGAGAACAAGACCCACCAGACACTGGCGCTGAAGATCGGCTACGCCGACATGGGCAGCGAGAGTGCGATGAAACGCCTTCTTGCTCGCAACTCCGCTCAGGTGGTGGAAATCGACTACAGCTACAACGAGGTTGTCTTCGGGGTGGAGGTGCTGCAGCTCGATGGCGGCACCACCATCCAGAGCTACAGCCTGCACAACATCGTCGCGGAGAAGCTGCGCTCCTTGCTGCAGCAGCCGGTGCGAAGGCGCAACCGTCGCCAGGATGTTTACGACGTGTGTTTGCTGCTGGACTCGTCCGCCTTGGCCCAAGCGTTGGGAGAGCAGGAGCTGGCGAGCATCCACCACATGCTGGTGGACTCCTGTCGCTCAAAGGGGATCGAGCCGGGGCCGCTGTCGATGGACGACGAGGCGGTCGTGCGCATGGCGCGCCAGGGGTATGAGGGGCTCAAGGACGATGTCACGGGCGACCTCCCGGACTTTGACGAGGCCATGGCCCGGGTTCAGGGGCTGTACCGATCACTGCCGTGGCCGTGAGCAGACGGGGCGAACCATCGCAGGTGGCGCGGTCGATGGTGTTGAAAACACCGATTATCGATACCAAGCAGGTAAAGCCGAGATTGGGTACTCGGACGATTTAGGCCAGCCGCTCTCGTTCATAGCCCCATTGCTGTGGGACCGTTGTGCAGCGGTTGCTGCCGTTCGAGTTTTCAACGTGAATGCCCTTGGCGTGCCGGATTGCGATCACTCCTATTCATGCATCGTGGTAATGCGCAGAGACAGGTTTCAGGCGCGCAGTTGACATTGCTAGAGAGTTGACAA
>Ga0210247_101217_pt1 | contig 21348 bp, 11 predicted proteins | sample ChrtobMetP3_16mM_FD_155449 | JGI IMG/M metagenome (GOLD analysis project Ga0210247, IMG submission 155449) | Chrysochromulina tobin associated microbial communities from unialgal haptophyte culture, Seattle, Washington, United States - P3_16mM | ecosystem: Host-associated > Algae > Haptophytes >... | reverse complement strand
GATCGAGCGCGGGGCGTTGGTCAGCGGGTGGCGCACAGGGCGGCGGCGGCCAGCAGCGGCGGCGACCGGCGGCGGTGGCGACCGGCGGCGGTGGGGGGGGATGGTTGGGGGGGAGTTGGGGGGGGGAGTCGGCGGCCATGCGCGTGCAAGGTGACTCTACCTGTGGGTGGACGTGTCAAGGTCTGCGCCGTAGGGCACGATGAGGTGCTCGCTCTCGGTCCGCACGAGGCGCCAGAAAAGGCGCTCGAGCTCCTTCTCCTCCTGCCGCTGCGCCGCGCTCACCGACTTCGGGCCCCCCGGCGGCACGACGTCCGCCACGGCCGCCTCCTTAGCTGCCTGCTGGCGCCGCCGCTTGACCGCACGCTCCTCATGTACGGCGGTGTCGGCGTCGGCGGCGGCCAGGGTGTCGTTGGGGTCCGTGTGAACGTTCTCCGTGTACGGGCCGACGCGGTGGCGCTCGCAAAAGGCAGCCTTCATCTCCTCAGCCTGGGCGCGGAAGGCGGCGAGCGTCGTGCTGGGCGCCATCTGGAAGCTGCACCCCTGCTGCAGCTTGTGCAGCGGCATAAGCCGTGGCTCGAAGGCCATCGAATCGGGCAGCTCGAACGCCTTTTCGCGCCATCCGTCCGGCGGTACGATCTTGCATGCGCCGAACGCTTGCGCCTCGCGCCGCACGTGCGCAATGTACCCGATCGGGTCTTGGAACTGGGCGACCGTCGGGTAGAAGGTCGGAGCCTCTGGAAGCTCGACGTCGTTCATGCGGTCGATCAGCTGCGAATTGCGCAGCGCGAGACGCAGGTGTTGACGCTCCGCCTGGCTCATTGCGGCCTCGACGTCGTCGATGCCCATGCGCTTCGCGGGCTTGTGCGTGCGCATAGGCCGCTGCTCTCTGCCGCCACTGCCGCCGCCGCCGCCGCCGCCGCCGCCGCCGCCGCCGCCGCCGCCCTCTCCGCCGCCAGCGCCCTCACCGGCGCTCTCGCCTACCAGTACGTCCCTGTGGGTCGATGCAACGGAGGCCGCCTCTGTTGCTCCGGTGCCAGTGTCGGCCAGAACGCGATCGGGCGCCATATCAGAGCCCCTGGCCCCGCACGCCAGCTCGTCTGTACCCTCCATGCCATCGTCGTGTAGCGGCACGGGCGGCGCATGCAGCGCTGACGTGGATCTGCGAACGCGAGCGAGCAAGCGGGCGTGAACGCGCGGCGAGCGGTGCGTGCAGGTGGGAGACACACGCTCGGCGGCGGCGCACACCTGCTCCGATTGGGCTGGAAGTGCACGCAGATGTCGAGGGGGTTGTTCGCCTGCATACACGGCCGTTTCCGGCCTTGATCGTGCAGAGGGCACGGCTTGTTGCTCATCGCGTCGACGCGCCCTCGGATCTTCTTGGACGAGAATTTCTTGGCCAAATCCTTGTAGTTCCGAAACCCGGACATGGATGAGAGATGCTCTAGATATTCTGTTGATATCGCGTCGGGGCGAACCGACAGGCATGCGGCGCACGTCTGCCTCCTGTCGGATTGCTCGAGAGTGCATACTTGGCACGCCCACATTGGTTGAGGGGTGCTTTGCGGCAGGGGGGGTGGGCTTTGGGTTGGGATGTGCTCGTTCGTGCGTCTTCTGACTCTTCTCGGCGCCCCTCGAGCTTTTTGCATGTCTATTTAGTTTCCCACAGTCCCCACAGGCAACAGGGACGCTAAATAGAAGATACAAATTTGAAACCGCAACACGTTTGCGTGTTTGCGCATGTCAAACTCAGCGGAGGCTCAGGTCAGCCCTACGTGCACTTGGTGGGCCACGAGCTCATGCGGCGTGAGCGGCTGGCGCGCGAGCGCACTCACGAGCATCGCGAATTGGCGGCGCGACGCGTCGACGAGGCCGGCCCAAGCCGCGCCGACGGGTAGCGCTCCCTCGGTGCACACCTCACGATGAAGGGACAGGACCAGGGCGAGCACCGCGGTGATCAGTGAGGCGGTGGGCAGCCCGGCGGCATGCAAGAGGCAACGGCTCGTCGCTGCGTGCAGGTAGGCGTCGTGCGCCGCATGTAGCTCGCGCACGGACGTGGCGCTCACGATGGCGCTCTCAAGCTCTGTGTAGCAGTGGCCACACACGTACGCGATGAAGTGCGCCTGCATGCTGTTCACAAAGTGGCGCAGCTCGTGCACGTGCAGCCGGAGCAAATGCCACGCATGCGCCTCCTCGAGGTCGCCCCGGCCCTGGTGGTCGTGCGGCTTGTGCTCGTGCTGCAGGGTCGTCCAGATCGCGCTGAGCGCGGCCGCCGCGCGCCGCACGCGCAGGATGAGACGGAAGAGGTTTGCGTACTGGTCCATCGCCTTTGCACTGATGACCGCATCCAACGGCGCCGGGATGGGCAGCTCGAGGCGCAGCGCGTCGAAAGCGCCGATGCGGTGCCTGAGTTCCTCTGGAGACGCCCCGCTCGTCGCTGCGGACGCCGCCAGCCGCCCAGCGCCAGCCGCCGTCCCAGCGTTCGCGCCGTCGTGAGCGTTAGCGCCCCCACCGAGCCCAGCGCCCTCGTCTGGCGCACACACGAGCGCCAGCGTCGCTGCATACGGCGCGAGCTCCTCGCCGCTCTCGTCATCGACCTCCGAGAGTCGGAGCGCCGTATCGAGCGCCCGCCGGAGCACGCCGTGCCTGCGGGAGGTCAGGGACCTTCCCTTGCGCAGGTCCTCTTGCAACGAGTCGACCAGGGCCGTGCCAAAGTCCGCCGAGCCGCCGAGGGCGAAGCGGCGCAGAGCCCCGAGGAGCGGCCGCAGACGATGCTCGTGAAGCATGAGCATCACCGACGCGTGCCCGAGCCACATGTGCGTCTGCTCGATCGGCTGCACCACGCAGGCAGCGATGGCCACGTCTATGGGCGCCGTGTGCGCCGCGCGCGAGACGCTCTCGCCGTCCTCGTCCTCGTCGTCCTCGTCGTCCTCGTCGTCCTCATCGTCCTCGTCCTCGTCCTCGTCCTCCTCGCCCGAATAAGGACGGTTGCTTGCACCCTGCACCGCGGCTGAGCCGCCCGCGGCTGCCATCAGCATCCCGACGCGGCTGTCGACGATCCTGCTCTGCGGGAGGCCTTGCCAGTGCTCCCCACTGCCTGCGGCCGCGGCGGCAATGGCATAGAGCTCCGACCAGGCCATGGAGGGCGGTGGCATGGCTTTCTGCATCCAAGAGAGGCGCTCGATACGGCGCTGAGCACTTAGAGATGCAGGGGGTGGAGAGCCGAGGGGTGCTCGATACGGCGCTGAGCCGCGGGGCGAGCCTGGTGGCGTCGCGTCCGTGGAAGGGACGGCGATGACGAGGGGCGGCACATGCTGGGCATGCGAGCCTGCCATTTGTGAGGACGACGCCGGCGATCGACCCCCCACCCGCGCCCCCCCTCTTGTAAAGTCCATCACCTGCAGTGGCGCAGCCGAGGCGCTGATGTGCGCACCAGCAGCGGCGGCGGCGGCGAAGGAGCCGTTGGAGCCGATGGAGCCGTCGGCGCCTTCGGCGGCGCTCGCGGCCGCCTCAGGAGATGTGCTCGTCACGGCGCGCGAGATCAGCCCTCGCTCTAGGGCGAGGCTCTCGAGAGCGCTGCGTTCGTATGCGTCGCGAGGCGGCAGGGCGGCGCCGGCGACCTCGAGCGCCGAGCGCAGCTGTGGGATAGTCCAGCGCGGGAGCGAGGGAAAGCCGACTGGCAAGGCCGCGCCGGCGGTCAAGGCAGCGGAGGCAGGGCTGCCAGGAAGAGGCGAGGTGCCAGCAAGAAGGGAAAGGGAGGATGGTCCTCGAGAGAGGGCTGCGGCGCGTCCTGTCACCGGGATCGAAGTGCCCACGGCGGCGGCGGCGGCCCTCGCCGCTCCTTGGGCGGCCCTCGCCGCCGTTCGCTCGCTTGTGGAGAGCTCATCTTCCTCCTCGTCCTCGTCCTCGTCCTCGTCCTCGACCCCGCCGCCGGCCGCGCCCGCCGCGCCCGCCGCGCCCGCCGCGCCGCCCGCCGTGCCCGCTGCGTCCACGGCGCCCGCTGCTGCCTCCGCGTCCGCAGCCGGCGGCATGCCACCCATAGCCGAGTCGCGACGGGCAATGCGTGCCTCGAGCTGCGCGAGTCGCTCGCTGTACTGTCGGAGGAGCACTTCCCTACCAGTGGCCACGAGCGCCAGCCGAGCATCCTCCTCCGCCCGGAGCCTCTCCGCTTCAGTGGCCGAGGCGGCCGCGGCGAAGCTGCGTGCCTGCGCCTGCTGCTCCTGCTGCTGCAGCAGCATCGCGCGCTGTTCGGCGAGTCGCTGCCGCCGGATGGTGTGCGCCTCGTCCGCCTCGGCCGCCACCGCGAGCTCGACCAGCGCAATCGACTCGCGCCGCGTGAGCAGCGCACGTGCAACGTACACTCGCCGGCGCCGCTCATCGATCGCGATGCTCGCCATGAGCCGCACGAGCTGATGCGCTTGGCGCCGTTGCTGCGCCTCACGGTACCGGTAGAGGGCACGCAGCTGTGATTCGTGCCGCACGAGCGGCAGGTGCGGCAGCGCGCTGCCTTGCCAGCCGAGCTCGTCGCGGGCGAAGCGCTTCGAGCGGCGCAGCAGGTGCCACGCACTCAGGCACTCAGTGAGCTGCTCGGTGCGCGCGCGCAGAAAGTGCGGCAGCTTCACCAGCCTCGATGCGGCGCGCCCCTCGGGCGTTTGGAAGGCGGACGCGACGGGCACCGCCACCGCAGGCGGAGCCTCGATGCGAGTGCCGACCGCACTGGCTTCGGCGCTCCCGCCAGCGGTTGTAGGCAGGCGCGGTACGGGCGCCGTGAACTCGCCGTGTGGGTCACTCGCCTCGCCCCAGAACAGCGCACGCCGCAGCCAGTGCAGCCACGGGCGCGCAGCGCAGCCAAAGAGGCGCCATAAGTGTGCCGGCGGTACGGCGCCCGGCACGGCGCCTGTACTCTCCCGGAGCTGCGCATGGAGCGCATTGAGAAGTGCGACGCCTGTGGGGAAGCCTTCGGGCAATCGGTCCCCGAATGGGGCGCCGTCATGGGCGCCGGCGCGTGACGCGTCAGCGCCGTCATGGGCGCCGGCAAAGGTGACACGCCGCGACGGGCAGTTCACGCCCGCGCTGCCGCACCCGGCGACGGCGCCCATGACGGCGCCATCATGCTCCAAAGCTGCAGCGGCCGAGGCGGCAGGCAGACGCTCAAAGCAAAGGTCGACAAGGGCCGCCTGCTGGCGCCGAAGGGCCGCTGAGTGCACGAGCGTGGCGAGGAGCGAGGCCACCGGGGCGACGGCCGCCGCCCTGCCATCGTGCTCGTCCTCGTCCTCGTCGTCATGGTCCACTGCGGCTTGTCCTCGCCAGCGCGTGTACTGCGTGTCTCGATGCCGTTGAGTTTCGTCGTGACTCCATTGACGAAGCGCGGCCGCGTCGGGCAGCGCTGCGAGCGCGCGCGCGTGCCCACGCAGCCAGCGTGCGAGCGTGCGCCCGAACGCGAAGGCCACCGCGCCGTGCCGGTGCTCGCCGGAGGTCAGGGCAGCTGCAAGGCGTGCGAGAGCGGCAGCGTGTGAGCCCGCGAGCGCCAGCTCGCTCATGGCGTGTGCGAGCGTGGCCGCCGAGACGAGGGGAATTGCCAAATTTGGCACGGCGCGTAGCCGAGCGTAGGACAACGCTCGGGACAACGCGGCGCTGCTGTGGCTGCTGCTGCCACTGCAGCCACCACTGCCGATGCCGCCGCCGCAGCCGCCGCCGCCGACGCCGACGCCGACGCCGACGCCGGCGCCGCTGCCGCCTTCCTCGCCGCCATCGCCATCCGCAGCGACGAAGCTCCGAGAGACCCTGCCGCAGAGGGCGGTGAGAGCATGCTGGGTAAGAAGTGTCTCCGGCAATTCCACCGCCGCCGCCGCCGCCACGCCAAAATGCGCGTGCAACCACCAGGCAAAGGCGCCGTCGGAGCCTGGGACGTCTGTCAAGTAACCGGGCCAGAGGACGGATGGAGATGAGGTCGGCACGGCCGTGCCCGCGCGGTGCGGTCCACGTGGCGGTCCACGTGGCGGCAGCGGCGGCGGGCGCAGGCCGACCGGAGGCGGCGAGGTGGGAAGGGCGAAGGCGGCCGTCGGTGCGGCACGCCATGTCATAGGGCCCACGGCGGCATCGGCGTCGACGTCGGCAGCGGCGGCGGCGGCGGCGGAAGCATCGGCACTGCCCTGCACCCACGGATAGTGCGCGCCGCCTCGGCCGTCACCTGTCAGGCGCAAGCCTATTATAGAGCGCGACGGTGCGTCACCGCGCGGAGGCACGAGCGCGCCAAGCAGCCCATCGCCGCCTCCGCAGTGTCCTCGTCGTCGGGCGCGCTTGGCACAGGCGCCCGGGACACCGTCCACGAGGCTCCATGGCTGCGGCGGGAGTCGCATCCTGGATATGAGTGCCAGATCGCCACGCGCCCATCCGGTGCTTCCGCTCGAGTGCTGCTGCTCCTGGAGGTGCGCGCACACACGTACGGCCGGCTGGGCGACCGCGTGCCCGTCGGTGAGCGTGTGCCGAGGCACAAGCACCGACGGATACCAATGATTGGGCGGTGGCTCGTTGCGCTCTGAGAACCGCTGCTGCGCGCGATGGACGGCCGCGCCGAGGGCGCGAGAGGAAGCTGGTGCCGGCGCCGAACCGGCCAGCGCGAACAGCAGGCGCAGCGCTGCCTGAGGCTCGTCCAGTCCAGCCTCGCGTTGCAATGCCCGCTCAGCGAGTGCCACAAGCGCCTCGGTGGTGGCCGAGCCGGATTGATTCGCGCGCTCGTGCAGGATTGCCAGCAGTGCCGGCAGAGAAGGCGCTTTGCGCTCCGTCGACGCGCGCTGCGCATCGAGCAGCTGCGCACGGGTCTTGACGGAGAGCATCGCCATCGACCGCGCCCCCTTGCTTACGGCAATTCGCGGCGCGGCCCGACCGCTTCACATCTCGTTTACCGGTACGGAACTGAACTGATTAGGCAACTCGGAAGGAAAAGAGTGGGTCGTGCGCTACAGGTACAACTCTGCTGTCTGACTCGATCGATTTCGCGCCCCGCGAGCCCGCGACTGCGCGGGGCAGCGGCGAGCGCGCGCGCTGCGCGCGCACCTCGCCGCCGCCGCCTACGTTTCACTCGCCTGCGCGCCCATCCATGAATTCGGCAGGGTGATCGACGCTCGCATCGGCGGCGGCCTTGGAGACGCGTTCCTCCGGGTCGTCCTCCTCGGCTTCGTCCTCCAGCGCCATGTCGGGCGGCGGCTGGTGCATCTGCACATTGGGCACGGGCTGCCACTGCTTCATGTGCTCCATGATTTTGGCGGTGAGCTTCGTGAGATTATCGGGCTGATTGAGGTTCTCCATCGTAGACGCGGGGATGTGCAACTTGTAGTCGGGCCCGTAGTACTCGTAGTAGTCGTTGTACGGGAGATCGTTGGAGATCTCCTCTCCGAGCACAACGGCCGTCTCGAACGTCCAGCAGCGCGCGACGTTGCGGATCGTGTAGCCGCCCCCGCCGAGGATGAGCGTGGGCACCTTCTGCGCGAGCACGAAGCGCACGCACTCGGCGTGCCCGTTGATCGTCAGGTTGAAGCAGCCGAGCCGGTCGCCCGCGAGCGAGTCCGCACCGCACTGGAGCACGATCGCGCCTGGTTGGTAGAGCTGCATGATCTTGGCGATGACGGGCTGGAATATGGAGCGGTACGAGGCGTCGTCCATCCCGTCCTTGAGCGGATAGTTCACCGAGTAGTACTTGCCCGCGCCCGCGCCCACGTCCTTCACATCCCCAGTGCCCGGGAAGTACTCTCCGAACTTGTGGAAGGAGACCGTAAGCACGCGGTCAGTGGTGTAGAATGCCTCCTCGACACCATCGCCGTGGTGGATGTCGATGTCGATGTACAGCACGCGCTTGTGGTGCTTGAGCAGCTCGAGGATCGCCAGCACGATGTCGTTCGCGTAGCAGAAGCCACTCGCCTCGCACTTTTTGGCGTGGTGCAGCCCACCCGCCCAGTTGATGGCCACGTCGACTTGGCCCTTGTTGAGCTTGACAGCGCCGCCGATGGAGCCGCCCGAGCTCGCCTGGCAGAAGGCGTACATGCCGTCGAAGACCGGGCTGTCCTCGCCCACGTTGAAGCGCTGCATGTGCTTTGCGTGCTCGGCCATGTTGTCGGGCGAGATGGTCTTGAGGAAGCGCACATACTCCTCAGAGTGAAACTTGATGAGCTCCTCGAAGGTGGCAGGCGCTGGTCGCTGCGGGCACGAGCGAGCGAGAGGCGGCGCGTGGCGTGGCGAGCGAAACAGGCGGTGGAACCAGATGCGCTGCGGCGCCTGCGCGGCGGTGCACGCAGAGAGAGGCGTGCAGTGTGGCTTACGTAGATTTCCATCTTACGGTAGAGACCGTAGCTGAGCAGAAGGTTGTGCGCCATGCGGATGCGATGCGGCTTCATCGGGTGGCCCTGGCCATAGTAGTACTGGCGGGACACAGCGGCAAGCGCTTAGGCATTGGTCAGCGCGGCTCTGCATAGGCATTGGTCAGAGCGGCTCTGCATTGCGCGTGCAGGGGATCGGCGGCCGGCACACACGTTTCCAATGTCTGAGTCGTAGAAATAGGCCACCCGCTGCTTGCCACCAGCCTTGGAGGTGGTCGCCATGGACTCTCAGTGTACCTAGAGGGTCGGCCAAGGTCCCGACAGCGCGCTCTGTCTCGGTGACTTGCCGCTCGTCCCAATGAAAAGGGCACTTAAAGAGTCTGTGTATGAGAGTCAGTACATGTATGAGTTGTGAAGCCGAGCCACTCAGAAAAAAGTCTCAAGTTCTCAAGCTGCCGCTGACACAAAACCAGCCGGCAGCGAAATGCTCGACTTCACGCACCCGTGCGGCCTGCACGGCTCGCCCACGAGTCTCTCCAACACGTTGTGCACATGCGAGGCATTGGTGCAGCCGCTCCCGTCGCTGCTGCTCGTGCTCGTGGCGCTCGCGGGCGGTGCGTGCGCACTCCTGTGCTCGACGCCGACGCCGCCTCCCAAGCAGCTCTTCTTGCGCAGCAAGTCCCTCCACATTGGCGGGATCGTCTTCGCGCTGTTCGGCGCAGTTGCCGCCCTCACCTCGGTCGCGCTCCCGCTGCTCGTGCCGGCCGACTGGCCCGAAGGCGACGATGGCAGCATGCTGCCAGTGGCGTGGCTCCTCTCACCCCTCATCGAGTTCGTCGCCGCGTGCGTCGCTGCGGTCATACTCGCGCACACACGCCAGAGCCGGCACCCACGTGCTCGCTCGTCGTGGCGCATCCTCGTGGGCGTCGCGGCGCTGCTGCAGGCGGTGACGACGATTGTGGTGATGATGCTCACCGTGATGGCCGCGAGCAGCTTCGTTCTCATCCTCACGCTCGTGCGTGTCGGCACGAACTGCGCCCTCGCGCTCACGGCCCTTTGGCCCAACAGCCCGGGCTCCTCCGTCGGCTCTTCGGAGAGCGGCGGATGGGGCTCGCCCGACGAGCCTTCGCCCCATGCGCGGGAGGCCGCCGCCGCGCTGCTCCGGCAGGTGGACGCCGCCGCCGCCGACGCCACTGCGCATCGGCGCAGCCAGCGCGACGTGTGGGCCGAGTGGCTCACGCTGAGCTCGTCGCAGATGTCGGGCATGGCGCAGCAGCCGGCGTGCACGAGGCCGGCCAACGTCATGACCGAAGGGAGTGTGGCCTCGACTTTCCACAGCCGTGACGTGTCACGCATCACCCATGACTCCGACCAGCGCGACAGCGGCATCCACTACACGATCGGCATGGACTCTGCCTCAGAAAGGAACACGGACTACTCGCACGCAGCCTCCTGCTGCCCTTCGCCGCATGCATCGCGCGCTCCCACACAAACGGGCGGCTACGGCGCCGATCGATGGGCTCCAGTGGGCGGCGGCTGCACAGTCTCCCCGGAGCGCATCGTCAAGTCTCGTCAGTCTCGTCACTCTCATCCCTCCCCCTCGCATGATGGCGACACGGGCGGCGGTGCCGTGCCGATCGTCTTCACAGCTCCATCGTCTTCACAGAGCGAAGCGAGCCGAGCGGTGCCCACGATGATGGCGGTTCCCGGCGCGGGATCGAGCGGCGCCCACGATGGCGCCTCGATGAGGCCGTCGGCGGCGCAGTCGGACGCGCAGCTTGCTAGCGGCCTCTTCGGCGCTGCCGGCGGCGGCGGCGTCGGCGGCAGCTCGCGCGGCCATCGTCGAGTGTCCTCCAACCCCTTCGACGAGCCAGCCGTGGATGATGGCGGCAGGCAGCCCGTCTGGCCGCCTCAAACGCTGCAGGAGAGAAAGCCCTGCACCGGATCCTCCTTACGGGACGTCGTGAATGGAGCCGTCTTCACAGCTCCATCCTTACGGGACGTCGTCCCACTCGGAAGCGCCTCGCCCAAGGCATCGACCAGAGCTTCGGACGAGCCCAGCAGGCCACCAGCGGGGGGCGCAGCGGGGGGCCGGTACGATTGGGCAGACGCCCACGGCAGCGCTTCGACGACCGCGCGGACCTCAGCGACGCGCCCGACTGCCGAGGGGCTGCCAGAGGATCCCTTTGCCGAACACAGCGCACCCTCCGCCGCTGCCTCCGTGTGGGCCGCCAACGGCGGCCACCGAGCCTCTGACGCGCGCGATGCGTCCGGTCCGGGAGATGAGCGCTGGACCGAGCCGCTCGTCGAGGTCGAGATCGTGGGCCACGTGTGGGTGCCCGACCTTGAGAACCCAGGAAAGGGCGACTTGCACCTCGAGTACATGCTCAAGACGGTGGGCGACGACTCCAGCGGTGACAGCCACCTCGTTCAGCGTCGCTACCGCGACTTTGAGCGACTGGCGGCGGCGCTCGCACTCGTCGGACGGCGGTCGAACACGACGGTCCCGTCGCTGCCGAGCAACCTCACCTTTGGTCGCAGGCTCTCGGCCGAATTTGCGGTGCAGCGGCAGGCGGCGCTCCAGACCTGGCTCAATCGTGTGCTCGCGCGCCCGCCACTCTGGAGTGATGCACTGCGCCTCTTCCTCGGGGTCAATGATGACGACGCCCACGACGGCGCCGAAGTAGACGCGGGCGCACCCGACGCGGCCGCCGGCGTAGGCGGCGGCGCCGGCGGCGCACCTGTGCTCGCGCAAGACGGTCGTGATGAAGTGCTCGCTAACCTCAAGTGGATCGCGCAGCGCGCGCTGCAATCCGGCTGCGGCGTTCCCATGGACGGCCGCGGCAGCGGCGGCGGCGGCGGCGGCAAGGGCTCCAGTGGCTCCTTCCGTGCATCCACACTCGTCAAATGGCTCGCGACGCAGGCTCTAGTCACCTCGCGCGAGCAAGCCATACCCCTCGGCGAGGCGCTGCGCGCTGAGGGCTTCATCACACCCAACAACCCGGCCGACACGGCGCGCTTTGCAGACAACGCCTCGCTCTACCGGTTCGTCGAGCCTGCGACGATGTGAGTGGGCGAGCCCAACGTGGGCGCCGCGCCCTCGTGGGCGCCGTGTCCTCGTGGGCGAAATCTGCGCCGGGCCGCATCGACACCGGGCTGGCAAAACAAGAACCGCCCACCTGCACGCGACCAGATGTGTGCGAATAGTCAAGTCAAGTCAAGTCAAGTCATGCGTGCGAATAGGACGTGGTCCGTTGCCCGCCGCGAATCGATGTATACTACGACGTCCCTAACTCGCCCGTCCGCCGGTGTGTTGTGCGCACACCGCCGGCGCGCGATGTTAGAAGAACCGAACGATTTGCGCCAGGCTCGAAGCGAAGAGGTCGGGTGCGACATCGGAGATCGGTAGGCGAGGCCGAGGGCCGATACCCGATTTTTTGCGCGTTGTAGTTACCGTACGCCGGGGGTAGAACGCTCGGACCGCGTCGACCGCTTGAAGCTTATCGTTAACGCGTATAAACCCGGGCAAAGCGGGATTCGGCATTCGCGGCCGGCGCCGGGCGAGGGCGTGGAAGGCCTGGAACTCAATTTAGGTGGAGAGCATGACTTGTAAAATGGCTGATGATACGAATTCGCGACTGGACTGAAGCTAGAGCCGCGTTGGCGGAAAATAATCAACGAAACTTCGACTTACTGCATCTACGTCGACATCGTCGATTTTCCCCTCCCGACCCACTCGTCTCCCTTTGTGACGCCAACACCACAACGCGCACCGTCCCGTCGTGCCATGCCGGCAGGGGACAACTGCGTGATACACAAGATGATTCGGGATCTAAGGAGGCGTTCTAGCGCGACATTTCGGCGGGCTTGGGCGTGGCACCCATAAAATCGTTGACAATGGAGCAGAGCGTGATCTCATCCTGCGGGTGGCAGAAGCAGGCGCAGTCCCCGGCCTCGGTCCAGTTCCCCGCGCACTGCGAGCTCATGAAGATGGGCGGTGCGCTGTTATCCTCGCTTACGATCGACACGATCCTCGACATGTGCGTGTGCGTCTCGATGTTGTGGCCGGTCCGGAGGCCGCGCTTTACGTCCTTGGCGACCTCTTTGTACTGATTGCAGGTAGCGAAGTGGTACTGAGACATCTTCCACGGACCATGCGAACTCTTTTGCCAAGCCCCGCAGCAGTAGCGCAGCTCCTTGCTGATCGAGTCTTCCGACTTGTCGAACCGCCACCTGATCTGGGGCGTGCTGCGCGCGCACGATACGAGCAGCACAGCGGCGGCGGGCGTGGCGGGTTAGCGAACGCAAGCAAGGGCAAAGCAAGACAAGGGAGGCGCAAAGTAAGAGAAAGGATCGTTAGAATGAGCTCCCGCCACGCAGTCTGGAACGCCCATCACAACGTACCACGGGATGCACGGGACGCAGATCCAACCGCACGACGTGTCCTGCAGGAGCACTAGGTGCTTGTCGTCCTTCTCGAGCACCTTGGGGCGCATCGGCAGCACGATCATGGTGTGGTCGGTGCCACCGCCTTCGACGCGGTTCCCGCCGCGGTTCCGCCGCAGCTCGTCCCAGTTGGCGTCTCCCATGCGGGAGGCGGCATAAGCAAGGTTGCCGATGCCCTCCACATTGGCGCTGATCTGACCGGTCTCGTTCACCGTAGCCTGCGGCATCTTGAGCGACTGCTGTTGCAAGAGTTCGAGAGTAGCTCCTCAGATCCCCCACAGGCGATCGAGAGGGAAGAAGTGGGCGAAGACCGCTGACAAGAGCTTTTCCGACACGACCCAAAGAAAGGGTAACACGGGTAACGGTAACACGACAGTGTGGCCAAACATGGTAAGACTGAACGGTCATCATTGCATGCATCTATTGATGTACCGACCCCTCCCCTGACCTAAGCCCACACCGGCCCTACTCATATGGGAGGTCTTGCTGGACCTCAGTCGAGATCAGGTGAGTTTCCCCACTTGTCTCGCGACAACAGCGCGTGAAAATGGTTTCAACGCAACTTCGACGAAGTGTCTGCACTAAAACCTGAGGCTGAGCGGTCGGAATTTCGCTACGGTACATGTACCTCACCTTCGGGGGTTAACTCTTTGTCTCTCTTTTGCCGCCCTCCGTTCACCACCACTCGGTGACGGTCAGTACTACTGCCAGGCATTCGAGGACGAGCTGCAAGCGCCTTCCGTCAGCCGCGAAGAGCCGCAGCTCCTCGACAGGCGGTGCTGGCCGCTGCACACGCAGGCGGTGGAGGCAGCGGAGGAGCAGCGGCGTCGGCAGCGGCTCGCCGGGGCCGACTCCGACTCGGACGACGCCGAGCCTGGCGCCAGCTCACTGGCGGCGGCTCGTGCAGCTCGTGCAAAGGCGCGCGCCTCGGGCTCCAGTGCAGCGCCCGGCGCGTCGTCGGACTCGGGCCGGCTCGCCGTCCCCCGCGTCTGTACGCCGTACAGTGCGGCACTCTTCGTTTCGCCGCGTGCCTTGCACAAGCACGTCACACTCACCAGAGGCACACTGCACGCACACAAAGATAGAGATACCAATAGAGATACCAATAGAGCCCTGCTCTTCCTCATGACTGCGATACCCTCCACTCGAGGGTCGAGGCCTTTAGCACGTCGGAGCCAGGAACATGCGCCGCCAAAACCTCTTCAAGAAAGCTTCGCGCACTGTGATCGCCATGACACCTTCGACGCGCGCGTAGTTGTCGGGCATAGCGAAGCCCAGCAGCCCGAGCGGAATCGTGATTAGCGCCATGAACGCAATACAAGTGGGGGCGAACACGACGAAGGCTTGAGCACTCATCGCTTGGGGCCCATCCTGCTCGAGAGCGGCGACGAAGCGGTCCAACACGAGCACTGTCGGTGACCATATGCAGAATGCCACAAAACCGACGCCGAGGTGGCGCAACACGCTGCGTCTCCAGAGCAGAAAAGGCAGCGCGCGCAGCAGACACGGGACTGACTCGGGCTCAACAATGCCAAACCATCCTTTAGCGGCCGCCTCAGGGATGCCGAGGGGTAGCCAGGTGAGCCCTAAAAGCGCACTCACAAAGGGACCAGTGAGCATAATGCCCATCATGGGTTTGCCATTCCACCTCTCCGGACCCGCGTTCAAGAAGACAACGATGTATAAACAGAACGGCCCCAGGAAATTGCACACGATGTTGAAGATTAATTGGCCCATGCAGAAGGGTGTGCACAGAAAGCTCCTTAGTGACGTGAAGCGACGTGTCCCGTTCTCATCGACCTTCACGTCTCCGAGCTTCCCGAGGTCTGCCCGCGGCTCGGCCGTCTCCGCGTCCACGAGCTCGATCAATTGCGGCATGTGGTTGGTGGACGTGCTTTTTGACGTTTCCCGACGTTTCATCCTAACTGCGAAGATCAACGTACCGGTAAAAAGACTGGTTGGTTGTGAGATTGGTCTGTGTGCCTTTGTGCTTCCGCGTGTCCCGTGTGTCCCGTGTGTGTCCCGGCTCCCCCCGGTGTCTTTTTACCGGTAAAAAGACACCGGGGGAGCCGGGACACACACGAGACATACCTCACACGGGCGTGGCACGGGCCGGTATCCGACCTGTTCCCGACGTTACCTTGTATCATGTATGCGACCGTGTGCCAATTGCCGTGTGCGCCACGTCTACGTCCCACGTCGTAGACAAGTTCAAGTCGACAACCTGTACAAGACAAGCACGCGTTTCGTTCTTTTCTAGGGCGTAGCGGGGGGTAAATCGGAGAACTAACAAGACAGCCCCGGAGATACCAACCGGCCAAGAGGCCATCCTTCACGACATACGATACGATGGATGGCTGGTGCCGGAGGGTGGCCCGCGCAAATCGAACTCGCCGCATCCAGGCGCTATTCCTTTGCTCTCAGCGCGGCGTGGCGTGCGAGATGGAGGGCGCGCGGAAATAGGCCGCCGGAGTGCTACTGCCCCGACTGCTTCGGTACGAGCCTCCTGTGCGGGCCGAGCTACGCCCGCTCGTCCAGGGCGTCGGAGGCGCGACGCCACCGCTGCTCCACGGTGCCTGGAAGGTGCCCGAGCACGGCATCTGGCTCTGCCTCAGGGCTTCGGCACGCAGGTCCGCCGCTCCGAACTGTCGGCGCGGCATCGCGATGGGGTTGTAGCCCGCACGGACGGGCACCGCCCGACCGGTGTTGGGGGTGGGCATCTGCGCCGAGGCGGCGTGGATGAGAGTTGCTTGGGCAGCCTGCAGAGCTTGTCGCATCTTCTCGAGCTCGTCGACGAGGCCTGAGGCTTTGAGGCTCTGCTGCGTACGACGCGCCTCATCGAGCGCCTCGCCGAGCTCGACCGATTGCTGCTCCAGCTCCTCGCGCACGTGCCGCTCTGCCTCGAGCTCGATCTGGAGGCGATCTCGTTCGAGGGCCGCCAACTTGGCCGGCGAGCCATACGCCTTCTCCGAGAGGAGGGCGAGCTGCGCCTCGAGCAACCGATTCTCCTCACGCAGCAGCGCCGCCTCCTGCTCCAAGTGGCCGCCGCCGCTTCCACTGCTCACCGCCCTGCTCGCCGCTCTGTTCGCCTCCGCCTCGCTCGCCTCCGCCTCCGCCTCAACGAGGCAGCTACGGAGCACAGCTAACTCGGCCTCGAGGCGACCCATGGCGCCCTTGCAGAGCGCGAGCGCGGCGTGGGCGGCGCCGAGCTTCGAGAGCGCCGTACCGAGCTTCCCGCGGCGGGCCCGCCTCGAGAGCGCCGTACCGAGCGCTTCGGGGCCGCGGAGCCAGAGCGCCTGAAGCGTGCGTTCGTCTGGAGGAGACTCTTGGTCCGAGTCGTCGGTCTCGTCCCCCGTCTCGTCCTTCCGTGCGGCTGCGGCCGCCGCTGCCTCCACCGCCCTTGCCGAGGTACGTATCGGCGACGAACCCTCGGTGCTGACGGCGACGAGGCGCGCGGCGGTGGCTCGCACTGCCGCCTTGGTCGACGCGCTGAGAGACGCCGACGCCGCCGCCGTCAACGCCGCCGCCGCTCTGGCGTCGCTGGGGCTGCGAAGCCGAAAGGGCTTCCGAAGGTGCTCGGTGGCGGCCGATGCGAAGCCAGGCTCGCCCTCGATCTGGTCGATGAGCGTCATCACCTCACGCAGGTCCGACTCGAGCTGCTCGTTCTGCGCCTCGAGCTGCTCGTTCTGCGCCTCGAGCTGCTCGTTCTGCGCATCCCGCAGCTCGAGCTCGTGCAGGCCCTGTCTCACCTTCTCCTCGAGATCGCTGATGACGTCATGCAGCTTGCCAACCTCGAGGCGGGCGCGCTGGCGCTCGTCAGACACGCTGCGCCCGAGCTCCGCGAGCTGCTGCGTGCCGCGCCCTCGCTCCGCTAGCAGCTCATCGATGCGCTTCGTGTAGTGCTCTAGCTCCACCTGCAGCCGCTCTCTATCGGACTTGAGGGAGTCCATGTCGTGCGTCATCGCCAAGTGGGCCGCCACCGCCTCCTGACACGCTGCCTCGGCCTGGACGACGGCACGCTGCTGCTCGCGCAGCTCCGCCTCGAGCGCCGCGGCGTGCAAAGCCATCGCATGCAACTGCGCCGCACTCTGCGCGCTCGCCTCGATCAGGTGCATCGTCTCACGGAGCGCGCCTGCACCTGTCGCCGCATAGAGTGCGGCAGAGGCGGCAGCGGGTGGCGGCGGCGGCGGTGGCAGTTGCACGGGAGGCGGCGCAGACGGTGGCGGTGGAGGTAATGGTGGATGCGGTGGTGGCGGCGGCGGCGGCGGCGGCGGTGGCGGCGGCGGCTGCAGCTGCGGCATCATCTTCCGCAGCTGGAGAGGCGATGAGAATGGCGCCGTCTCCAATCCAACCGTCTGCCGCAGGAGGCGCACTTGCGCCATGAGTGCCTGTTCGGACGCGTTCTGCGGCGGTGGGCTCGGAGGAGGTGCTTGCGCCGATGCATGCGAAGATGGAGTCGTAGCGTACTGGTGGGCGAATGACACCGTCGCCATACGGACCTCGTGTGTCAGAGCGAGCACGAAGCGGAGTTCCCAAACAGACCGCGGAATTACGACGTTTCACGCCGCGTCGTCGACCTTTGGGGACAGGGGGGGAGGCCAGCCTGGGCTCGGGGGTTGTCGTTGGATGCGTCTTACGTGTGCTGCCCCACGACTCCACGTGCCTTCGATAAGGGGGTAGGTCAATCCCCTCACCTTCGACGAGGACGCAAGGCGCTAGAAATCGCGAAGCCCTCCCCTGCCGGGCACGCGCGTGGTCCTTGATCGATCGCGCATGTCCGAGGCATGGACCCCGGTTGTGCTCGCGATTCTCGGCGGTGCGTGTATGGGCACCTACCCCGTCTTCGTCAAGACGCCGATGATGCGCGCCGCCCACGTGCACCCGCTCATCTTCCAGGGCTACAAGAGTGTGTGGGTTCTCATCATTGGCATCCTGCTCGTGACATGGCGCTCCATCATGATTTCCAATCTTGAGCCACCGTCTCCAAGACTAGCCTACGTGTTCACACCGTGGGGCATCGCCTGCGCGTGCGCATGGGTCCCGGCTGGCTTCGCGATGATCGCCTCCATTCCTCGGATCGGTGTCGGCACCGCGGTGCTCATCTTTGATTCGACGGCGACGCTCGTCTCCTTCTTCGTCTTCTGGCTCGTCTTCCACGAGCCGCTCAGGGAGCACACGCTGCCCAACGGCATAGTCTACTACCTTGCACCACTCTACATGGTGGGCGTCGTTGCGGGCATGGCGGGCCTGGTGCTTCTGCCGCCCATCTTGGACCGCTCGCCCAAGACGCTGGCCGAGCCGCTGCTGCCCTCACTCGAGGCTGCCCAGGTGTCGCTCGGTCAGATGGCGGGGACGGCGCGGGTGCAGATCGAGGGCTATGCACTCGCCGTGCTCGCCGGCGTGCTCTCGGCGGTCCAGTACGGATTGGTGACCTTGGCCAAGAAGTGGGCGGCAGAGGAGAGTGTACCCCCAGAGGCACTCGACCCGCTTGGTTCGTGGACAGCCTCGTTGGGGCTCGGCGCTGTCCTGATCAACGGCCTCGCGCTGGGCGTGGCCAGAACGGCCGGGCAGCAGCCCACGCTGCAGCCCGGGGTCACGCTACTCCCCGGCTCAGCCGCGGGGCTGCTTTATTGTGCTGCGCTGCTGCTCACGACGGCGGCTGTGCAGCTCGGTGGCAACGCCATCGTTATGGCCCAACGCAATGCCACGTCACTCGTTGTCTCGGGCCTGTGGGGCGTGCTGTGGTATCGGGAGATACGCGGCACGGCGCTGCTCGCGTGGGGTTTGATGGCTCTGCTCACCGTTGTCTGTGTAGTGGGTCTTGGCTTTGAGAAGCCACCCACCGCGCACCCGCACTGAGCCTGCGCGAACCGCCTCAGTCACTGTAGCTGTCAGTCAGTTAAATCGCGGTCCCCCCGCGCTCACCACTCCACCAGTCTCTGACACTGTCTGAGTAATACGTCCTCCAAAACCAACGGCCCACGCCACGCGATTGTACCGATTGAACACGCGTGTGGGCGGCTTCCCCGGCTATCCGAATCCGCGCGCCCCCGCCACTGCATGGTCCGGGTGCCGCGAACCGGCACCGTGGAACGAGCAACGACGCGGAAACCGACCCCGGCGGCTGCCCGCTCGGCGGGCGGGGCTGCCTCGTTCTGCTGCGCGGCGGTGGGCGGATCGGCGGCCCGGTCCCGGCGACAGCGACCCTCGCGCGCCGCACACACAAGTCGTCAGGGGGCAGATGGCTGTAAGAAGTTATCTTTGGCAAAGAACGGGAAATTCTGTATTCTCGTCCGCTTTGGGCGCCGGCCGGGCGGTGGTCGCCACACGCGATCGCATACAACATCGGCACAGAAACGCCCACACGCCCTCCGAGCTAGCACGCGGCACGAGTAGTTGATCGTGCCTCGAGTGCACTCCCCCACGCGACCTAGCCCAATCTACAAAGGGCGATGCGAGCCAACGCATCTCTCGCAGCACATATCGCAGCACATCTCGCTGCACATCTCGCCGGCCACACTCACGATTGCCCTCGAGCCCGCTCTCATCTTCCTCTGCACCCTTCACATCTGCCCGCGAGGAACGTACGGACGAGTGGCACTCACCCGTGGAGCATGTTGACGTGCTCTAAATATTTACTCGGGGGGCGCGGCATCCTCCGCAGGTGCCTCGGAGGGTGGCGCATCGACAACCGCCGCCTCGGCCGCAGCCGCCTCCGCCGCCGCCGCCTCCGCCGCCGCCGCCTCGGCCGCCGCCGCCTCGGCCGCCGCCGCCTCGGCCGCCGCCGCCTCGGCCGCCGCCGCCTCGGCCGCCGCCGCCTCGGCCGCCGCCGCCTCGGCCGCCGCCGCCTCCGCCGCCGCCGCCTCGGCCGCCGCCGCCTCGGCCGCCGCCGCCTCGGCCGCCGCCGCCTCGGCCGCCGCCGCCTCGGCCGCCGCCGCCTCCGCCGCCGCCGCCTCCGCCGCCGCCGCCTCCGCCGCCGCCGCCTCCGCCGCCGCCGCCTCGGCCGCCGCCGCCTCGGCCGCCGCCGCCTCGGCCGCCGCCGCCTCGGCCGCCGCCTCCTCCGACGCGGCCGCCTCGGCCGCCGCCGCCTCGGCCGCCGCCGCCTCGGCCGCCGCCGCCTCCGCCGCCGCCGCCTCCGCCGCCGCCGCCTCCGCCGCCGCCGCCTCGGCCGCGGCCGCTTCCGCAGCGGCCGCCTCCGCCGCCGCCGCCTCCGCCGCCGCCGCCTCCGCTGCTGCTGCCTCGGCCGCCGCCGCCTCGGCCGCCGCCGCCTCAGCCGCTGCCGCCTCCGCCGCCGCCGCCTCGGCAGCTGCTGCCTCGGCCGCTGCTGCCTCGGCCGCGGCCGCTGCTGCCGCTGCCGCCGCGGCCGCCTCCGCCTCGGCCCTCTCGGCCTCCGCCTTTTCGGCAGCAGCCTTCCTGGCCGCTCTAGCGGCCGCCGCCCTCTCTTCGGCAGCCCTTTCCGCCGTTGCCCTTTCTGATTGTGGCGATCCCTTTGGTTTGGCGACTTTCTCCTGGTACGGGCCCAGCTTGTCCAGCAGGGGGTCCAGAGAGATCTCGTACTTATCTGCAAGATGGACGACCGCAAACTTCGTGGAGCACATGAAGAGTTCCTTCTTGAGTGTCACGTTCTTTTCCAAGATGTACTGCTTCAGCTCCCCAAAGGGCACCATGGATAGCCTCGCATCGGAGAGGATGTCCCCCCCCATGGCCGAAGAGAAGCAAGACTGTTGCTTGCGCGCCGAAAACGCGAAAAGGTTGAGTACAGGTCCCAGTCGGAATGCCGCGGGCAAAGTTGTGAAAAGTTGGACACGTGTCGCGCCGGCGGCTTCTCATGTAAAGCGAAAATCCTCCGAACTCCCCAAATTCCCCACGAGGTCGAGGATAGGTGGGGTTCCGGGCTCGAAGTCGTTTCATGGGAGATCGAGAGGGAAGTTTGTAGTCTCTACTCGACGAAACGAGCACACAACAGGCGGGGCATGAGCCACAGCAGAGGACATGGCAGACGGGGCAAAGACGGGGCGGGGAGCTGTGGGGGGGGGGGGGATTTTCTTTGCAGCTGCAGCCCGCGGATCTGGTTGCCAGATGCGTTAGGTATCCGCGGATACGATACGGACCGGCGAGACAAAGCGCAAAATATCTACGGCCGGGCTACGTCGAAGCTCTCGGATCTCATAATCGTGCATCCCGCGCATTCTGTACAAGGTCCTCATGTAGCCTCCTGCGTTTTCTACGACGCCTGAGCTCGTCGTGCTCGATGTCATCGTCATCGTCGGAGGCACCGGCTGTTGCCTCCACCTGCCACAACCGCGACCACAGACTGACTGCCTGGGAGCGAATGGATTCCAGAGATACCGCGGTCGCCTGCGATGCGTACTGCCCAACACTGTCGACGCCAAGCCGCACTAGCAGCGGCGGCAGTGAGGGCGGCGGCGGTAGCGGCGGCGGTGGCAGCGGCGGCGGCGGCGGCGGCGGCAGCGGCGGCGGTGGCAGCGGCGGCGGCGGCGGTAGCGACGGCGGTGCGGGTGGCGGGTGGGGCGGCATATTGGGCGGCGAGGGCGGCGGCGACGGCGGTAGAGGCGGCGGCGACGGCGGCGCG
>Ga0210247_101215_pt1 | contig 21367 bp, 15 predicted proteins | sample ChrtobMetP3_16mM_FD_155449 | JGI IMG/M metagenome (GOLD analysis project Ga0210247, IMG submission 155449) | Chrysochromulina tobin associated microbial communities from unialgal haptophyte culture, Seattle, Washington, United States - P3_16mM | ecosystem: Host-associated > Algae > Haptophytes >... | reverse complement strand
ACCACTCCGCTCTCATCAGAGAGCCAGACGAGAATGCGACCATCGTTCGAGGATCTCCCCAACGAGGTGTATGCACCCAGTCCGTGCCTTCCGTTGGAATTAAATCGGGATGCGCATCAAACAGTTTCGAGATTCCCTTGAGTCTGAAACGTGAGCAGCATATCTCCCGGTATGCGTCCGCACGGTACCCCATATGCCCAATACCCCTTCCCCCTGGTTGGGCCCCTGTGGTAGCTCTGCCAACAGTCTCATCACACGTTGAGTTCACGGCCGCTTAACTGTTGGGGTCAAGCGGCAATGGAAAGCCCATCACGGGACTCTTCTGCGCGTTCTGTGAACACATGACGGCCGCGCACATGGACGCCCATTCGCTCACGGCGTACGTGGGCGAAGCGAGCGGCGAGGTGTGTGCGCACGTGCTTTGGCCCGAGCTTCGTGTGCGGCAAGTCCTTCAGACGCGCGGCGCGGCTGCAGTGCGATGCATCGTGACTGCCGACCTTCTCGACCCGTGCGGCAACGGTGGCCTTGCTGTCGGCTGCGCTCGAGGTTCGATAGGCTACTACCATGGCGGCCGCACTGCCATTTGCACACACAGCCTCCCGTTTGCAGTCGCAGCCCTCGCACGCCATCGAGCCGAGGACGGTCAACCCGCCATCGCCGCCTCAGATGTCGGCGGCACGGTGCTCGTGTTCGGGCTCCTCGGACCTCTCCGTCGGCTGAGATTGCAGGACTTTGTGGCAGTGGCCTCGCGACTACGACATCCGGCCGGCACGGCGATCGAATCTGTGCGCGTGCTGGGCGCTACCGGGCGCCGTGCCGGGCGCCAGCGGTCTGACGAACCTCGAGCTCACCTGCTCGTTGCGGCGGGTGGGCCCTCTCTGTTGCGCATTCGCAACGACGGCTCACTGGCATGCACACTCGAGGCTCCAGGCGCCGTGACGGCGCTCTCCGTGGACGGAACCGAGGACGAGGATGCCGGCGATGGAGATGAGCTCGAGCAGCCGGGGCCGCACGACGATGGTGGCGGAGGCGGTGGCGATGCTGGCGATGCCGGCGATGGTGGCGGTGGCGGTGGCGGCGATGTCGGCGATGTCGACGGACATATCGAGTGCTCAGTCGACGATGTTGACGCGACGGCTCAGGATGAGGGCAGTGGCGGCGAGCGGCGTGCATCGAAGCGGTCTAAGGTTGCCGCACCATGCGCCGCCACCGCCGCCACCACCACCACCACCACCGCCGCCAATGCCTCAGGCGCCAGCGTCGCGCCGCTCGAGCCGCCTGAGCGCTGCCTAGGTGCAGTCCTCGTCGGGTGCGCGGATGGGACTGTGCGCAGCTATCCTACGATGCGGTGCGTGGCGATGCTGGGTGCGCCGGCGACGCGAATGGACGCGAGCCGTTGGCGCTCGCACGGGCTGCTCGTGTGCACTGGCCGCTTCGATGGCGTGCTCGTCGCGACGCGCACGCGCGCTCAAGACGGCGCGTCCGTGCGCCGCATCTCGGGGGCGATCTCGGGGGCGATCTCGGGGATGGCGATCTCGGGGGCGATCTCGGGGATGGCGATCTCGGGGATGGCGATCTCGGGGGCGATCTCGGGGATGGCGATCTCGGAGATGGCGATCTCGGGGGCGATCTCGGGTGGCCCCGTGCGCCATCTGCTGGCCGGGACTGGCTGGGCGCTCGGTGCGTGGCTTCTCTCCGAGCCCGACACGGCGCGGCCCGACACGGCGCCGCCCGACACGGCGCCGCATGAGAGCCGCGCGGCCGTGGACGAGGTGGAGTTTTCCCACAGGTCTTCCCACAGGTCTGCGGAGGCTTCCAGGAAGCGGGAGTCGCCACGGCTGCGAGTGTGCACTGTCACTGCTCGGCCAGCAGCGCCCGAGCTGCCGCGGGTGGTGCTGTCGCCATTGCCGAGCCTGCTGTCGAGTTGAAGCCTTGGTCTGGCGGTGCGTGCGCCTGTCGAAGCATGACAGAGCTTACATTTTCGGCTTGTGAAAACTCAACACGTCCGGTGGTTTCTTACGGTGCAGTCGCAGGTTTTTCGGCGATTCGTACACTGTGAACGTGACAAAACGGAGATTTTCCATGAGATTTTCTCAGGACCCTGGAGATGAGAGGTGGACTGCGTTCAGTCGTGGCTGCTCCCGTGGAAGAGGGCTCAGCTGCACGCCAGGGCAGCCTCCCTGGCAATGGTGCTCGTTTGTGACGGCGTATTTACACCAGCAACGTGTGCTTTGCTGCACACCGTGGCGATGGCGCGCAGCAGCAGCTTCGAACGTGGAAACAGCCTGCTCTTCACGCGCTCCGAGCCCAAGAACATCATGGAGGCCGCCATCGATAGTTTTCTGGATGAGACTGACGACGAGTCTTGCTTTGTGGAATACTGGGCGCGGCAGGAGTGGAAGAACATCGAGGCGCACGTCGATATCGACGAGGAGCGCGCCAGGTTCAAACGCCCCTTCCGCCATCCGAAGAGGGCACACGTGTGCTACCTCGCCGTCGGGCGACGAGTCCGAGCGCCTACGTGCGTGTGGGAGCGAACGCCTCTGGACGACTTCCCCTTTGGCGCCCTCACGTCCGTGCCGGCCGTCGCCGGTCGTGTGCTGCGCTTTGACGGCTCCTTGCAACACGCAGTGCCGTACCCGACACAGATTTGGCTCCACTCGAACGCGGCGGCGCCCGTGTGCGACGCGCCCGAGGAGCTCGTCCGTAGCGTGCTGCTCTTCAACACGTGGGACAAGCCGCCCCTTGGCCGATCGTACGCGCCGTCCGACGAGCGCTTCGACCTCAGTCCGACCCGAGTAGGTTTGCGCTGCGTGCCGCGAGAAGACTGGTCGTTGGCGTCGATCTCTTCGCACGCTGCGCCGGAGGATGGGACGATGACGTTGACGCTCTTGGGCGATGCACAGCGGCGAGGGCGTGCGGAAAAGGTGCTTCCTCTGCGCGTCAGCCGCACGGCGCTCGCGAAAGCCCTCGAAGAAGCGTCAGTTGCGACTCGTCTGGAGCCTCCACCCGTCGATGCCCAAATTAGGCAAGCCACTCGTCTGGAGCCTCGACCTTCCAAACGTACAGTAGTGAATGCCCAGGCAACCGCCGCCGCCGCAGCCGCGGCTCCGTTCACAGCCGCGGCTCCGTTCACAGCCGCGGCTCCGTTCACACGGGGCTGGGAAGCTCCGCCCTCATTCCAGCGGACTGCGTGCCTAACGGCCGGGATGGACGTGCTCCGATCTCGCAGCGAGGTGCAATCTCCGAGCAGCGAGATCCGATGGGTCGAGGGGCGCGACGTTGTGGGAGTGACGCCGCTCCTCTCCCCCATGTTGACGAAACGCATCTTGGACGCCGTCCAAGCGGACGATTTCGTCCACGTGTGGGTCACTGACCGTCACAAGCTTCACCCCACGACGGACGTCGAGGTGGTTCAAGTGCCGTGGCTTGAGGTGGAGATGGGGACGGTGCTGCGCGCGCAGCTGCTGCCAGCCTTCGCGCGGCTCTTCGGCGTCGACGAGCAGCAACTGTTCCTTCGCGACCAGTTCGTCGTCAGGTACGCGATCCTAATGAGCTCTGATTGCCTCTTGATCGGCATGGAGTGCGACTGAGTGCGACTGAGTGCGACTGAGTGCCACCGATGGAATCTGATGGTTTCTGTTTTCATCAGGTACGAGGAGCACCTGATGACCTCTGATGACCTCTGATGACCTCCGATCACCTCCGATTACGTCTGATTGCCTCCTTCATCAGGTACTCGGCGCGTCCAGGACAGCAGGCGGGGCTTGGCTGGCACTATGACGAGAGCTGCTTCTCATACGTCATCGCCCTGAACGACGTGTCCAACTTCAAAGGGGGCGGCACGCTCTTCGGCCACGCGGAGCATCCCATCTCGGTGCCTCCTCCCTAATTGCATGCTGAGTGCCTCCCTAATTGCATGCGGCGCGCTCTACGGCCACGCGGAGCATCCCATCTCGGTGCCACCTCCCTAATTGCATGCTGAGTGCCTCCCTACTTGCATGCAGGTGCCCCCCGGCCACGCGATCCTCTTCTGCGGCTACACGATGCACACGGGCGTGCCCATCACGGCGGGCACACGGTACGTCCTCACGGGTTTCGTCGGAGGGCGGCCGCTGTCGTTCACACCAGCTCACGGCCTCGTTCACACCAGCTCACGGCCTCGCTCGTCAGGTACGTCCTCACGGGTTTCGTCGACTTCCGCGCGGCTGTGGAAGCTGTCCGTCCATTCTACGGCCCCATCCCAGGCGCGCTACCCACTCCCGAATTGCATGCTGAGTGCCTCCGTCTCTTCACAGGCACGCTGCCCACACTTCGTTTGGAGCGGGCAGCGTGCATGCAAGTGCTCAGCATGGCGCCCGCACCCCTCTCTTCACAGGCACGCTGCCCACTCCGTTTGGAGCGGGCAGCGTGCATGCAAGTGCTCAGCACGGCGCCCGTACCCCACCCCTCTCTTCACAGGCACGCTGCCCACTCCGTTTGGAGCGGGCAGCAACGACTTCCCCTCGCCACACCTCGGCATGAACCGCGAGCGCCTCTGCCGCGCCTATGGTGGCGTCCGCGGTGAGCCTGATTGCCTATGATTGCCTATGATTGCCTCCCTAAGGCGGAGAGAGCCCTACGTTGGCGTCCGCGGTGAGGCTGCTGAGGGCGATAGTGTACCCAATCCTGCCCGAGTGTCCCTGATTGCCCCTAATTGCCCATGATTGCCTCTCTCATTAGGGGAGGGGCTACTGAGGGCGATAGCGTACTCGCCGCCGGCGCTCGGGCCGCACGTCGACCTGAGCAGGCTTCAGCAGGATTGTGCCACGTGGCTCGAGACCGGGCACGTCGGCAGCGAACGCTTCTATGCGTTCTTACAGGCGACCGTGGGTGTGGACGCGGAGCGCCACGTGGCTGCAACCCCGGGCATGCGTGACACGACGGAGACGGCGGCCACTGGCGACGAGGACATTAAGTAGGCCGACGGGGAGGTTTCGGTAACCTTAGTTTACTAAAAAGCTAGCAAGCGGCGCTGGGGCGTGACTCGACTGGTGTGGTAAGTTAAGGAGGTGTTCGTCGGACCGCTCCAAAACATTTGGGTGGATTATTCGATCCTTTAGGAATTATTCTCTGATCTCTGTGAAAACAGAGAGCGATGTCCCCGACCATGGACTTATGTTCGAATAAAGGGCGCGCGACCACGCGTCGATCGAGATGTTCGACATTTCCTGCAACTTGGTCGCGTGCTTGACTTGTTGTTCATCAAAGCTACACTACACAGCAGCCTGGTGAGCGCGACCCCGGCCGCCGATGTAACGGCTGGCGCAGCACGTGGGCGAGGGGCACAGTCTCTTCACAAGTTAGTTCACGCGCGGTCTCGCGCGCGTCGAGCCACTCAGGGTGTCAAAGTGTCAAGCGTCGCTCCCGTGTGACCCCATCAGCATGTTCAACACTCATGCGCTTCAGAACTCTCGAAATCAGTCGCGCCTCATGGAGGAAGGCATGACGTGTGCTGAAGCCGCCAATGCGCTCGATGCAGCCCTTGCTGAGGGTCGTCCAGTTGGATCAGCCGCAGAAGAGCGACAACATGCGCTGGACCGTGCGGCCAGGGAGCGGCGCGCACGTGCGCTCTCTGGCGAGGGTGCTCTCACGGTGGAATCCGGGAAGAAGAATATTCTTGTGATCGACGGCACAGCCATGAGCTCGGACTTCATGAGCGAGCACTTGCTGATGATCGAGCGGGAGCCCTCGCCTGGCTTTATCATTGCGGCCGATTCTGCCGAGGTGAAGGCCGCTACGGAAGCTGCCTGGCGTAACATGCGCTATGAGCGCATCGGTCTCGAGTGCGGCACGCGCCCTGACAAACTTGAGCTTTGTCGCCGGGCGATCGCCTCTGGCCGCTTCCACGCGATCGTGCTCTCAGACCTTTCCGAGAATCACCAAGCCGTGCCGGCAGTCGAGAGTGCACTCGGCACAGCGCTGCAGAGCTTCGCCCGTGGTGGCGGCGCCATCGCTGTGACCACGTGCGACGCCGCGATGGCGCTCCCGATGCTCCAGCGCCTCTTCGGCGTTGTTTGGGCGATGGGCGGATACTATCGTACTACCTGGGCACCCGCGAGAGAGAACGCCGAAGGCGTCGCGCGCACGTTCCCTGGAGAGCTCGCGACGGCCACGTTCAGCGCCAAGGCCCACGCCGTCCGCCAGGTGCCTGAGCATGAGCGCATGTACGGCACGACGCCTCGCTCGCGCACCCAGAGCCTCGTGCCCTTCATGGCGGGACGGGAGGTTGGGAAGCGTGAGGACGCAGACTCGGTTACGAGTGGCGCTGCGGAGGACTACGATGTGGTTGTGGCCAAGCATGCCTACGGCAACGGCTCTCTGGCTCTCTTTTGCGACATCAACATGGAGGCGGCGACCGTGCAGCGTGTGCTGTCGTATTGCCGCCAGTGCAGCCTGGACGCGCCACCCGACGCTGTCGCGAGCCTCGATGCGAGCACGTTCGAAGCGGCTCTGGCGCACAAGGCGGAAGGCAACGGCGCGTTCGCTGCGCAGAACTTTGCCTCGGCGGCGGCGGCGTACGAGGCCGCCCTGGCTGCGTATGACGGGCGCGGTGGCGCCAGTGGCGAGCAGCGCGACGAAAAGGTCAAGATTTGCTCCAACCTCGCAGAGTGCCGCCTCAAGCTCGATCAATGGGAACGCGCGGCCGAGGCGGCAAGCGCTGCACTCGCGCTCGCACCAGGTCACGCCAAGAGCCTGATACGGCGCGCCAAGGCGGCAGAGTCGCTCGGTGAGACTGACGCCGCCGTTCGCGATCTGCGACGCATTACCGGCGGAAGCGCGACCACAGGCGTCGGCGATGCTGCACAGGTGGCCGCTGATGACCTCTGATGAGATCTTATGACCACTGATGATCACTGATGACCACTGATGAGCACTGATGAGATCTGATGACCACGGGTGCTGCGCAGGTGGCCGCGGCGGTGGCCTTGCTTCGACCGCTCGAGGCCAAGCAGCGCGAAGAGCGCAAGGCGGCCAAGCGTCGGGAGCACGAGCAGAACAGCAGCTTCCGCGCCGGCTTCGGTCGAGCTCTCAATCAGGGCCTCGAGGTCGGATCGCCACCCATGTCAGCTCGGCGCGACGCATCATCTTCTCACGCCACTCTCGGGGCCGTGCCTCCGAGCTTGTCAGAGGCTGGCCTGCAGGCCGCCCTGCAGACAGGCTGGGCGAAGGGCCTCTCGGCGGACAAGCAGCGCGAGTGGCTGTGCGACTGCTATCGGATGCGTGTGGATGATGATATGTGCTGGGGTGGCGGCTTCCTCCATGGCTTATACGCGCGCGACGACGGCGACCTCATCTCCAGCGACTTTCTCATCTACTGCAAGCTCAGCGTGAAGCATGGCGTTGTGCCCAGGAGCTGGGACTGGGCGGCTTTTCTACGCACCGCCACGGCGCTACTGCCGTACGCTTTTGAGAAGCAGGATGCCAAGGAGAAGTGGGGTGGCGAGAATGTCTTTGCGGCCGTGATGGGCGGCCGCTCGCTGCGCGCAACGGCCGAGGTCGTCTATGGCAACTCGTGCCAGGCCATGGAGCCATCGGTGGCCATGGAGGCGATGGAGTTGCGCATGGGCGGCAGACGCCGCTGGCTCGGCACGCGTTGGCATTGGAGAACTGGTTGTTGGCCGATCTTGGCAATGGATATCTGTGCTGACGTGGGCGGGGCGTCGATCTGGCTCGAGCTCGCGACAGCCCTGGGTGAATACGGACCGAACGCCACGGCCCGTGAGGAGGAGGAATTCGACGACGATGGCGAGGACGATGGCGAGGACGAGGAAGAGGAGGACGAGGAGGACGTCGATGAGGAATGGGAAGACAGCACTGACATGCCTCCACCACCACTCGTCGCGCCATCGCCTCTTCAGGCCGAAGAGTCGATGGCGCTGAGGCCGCAGGACCGTGTCATCGTGCATGGCCTCACGGGCCGCCCCGAGCTCAACGACGCCCTTGGCACGGTCCTCTGGCCCATGGAGCCGGCGAGCGGCCGGTACTGCGTGCGAGTGCGCCGACCCGACTGCGCCTTCTGCGAGCTCGATGACGTCAAACTGAAGCCGACCAACCTGCGCAAGATGCCCCTCGCTGTGGTCGATGCACGCGATGCGCGTGACGGATATCATGCGATCCACGTCGCCGCCATCGACGGGCGCGTGGGCGTCGTCGAGGCGCAGCTCGCCCAAGGTATCGACCCTGACCTGCTAGACGAGGACGGCTGGACGCCTCTGATGCGCGCATGCTTGTGGGCTCACGTGCCTGTAGTGCAGCTGCTCCTGCTGCACGGAGCAACGCCCGATGTGGGCGCCACAACCACGGGCAGCACAGCGCTCCACTTTGCATGCATGCACGGGCCGCGCCGCCTGCCGCCAAACGCTCCCTACTATGATGTGATGCGCCACAAGCTCACAGTGGAGACGCTCCTCGCACATGGCGCACAGCCCGGCCTCGGGAACGCGAAACGTGAGACGGCCGCCATGTGGGCGCGGCAGGCGGGCGCAGCAGAGGTGCTGCGGCTTCTCGAGCAGTAGAGATGTGGTGGCCGGCTTGCGAAGATGAGCCCGCTGCGATGAGTAAGAGAAGTTGCGGTCCAAGCAATACGGCCTGGCACGTGTCTTTGCTTTACAGGCTCGCGTAGGGGTGGGCGCTCACATCACGTGTGATCTTGCTGCGCGAGATCGAGTCGAAAGCTGCAGAGGCGGACCGACCGGAAAAAGGCGGGTTGTGGCCGGTACCTCGTCGGCTTCGCCGCAGCCGTAGCGCACCCCGTCTCCGCCTCTCGCGTCGCTCGAGCTCATTGGGTGTTCTGGCCGCACCGCCGGCCGCTCGCGTCTGCAGCGCGCGCCTTCATTTCGCCACCGCCTTTGAGCAGGCGCGGGGAGGCGCTCTGGGAGCGGGAGGGGGCAGGGTCGGGTTCGCAGGGGGCGGCCTCTTCTGAGTCGGCCGCTGGGTGGGCCACAGGGGTCCATGGCGTGGCATCGTGCGCGCGTGCGTCGGTGAGTCGGTTGGGTTCTGAGGCGTCGTCTGTGTCTCGATCCGTGTGTCTGTCCCGTGTGTACAGTGGCAGCTGTTACGTTGGAAATCACACCGATGCCGATTACCGACACATTCACACACACACACACCACACACACCGCAGGTACCGTTGCAGAGCTGATGAGCTCATCTGGCAGGGGCGCGGCTGCGAGCGGGGAGAAGGTGTGCAATCCGTTAGGTATCGCTCATGGAACCATACTTTGACCGGTATCCGCGGAGCGCGGTGAGGTCCGACGAGATTCCGGCGGATTCTACACGTATCCTGATGTATCTTGATGTGTATCCAGTGTGACACCAAGGAAGCGCGCACGATACATGTATTTTGATGTATCTGATGTGTATCCCAAAATGTATCTTGGACTCGTTTGGGATACGTGTAAAATATAGGAATATGTTTTCATTCAATCATTGAATGTAACAGAGCATGTACGATACATTTGAGATACATCAGGATACATGAAGGATACATGCAGGATCCATCAGGATCCATCAGGATACGTATCGTATAGGAAACTACCCCCAAAATGTATAGGAAACCCCCCTGACCCAAGGTCCCCCTAGGTCAAAAAAGTGCGCTTTGTAACAGGGTTGCCAGCCTTGCCACGGCTCTGAGCATCGGCATAGTCGTGGCCGCGCGTCTACCGGATGCCGGATCCCCGTGTGTGTTCATGTGTGTGTTCGACATACTCCCGTGACTTGGGGCCTCACCTGCCAGTATAGTCCATGCCTGGAGAGCTGGAGTCCAACAGTCCATGTTTGTATAAGCCCGCCCGCATCGGGCGCTCGCATGAATGCCGCTGTACTGTGTCGACCCGTTTTTATTGGACAACCTGTCGTGTTCGGAAGAGCGGGCAGTAACAGTGCCGTAGTTTGTGATGGCCGAGCGTGCGAGGATGCGTGTGCGAGCGCACGTGGCGGGAACGAGGGAGTTTCGTGAGTGAGTGAATGAGAGAGTGAGTATACTTCACGGAGCGTGCGTGGTTTGAGGTCACAGTGCCGTAGATGCCGTAGCACATGTAGGAGTGTTGTGTTGGGGGTGCGCGTGCGGAGCCGTCCTTTGAGACCCGGAGCACACACCGGCCCAAGGCAACGCACGCGTGAGCGCGTGCACATCTTAGTCAAGTCAAGTCAAGTAAGTATGGTTGTCTGTTGTTTATGTATAGACTTGACTTGCACTTACTCCCCCACCCCTCAACAAAAGCTATGTGTAGAGTCCCTCACAGTACCACAGTTATACTCACGGTTTGCTACTGGAAGCCGGCTACCGCAGCTAGACGTGCGTGGCTCAGATGCTTGCGCAGCCACGGGCGAGCTCGGCTGGATGTTTCGTCCGGCCTTTGCCACCAACAATTGGAGCGTCCATCAACTCAATGGTCGTCCAGTGCCTGGAGCACCTGTCACAGCTTGACAGAAGCCTCATGAACACGGCCCGATGCGCCGACCGCAGAGCCGCGGGCGCGGCGATTCCAGGGAGAGTCACCGCACGCCGAAGTTAGGGAGCCGCTCCTTCCGGCTCGAACGTCCCGCTCGCCGTCATCTGGACGTCTTGAAACAAGATCACGTGGAAACGAGCGTCGCGTCAGCAGTCATGGGGACGGGCGTGGGGAAGGCGACGCTCGGCGCCGTGATCGAGCGCGTCGCCGTGCTCGTCGACGGTGGGCACGGACGTCGCACCGCTCCGGTCGCCTACAAGCGCGTTGCCGTGCCGAGCGTGGGCACGTGCGTGCAGGTATTGAAGACAAAGGTGACGCCGTCGGCGTCTAACAGAAAAATCGAAACCGATCCATCAAATAGGTACCAAAAAAGGGCTCTGGTGAATGAAATGCATGCAACTTTGGCAGGCGCGCTCCGTGCACCAGCGTGTCCCCAGACGCTCATCTTCGGCCGACCGAAGGCCACACACCGGCCCAAGGCAACGCACGCGTGAGCGCGGGAACGTACTCCCCCACCCCTTTCCAAGCTATTTGTACTTGAGCACCGGCTGTCGCGTCTGTCGTGTTTAACGTTCACATCCGCAGTAGGGAAGTTATACACCGGTAAAATCGCACGGTGCGATCACGGAAGAAACTCTCGCTCGCAAGATGGAGGACTCCCTCGCGGAACGCGCGCTGCTTAACGCCATCACGACGGCGCACGTGCCCACCGACCGTCCTTGCCCGACGCGGCACCTCGCAATCGCCCCGCCATACGAGTGGAGCCGCACCTACATGGCTGCAAAGGACATGGAAGAGTACCTGCCCGGCGTGCCGCTCGATGCGACACTCGTTGAGGCGACCGAGGATGGCTTCGACGTCCTCGCGTCCGACGGCGTGACCTCGCTCGTCCACGTCGTGGTGGATCGGCGGCGTCAACAGCCGCTGCGGCCGGGCGATCCTGTCGTCGCCACCGTCGCCGGTGTCGGCCTGGAGGGCGACCTTCTGCGCGAGGGCCGGCCGGGTGAGTGGGTCGTTCGAGCCAGGACTGGCGGCGACCAGCAGCCAGTGGAGGAGATGAATGTGCCAGCATCCGATGTCACATTCTCGTGGAGGGTGGGCCGCGACATGTGGATGAAGGCGGTGCGCCTGGCGCCGCTGCGGCTAGCGGCGCGCAAGGCCGACTGGCTCGGGATCGGGTCGCTCGAGCCCGTGAGCGAGGATGCGAAGGCAGCTCGGAGGGCGCTCTCGGCAGGCGACCCGGCGGCGCTGTTTGGCCTGCAGGACGCGCCGGAGCTCAACGGCCAGGTGCGTGGACTCAAGTCGAGTGTCATCGCTGCCTTCATGGACACCAGCATTCAATATGCGCTGACCGTGCGCCGCGCCCCTCTCTTCTTTGTCACATACAGGGTGTCACCCTCCTCGAGAAGCTGGGATCTTCCGACGGGCGGTGGCGCGTCCGCCTCGAGCGGCTCGGCGACGGCGATGCGCCGAAAGAGTGCAAGGTGTCTGCTGCGGCCATCGGTGCGCTGCCCAACTGGCCGTTTCTCGGCGTGTCGGTCGCGTGCCTGCGCGCTTTCGCTCGGGCACACGAGGCGCTGCTCGTCGATGCCACGACTGAGGACGTGTGCGAGCGCGTGTGCAAGCCGCTCACCGAGACAGCAGGGGACTCGCTGGCCGCGTGCCTCGTCCGCTTGGGGGCGGCCGACCCCGTGACAGGAGTGCCGTTGGCCGCCGCACCGACCATCTTCGTCTCGCACGCGCGCAAGTACCTCGACATCTTTTCGCAGTACCAGCACTGGATCGGCGACGTGGGCACGGCGCAACGGCCTTGCAACTGGGACGTCGTCTTCCAGCTCACGACGGCCGCGATCGGGCACACGTGCCTCGTCTTCGCGCCATGGCGGGACGCGGTGCCACTTCGGCGCGCGTGGATGCTCTGGTAGGTGCTGTGCACTCTGACGGCGCAAGGAACAAAGGGCGCCGCGTCGTCGGCGCTGAGGGTGCGGCTGCCGCCGGCGGAGTCGGACGACTTTCAGGCGGCGCTGGTGGGTGAGTTTGACGTGATCGCGGCGAGCGTGGCACGCATAGACTCGCGCTCGGCCGAGTGCTTCACGCGGGAGGATCAGGCGATGGTGCACGCGGCGATCGATCGCACACTAAAAGGCGGTCACACGGAGCTGGATGCGCGGCTCTCGGAGGCGCTGCGCGAGTGGCTCGCGGCGGAGGGCCGCGCGGCGCTGGCGCGCATGCCACGCGACGAGCGGGCGACGTCGCTGATGCAGAATCGCCTGGGGTCGCTGCTCAAAGACCAGGGCAAGCTCGACGAGGCGGAGCCGCTTTTTCGCGAGGCGCTCGAGGTGCAGCGTGCCACGCTCGGCGATTGGCACCCTGACACGCTCGCTTCCATCAACAATCTGGGGAATCTGCTGAAGGTTCAGGGCAAGCATGACGAGGCGGAGCCGCTGCTGCGCCAGGCGCTCGAGGTGCAGCGTGCGACGCTCGGCGATCGGCACCCTGACACGCTCGGCTCCATCCACAATCTGGGGTTGCTGCTGAAGGACCAGGGCAAGCTTGACGAGGCGGAGCCGCTGGTGCGCGAGGCGCTCGAGGCGATGCGTGCGACGCTCGGCGATCGGCACCCTCACACGCTCGCCACCATCAACAATCTGGGGAATCTGCTGCAGGACCAGGGCAAGCTCGACAAGGCGGAGCCGCTGCTGCGCGAGGCGCTCGAGGCGAGGCGTGCGTTGCTCGGCGGTCGCCACCCTGTCACGCTCAGCTCTATTAATAATCTGGGGACTCTGCTGAAGGTTCAGGGCAAGCGTGACGAGGCGGAGCCGCTGCTGCGCGAGGCGCTCGAGGCGATGCGTGCGACGCTCGGCAATCGGCACCCTCACACGCTTGCCTCCATTGGCAATCTGGGGACGCTGCTGCAGGCCCAGGGCAAGCTTGACGAGGCGGAGCCGCTGAAGCGCAAGGCGTTCGAGGTGAGGCGTGCGACGCTCGGCGATCGGCACCCTGACACGCTCGGCTCCATCCACAATCTCGGGACGCTGCTGCTGGCCCAGGGCAAGCTTGACGAGGCGGAGCCGCTGGTGCGCGAGGCGCTCGAGGTGCAGCGTGCGACGCTCGGCGATCGGCACCCTGACACGCTCGGCTCCATCAACAATCTTGGGACGCTGCTGCAGGACCAGGGCAAGCTTGACGAGGCGGAGCCGCTGGTGCGCGAGGCGCTTGAGGCGATGCGTGCGACGCTCGGCGATCGGCACCCTCACACGCTTGCCTCCATTGGCAATCTGGGGACGCTGCTGCAGGCCCAGGGCAAGCTTGATGAGGCGGAGCCGCTGAAGCGCAAGGCGCTCGAGGTGAGGCGTGCGACGCTCGGCGATCGGCACCCTGACACGCTTGGCTCCATCAACAATCTTGGGACGCTGCTGCAGGACCAGGGCAAGCTTGACGAGGCGGAGCCGCTGGTGCGCGAGGCGCTTGAGGCGATGCGTGCGACGCTCGGCGATCGGCACCCTCACACGCTTGCCTCCATTGGCAATCTGGGGACTCTGCTGCAGGACCAGGGCAAGCTTGATGAGGCGGAGCCGCTGCTGCGCGAGGCGCTCGAGGCGAGGCGTGCGACGCTCGGCGATCGGCACCCTCAGACGCTCACCGCCATCCACAATCTGGGATCCCTGCTGGCGACCCAGGGCATGCTCGACGAAGCGCTGCCGCTGGTCGTCGAGCATTGCCGTGCGACACTCGGCGATCAGCACCCTGACACGCTCAATTTCATGAGCATGCAAAAGGACATGGAAGAGTACCTGCCCGGCGTGCCGCTCGATGCGACACTCGTTGATGAAATGGCCTCCCACCTGCGGCAAAGTGCGTCTGCAGTGGATCAGATCATGGACGCCGGGGCATTCAGCTCTGTGTCCGACCTGGCGCCGCCAGCGGCGGAGATGGCTGTATGGCGTCGTCAGCAGAGTCTGGGGGTCGTGGGCTTCATCTTCGAGAGCGAGACACCCCACGCGAGGCTCGAGCTCGGCACGCGCGTGCTCGACATCGGTGATGTTGAAAACGGGAGCGACAGCCCCGTCTACGGCACAGTGGTGGGCTGGACGACGGCGCAGGGCCGATTCTTCGACACGAGCGCCGGCTGCTCGAACAAAAACGGATGCGTGCGCGTCTACTATGATAAGAAGCCCGCCGCGCACGACGGCAACCCGTGGAACGTGATGGCGGCCGGCCGGCTCCTGTTTCTCGATGCGGCTGCGCCCGACCCGCCCCACGACACGCTCACCCGGCCGCGGCCGCCGGAGGCAAAGGGGGATTACGACGGCGTGACGGGTTCTAGGACGGGCGGCGGCCGCAGCAGGAACCAGAAAGAGCACATGCGCGCACAGAAGGCGTCGATGTTGCAGATGCTCCAGTTGGCGCGCATGGCGCACGAGGCTGCTTCTGGAATTTGGAATTTGGATGCACGCTGGCTCGAGATCGTCACCGGCGACCTCAACGATATCTTCATGGCCGCGGCCAAGTCAGTCACGCGACTTGAGGCGCTACTCAATAGTCCCGAGTGCAACCCAAATGTGCGGGACGCTTCGGGGGCGTCGCCGCTGTGGCACGCGTGCCGTGCTGGGTCGCTCGAGTGCACTCGGCTGCTCCTTGATCGTGGGGCCGACGTACAAATCCAGCCAAGAGGGGAGCTGAGCCCCCTTGGTGTGGCTGCGCGAAACGGATTCGTTGTGTGCGTGCAGCTGCTCCTCGAGCACCGCGCCAGCCTGGAGGCGGTGGACGAGGAGCGGTACACGCCGCTATTTGCGGCGGTCCGTGGCGCGCACAGCAGCTGCGTCGAGGCGCTCATCAATGCGCGTGCCAACTTGGAATGCAAGACCGAGCCGCTCGAGTGCACGCCGCTCGGTTGGCTCTGCTGCGTCGAGCCCAACCTCAACCTGCCTATCCTTCAGCTGCTGCTCCGGGGCCGGGCCAATGTGGACACCCACCAATTTTCCTCCTTCGCGAGGTCAATGACACCGCTCGCCTTCGCAGTGCTCGGCGATCGTACCGATGCCATCAAGTGGCTGTTGGCCAACGGCGCAAACGTCCACTTGACTGACGCCGATGGCGACCCACCCACCTTGCTCGCATGCATAGCCGACCATTCCGAGTGCTGCAGGCTACTACTCGGCGCCAAGGCCGACGGAAATTATACAAGAGATGATGGTACCACGCTGCTCAATGCCGCGGCGCATGGCGGATCGTTCGAGTGCGTCCAGATACTGTTGGAGCACGGCGCGGCACAGACGATCAATAAGATGGATCGGATAGGCACGCATCCGATGCACTGGGCGTGCCAGGACGCCTACCCCAAGATCCTCGAGCTGCTCTGCAAGGCCAAGGCCGACGTCGAGAAGAAGAATGGTAAAGGCGGCTCGCCTCTCATGCTTGCACTTGGTTACGAGGAAGACCAGAAAGATGTCAAGCTCGAGTGCGTGCGCATCCTCATCGAGCACAAGGTCGACGTCAATGCCATCGATCCGCGCGATGGCGAGAGCCCACTCGGGTTTGTCTCTAAAAAGGGATCGATCGAGGCGGCGGCGCTGCTGCTCAAGGCGGGCGCCACGGCCACCATCGGTCGTATGGACCACCGTGGCGCGCACCCGATGAGCTGGGCAGCGCAGGAAGCGAACCCTCCGCTGCTCAAGCTACTTATTGAGGCAAAGGGGAATGTGGAGCAGCCCAATGGCAAAGGCGGCACGCCGCTGATGCTGGCCACCTGTGACCCGAGCCCGCGCAACGTCGAGTGCCTTCGGATGCTGCTCAAGGCAAAGGCGGACCCAAACCAGCTCGATCACGATGGTGACCCGGTGCTCATTCGCACGATGATACGTGGTGACGAAGCCCAAAGCGCCGCGCTGCTCGAGGCAGGCGCGCGTGCTAATGCGACCGATCATCACGGCATCCGCCTGGTGCAGCGCTTCGGCGCGCTCGCTCAGCCCAAAATGCTCCGGCTCCTCATCCAGCATGGCGCCGACGTGAGCGGCGTGCTCGATCTCGTCCAGGTTGGTTTCTCGTCGGGGATGGTGAAGAAGCCGGCCCAGGATCAGAATGAGGTCTTGCAACTGCTGCGCGATGCGCCTTCGGTGCGCGCGCGCTTTCTCGAGGAGCAGCGTGTCAAGGAGCAGGCGGAGAGGAGTCAGCAGGAATCCGAGGCGCTGCAAGAGGTTGAAGACGCTCAGCTTGCTGCGGCTATCGCTGCGAGCCTCACCATCTCCGGCCCTGTCCCACCACCTCCCCCGCCATCTCTAGCCGCGCCTGCTGTTGGGTCGCTGCGCGGACAGCCGGCCGCCGAGAACAAGGCTCGTCTCGCACTGGAGCAGGACGGCTTCGCCCTCCAGGCTCTCCGGCCGGAGACCGATGCACGCTTGCTACGCTCCCTTGAGGCGCTGCTCCAGACAGAGTACCCAGAGTGGCTCGGCAAGGGCAAGGACGTGTCGAAAAAGTACGGCCCGTACGACTCGCTGAAGCTCGCGTGTGCGTGGAAGGTCGACCATCCACGCAACCTGGACAAGTACACGACCGGCGTGAAGCGCGTGCAGCAGGAGCTCGAGCTGCTCGAGAGGAAGGGCAAGAATGTCTCCTTCGTTCCCGGCCTGCCCGTGAAGACCGATCGCGTGCGCGGCCTCACCCCCTCGGAGGCTTGCAATGAGGTCATCCTCCTGCATGGCACCAACCCAGATCGGCTGTTCCACCTGCTGTCCACGGGCCTGAACGAGCGCTACTCGGGCACCGGCGCGGGCACCGCCTTCGGCGACGGCGTCTACCTCGCGGAGGACGTTGGCAAGACGGATCAGTACGTCAGTGCCGACAGCGCGTACGACCCGAGCAGTGACCTGCACAAGCGGCTGTACGGCAGAACCTTCCGCCACCCGGGCGACGTCTTCTACGTTCTCGTGGTGCGCGCGGCCCTCGGCTACCCCGTGCGCACGCAGCAACCGGGCCAGACGGCCACCTCGATGGACAATGGTGCGCTCATCTTCCCCGTCAACTTCCGTGAGCTCTCGGCGGTGCCGGGCGTCACGCCACCAATCTGCCACCATTCGCTGATCGCCGAGCTGGGCCAGGTGATCGATCGCTACCGCGAGTTTGTTCTCTTCCACTCCGAGTACGTGCACATCGACTACGTCATCGCCTACCACCGCTGCAATGGCGGCCAGAAGCTGCCGACGACATAGCACTGGGCAGCCTGCCGACGCACGTGGGCAAGGTCTATCGGGGCATCAAGGTCCTTCTCAACCCCGACGTCTACGCGACCGACAGGCGGATCACGTGGCAGGCGTTCTCGTCCTCGACAAGGAAGCAGATGGCGACGCTCGAGTTTGTCAATAATCTCCCCTGGCCGCAAGCTCCAGGGCTTGCTCTTCCCTCTTCGTGATCGACTCGATCACCGCTAAGGACATCCGCCACTTCTCGGCCTGGGTTAGGGTTAGCGCTCGCATGAGCGTATTGTGTGTCGACCCGTTTTTGCTTCACGCAGACACACAGACCACGGGTGTCCCGGCTCCCCCACACTGTTTTTGCGGGGGGACCCGCGGGACCGCTGTCGTTTTCACAGCAAATGGTAACCATTCACACCTGATCGCTCGTCGGCCTAGCCTGCCGCTCCCGCACGCGCCGCCACTAGAGAGGCGCGCGGGTTCGCCGCCCAACATGCGAGAGGCATGGCTCGCGCGCTGTGCCGCCTCGCTCGGCATACGCCCACAGCAGCTCGAGGCGACGCGGCAGCTTCTGGCCGAGGACGCGACGGTTCCATTCATCGTGCGGTATCGCTCTGACTTGACGGGTGGCATGGACGAGCGGCAGGTGAACGCCGTGCGCGCCGCGCTTCGTGAGCACGCCGCCTTGGAGGACCGGCGGCAGACGGTGCTGCGTGCGTTGGAGAAGGCGGACGCTCCGCCAGCAGCGCTGCAGGCTGTGCGCGATGCGTCGGACCTGTGCACGCTAGACGACCTGCACGCACCGTTCAAGCAGTCGCGAGGCACCCTGGCGGAAGCCGCGCGAGCACGCGGCCTCGCGCCGCTCGCTGAGCGCATCTGGTTGCACTCGTCGATCTCGGACGCCGAGATTCGGAGCGCCTTCGACGCCGGCGATCGCGTCCAGCAGGGCACTTGCGGCGGCGTGATCCATTTGCTTGCCGAGCGTGTGAGCGACTGCTGGGCGCTGGTGGCCGCTGATTGGCGCTGATTGCCTCTGGGTGCCGCTGATTGCTTCTGATGGCCGCTGATTGGCGCATTGGTGCTGATTGGCTCTTGTTGATGCTGATGCACGCTGATTGCCACCGAGTGCATGCCACCGAGTGCATGCCACCGAGTGCATGCGACTGAGTGCATGCGACTGAGTGCATGCCACTAAGTACTACGGGATCCGCATCCCTCCTCAGGTGAGCGAGAACCCCGCCGCCCGCGCGTCGCTGCGAGAGTACTTTTGGCGCCACGCGACTTTGAGCGTGGCCGCTTCGGCGCCGTGTCGGGCGCCGAGCAAGCATGCAACCGCTGAGGGCGGCGGCGGCGGCGGTGGCGGCGGCGGCGGTGCGAGCGGCGGCGGCAAGACGGGCGCCGTGTCGGGCGCCACGACTTCACGCCCCTCCTCCGGGACCGCCCGCGACAACGCGTCGAGCGCCCGTGACGACGCGGTTTCGTCATTGATCGGTCTGAGCGTGCGCGCGAGCAGCTTGCCCGCTCACCGCGTGCTCGCCATCAATCGGTACGAGGCGCGGAAGGCCATCCGATGAGCTCTGATAGCCTCTGATGACCTCCGATTACGTCTAATTGCCTCCCTCATCAGGTACGAGGCGCGGAAGGCCATCCGAGTCACGGTGGGTGTGCGCCTGAGTACGAATGGGAGTGCCTGATGGCCATCCTCATCATAAAAGTGCCTGATTGCCATCCCCCTGATGAGCTCTGATTGCCATCCGTCTGATGAGCTCTGATTGCCATCCGTCTGATGAGCTCTGATTGCCATCCGCCTGATGAGCTCTGATTGCCATCCGCCTGATGAGCTCTGATTGCCATCCGGTCCGTCCGCTCCGCCTAAGCCACGTCACAGCCTTCGGAGTGACGAAGCTCAGTGACGCTGATGGCCTCCGTCATCAGGTGAGCGTGCCAGATCGCAATCGAGCCCTTCGCTGCCTCGAGGCCGCCGCCCTCCCACGTACGGAGGAGCGCCGTGGTGAGCGCGCCTCACTCCTCGAGGCGGCGGTCGCGGACGCGTTCACTCGGCTGCTGCAGCCGGCCATGGTGCGAGAGTCCTGATTGAGCCTGATTGCGCCTGATGGCGAATGATGGCGTCCCTCATCAGGTGCGAGAGCCCTGATTGAGCCTGATTGCCACTGATGACCACTGATGGCCACTGATGGCCACTGATGGCCTCCGTCATCAGGTGCGCGAGCTTCGGCGGCGGATGACTGACGAAGCTGAGATGCAAGCTGCGAAGGTCTTCTCATCGAATCTGCGTGCACTGCTCCTCCAACGGCCCGTGCGTGGATGCGTCATCTTGGGCGTCGACCCGGGCTACCGCTCCGGCTGCAAGCTGGCGGTCATCGACGCCGAGGGACGGGTGTGCGCCTCTGATGGCCCCTGATGAGCTCTGATGACCTCTGATGAGCTCTGATGAGCTCTGATTGCCTCTGATGAGCTCTGATTGCCTCTGATGAGCTCTGATTGCCTCTGATGAGCAATGATGGCCTCTGATGAGCTCTGATGAGCTCCCTCATTGCATGCAGGTACGCGCCCACGGCGTGATCATGGCCCACCCGCCGCACGGCGAGCGAGCCAGCGCCGAGCGTACGCTACGAGAATGGATCAAGGAGCATCGAGTGAGCGTGGTGGCCGTTGGCGATGGCACTGCGAGCCACGAGACGGTTGAGGTGGTGGCAGCGGCAGTACGTGCTGATTGCCTCCCTCATTGCATGCGGATTGCCTCCCTCACTGCGAGCCACGAGACTGTTGAGGTGGTGGCGGCGGCAGTAGGTGCTGATTGCCTCCCTCATTGCATGCTGATTGCCTCCCTCACTGCGAACCACGAGACTGTTGAGGTGGTGGCGGCGGCAGTACGTGCGGACCCTTCTCTGATGAGCTCTGATGGCCTCTGATGACCTCCGAATACGTCTGATTGCCTCCCTCATCAGGTACGTGCGGACCCTTCTCTTTCGCACGTGCGCTTGAGCGTGGTGCATGAGGCTGGGGCATCGGTCCTGTCCGTGACTGCGGCGGCCCAGGTGGGATGCTGATTGCATCCCTCATTGCATGCTGATTGCCTCCCTCATTGCATGCTGATTGCCTCATTGCATGCTGATTGCCTCCCTCATTGCATGCTGATTGCCTCCCTCATTGCATGCAGGTGGCAGACCCGACACTCGACCCAGCGGCGATCGGCCTCCCTCATTGCATGCTGATTGCCTCCCTCATTGCATGCAGGTGGCAGACCCGACACTCGACCCAGCGGCGATCGGCGCAGCTTCGCTCGCTCGCCGGCTGCAGGTGAGCGATCTCATGTCCTCTGTTGACCTTTGATGACCCCTGATGACCTCTGATGACCTCTGATGACCTCTGATGACCTCTGATGACCACTGATGGCCTGCGTTCACATTCACAGGACCCCATGGCGGAGCTCGTCCGAGTTGATCCCAAATCCCTCGGAGTGGGGCTGTACCAACATGACCTGCCGCCCAAGCTGCTCGACGCTGAGTTGGCACAGGAGAGCTTCCATGCTGATTGCGACTGATGAGCATTGATGGCCTCCCCCACCTCGCCAGTCCCACCCATCTCACCTCGCCACTTCCACCCCCCTCACCTCGCCACTTCCACCCCCCTCACCTCGCCAGTCCCCCGACTCCCCCC
>Ga0210247_101211_pt1 | contig 21441 bp, 17 predicted proteins | sample ChrtobMetP3_16mM_FD_155449 | JGI IMG/M metagenome (GOLD analysis project Ga0210247, IMG submission 155449) | Chrysochromulina tobin associated microbial communities from unialgal haptophyte culture, Seattle, Washington, United States - P3_16mM | ecosystem: Host-associated > Algae > Haptophytes >... | reverse complement strand
CGCCCCCGGCGGTGTGAGCTTTACCGTTGCGCGGTTGTGGTCTCATCCCGCCCGCGTGTGCTCGTGGCAGCGCCCCCTTCGTTTCGATCCATACACTCTTGGAGCTCGGGGCTCAGAACACATCTACTTTCGGTAAAAAGACGTGTCCCTGCTCCCCCCAGAGCCGGGACACACACGGGACACACGGGACGCACAGATACAGACATCGGGGGCGCGGTGGGAGCCGCCAGCTCCGTGCATGAGCGTGGAACCGTGGAAGATACAGGGGGAAGATACTATGTCTTTTGTCTCACTGGTATAGCTCGAAAGCTTAACTTTGTGCACTGGGGCGAGCACGGGCAGAGAGCCGGACGGACGGGGTGAACTCCTTGCTGATTCCCCCAAACCGCAGTCCGTAAGTTGGACGAAAACGGCTCGGACCGTTTCAGAGCCGGCACAAAAGTGTACGTATGAGGCGCACTAACTCGACTGAAGCTCGCTCACTGACGAGCTCGTCTTACATGACGTCACTCGACGACTGCAACGTCGCCGGCTGTTGCGGTGGCTCGAGCCTCCAGATGCCAATGTCGCATGCTGCTATGGCCTCACGGTCGGGCGAGCAGTTCGCATTCTGCGAGATTTCGGTCACTCTGAAGCCCGCGCGTTTCGTAGCCTCAAACAGATGAGCCTCGAGCCTCGCATTCCGACAGGACTGGCAAAGCAGCACAATCGTGCGCGGCGTGCAGAGCGCGCATAAGACTGCCACCAACGCATCCGCGCGCTCGACGTCCTCGTAGATAACATCGGATGCAAGGACCAGATCAAATCCTGGTCTCTCCATCTGTGGTGCGAGCTCACGGGGCAGTATTCCACGCTCCCTGACGGCGTCCCAATCGCACTCACATCGGATGATAGTCCCGGGCTGACCCTGGAGCAATTTGCGGTTCTCCTTGAAGTTCTTGCGCATGAGCTCCAGCATGTTGCCGCGGTCCGTGCAGACGCACTCAGCCGAGCCTAGCAAGTGCGCGGCCATGGATAGGAAGCCGGTGCCTGCGCCCAGTTCCACGACCCGCTTGCCTTCTACCCAGCCGCGGTTGGCCTCCAGGAGCCTGCAGAGGAAGACGCCGCCCAGCCAGCAGTCCCCTCCAGTCTCGCTGACGAGGAGCTTGCTATCGATAAGGATGTTCAGGCCATTCGCGAAGCGGCGCGCGTGATTCTTCATGCATGGCAAATGCATATATGGCGCGTGCATAATGGCTGAATGGGCTGCTCGGGAGACGAGCCTGTGGACCGCATGTAGAGACGTGGTTTTTCGTGCGGATGACCACCCTTATTTAGGCAGGTCGTCGGCTCATTGTGCAGGAAGAGCAATAGGTTAGCAGCGCCAACGACTTCTCGTGACATCAGGCCAAGCGCGCTCAGATCTCACTGCGTGTGAGAAAAGGGGGTTGAACTTCAACTTGATCCAAAAAAGGTTCGTCGCAAAGCGGCGTGGCGCGAGGCGCGCGATATCTCTCTTTGCACTATAGGAACCGAACTTCTTGGTCCATGCGACACTAGTGAGACCAGCACGAGAAAAACATGAGCATCGGCACCGGCGGTGCTCAATCATTTCATCGCAAGACATCGTTCTCTAGTGCGCCACGAGAGCCTGCATTACCACCCATGAAGATTAGGTCGCCACGAGGGCCTGATTCGCCACCCAAGAAGCTTGCCAAGAATACCAGTAACAGCAGCACACACACCACATTCGAGGGCGATGGCAATTTAGTGCTCGCACAAGCCTCTCCGTCACCTCGCGTGGATTTCAGCTCGCTCTTGGACGAACAACTGAGTGCCGCTATGAGTGCAACAGAACTCGATGCTGTTGCAACAGCCCTGCGCTACAGGTCGCCTCGACCGGCGGCAGCGGTACCGCCGGCGCTAGTGTCGCCGCCGTCATCAGCCTCTCCTCGACCATTGCGAACAGCTCGCACACGAAGGGCGGATATTCAACGGCCGATGTCGCCAGAGTGGACATCCGAATGGCTGGACGAGCCAGTCACGCTGCTGCCTCCACTGCCGCCTCCGAAGGCGTCGGCTTCCAAGGTTTCACCGCGTGCCATGCCAACGGCATCGTCATCGTCATCATCGTCGTCATCATCGTGGCCACCCTCTGCACACACCATGACAACTGGCGAGCGGCAAGAGGACGATGAGCAGCAGGAGCGTGTGCGCGTGAGTCCAACCCACCGCAAGGCCTTGCTCGAGCGCACCGCCGCGCTGCTCCAGCTACCGGTACCTGCCGAAAGAAATGCGAGCTCGCCGATGGCACATCGCTTCGTGACGGGGCGCAACTTCGACACACAGCTGCTTCCAGCGTCCGAGTTCTTCATGGCTGGGCTGGAGCGCTGGCCGACGGACGACGTGCTGCGTGTGGGCTTCGATGGCATCGTCGACTCTCTCAAGCTGATCCAGACGCCCGATCGATATATGAAGTGGCCGTTCCTTCCTGCAGCCAGTCAGCATGTGGTTAGGGGGCAAGGCGACACCCAACAAAGCGGCACCTAAAGCTGCGGTACAGTCGCGCCGGCCGTGAATGACGTGCTGTGCAAGTACGAGGGCTCGCTGTGGCCTCGGGAGGATATGCAAGCACGCAAGCGATTGCGAACATGAGCTTGCTCAGTCTCAGAAAGTGATGCAAATTCATCAATGCGAGTTCATCAAAGGCTTCCTCGGAGTCGACGTTAAGTCGACGTTTCCGAGCGGGACATTCGGCTGTGCTTCGTAATGAGCCGCATGGCCGTGATCGACGCGCGTACACGCCGAAGGGCGAAACCAAAGAGAAACACCTGGATTCATGGAGGCGATTTGCAGGCTGAGTTGGTCAAGGCGTTGCCAACTGACGAGGAGCTCTCAAAGGTGAAGTGCTCCGATGGGGCACTGTTTCTGCGCCTGCTTGAGAAGAAGAACTTGGGCGATGAGATCCTGCCTGAGTTTGCCAATTTCAGACGCACTCATTCGATTGCTTCAGGCGGCCATGCAGTCCCCTGACCGCTGCTAGGAGCATACGGTCACATTCATCATCAGAACCATCAACGAGGTATTCGGGACGCAGATCGCAATTTGGATATGCAGCTCACAGGATGAAAGATGTCCGTTACTGGTTGAAGGTTAAGCTCTGCGGTGACCGTGCGATGGCCGATGAGCCATCGATGTGAGCGGTGATGAGCCTGTGCGGCCGCGAGTGTACCGTGGTGACTCCGGACGTGTTGGTTCATGTGCACAATTCCTAGAGGCTAGACAGTAGTGCTATTTTGCTGATGGATACCGGACTCTACAAAAAACACGCTACACAATCGTTGTCGGCGACGCCGTGAAAAAGTTATCGCCGACACACGATCGGATATCGTATCATTGACCGTGCTACCACGGCACTGTACGGCGCTATCGCCGAGCCTTTGCGCCACGAGGATATCACTCCGTCAGGGCAAGAGCTTGCACAGACGGCCGAGGATGGGGAAGTCCCCATGGGTCACCGTGGCGCCTGGGTGGATGGTGCACAGCTGGTGCGCCTTTTGGAATTCGATCTGGATCGCCGAGATGCGGAAGCAGTTGCGCCCGACGTTGTTGCTCGTGCGCAGGGGGTCCTCGATGTACAGCGGGTCGAACCAGAAGCGAGTTGCGGGTGGCTGGCTCTCCGCGGGCCACTCGGGTGGAGTCGCGCCTCCGCCATGCTCCTGCCGCCACCGATGGGCCGCCACAGTTGACGTGGTACGGCGCGGCCGGTGCAGCGGCCAGTCGAAGCCCTGCCCGCGCGCGCCTACGCCTGCCGTGAAGGAGCTCGTCGCGGCTTGGGCGCCGTCTCGGGCGCCGAGGGCCGAGGGCAACGGACGTTGCTCGAGCCCAAGGCTGGGCGAGCTTGGGTCGAGAGGTGGGCACCAGTCACCTGCCTCGGCAGTCAGAGGGCAATCAGAGGGCAATCAGAGGGCCATCAGAGGGCAATCAAAGGGCAATCAAAGGGCGATTATATGGCACTCATATGGCAATCAGAGGGCCATCAGTGGGCACCAGTCACCTGCCTCAGAGGCGGGACGCGGCCGGCAGCTGTGTGGAAAGGCGGCCATGCCGGCGGTGGCACGTGGCTGCTGCCGCTGCTGCTGCCGCTGCTGCTGCTGCTGCCATTGCAGCTGCTCCTGCTGCTGTGCAGGCGGGCTGCCCTGCCGCTCGAGCTCCTGCTCATCCGGCGCCGGCAGCGACGCAGCAGCCCAACCACGTTGCGGCAGCTCCGCTTCCGCGAGGTGCTCCGCGAGATGTACCTGATGAAGGAGGTCATCATATAAGTCATCAGTGATCATCAGAGGTCATCAGAACTCCGCGAGGTGCACCTGATGAAGGAGGCCATCATGAGTCATCAGTGATCATCAGAGGTCATCAGAGCTCCGCGAGGTGCACCTGATGAAGGAGGCCATCATGAGTCATCAGTGATCATCAGATGTCATCAGAGCTCCGCGAGGTGCACCTGCGAGAGTGCCACTGAAGGCTGCGACAGGTCCACACGCACTCTCGACGAGTGGTCGCGCATCAGAAACTCGCCCTCGCCGCGATTGCGGCACACAGAGACGCCCATGTTACGCGGATCAAAGGCGCGTCCATAAAAGTCGATCAAAGGCGCGTACATAAAAGTTGAGGAGGCGCACCAGGCGCGCTCCCAGGCAACGCTCGATGTCATCATGCCTGCTCTTGACTGCGCTTGGGCTTGGGCTTGGGCCGCTCACGCCCGCGCCCGCGCCCGCGCCCACGACGACGCGCGCTCCCATCCGGTTGGACGCTGTGAAGGCGCCGCCGTGGGCGCGCTCGAGGTCGAGCGCCTCCCACTGCAGGAAGCGAACCTGTGTGGACAAGAGAGGGCGCCGTGGTGAGCACTCGCATGCGAGGTCGAGCGCCTCCCACTGCAGGAGGGCGCCGCCGTGGGCGCGCTCGAGGTCGCCCAGTGGAGGAAGCGTACGATGAGGAGCAGCAATAGTCATCAGTGGTCATCAGTGGTCATCAGTGGTCATCAGTGGTCATCAGTGGTCATCAGCAGCAGGAGGCGTACGATAAGGAGCAGCAGCCCGTATGAGGAGAGGCCGCCCAGGTACGGCTTGTCGAGCGAACGCTCCGCTAAGAACTGATATGAGGGAGGCAATCAGAGGTCATTAGAGGTCATCAGAGGCCTTCCGAGGTCATCATAGGTCATCATAGGTCATCATAGGCGGCTTTATTGATCGAGCGAATGCTCCGCAACGAACTGATGATGATGATCATCAGCCCGCACCTGCTTGAGTACGAGTGTGAGAGGTTTGACCTCGGGGTGATGAGGGAGGCAATCAGAGGTCATCATCAGCATGCACCTGCTTGAGTACGAGTGTGAAAGGTTTGACCTCGGGGTGATGTGGGAGGCAATCAGAGGTCATCATCAGCATGCACCTGCTTGAGTACGAGTGTGAGAGGTTTGACCTCGGGGTGCTCGGCGAGAGTGCGTGAGACGAAGACGTTGGCGGCGAGTCCATTGTGAGCTTCGCCCTCAAAGGACACGTCGAGCCGCAATGGGATTTGCTGATGAGGGAGGCAATCATGGGGTATCAGTGGTCATCAGCAGCAGTCATCATGGACGCACCTGATGAGGGAGGCAATCATGGGTCATCAGACGTAATCAGACGTCATCAGACGTCATCAGACGTCATCAGACGTCATCAGACGTCATCAGAGCTCCGCGTGACGCACCTGCTTCGGTGAAGCGCCCGCGACCACAAAGCGCGTGGCAAAGGTGACGATGGGTACGACCGCGTCGATCGTGCGCACCTGTGGGGCAGGGCGAGGCGCCGTGGTGAGCACTTGCATGCTGGAGCACTCGCGCCCGCGCCGATCGTGCGCACCGACTCGGGCACGATCCAGGACTGGTTGACCAGGCAACGAGCGAGCGATGCCTGCCAGGTCTCCTCGGGCAGAGCGTTGCGACCCTCGAGCGTACCTGTGGACAAGCGATGGCGCCGTGGTGAGCACTTGCATGCGAGGTCTCCTCGGGCAGAGCGTTGTGAATGGAGCGAGCGCACCTGGCGCCTCCGGTATCACGGTGGTCATCAGAGGTTATCAGAGATCATCAGAGGTCATCCGAGGTCATCCGAGGTCATCCGAGGTCATCCGAGGTCATCCGAGGTCGTCAAAGGTCATCAGAGGTCATCAGAGGCCATCAGAGGCCATCAGAGGTCATCAGAGGTCATCCGAGCGTACCTGGCGCCTCCGGCATCGAGGTGGTCGTGCGCACCGGCGGCAGCGTGACGACCAGATCGATGTCCGAACCCGGCCGCATCAGGCCCGTGGCAAAGGAGCCGAAGGGCTTCACTTGCGCCCGTGGCCACAGGAGAGTCACCACGGAGCGCACCTGTGGGAGACGCGGAGCGCCGTGGTGAGCACATGCATGCCACGGGAGAGTGAGCGCGGAGCGTCGTGGTGAGCACGGGGGGCGTCGTGCCTTGCTGATGGCGGTCATCTGAGGTCATCTGAGGTCATCAGCGGCCGTGCCTTGCTGATGGCGGCCATAAGAGGTCATCAGAGGTCATCAGTGATCATCAGAGGTCATACCTTGCTGATGGCGGCCGAGTGCACCGGTGCATGCTTGGCCAGGTGGGCATTGCACCGTGCCTCGTACCTGTGGGGAAGGGCGAGGCGCCGTGCTGAGCACTTGCATGCTTGGCCAGGTGGGCATGCACCATGCCTCGTACCGACGAATCTCATCAGAGAGCTGTGCGTAGGTGGAATGTATTGGGACCATCGCCGCCTTGGCCGCGAGCCCCGACAAGTGTGCGGCGCACGTCGAGAGGCGCGCCGCAGCGGCGGCCAGCTGCGATGCGGCGTCGTATTGAGCGGAGACGGCGCCCATCGCGCCCGAAGTGGCCCAAGAGGGCAAGCGCTCGGGCTGGCGCATCAGGCTACCCTCGCGTGTGCCCCCCTCCATGAGGAAGCTCAGCCCTGTCGGCAGGGCGCCGTGGTGGGCGGCAGCGGCAAGGGCGGGCCCGAGAGAGCTCGAGAGGGAAAGCACCTGAAGAAGGAGGCAATCAGGAGGTCGTCAAAGGCACTCAAGAGGCCATCGGAGGTCATGAAGCAGCTCGAGAGGGAAAGCACCTCCTCCTCGAATCGCTGGATGGGCTGTTGATGAGGGAGGCAATCAAGGGAGTCATCAGAGGTCATCATGGGAAAGCACCTCCTCCTCGAATCGCTGGATGGGCTGTTGATGAGGGAGGCAATCAAGGGAGTCATCAGAGGTCATCATGGGAAAGCACCTCCTCTTCGAAGCGCCGGATGGCTTGTTTGAGCGCCTCGTTCTCGGCAAGGACCACCTCCATCTCGGCTCCTCGCTCACGCCGGCCGCCACCGCGTGCGCTGGCTGCGGCCTCCTCAGCGCCTGGAGCTGTGCCGGCCGGGGCCGAGGCCGCCGCCGAGCCACCTGCTGTGAACACCTGCTGTGGAGGAGCGGCGGGGGTTTTATCCGAGGCGCCGACCGGTGCGGCCGCGCTGAGCACCGGTGAGGCCGCGCTGTGAACACCTACTGTGAACGCCTGCTGATGAAGCGACGAGGCCGCGCTGTGAACACCTGCTGTGAACACCTGCTGATGAAGCGACGAGGCTGCCATCGTGAGCACGGCAGGTGGAACGACGAACGGTGAGGGCGAGCGCGGCGGTGCGGGCGGGAGCGCCATGTTGAGCGCGGCAATCGGTACGATGAGGGGCGACGGCAGGGCGAGTTTGGATGAGGCGGAGGGCACGACGCGCGGAGTCGAGGGCGCGGAGGTGGGCTGCGGCGGCGACGTTTGCGAGGACGTGAGCGAGGCAAGTCTCGGCATCGGAGCCTGTGGGGAACGCGAGCCCTCCATCGGAGTGGACACGGGGAGGGCCGATGACGTGTCGCGTAACGGCTTCACGGGGAGGGCCGATGACGTGTCGCGTAACGGCTTCTCAGCCCGTAACGGCTGGGCTGGGCGGAGCTGGTCGCTGCTTGCCGGCGCTTCGACGATCCTTGGGCGCGACATCGACTCTCCTTTGCCTCCGTGCCGCGCACTGAACGACAGGCTGCGCGACAGGCTGCGCGGCGTCGCCGGCTCCTCCGGTGTGAATGGGGATGCATGCATGCACGCCGGTTCCTCCGGTGGCGGCGGCTGCCCCGAGCGCTGCCCCGAGCGCGGCGGCGCACTTGGCGCAAAGGGGGGCTCGAGATCAACCTCTTCGCCTGCCGCTGAAACGGCCGCAGCCTCCCGAGGGCGCACCGGTAGATCGATCGCCTCCTTGAGGCTCTGTGGGGGGCCTGCATGCATGCATGCATCCCCATCTGGGCTCGCGCTCATCTGTGGGGTGGAGCGGCCTGCATGCATGCATGCATCCCCCCCATCTGGGCTCGCGCCAGCAGGCACTGCATGCATGCATGCATCCCCCCCATCTGGGCTCGCGCCAACAGGCACTGCATGCATGCATGCATCCCCCCCATCTGGGCTCGCGTCAGCAGGCACCTCGACGGTCGCCTCGCTTAGATGAGGAGCTTCACACCTCAGTTGCTCTTCACACCTCAGATGGTCTTCACACGAGGAGTCGAGCCCGTGCGCGCCGCGTGGCGAGGGGGCGCCGCTGCTCCTCGTGTGAAAACCATCGTGTGAAGTCGAGCTGCTCCCGCTGCCCATAACCGACGTGCATGCATGCATCCCGCTGCCCACAGCCGACGTAGGCACCAGCATGGGCAACTCGGCCGTGATCGGGTGCAGCTCGGCCGGCGTGGACACCTCAGCCGGCGCCACTTCATTCTCTCTCGACGGCACGCGCGCCGGCGAGCGTGGCGAACGAGGTGGCGTGCACACGGCGGGCGAGCGAGGTGGCGAGCGAGGTGGCGAGCTCGGCGAGCGAGGTGGCGAGCTCGGCGGCGCGCTCGGGAGCACGCTCGGCGGCGGTGGCCGGCGAGGCTCCTTGAACAGCTCATCGCGCAGATGAGCGTCGAGGTGAGCGTCGAGGGCGGACAGGAGCAGCTCGGGCGACGCATCCGATAAGGAGTCAGGGTCACGGCTGCTGGCGTCGGGGCTGGGCGCCGCCCGGCTGCTCGCGCCGCTGTGGGGGGGAGACAGGCCGCCGTGGTGCGCACTTGCATGCCAAGCCTCCCGGCTGCTCGCGCCGCACCGGGCGCTGATGCTGAAGCTGCGAGTGCTCGCATTCCTGTCGTCGGCGGTTCGATCGGTTTCGTTAGTTCGATCGGTTTCGTTAGTTCGATCGGTTTCGTTAGTTCGATCGGTTTCGTTAGTTCGAACGGTTTCATGAGTTCGATCGGTTCGATCGGGGAGGCTGCGGGGGCTGCCCCATAGGCCTTCGAGAGCTCGATCTCGGGCGCCATCTCGGGCGCCATCCCATAGCCCTTCCAGAGCTCGTTGCATTGCCGCCGCGTCGACGTGTTGCACGAGGAAGGGCGACCCAAAGGCGGCACCATAGCGGGCCGGCGCGTGGGAGCCTTCTAGGAAGCTTCCGAGGCCACCTTCCTGGAAGCTTCCGAGGCCACCTTCCTGGAAGCTTCCGAGGCCACCTTCCTGGAAGCTTCCGAGGCCACCTTCCTGGAAGCTTCCGAGGCCACCTTCCTGGAAGCTTCCGAGGCCACCTTCCTCGCCGTGCTCACCCCACCGACGCTCAAAGGCGGACGCGTCGGCCCACCGGTGCTGGAAAGAGCTGAAGCGCATCACGAGCTGTTGCATAGGGTCGAGGTGCGCCATCGTGGGCGCCATCGTGGGCGCCATCCCGGGCGCCGATGGCGCCACCAAGGAGGTCCCGGGAGACGCGCCATCGTAAGGCGGGGGCGTGGGCTGGCTGTGGGGAAGCAGGGAAGGTTGGAAGCCGTTGACGCCCTCTGCCATCGGGGCCAGTGGTGGGGGGGCTGTGGGGAAGTGACTCGTCGGCGGTTGGAAGCCGTTGACGCCCTCTGCCATCGGGGCCAGCGGGGGCGCCGTCACGGGCGCAAAGCCACTCAGCAGCGGAGACGATCGTGGGCCCAGCGCCGCCGGAAGCACGGTGCCCGCGACGACGCCCAGCGGCGCCGGCAGCACGGTGCCCGCGACGACGCCCAGCGCATCAGCCGCCTCGTCGTCGGGAATCAACGGGGGCGGCCCCGCGGTGGGCGTCGGCACCGGCGAGGGCGCCGTCCTGGGCGGGGAGGGCGCCGTCCTGAGCGGCGAGGGCGCCGTCCTGGGCGGGGAGGGCGCCGTCCTGGGCGTCGGCGCCGGCGAGGAGTTCGCGAGGATGTGCGCGAGGGCTGCCTTGTGCGGCGGGCCATTCGCCCACGAATTGACGTGACTCGAATTGACGTGACTCGAGTTGACGTGACTCGAATTGACGTGACTCGAATTGACGTGACTCGAATAGACGTGACTCGAGGGGGGCGTCGTCACGGGCGCCCACGAATTGACGTGACTCGAGGGGGGCGTCGTCACGGGCGCCCACGAATTGACGTGACTCGAGGGGGGCGTCGTCACGGGCGCGTCTGCGGCCTCATTACGGCCTCGTGAGGTAGAGACGGGCGCCGAGTCGGGCGCCGCGTCGGGCGCCGCAATGGGCGCCGTGGTGGGCGCCACGTCGATCGTGCGACTCGAGGCGGCGGCCGCGACGAGCGCCGTCTTGGGCGCCCGGCTCGGCGCGCGTGCGGCGCGCGTGCTGGGCGCCGTGCTGGGCGCTGCTGAAGCGGACGGTGACGTGGCACCGGCTGGGAGCGTGCCAGCCGTGGCTGACGGCGACGCGAGCGCCGACTTGAGCACGCGCCCCTTGATGGCGGCGCGAGAGAGCAAGCTCTGCAGGGCCGCCGTCTCTTCCGCCTCCAGAGCCATGCCCACAAGCTCCGCCTCCTCGTCCGCCGCCTCGGCCGCCGCCAGCGCCGCCGTTGCCGCCTCCGTCGCCAGCGCCGCCGTCGCTAGTGGCACCTCCACCGCCTCCACCGCCTCCTCCGCCCTCCTCCTCCGCCGCCGCGTCCTCCTCCGTGTCTTCGCCATCGTCCTCGGCGGCGTGAGCGCTGTCCTGAGCTCCTCAGCCACCAGCTCCGCACCCAAACTGACGGCATGTGCTTCGTCAAGGCGCGCGCCCAGATTGCGGCAGATCGAGTCGAAGCACGTGCCAAGACGGGCGAGAGGGCGCTCATACACATTCGACAGGAACGCCTCCGCCGCCGCGAGGGCGCCGTCCTGGGCGGGCAGGGCGCCGTCCTGGGCTGGGTGGGCGCCGTCCTGGGCGGGGTGGGCGCCGTCCTGGGCTGGATGGGCGCCGTCCTGGGCTGGCCCGCGAGCCGTCTCACCTACCGCGCGCGAGACGGAAGGGCGTGCGCCGTCCTGGGCACCGCACAAGCCCGCGCGCACCAGCCGCAGCGCCCCTGCCGCATCGCCACACACGCCCTCGCGGTAGATCGAAGAGGCGAACCAACCAGCGAGCGCGCTCCCTCCGCATTGCCCAAGCTGCCTATGGACATGCCCATGGCTATCAAGAGGTCCATGCCAGCGTGCACCGAGGCCCTGCGACCAGTCCAAATTAGGACGCGACCAGTCCAAATGAGGAGCGCCCACGAGCGCCTCGAGCAGCCGTGCGAGCATGGTCACCTCAGGCACCGTCGACAGCGCGTCCGACGCGGCGATCTCGGCGAGCCGCCCCGTGAGCTCGGCGGTGGTGCGATTTCCCCGCGTGAGATCGCGGCGGCGCTGCGTGAGCTCGGTGTGAATCTCGGTGTGAATCTCGGTGTGAATCTCGGTGTGAATCTCGGTGACCCATGTGATGAGCAGCCGCATGCGATCTCGCGCGGGGAGATCGCACCACCAGCCGGCAGGGACGCGGCGCGGCGGCGGCGGCGGCGCAGGCACGGTCGTGCGCGTGAGCTTGGCCTGCAAGTCGGTGAGGATCAGCAGTTCGATGCGTGATGCGAGGTAGGCGCCAGCGCTCCAAAACGAGCGGCCCTGCAGCCACTTGGTCTTTGCGTCCGGCGACGCAGCGGTCGCGGGCGCGTCGTGTGGCGCGGTGGCAAAGCGGCCGGCGCTGAGAAGCGTGAGCGCGCGCCACAGCTGAACTGGGCAGGCCAGCAATGAGCGGTCCAGGCAAATCGTGTCGAGCGGCTCAGCGGCATCGCACAGGCGCACAGCTGATAGAAGGAGAGCCTCTGCCTCACGCCGAGCCTGCTCCGAGGCGCTGTCGGGATAGAGGTCGACGCTCGCCATGCTGCCGAGCGATGGGTGCAGCATATGCGTCATGTAAAAGAAGTCGCCATCGAGGCTCTCCTGAGCCTCGGCCGCTCGGCCGCTACGTCGCCTCTGCATGTGGTGGACCTCAGCATCGAGTGTGTAGAAAAACCCAGGACCTTGCTGCGCCCATCGTGCGAGCATGCTGCGGAACCGACCGACCCAAGCAGCGTTGGTGTAGCGCAGCACTGCAAAGCGCTGCTCGATCGGACAGAGCTCGAAGCACTCGAGCACGAAGCGGGAGAAGGCCTGTTGCTTTTTGCTTGCCATGCTTTTGGACGCCCGCGACGCCGCGTGCGAGCGCGCGCGTGCTGTGAATAGGCCGATTTACGAATTCATAAATAAAACTCTCCGAGACCGAGGATGGCACATAGCATGGTCTGTCGCTTTAGTTAGAGACCTTCGCACTTTGGTTCCTTTCTAACGAGGGCTCTTCACGGGTTCGGTGGCGTTTGCGCGTTGCGCGCGCTCGTCGTTCTAACGTTCAACGCACGTGTCACGTGAGACGTGTGTTTGAGACGCCGATTCGCAGAGTTCAGACGGTAATACAAGATCGTGGTCGCCTAGCTTCCACAGGCCCCACGGGTTCTCAGAACTCAAATTACACGCTGCCAGACGCGCTTCCTACCAGCTGCCCATGTCAGGTCAGGTCAGGGGAAGGCGAGCACGAGCAGGCGCGAGACGCCGCCGCCCACGAAGAGCAGCCACGCCCATAGCAGCGTCGCCAGCAGAAGGGGCTTCACGCCGAGTTGACGGATCTTGCCCAGGTCGGCGTCGAAGCCGAGCGCCGCCATGGCCATGGCCAAGCAAGCTGCGGACACTTTGGCTGCGGCCTTGACGAGAGCGCGGTCGAATGTAACCACCGAGTTGAGCGCGGCGACACCGACGAAGCCAAGGGCGAACCACGGCAGCGGCGTCTTCACGCGGAAGGGTGTGACCTGCGCGTTGGCGGCGGGGTCTTTGCGGCGGCGCAGCGACGGCATTGTCGACATGATGAGGAGCGTCGGTGCGAGCAGGCAGACACGCACGAGCTTGGTGACGATTGCGGTCGCCGACACTTCCGACCCCATTGCGGCGCTTGCAGCGACTACACCCGCAAGCTCGTGCACTGTCGAGCCAGTGTAGATGGCCATGAGTTTGGGGTTCGCTGCGAGAAAGGGCACCGTACGGAACAGCGTGGGGTACAAGAACATGGCGAGGGTGCCGCATGCGACAACTGTACCGACGGCCGCAGCCGTCTCGTGCGCCTCTCCCTCGACAACTGGCTGCGCAGCCACCACCGCCGAGCAGCCGCAGATGGCCGCGCCCGACGCGATCAGAGCCGCGAGCGGTGCCTCAAGGCCGAGGGCACGTGTGCCAACCAGCACGCCCAGGAGCATCGTGCTGACGACCGAGAAGAGGTCGGCGAAGAGCCCGGCGAGGCCGACGCTCGCAACCTGCTGCAACGTGAGCTTAACACCATAGAGGATGATGCCAGCCCGAAGAAGCCGCGCCTTTGCAAACGAAACTCCCTTCTTGAGAGCCGCCTTTGAGCCCGCATCGAGCAGGCAACCCGCGCCAATGCCCAAAAGCGACGCCCACAGCAGTGGCGAGAGGGCGGTGCGGTCGGCGAGTCGTGCTGCAACCTCGGCGATCAGCCATGCTGCGCCGACACCAGGCGCGCGATCGGCCACGAACCCGAGGGCAAGCGGAACGGAAGCACGCGACTCTGAGAGCAGCGGCGGACAGGTGCGAGCTCGACTCATAGTGGAAAAAGGAGATGGCACCGGATAGGTGCGGGGCATGGTGAAGAGAGGTCCTGGAGGGCCGCTGTGCAGCACGCCAGCGACTTCGAACAGCACCACGAAGAGCGAGAGAAGTCTAGCGAAGGCCATTTGTGTGTCTTTGGGCCTCGCGCCGCGGGTTTTGAGCGGGATTCCATATGTGACAAGTTTGCTATCCATATCGAGAATACTAAATGGTTGTATACCACCCTCGAAGGTTTCATCAGACAGCTCCCCCGACGATCGAGGGGTCAACAGGTCGACTGCTCAAGACTCGAGACGCCCAGTCGACGACTGCCGAATAGAACGGCGCGAGCGGCGCGTCCCAGAGCAGCGGATGGTAGCAGAAGTGGGTGCAGTCGCGCCCCTCGTTAGGGCTCACGTGCATGTGGGGCTGCTGCGCCATGCGATTGAACTGCGCAAGCGGCCGAATCGAGGGGTACTCGCTGAGCACGGCGCGCGCGATCCGATTGATCGCGTACGGGCCGTCATGCACCGCCGCCAGCCGCGCCTGGTGCTCCGGGTCTCGCTCGCTCCAGAGCGACGCGCTGCATGCCCCGGGCGGCACGTCCAGCGTCGCTAGAAACCGGGCATTTGAGGCGCGCTCCTGCTCGAAGTAGCTGCCGTCGTAGCGTTCGGTCCAAAAATGCTGTGGGAAAGTCTCTCGGAAGAGCACGAGAGGCGGGCGCGACGCGTCCACCTTGGTTTTGAGATTGGGTTTGAGATTGGGCCGCACCGGCGCTGAGGCCTGGTAGCTTGTGAGCAGCGAGAAGAGGACGTGTAAGCTTCGTGCGTACTCGCCGTCCGTCTCGACAAGGTTCATCTCTCGAGAATCGTAATGGATGCCCATGTTGGCGACGATCACCGAAGGTTGAAACTCGCGGAGCACTCGCTCGACAGTGCTGCGATGGCGCGGGCCCATGCCGGCGAAGAGATCATCTCCTTCCCACGGGCAAGTGGGCGAGCTGACAGAGATGTTCTTGAGGCGGCGCACGCTGAAGGACGCCAGAGTGAAGTGCAGGCTCGCGCCCTGCAGCACCCAATCCGCCCCGTTGGGCGCGCCACACCAGTGGCTCGGAGTCCCGGCCACAGACTGCCTCAGCGGCGCATTGTCGGCCGAGAATAGCCCGCGCCCGTGCAGATCCAGCGCAAGCGCGGCGGCCCATTGCGCCGAGACCGAGTCCCCGATGACCAGCACTCGCTGCCCCTTGAGATCATCCGCGGCCCGTTTGACCGTCGCTCGTCGTTGCTTCGGATCCATCACTCCTGCGACTACAGTGGGGCGCTCTCCCCCCTCGCAGGGGTCGTAGACGAGAGCCGTTACGTTCGTGGTGACACAGCAGCCACCGTGATGCGGCGGAGTGCTGCCGCGCGAGCGCGTATGCCAGAGCACGAGCCAGTCCTCGGGGCAGATCGACCGGCGCGCTAGCAGAGCCTTCTCCTCCATCGGCGAGTGCGCCGTGCGCCAGTCGGGAGATACGAGCTCCCCGGACAGCGCACGGACGCCGAGGGCCTCGGAGCAGCGGAGCGTCTTGTTGGCCGCGTGACGCTCCCGTCGCGCCCACGCGGCGCCCACTGCGAAGCGACGCTCAGCCGCATGGCGGTTTGCGTCGCTGACTTCACGCGCCTGTTCTTGCCCGGCCATCTCTCTGCATGAGTCCGCCGACAGGCCAGTCGCCGGGCTGCTAGTACGGACGAGTAGCCAGGTTGCTCTCGTGCGGCTGTTTTGAAGCGCCTTCGCTCTGCGCAATTCAAAGGGGTGGATTTCTCCTCGGCCATGCACGTTGCAGCGCAAGCCGTTATCCTGCACAACTCCGCCGCACCAGCTGCGCTGTGCTGCACATGCTCGCTGAGCCTCGATGAGCGTCATGAAGCGACCAGCACATCGCTCAGCCTCGGTCATAATATCGCTTTGCAAGGCGAGATTGCGCTCCCCGGCCGAACGCCAGCAGGCGCTGCCATCCACAAGCATCGTCTCGGGTGCCCACGGCGCACAGGGACGAAGCACCTCGAACGTCAAGCCCCTTCGACAACACAAGACTTCGCAAGTTTGAGAAAGGGTCAGGTTGAATCGCAAGTTTGCAAAAAGGTCAGCACAAACGTGTGCTCCCTCGCCCCCTGGTTTCAAAACTCACGTGAAAAGGTCGATTAGGTTAATTATTAGGTTGCCTAATACGGTCCCTCACTCGTGATGGTAGTCACACCGCGCCCCGACGGCGGACGCGCCCCTCATGGTTCGCTCTCGCACCGTCTTGCTCTTTTCCGCGTTTACCTGCGCTGCGGCCACCAACGCTGCGGGCCGCACCTTTCTCGAGGCGAACAGGGCCAGGAATGGCGTGGTGACGCTGCCTTCGGGGCTGCAGTACGAGGTGCTCGTGATGGGCAGAGGCGGTGAGCATCCCTTGCCGGACACGCCGTGCTCGTGCCATTACGAGGGCCGCACCGCACAGCAGCACCCGGCGGGCACGGTCTTCGACTCTTCGTATGCGCGCGGCGAGCCGTTGTCGTTTGCGCCCAATCAAGTGATCCAAGGGTGGACGGAGGCCATGCAGTTGATGGTCGCCGGCGATACGTGGATGCTGTACATTCCGTCTGAACTTGCGTACGGCGATGCGGGCGCGGGTGACGACATAGGCCCGGGCGATGCGCTCGTCTTCAAGCTCGCGCTTCTCGAGCTCCAGGGTCCGGGCAAGACTCTCACGGCCGACGAGGTCAGGGCGCGCAACGCCATGACGCCTGGTGCGCCGCCCGACCCGGCGCTGCCGGTGGTGGACAACACAAGCGACCTCAGCTGGGTCGACGACCCGCGGGCGTGGCATCAGTCGCTCGCCCGCATTGTCGACCACCGGTTCAGCACCTTCGACGAGCTGTACCGCTTTGCGACGGACGCCAAGAAGGCGGGTGTGTCCGCGCTCATGCTCGTCGAGATCCAAGACACGCGGGCGTGCCCGGGCCCTTGGTACAATGGCCTGCAGCTCTGCGGGCACATCAATGGATCCTACCCCGTCGTGAGTGGCAGCCTTGCACGGTGGCGCCAGATGCTCGACGAGATCAAGCCCATGCGCCTCATGTGGTGGGTCAACCCGTCGTACTGGTCAGTGCAGGGCCCCGTGTGGGCGCAAGCAGCCGCCAACAAGGACTCGGAGGTCGGCCGTTGGTTTAGCTGGGGCCCGGAGAGCTGTGCCGGCGTGCGCCCGTGCATGGGGCGCAACGTGGTCGTGCCATCCGTCGGCTGCGCCCAGGGCAGCTGGGCCTCGGAGGCCTCCATGTCAGGGATCAGGTCGGCGCTCGCGTCGTTTGGCAGCGAGGGCTACGAGAATTATCTGGTGGACTCGATGGCGAACTCGTGGACGGGCAACCTTGGGATCGACGGCTACTGCGAGGACCTGAACGCCAACTACCCGTGCATGATGCAGACTGACGGGCGAGGCTCGTTGCCGTCCTGGCAGCGCATCGTCCGGCGTGTGCGGCGCGCGCAGCCGCAGCTCGTGATGAGTGCCGAGATGATGAACTCGTGGGAGGAGGTGATCGCCGCAGACGCGAACATCGGCGGCCAGGGCCAGCCGGGCTTCCACGCCGCCATGCAGCACGCGGCGCGCACGGGAGATGCCTCTGCTCTCGAGGACATCGCGAGCTCGTCGGGCGCAGACGGGGCGACTGTGCTCTGCTACACCCACAGTGCATACGACGGGCAGCAGCCGGGGGGGTGCCCTACACTCTATTACCGGGACACGTCGGCGACGGTGCGCGACGTGCGGCAGCATCGCATGTGGGTGCTCCTCGCTGCGGGCTCTGGCATCGTGCCGCAGCACGACTATGACCCTGAGAGCAGCTGCACAGGTTGGATCGGGTGCGACTTCTGGTCACACGGTCAGCCGGGGGCGTGGTGGAATGTGACGAATGATCCTTTCGTTGAAGGGGAGAGCTCGCCGCTCTGGGCGTTTGGGCGCCACCGCGCCCTGAATCGACTCGCGCTGCGCACCAAGCTGACCATCACGCACGCCAGCAACGGCGCGGACCCTACGCACGGTCGCGGCACGGCCCTGCAGAGGGACGGCGGTGCCCTCGTCTACCTCAAGCACGATGCTCTCGGGCCCCGAGGCGATGCCTGCTTGCTCGTCTTCAACCCCGGCGCAGCGCAGCGCGTCACAGTCGACCTCTCCAGGCTGCCTGCGCCCTGGCTCAACGGCTCCACTGTACCGGTCGATCTGCTCGCACCACCGGGCGACGATGGCCAACTCCCCACAGGCCCACCGCTGTCTGCCACGTGGACGGTGGCCATGGGGGCGGGCGAGGTAAAGGCTTTTGGTGGCTTCCGCCTCGGCACATTCGCCCCACGCCTCGGGAAACGGGGCGGCTGCACCACTGACTACAGCCGCCCCGCGCAAGGCAGCACGCTACAGGAGTGCTTCCTCGAGTGCCTCGCCGACACACAGTGCGACCATGTGTTCCTCGAGCCCGTTCACGTTGGCTGGATGACGCGTGCACCGCCCGTGAGGTGCACGCTGCTCGGGCGGGTGGAAGTCGTGCAGAGAGACTGCAGCCCGGGCACTGGGACACTCGTGCGCAAGCTTGTCGACGGGCGGCCTGGCGCGAGCGCTGATGACTACCCTTACACGCGATCGTTGAATCGGCCATCGTCCCCCTCACCACCGCCGCCCTCGCCGCCGCCGCCGCCGCCGCCGCCGCCGCCGCCACCGTCGTCATCGCTGCCAACTCCAACGGCTCCGTCAGAGTCGGTGAGCGACTACCGCGCACGCCTGCTGCGCGACGCCACGTACAACCTCTCGAGTATTTCGCTGATCCCCTTGCTGCCCGTCCTCACCGAGGCCAATCGTGAAACCTTCCCTGACTGGCACGCGTACGTCCGTCGGCTGTATGGCGCTAGCGTGAGATGGCCCGTTGACCTCAACACCTTCACTTGGTTCTATTGGGCTGCGCCGCTGCGACCAGCCCGCCTCTTTCTGGCCGATTGGATTGACGATGTGCACATGATGAACCCCGCTCCGTATGGCGTGCCTTGGACGGGGGGCGTGGCTGCCTGGGCGTGGGGGCCAGAGCACCTCGTGCGACGTGCCGGCTTCTTTGTGCACCGGCCTCCCTGGCCAAACGCCGACCCGCGCACGAACCACGCCTGGCCTACACCAACAACGAGCCAGATGGCGAGCGACCCGACCGCGAGCGAACCCGCCACACGGACCACGTATCAGAGCGCCGAGCGCCTCGAGGTGATGCGCATCGGCCCGATTAGGCAGGCGAATTTCGAGGAGGGCACGACCGCGGGCAATATGTGGTTCTACCATGCAGTAGGCAGCGGCATCTTCGTGCGCACCGCGCAGTTCAGCCGGCTGGACGTCCTTTGGCAAGGGGAGATGTCAACCGTGCCCCGGCTGGAGCTGGTGGCTCACCTCAACCTCCCTCGGGTTCCCATGCCTGCCGATCGGGACGTGAGCGACACATTCTGGCCCGCGCAAATTCATTTCGAGCTGCTTGATGGCAGCGCGTGCGATCTGACCGCGAAGCGTAAGCTTGTCCTGAGCTGCTCCGAGCTCGACCTCCCCACGTGGGCCGGTGACGATGACCCGCTGCCTAGCTATCCTTATGTCTACCCGTGCCCGCCGACCGTCGGCCAATTCAGCCTCTTCCAGATCTGCCCTCCCTCCCCGCCACCTTCCGACTCGGTGTCCCCTCTCCCACCGGCACGGCCTCCTTCGCGTTCGCGCTCACCGCCGCTCGCGCTCTTGCCCATAGGCTCGCCGACGGCCCGGCGGCCTTCTTCGCCTTCGGCGTCTGAGCGTGCCCCGCATGTCTTGCCCAGTCGAGAGCCGCCTCCGCCGCCTTCGCTGCCTGCGCTGCCTCCGCCTCCGCCTCCGCCGCCTGCGCCGCCTGCGCCGCCTCCACCGCCTGCGCCGCCTCATATGACCGATGAGCAGCTCCGCCTCGCTGCCCTCGCTGCTGAGGCCTTCCCCGATGACAGCGACGATGCATCCGCGTGGCCAATCGTCATCGCGGGTTTCAACGGAGCCATCGAGAGCTTGAGCAGCTGGGTGCTTGGGTCCGTCTTGGCGGTGCTCTTTGTAGTGCTGTGCGTGGCTTTTCAAGCAGGGCAGGCGGGTGCCACACGACGCCGTGCCGCGCGCCTCTCACTCAGTCGGCACGCTCTTCGATTGCGGGAGATCTCTAGGGCGTCGCGGAGTGCGATGCCGGCAGAGTACCGGCGGACCAGAAGCGATGACACTGACAAGGATGCCTTCGAGGCCATGGAGCATGACGATATTCTTGAATGAAGGTTGAAGCTTGATCCCCTTGCGACATGTGGAACAATTGAAATGGCTAGTACAAACACACGGTTGGGAAGCAGCCCCGTGCGAGTCCCCGATGGGGGGCAGGGCCGGAGAAAAACATGCAAAAACTCGCGTGCCGGTAATCGGCATGTTAGGACGTTTCGTCGGAGGCTTCGAGATGAAACATGAATTGGCCAAACGCCAAAACGACTTTGATCCAGGCAGCCGATCGCTCCCTCTTCATCAACGTCAACCAAACAAACACAAAATGCGTGAGGTTATCTCGATCCACCTTGGCCAGTGCGGTGTGCAGTGCGGCAACGCCTGCTGGGAGCTCTACTGCCTCGTGCGTGCTCGCGCTCTCGAACCCATTGCGCGCGATCCTCGCGCGTCGCCGCGTTGGCCCGCCCCACCTGCGCGCGCACTCCCCCCCTCCACGCACATCCTTGCGCGACGCACCAGACCGCCCCGCGCGCGTGCATCGCGTCGGCCCCTCGCGATCCCCTTGTACACTAGCATATCCCAGCCGCCCCAGCCAACGCGACTTCGCGTCCCCGCCTCCTTCCCATCTTGCCTACTCGTGTCTCACCTCGCACGCTCGCGCGCGGCACCCTCAACAGGAGCACGGCATCCAGCCCGACGGCCAGATGCCCTCGGACAAGACGATTGGCGGCGGCGATGACGCCTTCAACACCTTCTTCTCCGAGACCGGCTCGGGCAAGCACGTGCCCCGCACCGTCTTCGTCGACCTCGAGCCGACCGTGATCGACGAGGTCCGCACCGGCACCTACCGCCAGCTGTACCACCCGGAGCAGCTCATCTCCGGCAAGGAGGACGCCGCGAACAACTACGCGCGCGGCCACTACACGATCGGCAAGGAGATCGTCGACCTCGTGCTCGACCGCATCCGCAAGCTCGCCGACAACTGCACCGGCCTCCAGGGCTTCCTCCTCTTCAACGCCGTTGGCGGTGGCACCGGCGCCGGCCTCGGCGCGCTCCTCCTCGAGCGCCTCTCGGTCGACTACGGCCGCAAGTCGAAGCTCTCGTTCACCATCTACCCGTCGCCCCAGGTCTCGACCGCGGTCGTCGAGCCGTACAACTGCGTGCTCTCGACCCACTCGCTCCTTGAGCACACCGACGTGTCGTTCATGGTCGACAACGAGG
>Ga0210247_101209_pt1 | contig 21446 bp, 10 predicted proteins | sample ChrtobMetP3_16mM_FD_155449 | JGI IMG/M metagenome (GOLD analysis project Ga0210247, IMG submission 155449) | Chrysochromulina tobin associated microbial communities from unialgal haptophyte culture, Seattle, Washington, United States - P3_16mM | ecosystem: Host-associated > Algae > Haptophytes >... | reverse complement strand
GGAAGAGGCAGCAAAGGCGGCGGCCACCAGCCGCTGGAAGCAGTGGGCCAAGCACAGTGATGAGCAGCAGTCGACCAGCAATCAGCTGCAAACAGTGTAATGCCCGCCTTGTGAGCCTCGACTGACTCCACACGCAGATGACGACTCAGCTTGTGCTCGTTGCTGACTCTCGTGTGCTCCGCAGGGCGGTGTGAGGCTACAATCCAGCTTTCGGTCAAGGATATCTTGACTTCAGGCTCAAGCTCGTCATGGATCCCGGCCATGCAGTCGAGAGTGAGCGGGCGGATGAGTGAGCTAGACAGTTGCTTTTGACATTTGTGGCTAGTGTGTCATCGTAGTAGTCGGTACATACATGTACGTCGCAGTCAATAGTGTGTGAGTGGCATCAATTTCAGGGCCTAAATGTAGTGATTTACAGTCAATATCGCCAAATTTTTCGCGCCTGCGGCGGGCTTAAAACCCGCGCGCTACGCGCGCGGGGCAACTTGATTACCCCCCCTCTATAGAGCACCCCCGTCACTTCCCAAGAGGCCGTCGACTACCCGGGCCATCGGGCGCGTCGAAGTACACGAGAAAGGAAACTCGAAAGTCAATGTATGACCCATCATCAGGTTTCTACAAGCAAAATTGCCGGACAAAGACACTTACTTGCAGGTTGTTGCGTCTGTCGTGTTATGTTCACGCACCGGCTGTCGCGTCTGTCGTGTTAACGTTCACACATGATAGGTTCGTGTCGCCGTCCCGCCGTCCCACATGCCGATACTCGACGTCCTTAAACATTGATCGATTGGCGAGGGCTGGATGATGGGTCGACATCGGCAAGTCTCCCGCGTGCAGCTCCAGAAGTGCGACGTCCTCGGCACGCATCCACGCACGGATTTCGCCATTCTTTTGTGCCTCAGCAGCGCGATGCGCGTCGAGCGCCTTGATTGTTGCTGATGACACGACCTTGCTAGTCGACGACGTGGGCTGCTTGAGGCCGGCCTCGGCGAGCTTCACCGCCTGGTTGCCGCAGCGCCGCAGGACTTTGATGTCTGCGGCCGAGCGATGGGTGCTCGCTTGGCTCATCAGGAGCGCGATCGTCGCCTGGGGGCAGCCTGGCGTCACTGGCATGAGGTCTAACAAGGTCGAGCACCTCGCGGGCTCGTTTGTCTCGCTTCTTCATGGCAGGGACCTTGGCTGGCGAGAGGGTGCTCGTGAGGTTGGTCACGGATTCGTTGCGAGCGAGCGCGAGCCATCGGCGGCCGAGCACCTCGAGGTGCACCGCGGGCGAAGGGCTGTGCTTGAGCAGCACGTCGACCACTTGCTGCACGATGGCTTTGGTGTCCACATCGATGGGACTCGGCGACGGTTCGCACGCCATCGGTACGGGCGGCTGATTCGGAAGGGCACCGAGCGCATTGGCGAAGGATTCGAAGTCGGTGTGCTGGGTGGCGAGCATGGCGACGAGGAGCAGGCGGACGGAGTTGCAGCGCATGCAAAATGCCGGCGAGTGCGCTAACGAAAGACAGGCGAGACCTGCAGGCGAGACCCACGAGGAAAGTCCCAGCTCAGAGTAAACGAATGGTTTGTTTCCTTTTTTATCGAGTGACAACGCCGCCGCTCTGGAATTTAGTCACATACTAGCAGCTGTCAAGCTCTTCGGCGCCGTTACAGAAAGTGACGCGACTCCAGCCGACCTGTGAAAGGCACGTGAAAAAGCGGAGCGCGAACTGTGACTCTCGTGCTTTTCAGGTATGTGTTAAAAGTCACACTGACACACATTCACATTCACACATTCACATTCACACCATGGCGGGGCGGTTTAGAAGGGCGACATGCCCATGGTGAGCTTGAAGCTCATGGCGGGAGCGGCGAGGAGTATGGTAGTTGCGTCCGCGAGAACGACGGCTGCCGAGATAGCCGCGCGATGGTGTGCAAGGAACTAGGACTGGGACTGCACCGTCCTTAGCCAGCAGACCTCACGTTAAGGCATCGTGCCAGCCCTGCAGGCCCACATGAGCCAACCCCCTCGTCAGCACTCTCATCATTGGCCAAATCGCGTATTCGAAGGCTTGTGAGAGTCCCACCACGCCGTGTGCTCCACTTGTGAAGGGATACTTTTCGATGTCTCCGAAGGCGGCGGCGGAGTGGAGGGCTTCGGCTTCGGCTTGGACTTCGGTGTGGTGGCGGCCGCCGTCGGCTTCGCTGTGGAAGCGGCTGACCCAACGCCCTTGGCGCCCACTGCCTTGGCAAAGGCGGCAGTCAGCGAGGAGGACTCCGTGGTTGCAGTGGACGGTGGTCGCGGCGGTCGCGGCGTTGTGTCAGGCACTTTCTTGGAGGTCGCTGGCGCCCAAAACTGGCTGCCCTCGGTGTCGCCGTCCCCTCGCCGACCCTCATTCGCACCAATCCTCACCGGCCCTTGCGTCGTCACCTGCTTGCCATTGATCTTCATTCGCACCGTACCGCCAGTTGAGATCGACGTCACAGGCGGCGCCTTGGGCGGCGTCGACGGCGGTGGCGGACGGGGCCGTGGCGCAGGCGACGGCTTCGGCTTGGGCGCCGGCTTTGACGCAGAGGCCCAGAACGAGGCGTCATCACCACCGATGGAGACACCAGCATTATGGTCTTCTTCAGGCGCTTGCTCCGCCTCCCAGTCCGCCTCAGCCTGCATCTGCGCCTGCATCTGCGCCTCCAGCTGAGCCTGCATCTGCGCCTCCATCTGCGCCTGCACCTGCGCCTCCGCCTCGGCCTCGGCCTGCGCTGCGCCCTCCGCCTCGGCCAGTACTGAGGCCTCCGCCATCGCCGTCAACGCCTCTGTCTCCCCATGCGATACACCCGCCCGTTCCATGGCCAGTCTCGCCCGCTGCACCGCTTCTTCTGCCCTGCCGATCTCCATTGCAGCCTCCGCCTTTGCCCTCGCCAGCTCTATGGCCGCTTCGGCAGCCACACGCTCCGCCGCCGCAACCTTGGCTTCCGCTGCCGCCCTGGACTCTAGCGCAGCTTCGGCTTCGAGCTGCGCGGTCGCTGCCTCGTCGATCGCCAATGCAAGCGCAGCTTCCTCATCTTTCGAAGCGGGCGCATCGCGATGGTACATCATCGCGAGGACGTCCTCATCGAAGTCCGGGTCGAACGCAGCTTCCTCGCCATCCTCCTCTGCTTCTCCTTGATCCACTACCATTTGTTCTAGCATCAATGCATAGGCGTTGGCGTCTTTAGCTGGAGCCGTAGCTGAGGTCGAAATCCTGACCGTTCTGTCCTTGTCCTCCTCGGGTACCACTTTGATCCACATGAGTGGTGGCGCGACAGATCGACTCACAGGACATGAGCCGAAGCTTTGCGCAGTGAACGCGGCCGCGCTCTGCAGCATCGCGAGCAGCGCGAGCAGGCGGGTGTGGCTCATCTTCTCCTTTCGGTGTGACGAAAGGTCATCTCGATACTATCTCGATCTCGAAATTTCGCCTTGTTGTGATATGGCGCAACTGGACCCGCCTCCGCATTTTTAACTGAAAACTTTGGTGTGCGTCGGGGCCCGATGTTGATTGTGGGCTCCACGCGTACACGGATGCACTGTTTCACGGCAACGCTTCAAGGCGGGGGGTTTCAGATTGAGATTTTGAGATTCTTCTTGTACCAATTGTCTTCGTGTACAAGTACCAGCGCAGTGTGTTTACTCATAATCTCATATGCTACATGTTAACATGTACGGGCATAAATAACGTTCTGTACAGTACGGCATCCTCCAGGTACATGTAAGTCAAGCCAAGTCACTTCATATTAACGTATAATGTCAAATCACTACATAAACAAAGACACCTAAATGCTAAAACACCCAGTAAGCCTTATCGAATGCTCAATGCGAATGCTCTCGAGGCCTCATCGAATGTGCTCTCGAGGCCGCTTGACTTGACTTGACTTCATAAACAACATACAATTGTACAGCATATTTTACAAGTCGAATTGACTTGGCAAACTTGACGTTTCACGCGTGGCTGCGCTTTCCGGCGCGAGGCCGGCGAGACCGTTTTGTGCAGGACCGCATTCGCATGGCCCTGCGCAGTTGGGACGAACAAGTGCTCGCTGTTCCGCGGCCGGCAAATATAGTGCTTTGGGCCATGCTTTTTATCAAGGTCAACCGCTGCAACAGCTTGCCCTCGCCACTAGTGCCAGAAACTTTTTACAAAGCATACGCACGAGAGGTCTATGGCACTGGAGGTGCTATGCCTGATTTCAGCACTAAGCAATTTCTATATTCGGACCAAGCGCTGAATCATTCATATGCCAAAGCCTACGTCCGTTGGATGTTTCCGAATCTGAGCACATGCTTTGTATTCACTGCACATGGCGATAAATCATGTCGTAGGACAACGTGGCCTGAATGGTATCCCAATAGGGGCGTGCTCTGGGCAGATAATGAGGGGGCGCTACTTTACAACCCAAGCTTCCGTGGAGATGCAAGCCGCAATAATTGGAACTTCGCCGAAGATAACACATGGGTGGAGGTGACGAGATGGAAAGCTGGCTGCCGACAACGGGGTTGGAAGCAATGTGAAGGGTTGAGTGCCGTGTTTACGTTTGGCAATAAAAGCCATGCCAATGTTAATCCATATGGGTGCTGGTTTTTCATCGCTGGTGGGACGGGAATTTTTGTGAACACCGGCCGCAGCAAACGCTTCAGTAATCGCACTGCTGCAGCTCGCTTCTTCAATGCAGAGTCGTACCGCTCTCGAGACGACTCAATGTGGTGTTCTGCTGCACTGGCTCTAGGTTACGACTCCTATCAACTTGGCGTCGACCGAGCTGAGTATGTTAAGCATGAATCAGGCCAGAGGCGGGATTTGGTGGAGCTAATTATTTGCTCCGGTGCTTGTGCTACTCAAGAGCTGTGCGGTGTGTGCCCGCCGTTGGAGTTGCGCTCGGGGTCCTCCGCCGATCTCCCTTGCCAGTGCAGCGAGGATGGTGGGATGCTCAACTGCAAGTCGCATGCGACAGCGCCACCATGTGATGCCGCTCACAAGCCAGTGATGCCGCTCACTTCGGCTTCTGCTCTTGCCATTCGTCACCTTGCCCTTTATCAGCAGGAGCTGAAGCGATTCCGACGCGAATTCAGCTCAAGGTCGCTGCCTCCTATTAAGTGGTTTTTGTTCGGTATGGGCCGCCGTCAGAAGCTTGTCTACCGGTCGGGTGAGCTTGTTGACGCAATCAATGGCACCATCATTCATAGATGGACCGTAATCAGTGCGGTGATAAACCCACCACATTTCGAAGTGGTGCTCATCGTTGAGGATGGCTACGAAGTGCGCGTGTACGAGAACGAGACGGCTGTTTGGATACACATATTGGATCATGAGAGAAGTACAGCGAAGGCTGTTGCAGGCACAATGGTACCAGTTGTGCTCCCAAGCTTCAAAGGAATGTCTTATCCGGCCGTGAGGCGGGTGCTGCTGCAGGAGACGCTGGTCAACATCATGCCAAATGGCGCACCTGTACCCAATCTGTTTGCCTATGCCACACCATGGTACCGCGATGGAGCCATGGTCGCTCTCGTTCTCAACGCGACAGGTAACTCGGATACAATTCGTGACTGGGTCGTTTCCCTACGCGAGCTGTACGACCGCGGCAATGGTGTTTCAGAGTCAGACAATCTCGGGCAGGTACTTTACCTCATCTCGTTAGCGAGCAATAGCAGCCACCCGCTTGTGTCCAGAGCGTTGGCCGAGGCCGCCCGCCTGCGGCGCACGACTCTTACAGGTCCCTTTCTCAGTGGAAAGACCGACTTCTTTGAGCATCCGGTCTATCAGACCGCCTGGCTCAAGTTTGGATCAACTGCACTCGGCATCATCGACGATTGGGGCTTGCCTGCGATCTCTGACAGCTACAAAGACATCTTTTGGATGCCCTTATCAAATCAGCCGGAAAAGCCCACATCGAATCAGTCAGCAAGGCCCACGTCTCCTTGCAACCATACCCAATCGTGGCATGCGGATTCTCCATATCTAACATGGGCATGCGATCACACGCACCGCACCAAGCACGGGCCCATTTCAGATCAAGATTGGCCCTTGACGTTTGAGGCGTTCGGGTCTCGTGCGAATCATGTAAACGTTGGGCGGCGAGTCGATCAGCGGTATGCCTCTTTAAAAATTGTGGCACCGCACTCTTGGCATGCAGCGGAGGTGTTTCTATACTTGCATGCGTTGCGCTAAGGCCTAAGCGTTGCGCTGACGGTACATGTACGTGACTCCGAGTCTCGAACAAGTGGAAGTGCAGTTCCTCTCTACGATCGGTCGAGCGGAGCAGCGGTGCGTACAATATGCTTGCGCATGTGCTCACGCCGGCAGCTGCTGTGGGGTTCTAGTGGGGTTCTGCTGGCCGCAGCCGGCGCCCGGGGTATCGTGACGGCTTCTCGGGACGAGGTGAAACGGGGTGGGTAGGGGTGGTATATGTGACGCGGAATTTAAATGGCTTCCCTATGTAATGATACTGACGCAATGTGGAGTGATTGAGGTGTGACGGTGGCCGCACGGTGGCCACGGTGACTGCGCGAGCGCGCGCGCCGGCTATGGCGTGCGTCAGTGGGTCCGGCCGGCTGGGGCGCGCGTCGGCGGGCGATTAACTGTGTTGCAGCGCCACCAGAGGTGCTGTCGCTTCGAAGCCTTTACTGTGGTGCCATGGAGGAGGTGCTCCGAGCGTCCGACCGACGGAAGCGCGATGCCGAAAACGCAAGTTTAGCACATGAAAGCGGTCAAGTTCAAGTTCAAGTTCAAGTTCAAGTTAGGCTTCCGTTAGGTTGTCTGTTGTTTACGAAGTAACTTGAACTTGAAAGCGGTCACCCTCGCATGGGGGGGGCAGAAGCATGCCGGGCGACCATGCCCCACCCCAGGGGGGTGCAATGGGCGCCGTTTTGGGCGTTCTGTTACGTAATTACGGATTTACGGATTTACCCCCCTCCCTCCCTGTCCCCCTCTCACGCTCATTTGCGTCACGCTCCGACCCGGTGACGCGCATCAGCGAATCAAAACGGCGCCGGCAGTGCACAGCTCAGTGGCGTGGAGATCAGTACACGTCTCACGTCAGTCGGGAGACTATAACGCATAACAGTATGTCATCTACTCACTACTGGCTAATTACGAAGTATAACTTGTTGCGGCTGATATCTATCGACTGGTTTCTATGAGGGGGACTCATGCTATGTACTCGAAGAGCGGGCTACAAGTAGTAGCCCACCTCGCGCGCTTCCATGCTCGCGTACGGGCCCCACAGATCGCGCTGGCGCCGGAAGCGCTTGTAGCCCATGATGGCACCGACGGTGGCGGTACACATGGCAATCAAGCACACGAAGCGTCCGATGAAGATAGCGGTGATGGCGTAGGCCGCATCGCAGCACACAGCGGTACGCGCGTCCTGGTAGATCGCGTGCACCGTGCCGCAGCGCACCGTCTGGCGCACGAGCGCCGCGTCCGCCGAGACGGCGGCGGCTTCTTGGGCCAGCTGATCGACCTGCGTTCGTGCCACGGGGAGTAGCTCGAGCGCCGCGAGCGCTGCGGTCGCGTCCGCTTGCGCGGCGGAGGTGGTCGTGTCGAGCGGGGTGAAGAACGAGCTGAAAGGATCGCCAGCCTCGCAGTTGGTCAACCACGCGATCACGTGCTCTTGCGCCACGTCCCACCGAGTCCGAGGGACGCCTGAGGTGGCGGCGGCGCCAGCGGCGGTGCCAGCGGCGATGCCGGCGGCGTATTCAAAGCCTGGGGAGGCTTCCTGGCGAGCAAAGTTCGTGAGCACGCGGGAGGCGAGCGTGGGTATGTGGCCACACACATCCTGGAGCACGATTGATGCCGGGAGCTCGATCGAGGCGCCGACGAGAATGTACCAGGGCAGGAGGACGAGGAGCAGCTGGCCAGCATGGAGCGAGGGGCGACCCCATCGCGCGCAGCACGAGAGGAAAGCGCAGCCCGAAAGCGCCGCCGGCACGTAGAAGCTGTACACATACGACTTCCAGGAGTTGGGCGACATGTCGAGGAAGTCATCCATGTACCCGTCGCCCTCGAGCCCGAGCAGCGCGAGCTCGAGGAGGTCGAGCTCCGCCGTGGTGCGCGTGTGCTCGGCGAGCACGGCGGAGGTCGCCTGCGCGACGAGTGACGGCACTGCAGCGAGCATTTGGTACAGAGAGGTCCCTCCCTCGAGCAGCGAGGCGGGCGTCGAGGGGAGCGCATCCAACTCGGCCTCGTACGCGACGATCAAGGGGCGTGAGGCGCCCCAGGCCGGCATCTCGCCCAGGCGTGCGCGCAGCGTAGCCCAAGCGCTCGAGAGGGCACCCACAGGAGGGACCACCTGCAGGCCTTCGAGAGTCCTCTCGAGACCCTCGATGTAAGAAGTCACGTTGGGCAGTCCCACCGAGCTATTGGCGACGAAGCCGCCGCCGGTGCTATTGACGACGTTGCCGTCGTCATCGAGGGCGGCCACGGCCACAAAGTCGTTCCGCTGCCCGATGGAGGCATAGAGGGCCTCGAGCTGCGCGACGAGCGGCATCGTCGGCGGCACCTCCGCCAGAGAGGCGTCGACTACCTCGAGCCGGGCGCGCAGCTCGGTGTCGTCAGGCTTGGCGTCGACGGTATCGATGAGCGCGAGGACGTCCAGCTGGAGGCTGTCGAAAAAGGCGGCGACGGCCGGGTCGCCGCTGCCCGTGCCGAAGCGGTGGTATGCATTGATCTTCGTCAGTCCTTCCGTCAGTCGCGCCGGCAGGGCCGACCGGTGCGCCACAAGCAAGCCGAGGGACGCTTTGAGTGGGCCGGTGGGCGGGAGAGAGCCGAGGGCGGCAGAGAGGGCGCGCGTGGCGTTCACCATCTGCACGTGCACGGCCGAGAGCGTTCGCGTCGTCTCGAGCGCGAGCAGTCCCGTCGTGAGCGCTGCCGCCGAGGGCATCGCCGTGATGGCCGCGTTGATGACGTACACGCCAGCCGTGTACGTGGCGAGGGCGGGCAGCGCGCCTATAGCGCCGTCGAGGCCGATAATCGACTGGTTGAGGTGCACAGGGTCGGGCAGCGCGCGCAGCGCCGCGGAGAGCGAGCCGAGGCGGCGCACGAGCGTAACGGCCGCCGGCTCGAGGCGCACGAGCGTTGCATTGAGCGCGAGCAGCGTGTTGATGAGCGTGCCGACGCAGTCGAGCGGCTCCACAGCCGCCTGCTGCCTCTCGAGCTCAGGCAGGATGCCGATCGTATTGGCGGCGAGGAGCGAGTTTGCCGCCGCCTGGGTCGCGAGGATGGACACCTCGATCGTGCGCGGATTCCATTGGGCGAGCACCTCCTTGAGCGCCACATACTCCGCGACTCTTGACGGCAGGTTGGGCAAGGCATGCAGCTCAATCTCGACGGCCTGGAGCTCGGTCGCCGTTTGGACGAGCGGCGGTACCGCCTTGAGCATCGCGCCCAGGTTCTCGAGCAACTCGAGAGGACGCGCCGGCTCGAGCGCCAACAGCGCCGCCCGCAGCTGCTGCAGCTGGGCCTCTAGGAGCTCGCATTCGGTCAGCTCGCATCTCCCACAGCCCGAGGCGTCGCACGCCGAGTAGTCGCAAAAGAGGCGATCGGACGGGCACGAACCGTCGGGATGGCAGGCGACGCCCCAATACTGCGCGTCGATGTTCGAGCAGATGTGGTGCCCCGACCACGGGCCATCATTGTCCTCCGTCTGGAGCTCATGAACGTGGCCGAGGCGATGCTGTAGCAGCGTCAGGTTGGGCATCGAGCGCACCGACTCGTTGACGGCGACGAGCTGTGCGGCAATGGAGGTGGGCACACCGCTCATGTTGAGCACGCTCGCGTTGAGCGCGTCCAGCCGGCCGCCCAGCCTCGGCAGAGAGGGCAGCCCTGCCAGACGGCTGCGCAGCATGAGCAACCACGCGATGACGGGCGGGATCAACGCGGGATAGGACTCGTGAGGCCTACGGAGCTCGGCAAAGAGGGCGTCGGTCATGGCCAGCGGCGGGAAAAGGTAGGTCGCACTGCCGAGTGCGCCCAGCGCGTCTGCCAGCGCCGTCCCGTTGGGCAGCGTGCCCAGCACCGTCGCCGCACACCCGAGGCTCTGATTCAACTGCACCGTGTCCACTCGCGCCTCCACGAGCGCTTCCCACGCGTTCAGCTCGGCGGTGATGATGAGGGCGGAGCCGAGGAGGGCCCGCCCCGTGGCGAACGCCGAAATGAAGAGCGCCTCGGCGCGAGAGCCCGCGCTCAAGAACGACTCCAACGCCGCGTCAAACGACGCGTTGGTGATCAGGGTGATGATGTATGACATGAAGATCATCACGGCGCACGAGATGGCGGTGACGCACATGTTGGTGCCGACCTGGCGAGGCGTGTAGCCCTTGACCGTCGGGAACGGCTCGCCGCACAGCCCGAGCCAGTACCGCCGGTAGCAGAAGCAGCACAGCGTGATCTTCAGCACGATCCAACCGAATACTCCTGGCAGGGCGATCATCATGATCGGCTCCACGTAGTTCGAGGTCTCCAGGTTGAAGAGGTATGGGTCCTCGTCGGCCGATCCCCATTTGAAAATGCCCGCGTCCGGCCGCGTGACTGTCCTAAAGACGGACGTGTCATAGCTGCCATACGACGAGCATGTCGGCAGTCCAAACAAGTTGGGCAGCGTCGCGTTCGGACCGTTGCCCTGGAGGAGAAGGCGGTGGAAGGAGCGCGAGGAGTGGGGCACAAAGGAGGAGTTGCACGGCCTCGCCGACGCGGAGAATCGCACCGCGCTGCTCGTGAGGGCGGCGACCGCGGTCGGCATTGCCAGTTCCCGCATAGCCTCAATCCATTCACTATCCACACCGGGAAAAAGTCCGGTTTCAGTGCAGACGCCGTCTTTATGGTGTTGACCATGTGTCCAAACAAAGGTGTTCATTCTGACACTTAGTGGCTGTTTCAGTCGGCCACATGCGACCGACCCTGCACATCGGCCACAAGAACCACCTCCGCGCGGAAGCGTTCGTCGCGCGAGATCCATCGAGCACTCCTCGCACCACGCTGTTGCCCTTCAGCGCATTGCCTCCCGTGGGACAAGGCAAGGCGCCCGCTGATGCAGCCCTCGAGCGGCCCACCACCGGAGCCTCGCAGCGCCACTCCGCACTCAGCTCGCACGGCGACTCGACATACTTTGAGGTACTAGAGGCGGACGTGCTCGCGGCGCAGAAGCGGCTGCGCACGATGGCCATGCCCCCCGGCGCGACGGCCGTACGCCACTACTCGGAGCGCGAACTGCAGTCGCTCCGCGAGGCTGGTGGCCCGCTGGCAAAGCTCGCGCTCCAAGAGGTGCTGAGCGACAAGCTGGAGGCGCTCGAGCGCGCGGCGACGGACGTGCTCACGCGCACGTGGCCCGCGGCGCGCGAGGCCGTCGAGGCCGCCCGGAGCTCTCACCCGGAGCTCTCGCGCGTCGCTCCGCTGGTGGCGCTGCTCGACGGCATGGACGCGGCACTCCATGACGCAGGGGCGCGCATGGCGGGCAAGGTCGAGGCGCAGGCGGAGGGCGCATCGGTGGCGGCAAAGGCCCGGCAGGAGCGCGCGCAGCGCCGCGAGGATGGGCGCGTCGGCGAGGGCAGCTCGAGCTCGCTGGCCGAGGCCGCGGCGATGCGCGCGACGCTCCTGTCCGAGCTTACGGCTCTGGACATCGAGGTTGCGCGACTGGCGGTGGGTGCGTCTCGGGAGTCGATTGCACGCGAGTGCGCGCGTGAGGCAACGCGCCACCTCGCCGAGTCTGAGGCAACCGAGTCTGAGGCTCTCGACAAGCTACCGGTACGCGCGACTCGACTCGGCCGCGAGGCGGTCGAGAGGCTCGAGAGTGCGCGAGCGGCGACAGCGCAGCAGCAGCTGCTGCCGCCCGCGCCGCCGCCGCCAACCTTGCTGTCGCGCGCGCCCCTTGTCGCCGCTCGCGGCGTGGCCGACATCCTGATTCTCGACGACAGCGGCGGCGGTGGCGGCAGCAGCGGCGACGAGGGGCTATGCGGCGGCGATGACGGTGCTGGCGCAACGGTGCCAGCGGAACTGGTGGCACAGCTGACGGCGGAGGTGGCGGCACTTCGTCGCGAGTTGGATGCCGCGAATGCGAGCACCGCCGCGCTGACCATGCAGCTCGCCATCGGTGAGACAGAACGCCTGCGCGCCTCCGCGGCTGCGGAGGAAGCGGGCAGAGCGCACGAGCACGCACGCGCGGCGGCCGCGGAGGCATGCGAGCTGCGCGAGCAGCTCGTGCATGCCAACGAGGCGCGCGAGGCCGCCGAGCGAGCTGCAACGGGTGCGGCACGCCAGTGCGAGCTGCTGAGCAAGGGCGCGGATGGCGAGGAGACTTTCGAGGCTGTGATGGCAGCGGAGCTGGCGACGATGCGGGAGGCTTACGAAGCCAGGCTGGCGGCGGCGCAGCAGGCATTGCGGGAGGCACATGCCGCGCATAGGAGAGAGCTGCGCCTCCTCGAGGAGAGCGTGGCGCCCACGAATCGACGGCCCGGCACCGCCCGCCCAGGCACCGCAGGTGGCCGTTAAGTCGGCCCGTCGCGCATCTTCACCCTGCCTGGCGTGGCCCGGGCTGTCGGCCTGCGGCCGCGCGGCCGACCGTCGCGTGTTCCGTGTGCGACTCCGACTGTGCGGTGGGATGTGAAAAGTTGCGGCAATCGGGGCCCCGCCGCCCGCGCTCGCTCAATCCAGCAATCTCCACCGAGCTCCGATCGTGCTTCCTGCTTCGTGGCGGTGTGCGGTCAGGCGAGGGGGCCGCAAATATTTGTCAACAGGTCCCAGTTTTTGTTTTGGGTCCAGGGTGGGAAATATATGCAGCCTCGTGACCTCTGTCTACTCACCACGATCACACCACACGACGGCACGAATCAAAGAGCCCGCCTTCTATAGCAGTTCGCACGGGCCCTAAGGGCAGCAGGGCGAGACGCCGCCCCTCGCCGAGCCAGTGCGCCCGCCCCCCGCCCCCTCACGCGGGAAAAGACGCTCACATCTTCTCCTTCGTCGGGTCGAGCGAGCCAGTCGGCACCATCGCGACGTCCTCCTTGGGGTCGTGGATGACGATCTGGTCTGGCAGGGCAGTCTTGGGGCCCGTCTTGCCGGTCGGATCCCACGGGAGCATGATAGTCACGCGCACACCAAGCATGCCCTGGCGCAGCGCCACGTGGCGCACCGCCGTGACAACGTACGTCCGCTTCGGCTCGCCGGACTTGATCATGTAACCGTCGGTGAACTTCATCGACTTGGCGCGCGCGCCCCGGATCTTGCCCGCGACAATGCACTCCACACCCTTGGCGCCGGCTTCCATCACGAAGCGCACAACGCCGTAGCACGCGCGGCGGACCGCCAGGCCGCCGATCAGCTTGTAGCGCAGCGACTCGCACTGCGACACCGCGCACAGGCCACGGTTGGCGACCTTCTCAGCGTACAGCTCCACAGAGTTCTCCGCGAATTTCCAGCGCTTCTGCACGACCGAGGTGAGCTCGCGGATGCGGCGGCCCTTCTCGCCGAGCACGTTCTGGGTGCGCGTCGCGCGGATGATCACCTCAGTGCGCATCGGCGTCACGCGGACCTCCACGCCCGAATAGCCGTCCTCAGCGAGCTCGCGAATCAGCAACTCGTTGAGCTCAGCGTAGAAGACACCATCAGCGACGAACTTCCTCTTCTTGCTCGCGTGCGACATTGCTGCCTGATACGGACGGGGGGCAGGGGATCGGCGCACGCGCGCGTGAGCCAACGAGCTTGGGCCGCGGCAGGAGCGCCATATCCGCCTGACACAAAAGGCGTGCAAGCGGCCATTTCCCTCTGCCCGCAGCCAGCGCATCTGCGCGCTCGATTGAGTAGACGCCAGGCGCGGCCTGCAGGTGCCGCAGCCGCCAGGCCGTCAGCGTTCCCGGTGCCAGGCGGCACGGCCACGGAGACCAACGCAGCAGGGAAGAGGTCGCACCTCACCTTAGGCGACGAGGAGTCTACGCGTTGGGTGGGAAGGGACGCCCCCTCACGGGGGCGTTCACAGGAAAAACACGAACAGAAATATCCGCTTCGTGCTTGTGAGATGTCCTCGGTACATGTATATGGAGGCACACCACACCGAGGTCAGAGTTGCGCGGCGCACGAAATTACCCTCTCCAAATGTGGACGAATTAGAGTGTGGAACGAGCAAGATCAATGTTTGTCTCGTCCATGCATCCATTCATGTAACATTGACTATAAAGCGCTCTGACGCCGGTGAAGAGCTACTGAAGCTAGTGTGCCGAGCATGCACAGCAGCGATGCCACGCCGATGCCACGCCGCGAATTCATCGCGCTCACCAAGGTCTTGCAGGAGCCGGCGACGCCACCGCCGCCGATCGTGCGGCCAGCGTCTCCAACCGATGGCACCGTCCACAGTTGGCTCATGCACCAAGGCAAGTCACGTGGGCAATGGAGTCGGGGGTGGTTTGTTCTGAAGGGGCCCTGGCTGCACCAATATGCATCCCAGCGCTCTTCCCAGCCAAAAGCGAGCTTCTACGTTTCGTTTGCGATGGTGGAGGGTTTTTCGCAGAGCATGGAGACCGACAGCATCAGCAACGAGATGAGCAGCTTGCACCACGCAACGTTCGAGGAGCTCACGTACACGCTCCGGATCACCGTGTACACGCCTACCAACGTCAAGCTGCTCAGTGCCATGTCAGGGCCTGCGCTGCACGCGTGGTACGACGGGCTGCGTGCGGAGGTCGCGTTGCATACGGAGCCAGAGGCACTGCAGGCCAAGGAGCGGGCCGCCGAGGCGCTGCGCCCGGTGCTCACGGCACAGCTGCTGTCCGAGGAGGCGGCGCGCGGCGCGCGCTTCTGGCGCCGCGCGATCGCACGCGCCCCCACCGCCGAAGCGGACCGCCGCCGCTTGGGGCCCGTGGCCAAGGCAGGGAATCTGAAGCTGCTCAGGCTTGCGAGAGATGGCGCGGCAGGCGGTTCCGACGGCGGGAGCAGCATTGGCGGAGATAGCGGCAGCGGCGATAGTGGCAGCGGCGATAGTGGCAGCGGCGTCGGCGTCGGCGTCGGCGGTGGCGAAGGCGCTGGCCGCGGCAGCCCATCACGCCTGGCGAGCTTGACGAAGCGGTCGGAGCCTCCGAGGCTGTGGGAAAGGAAGCTGTTCGTGTGCCTCTTGGGCGAGTGGCTCTACTTTTATGATGAGGCGCCGCTTGCCAACGGCCGTGACGTAAACGGCCAGGCGGGCGCATGGGGCGCGGGGCGCGCGCTGCCTTGGAAAGCATGCCTCCACTTAGCGTACGCCACCGTCACCACCCTGCACGACGAACGCGTCGACGAACGCGGGGGGGGGCGACGCGCCTTCCAGGGCCGCGCCTTTGAGTTGATGACGCCGCTGCTCACGCTGGTGCTCCTGGCGCGGCACGCGGTCGACCGAGACGCGTGGGTGAGCGCTCTGTGCGCCGCACAGGAGGGGCGAGGTCTCGGAACACTGCCGGCATCGCCGAGCGTCTTTGACGTGCATCACGATGCGCTTGCGGGCGCTCTGCGGAAGGCGCCAGCAGCCGCCCCCCTTGAGCTTCTCCTCGCCCACCCGCTCGGCCGTTGGCACTTCGGACGCTACCTCGTTGAGATTGGGAGCGGCAATGTGACCGACGCCGCCTCCATCATCGCCGCCGCCATCGCTGCTGCCGCCAATCCCAGTTACTCTCCCTCCCGGTCCCCATCCCCGACGCAGCAGCGCGAGGAGGCTCACGAGCTCCGTGCGGCCCTCGAGGTGCTCGAGACGATTGCCGAGTACAAACGATGCGCGCAGGGCCATGCACGCCAGGAGGTGGTGGCACGAATCGAGCGTGGCTGGTCCAAGTCCAAGCTCAGCGCGAACGCGATCCTCGACACGGAGTACGCGACCGTCGACGGCAAGGAAACCTTCGCACCAGTAGAGAAGATTATCCTGCGACAGGCGAGCCGCCATGTCGACGCCTTCCGAAAATCCGCCCACCATGGCGCCCTATGCGGGCACCTTGCTCCTAAGCAGCTCCGCATCTGGCGCGTCGGCGCCTCCTCGGGCGCTGCCGCCGCCACCGAGGCACCGACTCCTCATCCGACTCCTCATCCAACTCCAAGACTTGGAAACCTGCCAGATGTATCGGCCGCCTCCGCCTCGCGACGCAGCACCTCGTGGCACTCAGAGTCAGACGCCGATACCACCTTGTCGAGCTTGGACGCGTATCAACCCTTCGGGGTATACTCCCTCGAAGGGACGATCGTCCTCGGACGCGCCGACCCGCCGCCACCGCCCAAGGATCGGCCCCAAAGCAAACCACTCTTCACCTACCGCTACGTGCAGCTGTGGCAGCCGGGGGACGACGGCAAGGTGTCACGCACTCACTGCCGCATCGACTGCGGCGCACTCGCTGTCCAAGTCACCGATCTGGGCTCTGCCCGAGGCACGCACCTCGGCACCGCTGATGGCGAGCTCGTGCGTGCCAGGATGTGGCTGCCCGGCGAGGCGCTCTTCGTGGGCGCATATAGGCTCGAGTACATGCTCGACACAGCGCCGCAGCCGCCCAGCGAGCCCGTGCGCCCGTCACGGCGCTCGATGCTCAAGCGGATCGTGGCCGTCGCGGCGCTCGTCAGGCGCCGGGCTCCGCGATCGAGCGTGCCCACCCGCCTCGCCCCCCCTGAGCTGCACCCCCCCTCCGGCGCGCCGGGCCTCTTGCACTGCGACGGCTCCGCTTTAAGGTCTCGGTCGCCAGATTCAATCTCGCCCACCTCCGCTCGGCCCCAGCTTTCGTCGCCCCGCCCGCGCTTCGTGGCGGAGGCGGCGGCGGTGGCGGGCAGCGCGCCGGCGAGCTTCAATCTGGCGGCGAGCTTCAATCTGGCGGCGAGCTTCAATCTGGCGGCGAGCTTCAATCTGGCGGCGGGAGCGCCGGCGAGCTTCGAGCCCGCCCCGGCTCCCGCCCCGGCTCCCGCACCAGCTCCCGTTCAACCCCCCGTTCAAGCTCCCGCCCCCGCTCCCGCCCGCGCTCCCGCCCTTGCGGCGGAAGAGGTCGCGGCGGACGCCATTTATTATCGGCTACGCGCGAAACAGAGATCGCTCCGGCGCCTGCCAACGGCGCCGACGGAGGCTGCGGGAGCGGCGCCGACGGAGGCTGCGGGAGCGGCGCCGACGGAGGCTGCGGGAGCGGCGCCGACGGACACGGCGGCGGGAGCAGCGCCGACGGAGGCTGCGACAGAGGCGGCGGGAGCGGGACCAGTCGGTCCGTATGAGCCTCCCACCCGCTTCGAGCTTGGGCCGGGCCCGCTTGGGATTGGCCTGTGAGCGACGCGGTCGCGGTCGGCGGAGGCGTCTTCATCGCGGAAGTGCATGCCGGCGGCGCGGCCGAGTAGCAAGGCCTGCGCGTCGAATCGGCGATTTAGTTTGGATAGTGGAAGAGTAGCTTTTTAGAGGTCAGGCAGTCAGCAGTGAAAGCAGAGCAAGTCAAAAGTAGCCAACGTGCCGAAGTCAATTCAAGTCGTACAATTCGATAGGTTGCCTGTTGTTTATGACTTGACTTCAGCGGCAAGTTTGCCCGTTCACAGCCATTTTTCAGGAGTTCATGACGAGATCATGTCAAGTACGCTCGTATCGCCGCGAGCTGCGCTCACGAAGGTGTTTTCGTCTGCGCTGGCGGAGCTCGACCCACGCCTCGAACTTGGCGACGGTGCTAATGCCACCTACGTATCGAGCAGTGCGACGGCCGCCTTTGGCCGCGCCGTGCACCGGCTGATCGCCGGCCTTCCGGTGCGCATGTACGTCGTTGGCGGCTCCGCGGCGGCAGGCGCGGGCGGCGCCGGCGTCAACCACACGTTCGATGCGCAATTGGCTTCGCGCCTCAATGAGCTGCTCGAGCGCGCCGAGGTCACTTCGCGCCGGCCGCTCGGCAGGGTCATGCGCACGTCGGTTGCACAGGGTGGCACCACCTCGTTTTGGGCGGCGCTCATGGCGGACGCGCTGCACGGCCGCTCGGCGCACATCCTAGTGTGGGAGTACGCGATCAACGACCACTCAGTCAGCCTCGAGGCCGCCGGCCGTGGCGCGAGCGCCGCCGCCTCCCTCGGCCCGCCGACGATGCGATACATGATCGACGCATGGCTGCGCCGCTCGCTCTCGTACCGTCCGCCGCCGCTGCTGATGCTCACGTACCTGTGGGACAAACAGCCGGCCGCGCCATTCAAGGCGGGCAACCGCGCCCTGTGTCGCCACATGCCCGTCCCCTCCTCCGCCTACGACGCGCAGCGCTCAGTGCTTGAACAGTATGGGCGCGCCGGCGCGGGCGTCGCGGCACTGAACGTGGCTGGCTACGTGAGCACGCGCCGTCGCGGGCGTTTCTGCCCGCTCGTGGCCGACTCGTACTTCCACCCGTCAGCCGAGGGCCACGCGCTCGTCGCCGACTTGCTCTCTGCTGTGCTGCTGGGCTTGCTGCGCGCCCCCGAGCGCGGGAGCAGCGCCGCCGTGGACGTCACCGTGGACTCGAGCGCTGCAGCTGCCGATGGGGCGACCTGGGCTGTTTCCCCCTCCTCGGCCGCCGCCGCTGCCACTGCCGGCTGGCCGCCGCCGCTCTCGCTCCCCTGGCATGCAAGCGCTACCACCGACGGCGTCAGTGCCCGTTTGGATGCGCTGCTACGTTCGCCATCGATGCGGTCGGCGGTGACGTTGGCCTGGGAGCCCCAGGCCGCTGCGCATCTCGACGACACGCCGTCTCTTCTGACGACGGGGACGGCGAGTGCGCCGACGGCTGCGGCGGCGGCGGCGGCGGTACGCTTCAGATTGGGTCAGCCGCCGCCGGTGGTCCTCTATGCCAAATCGGTCCGAGAGCGCGCGGATCGCAAGTGGATGTGGCTCGTACCGCCCTGCACGGCCGAGAATGCGACCGAGCTCGTGCTCGAGCTGCCCGCACCCGAGGGGGGGCGCCATGTGCGCGCTCTGTCGTACTTTGCGATGGTGAGCCCTGGGGCCCGGCTGCGCCACAGTTTCGATGGGCGGTCTGTCCAATTCGGCGCCGTGCAGGGCTCCTTTTTGGCACAGTCGTGGGGCTACCTGCAGCAGTGGCACGTGCTCGACGGGGCGGCGCCGCGCGAGTGGCGCCTGTGCAACGAGCCCGTGCCCAACGCGCGCTGCGTCGGTTGGCGTTGCGGCCTCGAGTTCAAGATGCCGATGAAGACGGTGGGCATCGGGTGGTTCTTGACACTCGCCACGTGACATAACCCCAGAGTCTCCGCGCGGTCTCCGCAATTTTTCTTGTACAGTAGTAACCCTAAAGCCAAACCCATACCCAACCCCGACATGTCGACCCAAACCTATAAACCACAAGTTGGGTTCCTTCGTGCTCCTGCTGTTGCATGCATGCCAGCGTTCAACACAACGCGAAAACTCTCCGGCCGCGGGGGTGTGCGTCTGCGTGATGATTGATAGTTTTCATGCCAATCTTGAATACATGTCTTGAACTTCGCAAACACGAATACATGTCTTGAACTTCGCAAACACGACTGACCGCCCCCGCGCGCGTACCCGCCATGGTGTGAATTTGTGTGTGTGAATGTGAACATCTAATCAACTGACCCTTTATCAACACGACGACGTTTGTGCGTGACTGCGTATCGTGTGGAATGCTGGCCCATTTGCGACAGCCCAGCGCGCTGCGCCCGCTCGCTCGCGGACTGTCCTCCGCGTCCGAGAAGCTCGCGATGCGCATGGAGCAGGTGCGCGCCGATCATCCGCCCGTCAGCGACATGCGCGCCGCGTCAAACTACCTACCATCCCATCCACTTTTCTCCTCTCGCACATCCGCTGCCTCGCAGGAGCTCCAACAGCTCTTCGGTAGTACGGCCAGCAAGTCGCGGAGCAAAGCAGCTGCGCCTCCGCCGCTGCCTGCTGCCGCTGCTGCGTCCTCTCGTCGCGCAGCCAAGAGCCTCCTCCGTCGCATGCCCGAGCACATGCTTCCGCCGTACATCGAGGCCAACTTCCGGCTGATGACCTTTGTGCTCACGCGCGCGCCGAAGATGTCCGATTTCCCGCGCGAGCGCCTCTATCGGCCGGAGAGCATTGATCTCCTCTTCCGCCACTACTATATGTCAAAGCGGGCATGATCGCGACGAAGCATTGCGCCGTGTGTGTGGTTTTTCATGTCACATGTGCGGTTTAAAGGCATCTTTAAGCGTTTGCTTTTAGGACCTTTGATACATGCTCTTCATGGCTGGATTCATGAGCCTCGTGCCCGGTCATCTATACGCATAATCTGTCCACTCACCTCTTGTCTCGAAGTACGAAGACTGTCGCTGTCGCTTTTCGACGTCTTTCTCGCCATTTGGGCGCAGAGGCCCGGCCCAAGCGAGCTAGTCAGGCCAGCGATCATTACCTAAGTGGGCGAGGGCGCTGTCTCTGCTGAGGGCGAGACTGTGCCGGCCGCCGCATCGCTTTCCCGCCCCTTAAAAGGCGTTAAACTCGACACGGCGGTAGTCACCGAGCTGGATGATCGTCGCTTTGCGGAGCTCCTTGATCAGCGCCTCGTACGCGAGAGAGGCGCCTTTGCCAGGCGAGTAGCAAATGCCATTGTTGTCACGCGTGCGCTCGCAGGCGTAGCTGCGCTTGGGCAGATCGTCGTATGCGAGCGTGATGCGCTTCACCACGTTCTTCACGCCAACGCCCTCCGGGATCGCACCCTGGCCCTTGCCGATCACCCAGACCGCAAGTTGGTCCGCCGCCTCGATAAACTCGGCTTCCGTGCGCGCGGACTCGACTGGCTTGAGCACCTTGGCGAGCTCGGCCGCCTGCTTGGCCGCCTTTGCCTCTCGCTCCTTGCGCGCCGCCTCGCGAGCCGCAAAGTCAGCATCTATTTGAGGGATCTCGTCGTACGCCAAGGTGGAGAGAGCGCCACCGAAGAGTGCCGAGGCGCCGGCCGAGAGCGCTGCCCGACGGCCGAGGGTGCGGCCATCGAGCGCGACCGGTGCCTGGAGCGAAAGCACTAGTGTCACGACCGAGAGCATTTACAAGAAAATCTCCGAAGTCAGGAGTGTCCTTTTCTACGAATTGACGCCAATGGTCTTCTTCGATAGCCGCACTTCCCCTGCCGATGCCCTCGCCATTAACACAGCCGTGAGGTCCGTTTGGCCTAGAAATTACTTATGATAGGCGTGAATTCCTACCAACGTTCTCTACGTCCCCGGGGTTCATCAAGAGTCAATTCTAAACGTAAACAACAGACAACCATAAGGACGCCTATCGAATGTGCTCCGGAGGCCGGTGGAAGGGAGTGGACGGATACTTGATTTGACTTGTCTAAGCTTGCCATGTCTTGACGTGACTTGACTTGACTTCGTTTGTGCCAAGGAGTTTGTGGGTCGGTCAGGGCGGTCCGGCGTCTTTCGTGCGTCCTGGACCTTCCTGGCTGCCGCCGGTGGTGAGTCATGAAGACCACTCCGTGACCGCTCTTTCGGCCCATCGGACCCCGAGTGCCTTCATTCAAACAT
>Ga0210247_101203_pt1 | contig 21552 bp, 16 predicted proteins | sample ChrtobMetP3_16mM_FD_155449 | JGI IMG/M metagenome (GOLD analysis project Ga0210247, IMG submission 155449) | Chrysochromulina tobin associated microbial communities from unialgal haptophyte culture, Seattle, Washington, United States - P3_16mM | ecosystem: Host-associated > Algae > Haptophytes >... | reverse complement strand
TTCCGGTACAGTAAGGTACCGAGGTGTATGTACCCGTGTGAACCCGGGTCAGGCGGAGCGGCCGATCATGGCCGCCTCGACCTTTCGGGCTACCGGTATACCGGTATGGGACCAGGCCGGCCAGGGGCCGGCCCAGTCGTGGGTCGTTACACACTTATGGCTTCATCAATACCAATCAGCTTACCAATCAACTCAGGAAGGAGGGCCCCCGTTCTCGAAGGGACCGAAATCTTGCCAAATCATCTTTCAACCGTTCGACGCGTCAAGTTTACCCTCCCCGAGTCGAGGCCTGCGCCCAAAGCAGGGTCTCTCCAACGAGGAGAGTGAAGACGGCGGGAGACACACAGAAACCGAGTAGAACCGTGGGCCTTTTACAACCTGCGCCACACATGCCTCCAGCACCGGTTGCTGACGTGCGAGCCACGCCGCCAGCAAGGAAGCATGGCAAATTGTCCTCCAGCGGTGCGACGAAGAGCCCCAAAAGCCCGGGGAGCTCTTCTCGGGCGAAGCCGAAGAAGAAGATCAAAAAGAAGAAGGCCCAACTCAGAGAGACCCCACGCGCCGAGGGCGAGCCGGATGCGCTCGTAGACGAGGTGGACGACGACGAGGAGAGCGAAGAGGAGGAGGGCGACGAGGAGATCGAGGCGGTCGTGGAGGAGGGTGTGGCGGCCAGCGCCGACGACGAGGCACTGCTTCACGAGCCGCCCGCCGATGAGCCACTCACGCGATCCGAGAAGAAGAAGGCGATGGCGGTCGCAAAGGCGATGGGTTCCGACCACGAGGCCGCTGTCGCGGCCGCGAAGCAGAAGATCATCGAGGCGGTGCGCCGAATGCGCGAGCGACGCGCTCGGCGCGCCGCGGTCAAGGCGCGGCGCGAGGCGAGCCTCTCGGGCCAGTTTGCCGCCGAGCAGAAGGCGCGCGAGGCCAAGGCGCTGGCGGTCATCGAAGCTGCGCTCAAAGCGAAGCGACGACGACGCGCCGACAAGTTGAAACGGGAGGAGCAAAAGGCCGCTGCCGCCGCGGCGGCAGCAGCTGCTGCGGCGGCGGCCGCTGCTGCGGCGGCCGTCGAGGCGGCCGAGGCGGCGCACCGCCGGCGCGCGACCCACCCTGTGCTGCTCGCGAGCACTTTTCCACTGCAGGCAGTGCCCGTGCAGGTGGGAGGACTTCTGATGACACCTCTGATGACACCTCTGATGGCCTCTGATGGCACCTCTGATGACACCTCTGATGGCCTCTGATTGCACCTCTGATGGGCACCTCTGATGGCACCTGATGGCACCTCTGGTCGCTGCGCGCCATCCTGAGCGCCTCCTTCCTCCTTACCCGCGCCAGGACCTGCTCGAGAGCGCCTTTTACACGATGCATGCTGCGAGGCGAACGGTCGCTTCAGAGTCCGATCTGAACGTCGCGATCCTCTCCCTAGACAAGCCTGAGGAGCTACGGGCCGTCTACCGCGCGCACCCGGCGCCGAGCAATGCGCGCTTGGCCGCGCAGCAAAAGGCGCTGTACAAGCTCTCACCGAATGCTCGCTCGACCCTCTCCGCTGTGCTGAGCGCTGCCAAGAACGACGCGCTGCCGCTGCTGCTCAAGTCGCCGCCAAAGGCGGGGGACGACCCGAAGCAGCAGCAGCAGCTGGTGCTCGCGCCGACCGAGGCGAGCTGCGCGCCGTTCTTTGCCACAGAGGCGCTCTGCAAGGGGCTCGAGCTGCCACCGGAGGTGAATGAGCCGTGGCGATGGTCGGAATGGTGGGCCGACGTGCTCCGCCTGGGCGCTGAGATTGGGCCCGCTTTCCACAGGGGCCTCCTCAAGGCGTCCTGCGACGAACTTCGTGTGAATAAGGCGACGGGATCCGAGCTCCAGATTCGAGCGAGGGTAGGGGGCCATCGATCCACGGCCCTCAAGGCCATTGGGCTGCTGCTGCGGGCGGTGACGACGCTCGACCTGCGCGACAATCGTCTGACGGACGCCGAGGTGAGCGTGCTGACGGCGGCGTTGAGCGCCTCGCGCCATCTCGAGCGACTCAACGTCGCCGGCAATCGGCTCACGCACGTCAGCGCCGTGGCGCTAGCGAGCGTCGTGTTGGACGGCAAAGGCACGGCGCTCTGCCAACTCGACCTGAGCCGGAACAAGCTCTGTGGAAGCGACGGGCGTGAAGGGTCGGGGCTGCTGGCGCTCGCGGCGACGGCAGGGACGCAGGAGCATTTGCATGCACTCACCCTTTCCCGTGTCGGCCTGCTCGACTCGATCGGTGCGAAGATGCTGCAGGCCCTGGCGAAGCGGTGGGCGGGTGGCGGGCCGCCGCGGCTGAGCGAGGCCGCAATGGCTGCCGCCGCCGCCGCCGCCGCCGCCGCCGCCACCGCCGCTGCCGCCGCCGCCAAGCCCGTCGCCGGGCGCGCGCTCGCCACGGCGCTCACGACCCTGCCGACCGACTTGACGGGCAGCGTCCCCCCGCCGAATGGCAGTCGCATGCTGACCGTGCTCAACCTCTCGCATAATCGGCTGGGCGCGTCGTTTGCGGCGGCGCTGCCGGAGTCGCTCGCCTATTGCCCCGCCCTCGCCGAGCTCTGCCTCGCGTACAATGATCTGGGCGTCGAGGGCGGCAAGGCGGTCGCGGAAGCGCTGTACCGGGCACCCTGCCTGCGACTGCTCGACTTGACTTCGATCAATCTGTGCGGCATCTCGCCCAATTACGGCGGCGTGCGGGGCGAGTGGAGCGCCGAGGCGCTCGTGGCACTCTTCACGGCGCTCGACCTCTCGACTGTGAACGAGCTCGTGCTGCACGCCAACGGCTTGTGCGGCCTCGTGCCGCAGTGGATCTGTGGGGAGATCGCGCCGCGCGGACGGTACACGAGCGCCGGCATCGATGCCATGATTGCCGCCCTCGAACGCAATCGATTGCCACTGCACGGGCTTCGGGGGCTGCGACTCGAGGCCGAAAACTTTGTGCGAAGGGCGGACTCGGAGCGGCTGAGTAAAGCTCTCAAGGACACACTGAGCGCACCGGTACGCACGGGATTCGAATCGATGGTCGCCTTGACAGCGGCCGCCAACATCCCCGGTGCCGATGGCAAGGGCGGCCTCGGCGGCCTCGTCGCTGCCATGCGCGCAGCCGCCCATGCCGACAAGGCCATCGCCACCGCCCTCGAGGGCGCTGAAGAGGACGACGCGCCTCCCGCGCCCATCAAAGGCGCCGTATCGGGCGTAGGCTTGCCTGGCCCGGCGAGCGCTGTGCCGGTCAAGCTCGATCCGACGGCCCTCCCGCCCTCCGCCGCCGGCGACAAGGGCGGTGTGAAGGCCGGTGTGAAGGCCGAGGTGAGCGGCGCTCTCGTGGGCAGCGCTGCCGGAGTGAGCGGCAGCGCTGTCACCAACGATAGAGCAATTCCCACAGGCTCGGAACCGGGGCTACCTGGCGCCGAGCCGTTACCGGGCGGCGCCGAGGCTGACGAAACCTCGAAGAAGGGTGCGAAGAAGGGCGCAAAGGGGAATAAGACGGCCAAGGGGAAGGAGTCCGAAAAGGCGGTCAAGGAGGCGGAGGAGAAGGCGAAGAGGGAGGCCGAGGAGAAAAACGTGGAAGAGGTCGAGGTGACCCGTGGGGGCGGCAAAGAGAAGAAGTCGAAGAAGAAGAAGGCCGGTAAGGAGGCCTCCGAGGTAGAGCTCGCTCATCCGTTCGCGGACAAGCCGGTGCACGTCGCGATCGGCGTGATGGTCGCCCGCGAGACTGAGGCGATGGACTCGGCGGTGGTCGGCGGTGGGGAGAAGGCATCCAAGGCAGAAGGGGCCAAATCCAAAGTTTTGGTGGGCTCGCTCTGCCGCGTGGTCGAGACGGTGACGGTGAAAGACGGTGTGAAGCGCATGCTGATCGCGCTCGAAGGCGACTCGGAGCCGCTCGGGTGGGTGACGGGGCTGACCAAGGACGGTCAAGAGAATCTGAAGCTCGCCGCGGCCGCGTATCCGTTGATGCGGGTCTTGAAGAACATGGCGTGCCGCGAGGGCAAGGACCCGACGTCACGCAAGCTCGAGCCGGTGGCCAAAGACACGTTGGTGCGCGTCATTGAGAGCGTGACGATGCCTGACGGCGCGGAGAAGGCGTGCGTCGCCAAAGATGCGGACGCCGTCGAGATGATTGGGTGGATCACTGTGAAAGAAGCTGCGATGGAAGAGGCTGGGAAGGAAGCTCTCGTTCCTGCGCCTCGCCTCTCGATCACCTTCGACATGAAGGCACACACCGCATCGTCACTCTCGATCGCTCTCGAGCTCAAGCGATCGGGATTGGGTGGCACTGTGGTGCGCAAGCGCGGCTGGAACAATGGCGGTTTGCCGTTCCAGATTGCGGGCCGTCGGCCCACGTACAAGCCAGACGACGGCGCGCCGTCCCGGCACACGATCGTCGACACGCCCGCGACGCTCGTGCTCTGCTTCAACTGCTTCAACGCGGCCTTCGAGGTGACGAGTTGGTCGGGCGAGAAGCACACGCCGTTCGATAAGCTGCCGGCCGAGCTCGGCTTCGATCTCGTCGTCAAAGCGTCCAAGCTCCGTATCGGGCGTGTCAAGCTCGCCGCGGAGCTCGGGATGCCTTTTTTGGAGCGCGTCGAATTCCCCGACGTTTGGGTCAACGCGACCGGCCACGGAATCGCCTTCGACGGCTGGCAAGGCTCGGGCTCGATTGAATGCGAGCTCATCTGGGGCAAGGAGATCGCAAAGATCCGCGTTCACCCGTGGCTGGCGTACGCGTGCTCCATTGGCGCGCGCATGTGTATCCGTAAGTTGGGTGCGCCCTCGGGGCAGTGCGCGACTGTGCAGCGCATCTTGGGCGACGATCGCGTCGTCGCGCGCGTCGACGGCTTCTCGAAGCTCGACGGCGTCAGGGGCGAGACCATCGTCGACCTGCAGCCGTCCACCGTGGTGCGAACGAGCTATTCGGGGTACGCGCGCGACACGCGCATCCTGCTGGTGCATCATAAGAAGCTGGTCGACGCCACCGTGCTCAACTGGCTGGGCGCATTCAACGCGGAGGAGGGCGCGAAGCACCTGGTGCGATCTCCTCTGCCTCGCATGATCTCCCATGATCTCCCCCTAATCTCCTTCGATCTCCCATTATCTCCCCTGATCTGGTCTCATCATCGGTTCTCATCGGATCTCATTGGATTGCCTCCCTCCTCAGGTGAATGTGAAGCCCGCGGGCGCGTCCACGGGCACCCAAGCGTGGCCCGATCTGAACATGTTCGACCACGTGGTCACCGATGAGGAGATGACGGCCGACAAGTTCGAGCGTGTCCGGCAAGCGTACTGCGAGTACCTCGTGCGCACGGAGGATAAGGTCGAGGACGCGATCACGAGCAACTCTCTCCAGATTAAGGACCAGCTGATCTTCATGGTCGCGCAAACGGTGCACGACGGGTGCAACCCGCCCGCGTACATGACTGTTGGCGAGGTGCCCGCTCTTGTCGAGATGCTTCTCGAAGAGTCTCCGCGACGCTTGAACGGCACTCACACCGCGCAGCCTGTGCTCTGTCGCGCCGGGCCGGGCACTGGTAAGACGTGGATGATCAAGCAAGCCTTCTTCCTGAACGCGGAGCGGCTGCGCGGCGAGTGCTCGGCGGACCTTGGTGGCCTGCCCCTCGTCCCTGTGATCGTCTTCGTGCAACGTATCGTGCGGCTGCTGCGCGAGCTCGGGGATGACCCATCAGCGCTGCTGCAGGATCCGAACGGACTCATGCGCTGGTTCGTCCGCTGATGGCCTCTGATGGTGCCTCTGATTGCCTCTTGATGACCACCGATCGCCTCACTCATCAGGTACATCTCCAACCAGTTCTCCGAGAATGAGAAGCGCATGGAACGTCTGATGCTCCTGCAGGCGTACGAGATGCGTGCGGTCGTCATCCTGCTCGATGGTGTCGACGAGGCGGCCGGCCTGCGCGACATCGTCGAGGCGTTTGTGCACTACGAGCTCGTGCCCTCGGGCAACCGGCTCGTCGTCACCTCGCGCCCCGAGGGTGTGGATCCCGGCGACTACAACCCTGACGAAACCCCGAGTGCCCTCTGATGGCCTCTGACGAAACCCTGAGTGCCCTTTGATGGCCTCTGACGAAACCCCGAGTGCCCTCTGATGGCCTCTGGTTGCCTCTAATGGCCTCACTGATTGCCTCCCTCGTCAGGTGTGGACCTCGAGGACTACAAGTCGAGATTCGTGGTGATGAACTTGCTTGAGCTCTCGCAGGAGCAGCAGCGCAATGTGATCCAGATGCAGCTGCAAGGCAACCTCTTCTTCGAACACCTGGTCAACATCGCCGAGTGCCGCAAGGACCTCGACTCCCAGTACAAGGAGATGTTTCGCGCCGATGCGGTGCGCGAGGAGATCGAGAGCATTGGGGCGGAGCGCGAGAATGCGGCTGGGGCTGCTGATGGGAAAGACAAGAACAAGGGAGTCACTGCCGGGGGCGACGCGCTCAAGGAGAAGCCGACGGCCGGTGGCGCGGCGGCAGTTGAGGCAAGCAATGAAGGCAAGGGTCAGGCGGCTCTGAAGAAGAAGGCGGACGATCCGAAAGCGAGCACCGTGGCTGCGGCGGCCGACGAGGACCAGGAAAGGTCCAGGAAAGGTCCAGGAAAGGCCGACGAGGACATGGAAAGGTCATTCGCCCGCCGCGGCGTGCCCATGGACGCGAGCAACTTTTTCGTGCAAGCGCCCTCGCGCAGACGCCTCGCGCTCGACAACACCGCCGATCTGCAGGCACACCTCGCGGCGATCGATATGCAAGAACCGTTGCAGTCCACCTACCTGAGCTCTCTCAATAGGTCGATGCTCCGTCCGACGAAGGCGTACAAGTCGGTGCTCGACCAGCTTGATCACGAGATTCGGATGGTACCCATCCCGTGCACGAGATCGCAGGTGAGAGTGCATGTGATTGCCTCTGAGTGCATGTGAGTGCATGTGGGTGCATGTGAGTGCATGTGAGTGCATGTGATTGCCTCTGAGTGCATGTGATTGCCTCTGATGGATCTACCCTGTGCGCGAGATTGCAGCTCGAGCCGGCCGTGCTCATGCTCGAGGAGGCGCAGCCGAACAAAGCCTTCGAGTCGGAGCTTCGCGAGTGCATCTTCCAAATTGGGCTGCAGCGGCGCTCGCCATCGGGCGGTGGACGTCGGGGCTCCAAGGCAGCCCCTCTTCCGGCGTATGCCCTCTGGCACCAGGCCATCCATCACGTCGATAGCAAGTACTTTGGGCTCGAACGCGCCGTACCGGCGCTGATGCACATGATGGGCGAGGTGGCCGCGCAAGCCAACTTCAACCAACTCGCGCTCAAGAAGGACGACAAATCGGGCAAGTTTCTGCCCGACACGGCGCCACGCCTGCCGGAGCTCGTCTGGCGAGATCCGTGCTCCGTGTGGATCGCTTCCACTTATCCTGGCGTGACGCCGCCTACGGAGAGGCCGCCCGAGCCTTGGTTGGCGTCGGTTATGCTCCGCTGCCCAACGGCCGAGGTGCGCTGAGTGCATGTGATTGGTTCTGAGTGCACGTGATTGCATGCATGCTCCGCTGCCCAACGGCCGAGGTGCGCCAAAGCCGACGCCTGATCTCCCCTGATCTCCCCCGGATGACCCGAATCTCGCCCGAGCTCAGGTGTGCCTCGCCATGGTCAAGCGCCTTCGGGAGGGGGTCGCGTGTGAAGTTGCTGGCGCGCCGGCGACTCTGACGCTGCTCTCGCTACACAACGCGTTCGCGCCCAAGTTTGCGCACCCGACTCATATGAGGCATGTCTCTCTCCATACGCTCGTCTGCCATCGGGGGGTTTGCGTCGCCATCAACATCGAGGTTGAACATGAGAGGCTCCGAGATCACTATGACGAGATGAACTTTGTACGCCACAATGACTACATTCTGATGACGTGTGATGACGTGTGATGACGTGTGATGACGTGTGATGACGTGTGATGACGTGTGATGACGTGTGATGGCGTTTGATGACGTGTGATGACCTCGCTGAGTGCCTCCCTCATCAGGTACGCCACTACGACTACTTTTTCGACCGGGTGCTCAGCATGACGCCCAGCCAGTTCAACGAGAAGTTCGAGCTCCTCCTCACCTTCCTCGTAGAGGCGATCGGCGTCCCCGTGCTCCTCTCTCTGCTGCTGCTCACCTACTCGTCCTCATCGAGCGGCTCGGCCACGATTGATCTCGACGAGCTCCCGCAGGACCGCCTGCAGCTGTACGTCGAGTGGCGTCGAATGGCCTCTGATGGCCACTGATGGCCTCTGAGGGCACCTTGATGGCCTCCCTCATCAGGTACAAGCTTGGGATCATGAGCGGCATTAAGAAGCGGCTGGGCATCCTCGCGACGGCAGCGACCCTCGCGTCTGCCGCCGCCGCCGCCGCGACCTCCAAGGAAGATGCGGCGGAGGACACCGCCGGCGAAGGCGCCGGCCGACCCCGACGCGAGAAGCGCAAGATTGCACTCGAGCTCTCGATGGGCTCAAGCGGCGGCGGTGGTGGTGCCGCCGCCGCCGCGGAAGCGGACGCCGCCGACAAGAAGACACACAAGGTGTGTGTGAAGGAGAGAACGCGTGTGAAGGAGGACGCGAGGGCGCCCACTGATGGACCACTGATTGCCCTGATGAGTGCATGCTGATTGCGTCTGATGGGCTGCCTCCTCAGGCGAAGGAGAATGAGCCGGTCCTCGATCTCAACTCGATCTTGCGCGGCAAAAAGGTACGCGTCGTCGCGGGCGAGGATGACGTGGCCGAGTGCTACTCGCTCGTGGTGCGCGTGCTCGACAAGGTGGGCAAGGGCGGCACGGACCTACGCACCGCCATCACCGCCGTCGTCCCCAAGTCGCACCTGATGCACGCGCCCGTGACGGCGCTCGTCGAGTACGTATCAGCGCCGGTGGCCCTCTCCGAGACGGCGTTGAACGAGATGGGTAAGAAGATGCTCCGGCGCTCGAACGCATGCATGCCCCTTGCATGCATGCGTTCATCACGGCGCCCCTCTCTCTTTCCCACAGGTAAGAAGATGCTCCGGCGCGTGGCGGTCCAGAACCAGGAGAACGGGCGGCGCGAGTTCACCTCGAAGCACGTGGCCTGCGCGCTCGGCGCGACGCCCGATGAGCTCGGCTTGTGGACGCGCCTCGATATGGACCGAGACTACGGCGTCGCGCTCACGGCGACGCTCGCTGTCCAATCGGATAAGGCACCCGCACAGTACCAGTTCAAGCACCTCTCCTTCCAGGAGGGCTTGTACGCGGAGCATCTGCTGATGCTCGTGACGAGCCTCGTGCCGCCAGCCGGCATCGGATGGCCGGGCTGGTCGAGTGACAAGGCCTCCGCCGATTTCCTCAACAATCGGTACCTCTAATGACCTCGAATGACCACTGATGACCTCTGACGACCTCTCTGATGACCTCTGATGGCCTCCGCTGATTTCCTCAACAATCGGCACGTGATGGCCTCTCTGCTGGCCTCTCTGATGACCTCTCTGATGGCCTCCCTCGTCAGGTACATGAACAACACGTGCCGCATCGCCGCGGGCCACCTCGGCTCGCTGCTAGCGAAGCAACGTGCGCATTGGGACTTTCGGGAGGCGCCCCTCACGCCCAACGGCCGCTCCGCCCTCTGGTTCATCACCGACGAGAACTCCAACGTCGAGTCGATCAACGTGGCGAATAACGACGTCGGCCCGGATGACGTGGCCGGTCTCACCAAGTGCCTCGCCACGTGCTCCTCGCTCTCGCTGCTCGATCTCGGAGATAACGATCTCCAACGGCTCACCGTCGACGACAATCAGTGGCGCTACGTGTGCGACGCGATCGGGGCGAACCGGACGCTCACCGACCTGAACCTGAACAACAATCGTCTGGGCCCCGTCGGCGTGCGCATCGCGGCCAAGGCCATCCTCAACTGCACGAGCATCCGGCACCTCGGCTTCTCGAACAACGAGCCCGGCGTCGAGCCGGCGCTCGCGGATCTCCTGCGAGCTCACCCAAATCTCGGCTCAATCGAGATCATCGAGGAGCTCGATCGGTACCTGCCCTCACGCGCCAAGGACGGCCTCGGGCGCGCGCTGCTCGACAACAAGCACAAGAAGCTCGGCTTCCTGCAGTGTGACGTGTTCAAGATCACGCCCGAGACGAAGCTGCTGACATGGTCAAAGGAGGCGACCACGTCCGATGCGGTGCTGCTCGCGGGCGTGCTCGTGACGAACACGACCCTGACCACGTTCAACATCGGCCCCGGTGCGACGCTCGCGAACGCGGCGCGCTCGGCGCTCGGCGAGGCGCTGCTCAAGAATCCCGGCTCGCGCGTCGCATTCTGTAACGACTTTGGTCTGCAGCCGTCGGTGGACACGTGCGAGTTCGATCTGTCCAAGACGGAGCTCAAGGAGGTTGAGCCGTTCCGATTCCTTGCTGGCTGCCTACGAGGCAACCGGACGCTGACCGCGATGACCCTCAAGCAGCTGCGCATGGAGCAGATCCCGACCCTCGGGATCGCGCTGCGTGGCAACGACACGCTCGCGCAGCTCGACATCCTTCACACCAACCGGATCGCGGGCCAGACGGTCATCCGGCTGTCCGTGCCCGAGCTCAACGGGTCCAAAGTGGTGGGCGATGCGCGGAGGGTCGACCTGTCGCGTACGTGCATCGAGGGCGCGATGGGGCGTGTAGCATGCTCGATGATCGGCATGCTGATCGCGCCCAACACGGCGCTCGAGACCCTCGACCTGTCGAACACGGGCGTCGGGATCGCCATCGGGCTTGAGGGCGAGGGCGGCCACATTTTGCTTCGGCCGATGCTCGAGTCGCCCAAGTGCCCTTTGAGAGAGATCATCCTGACCAACGTGCAGCTCAACGACAAGGCCGGCGGAAAGCTCCTCTCATGCCTTTCGGTCGGGCTTGGGAAGAAGATGCCCGGGTACGTTGAGTGCGACGGAGGGCCTGCCTTGCATGCATGCGCTCACCACGGCGCCCTTGTCCCCCTGAGACGGAGGTCCTGCCTTGCATGCATGCGCTCACCACGGCGCCTCACCACCTCCCTTTTGGCCGCACAGGTACGATCGGCTAACCTCGCTCGTCCTCGCGAACAACGACCTTGGCAAGCAGACGACGGTGGCGCTCAAGGGCCTCTTGTGGTCCGAGCGCGCGCCGTGCATGCTCCAGAAGCTCGACCTGCGCGCGAATGTGGGGCTCGACGGGTACGAGACGGCGCTCGCGATCAAGCGCAACGAGTCGCTCACCTCCCTCGACATCCGCGAGATCCCGTCGGCGAACAAGGAGGACATCTACGCCTTCCTCGGATCCTACCTGCTGCAGGACGAGTGCAACTGCCGCCTCGGCCTCTTTGCGTGCGACGCGTTCCAAGTGCTCGAGGGTCTGACAGACCTCGTCCTCACCCCGAATGCGTCTCATGGCGCGGCGGCCTTCGAGGACGACCAACGGCCGGGCGTCTCGAGCGCTGTGCTCATGCTGCTCGCGGGGGTGCTCAAGTTTAATCAGTCGCTCAAGAAGCTCTCGCTCGCTGGCTGTGGGGTCGGGCCTGAACATGCCTCCTACTTCGCCACCGCGCTGTCCGAGAACAAGGTGCTCGAGTTCCTCGACCTCTCGAATAATCCAAAGTTGGACTCCAAGGGGGTTGCCGAGATGGCCGTCTCGATCCGCTCGCACCCGGCGATCATCGAGGTCAAGATCGACGGGCTGCCGGTTCGGGTCTCGCAGGTGCGGTTGCCTCTGAGTGCCTCTGATCGCCTCTGATCGCCTCTGATCGCCACTGATCTTTCGGGTGCCGCAGGTGCGCGGCGGCAAGGGCGAGAAGGAGAGCATCGACTTCACTGGATCGAACGTGGGCCCCCTCTCGGGCGTGCTCGTGGGCACCCTCGCGACGGCCAACCAGACAGTGACCTACATCAACCTGAAGAACAACCAATTGGGGGCTGTGGGCGCCGCTGCGGTGGTGGCAGGGCTCGGCACGGCGCCTCTCAAGACCCTCGATCTCACGCGCAATGGCCTCGGCGTCGAGGACGCGACCGGAGCGAAGATTGAAGCCCTCTCCCTCTCCATCTGCCAGCAGCTGCGCGCACTCGCCGACCTGCGCCTCGATGAGAACGACATCGACTGCCCCGCCAAGGCGCTCGAGCCCATGTGCAAGCTGCGCAATCTTCGCACCCTCTCGCTCGAGAAGAATCGTCTGGTGGAGATCCCCTCGCTGATTGCGACCATGCTCTCCCTCCGGCGCATCTCGCTCCACTCCAACCAGATCGTCGAGCTGCCGCCGGCCATCTGCTTGCTCGTGGGCCTCGAGTCGCTCGACCTGCACAAGAACAATCTGCGTGGACTCCCAAATGCGATCGGCAACCTCAAGGCGCTCCAAAAGTTCGATATCTCCGAGAACAAGATCGTCGAGCTCCCGATCTCGATCTGCGAGCTCAGCGACGAGCTGCAGCTCTCCGTCGGACGCAATCCGCTCGAGAAGCCCTCGGTCGAGCAGGCGCGCCAGCTCGAGGACGTTGATTGCCACTGATGACCTGCCTTGCATGCAAGTGCTCACTACAGCGCGTTCGGTTCTCGGTCGAGCAGGCGCGCCAGGGCGTCGCGGTCATCCGGCGCTTCTTCGGCTTCTCGAAGAAGAAGGAGACGGACGAGTCGGCAGAGCCCCCCCTGCCGCCGCTCCAAAAAGGGCAAGACACGAATCTGACGAAGCTCGTCGATCGCCCCAAAGGCCGGGCGGATAACGCCCCGTCCCGGCACGACTGGGCGCCGCCCGGCGCCATCATCTTGCTCTTCAACTGCCACAAGGCGGCATACGGCGCGCTCGAGGGCTCTCAAGACCTGTCGACGATCCCGAGTCACGAAACCATAGAGCTCCTCGCGACGTTCAACTTGCAGGTGCGATCTCTCCGCTGATGATTGCGACATTGATTGCGATCTGATTGCAGGTGCGATCTCCGCTGATGATGGTGACCTTGATGGCAACCTGATGGCGACATTGATGGCGACCTGATGGCAACATTGATGGCGACCTGATTGCCCCCCCTCCTCCCATCAACTCACCCCGCGACGTTCAATTTGCAGACGGTAGGGCGCGTGCGCGAGCAGCGCGATAAGTCCGACTCCATCTTCGACCGCATCGAGTTTTTCGACACGTGGCTCCCGTGGAAGGCTCAGGAGATGAGCTCCGCGCCCGACGCTCCACAGCCCACGCTCATCGTCAACGTCAAGTGGCAAGTCCCTGGCCAGGCTGGGCGCTCGCAGGCGAATTTGCTCGTGACGCCGGTCAGGCACCACGCCGCCTCCGCACGCGAGCCTCCTCCATCCTCCTGCCCTGCATGCAAGTGCTCACCACGGCGCCTCCGCACGCGAGCCTCCTCCATCCTCCTGCCCTGCATGCAAGTGCTCACCTCGGCGCCTCCGCACGCGAGCCTCCTCCATCCTCCTGCCCTGCATGCAAGTGCTCACCTCGGCGCCTCCGGACGCGAGCCTCCTCCATCCTCCTGCCCTGCATGCAAGTGCTCACCACGGCGCCTCCGCACGCGAGCCTCCTCCATCCTCCTGCCCTGCATGCAAGTGCTCACCACGGCGCCACCCCTCTTCCCCACAGTGGCTCGCCTATGGATGCTCGGTGGGGGCGCGCGTCAAGCGCAGCGCTGGCTTTGCGACCGTGCTTGAGGTCCATTCGGACGACCGGTGCTCCGTCCGAATGGATAACCAAGCGGACCGGATCAAGACCGAGATCATCGAGCTCCGTCCCGATACGGTCAGTCGCACCTCCTCCCCCGCCTACAAGAGCGGCCAGAAGCTGCTGCTGCTCTACGAGAGGCAGCTGGTCGAGGCGGTCGTCGACGAGTGGCTGGGCGTGCGCTCGGGTTCGGCCCACCGCGTGCGGCTCGGCAAGGGTTCCTTAATAGGCAAGGGCAAGCCCGCGGTGGCGGAGCGCGTTCTGATCGAGGTCGACCTCAATGAAGAGAATCACGCCAAGTTAATGTTCTCATCGGGCGCCAAGTACGATGACACGTGCCGGCTCTACCTCGACAAGCTCGCTTCACGCCACGCGACTGTGAAGGACGAGCCTACCGGTAAGGAGCTGCAGGTGTGCGAGCAACGTCTCTTCTTGAGCCGGTACGTGCCGCCCGACACCGCGCTCACCACGGCGCCCGCGGCCACGGGCGCCGTGGCGGGCGCCGTGGCGGAGCCCGAGACGAAGCGGGCGAGGCCGCGCTTCGCGTCGGCCGAGCTGCGCGAGCTCGCCACGGCGCCCATCAACGCGCTCAAGACGTTCAAGTCGCTGCTGATGGGCGAGGTGGGCGCTGCCGAGGTGACGGTGCTGCGCGCCCAGTCTCGCTCCGAGCGCGAGCTGCTCCATGCACAGGTGCTCGCGCACATGGCCGAGCTGCTCAGATCGGGCGAGGTCGAGCTGATGATTCGGCCGGTCCCGATTTCGCTCTCGATGGCAGCGCTCACGGCGGCACTCGCCGAGGAGAAGCGCGTCGGCGTGCGCGACATGCTCACGCGTGCCTTCGAGGTGGACTACCCCACCCACGCCGACATGCTCGGCCAGGCAATGGAGCTGCGCGCTCTCGTGGTCGTCGCCGAGGTGCGCGAGCTGTCTGAGCTCGCGTCGTTCACACCCGCGGTGCTCGAGGAGCTGTTAATGAACCGCCTCGTGATCACGATGGGCGTAAGCACGGCCGAGGGCGTGCCCATCGAGCTGCCTCCCGCGCTGCTCGAACGCATCCGGAAGGCGAACCAGCTGCACGTCCTCGGCCTCGGTGTGTACATGAACGACATGAAGGTCGACGATTTGCAATGCCGGGCGATCTTCCGACGGATGCGCCTGCGAAGCAAGGAGCCAAGCCTGATGAACGAGTACGGCGCCGTGTCGACGCTCCACGTGGCCGGCGGAGAGGTGGGACCGGCCGGCATGCAGGAGCTGTACGACCTGCTCACAAGCGAGGCGTGTGAGCTGACGCGGCTCGACCTGTGCTCCGCCCTCGTTGATGGGCAACGGCTTGTCGCGGCACTCAAGGGCAACACCTCGCTCACGTCGCTGGACGTTCGCTTCGTGTCACAATTTCCGAACCTCCACACGCCCCTCGCCGATGTGTTGCTCAGTGCGAACGCCATCTGTAGGCTCGGCTACCTGCGCTGCGACGCGTTCGAGCTGCCCGAAGGGCAGACGAGTGTCAGCCTGCGCGAGAAGACGCTCGACAAGGCCGCCACGCGACTGCTCGCCGGCATTCTGCGGCGGAATACGACGGTGCGCGAGCTCGATCTCTCTGCGACCGATTTGGAGCCCGAGGGCGCGGCGGAGGTGGTGCGGTGCCTGAGCCGGCCCGAGTGCAAGCTGACCACGCTCAAGATGGCGCTCAACCCGGCGCTCGATGAGGAGGCGAAGGTGGCCCTGCAGAGCAGCGCCGTCGGCACGCAGTGCACCCTCGAGTTCTGAGCGCCGTGGTGGGCACTTGTGGAGCAGCCCCATATGTATCTGAGATGGCAGCGCGGATCGTGGCAGCTGCGACTCCGATGACGTGGCAGCTGCGACTCCGAGATCTTTTCCACACACGAGCGGTGAGCGGCACGTGAGCTCGCGCTTCACGCGGTTGCAAATCACGCTTGATTACACATAGATCGGATGGCATGCCATGTAAATAGGGTGTGTTCTCACTTCGGCGGTACCGCCGGGTCGGTGTGCGTCTCTTGTCTCTAGAGCCGACCGCCGCGAGCGCATCCCATCCATACTGTTTACCGTGTTGGTTACAGTAATGTGTTTGGGACAACTGTTCACCATCCTCCCCCACACGTTCACACTCTTTTCATTCACGTTCACGCCCGAGCTCTTCAAATCTGCGTGGCGATGGCGAATACGCTGCTTCGCGGCCTCGCACTGTTCGCGCTGGCCGCCTCATCGCTCGCGAATCCGATCGCTGGCTACGCCACCACGTACGAAGTGCTCACTGAGGGCGCTGGGGGTGCGGTTTCCAAAGGAAGCCAGGTGACCGTCCACGCCACCGGCATCGTCGAGGAGAGCGGCTACCAGTTCTGGTCCACCAAGGACGCTGGCCAACAGCCGTTCAGCTACCAGGCGGGCGTTGGCAAGGTCATCACTGGCTGGGACCAGGGCTGCCTCGGCATGAAAATCGGCGAGGTGAGAAAGCTCCGCATCCCGGCGCACGAAGGCTACGGCGCCAATGGTTTCCCGGCATGGAAAATTCCAAAGCAAGCGACTCTCCTGTTCGAGATAGAGGTTCTCAAGATAGACGGGAAATCAAAGGTCGAGCTCTGATCGCTGGCACGCCTACAGCCCTCTAGCTGAGCATGAGATCATCACACTACTGCATGGTCATGGTCGTCCACCAGTGAGCGCCCTGAGACGCGCGAGCGGATCGGCACGGCGCGGGACTCCGTATTGTACATGTAGACCTATAGTAGAGAGACGTTTCACACCACGCCCGCACGACGACCAATATTCTACTACTGGTTTTCTAAAACTTAACACTGCCACTGGCGTGTGGCGACTGCAAGTTTTCACGATCGTGGAAACGTAGTCCGCCCCCTGCTCGGTGAAACTCATCGTAGCGTCCTCGCCCTCGAAGCCTCCTCGTCATCCTTCTTCGCCTTACTGCTCCTCATCCGCGCCTTCCTCCTCGTCCTCGTCCTCCTCCTCGTCCTCCTCCTCGTCCTCGTCCTCCTCGTCCTCCTCCTCCTCCTCGTCCTCCTCGTCCTCGTCCTCCTCGTCCTCCTCCTCCTCTTCCTCCTCCTCCTCCTCCTCGCCTTCCTCCTCATCGCTCTCGACACTCTCTCCTTCTCCTCCTTGGACTGCTGCTCTCTTCGTAAGCTCCTGATCCAACCATTCCGCTGCCAACCTCACTACTGGCGGCTCAACCGTTCGGGATGAAGTGTCCGAAACAGTCAAGGCGACGGCCACTGCCGCGCCCTTGAGCGTTCGCTCAAAAGCGGTGCGATCGAGCCCATACGCAAGCACTCTGGAGACCAATGCATCCTTCAGACCCGCCGCTTCGTTGCCATACTTCAACTCACCCTGCGTGTTGCGACGGTATGCCAATTGATAGCATGCGGCAAGGAGTTCCCATGCGCGCGCCCTGCAGCTTGCTGGCCAGAGTGAATGAGATGCCGCATGCCACGGCATGCAAGCGGCAGCTACCAACTGAGCGGCCTCGTACCCGGCCGTCCCTGGTCCACGCTGCAAACTGCAAAAGGCACGCGATTGAAGGAATGCGTCCTGCACTCGGCCACCCGTGCGAAGCAGGGCCTTGCATTGCGAGGCAGAAAGGAGCTCGAGATAGTGCAACGGCGACGTATGGTCGCGTGTGCGGCGAAGCCAACGGCAGACAGTAGGGTAGCCAGCCGACACTTGAACGGCTGTCGGAGCACCTGCCAGCTCTCGATTGGCACCATGCAAACACAGCTCCTGCACGTTGAGCAGATGGCCACGACGTGCCGCTAAGAGAAGCGGCGTGTTGCCCATGCCATCCGTTTGGTCTAAGTCGGCGCCCACTTGCAGGAGGAACCGCATGCAGCGGACGTAGTTGCGCTCTGAGTTGGCATTATCGGGGGAGGTCCGAGCAGCGCCATGCAAGGGCGTTGATCCATCTGCATCCGCCGATGACAGGCTGGCCGCCGCCCCGAGCTCATGCAGCGCATGCAAGCAGCGCTCGTGGCCTCGCATAGCAGCTAAATACGCGGGCGTCCTTCCATCTGCATCCGCCGCCACCAGGCTGGCCGCCGCTCCGAGCTCATGCAGCGCATGCAAGCAGCGCTCGTGGCCTCGCATAGCAGCGATATGCGCGGGCGTCCATCCCATTCTGTCCGCCGCTGACAGGCTGGCCGCCGCCCCGAGCTCATGCAGCGGACGCAAGCAGCTATGGTGGCCTTTCATCGCAGCGATTTGCGCGGGCGTCCATCCATCTGCATCCACCGCCGACAGGCTGGCCGCGGCCCCGAGCTCATGCAGCGCATGCAAGCAGCTCTCGTGGCCTTCCATTGCAGCGAAATGCGCGGGCGTCCTTCCCTTTGCATCTGCTGCCGACAGGCTGGCCGCTGCCCCGAGCTCATGCAGCACACGCAAGCAGCTCTCGTGGCCTCGCATTGCAGCGGCATGCGCGGGCGTCCTTCCATCTGCAGCCGCTGCCGACAGGCTGGCCGCTGCCCCGAGCTCATGCAGCACACGCAAGCAGCTTTCGTGGCCTTCCAGAGCAGCGATATGCGCGGGCGTCCTTCCATCTGCATCCGCTGCCGACAGGCTGGCCGCGGCCCCGAGCTCATGCAGCGCACGCAAGCAGCTCACGTGCCCTTCCATAGCAGCGAGATGCGCGGGCGTCATTTTATGTGCACCCACCGCCGACAGGCTGGCCGCCGCCCCGAGCTCATGCAGCGCACGCAAGCGGTGCACGTGCCCTTCCATAGCAGCGAGATGCGCGGGCGTCCATCCATTTTCATTCGTGGCCATGAGGTTGCCAAGCGCAAGATCGCGAATAATTTTGTCGTCTCTCCCTTTGCAGCAGCATTGTGCTCAGAAACCCTTTTCCATAAAAGGTTACTGCTGCTGCTGTGAAACACACACCGCGCGCGCTCTCCGGACCCCCAAGCACGGGGGCCGCTATCGCAATGGACGGAGGCGGTTACTGTTTTGCCGTGTTGGTTAGAATTCCTTCAGAGTGTTTGGGGCAACTTTTCACTAGCCTCTCGTCCCCGGATACGTTCTCACACGGCCTTGCTGGAGGCGAGGCTTTGAGTTCAAATAATATCATGGCTGCTCACCGCGCTTCCGCTCTTGCTCACGCTTCGAGCACGCTCCATTGCGGCGGTATTGCGCGTCCCGCTCGCCGGCTGGGGGTGCGATGGAGGGCTCATGTCGGCGCCTGAGTGGGTCATTGTGCGAGTGAGCTTGCGCTCGTGCGGACTGGCACCGCCTGACTCACCGCCTGACTCGACGACCATCCCAGCGCGCGGGGTCTCGCCCGCTTGCTTCTTCTTGATGTTCTTGTAGGCCCAGTAGCACAGGCAGAAGATGCCGGGGACGAGCACGAAGATGACGAACCCCACCCCGATGCCGGCGCCAACGTCGACGGCCCGGGACAGGCCGGCGGCACTCGTCGTCGGCACGAGATCAATCGAGATCGAGGCTCGCGTCGAGGAGAACGAGACGCGCTGACCGATGAGCCCGCACGCGACCGGTACACCCGAAGGGTCGTGGATCACGAATGCGCGGAGCGAAACAGGCTGGGAGCGCGAGAGGCTGTAGCCGGGCACGAGGACCCCTACACTGCCCGGTGACGTCGAGCCAAGTGACATGTTGAGCTGGACAACACCCTGAGTGTCGGTGGTGTAGAGAGGAGCTTGCTGCCACGGGTCGTACGGGCCGCCAAAATACGTGTCCATGATCCCTGCGGCGTCGGTGCAGCTCGTGCCTGCATGCACGTGCCACCTGCCGCTCTGCGAAGCGGGCAGGCCGGTGAGCGTGCCGCCCAGAACGACGCTCGACGCGCCGCTGCTGCTCTGGGTCGCATCAGCGACGATGAGGAGGCCACGCACGTCAAGGGAGCCGGTATAGCCAGGGTAACGTGAGAGCGTGAGTGGCATGCCGCGTGCAGGCTCGATGACGCCACACGCGACCTTTACGTTTGCAGCGTCGTGGATGACGACGGTCCTTCCGAGCACGGCATGGGCGCCGCCGATTCCCCGCAGCGCGCCGTCGCGGCTCAGGCCGTAGCCCGAGACAGAGTCCGCGAATTCGGCCACGCCGTTCGCATCACTCGCCCAGCGGCTCGCGATCCAAACGTCGGCCCCACCTGTCGGGTAGAAGTGCCCGCCCACTAAGTTGGAGCTGGCGCACGAGTAGCCGGTGTGCACGTGCCAACCGCCGGCCGAGTTGGGCGCGAGGCCGCTGATGAGTCCCTTGACCGAGAGCGAGGCCGAGCCTGACGAAACCTCAAAGTAGATGGTACCGGACATTTTGCTCGCTCTGATGGTGCCTCCGTCGAGCTGGCCGGGGTAGGGGCGGAGAGCGGCGCGCGCGGCCTGCCGGTAGCTGCGTGTCGCGACGCCGCAGCCAGAGCGTCCCCAGGGGTCGTGGACCGCGAAGACGCGGCCGGAGATGGGGCGCGTGCCGTGCAGGGAAAAGGACGAGATGTTGTACTCGACCGTCGCCACGCCTGATGAGGGGCGCACTCAGTGATGAGGGGCGCACTCAGTGATGAGGGGCGCACTCAGTGATGAGGGGCGCACTCAGTGATGAGGGGCGCACTCAGTGATGAGGGGCGCACTCAGTGATGAGGGGCGCACTCGGACGCTCTTGAGGCACTCAGTGATGAGGGAGGCAATCAGTGATGAGGGGCGCACTCGGACGCTCTTGAGGCACTCAGAGATGAGGGTCGTTCTCCACAGGGGGGCATACCGGAAGCATCGGTGTAGTAGGTCGGCCCAGCAGCGGACGTCCATGGGTCGACGCTGAGCCCTTCAAAGTAGGTCCCTCCGACCGCGGCCGCATCGGCGCAGGTGGAGCCGACGTGGACGCTCCAATTGCCCATGTAAATCGAAGGGAGGCCGGCGAGTGTGCCAAAGACGTGTACGCCGCCCTGCGACTGGTCGATCACGAAGAGGGTGCCGTGCGTGCCGTCAAGGGGGTTGGTGGGCGTGTAGCCCGGGTACGGGTAGATCTGCACCACCTCCGCTCCGCTGGCGGGCATGATCAGGCCGCACCCGATGGGCACGCCCTCTCTGTTTTCTATGACAATCGCTCGACCGAGGATCGACGAGGCACCATTGCCGCCGCTCAGCGTGAAGCCGCCCACCGTCGCGTCGACGTGAGCCGTGTGGGCCAAATTGTAGGGTACGCTCGAAATCGTGGTCACGTACGCGAGGCTCGCCCACGGATCGTCTCCCCCAGGTGTGAATAGGTGTCCGCCCACGTCTTCACACGTGTAGCCAGTGTGCACGTGCCAACCGCCGGCGAGAGCCGCGCCAGTGATGAGCCCCTCGATGTGCACTGCATTCATGTGCTCGAGGGAGCGGACTGCGAGCGTGCCGCGAAGCGGACTGCCGGGCGGACTGCCGGGGTAGGGGCCGAGAGTGACGAAACCCAAGGACGGGCTGCCGATGAGACCGCAGCCCACCCTGCGCCCCCCCGCAGCGTCCGGTTCGTGCACCACGAGGGTGCGGCCTGAGACAGCATTGGTCGAATGGAGCGAAAAGCCCCCGATTGAGTAGTCGACCTGATGAGGGAGGTCATCAGAGGGCATCAGTGGCAATCAGTGGCAATCATTCATCACGTTGGAGTCGCCGATTGAGTAGTCGACCGTGGCCACGCCCTTGTCAGTGGCGGTCGCGTCAGGCTGGCCAGTGACATTTAGCCACGGGTCGACTGGCATCCGAGGGAAGTAGTGGCCACCCACGGCGCTCGGGGGGGAGGCGGTGGCACAGGTAGAGCCGGTGTGAATGTGGAAGCTGACCCCAACGGCATTGGGGGCGAGGCCGGTGAGGATGCCGCGGATTCGCAACCCGGTGCCGACCTGGGGGGGGGGGGGGGGGGGGGGGGGGCGGGGGGGGGGGGGGG
>Ga0210247_101191_pt1 | contig 21750 bp, 22 predicted proteins | sample ChrtobMetP3_16mM_FD_155449 | JGI IMG/M metagenome (GOLD analysis project Ga0210247, IMG submission 155449) | Chrysochromulina tobin associated microbial communities from unialgal haptophyte culture, Seattle, Washington, United States - P3_16mM | ecosystem: Host-associated > Algae > Haptophytes >... | reverse complement strand
CTCCGATCCTAGGTGTCTCTAGGCTCGTTATGTAATCTTTGACATGCATGTGTGGGGAAACAGCAGCTGCTCTTGTGAGCTGTGCCCTGTGTTTGAATGCGCGCGCTCTTTTACTTATTCCCAAGCCCTATCGTACCCTGAATCCCGCGCTGCAACCCACCGTGGCGGTGAATACCCTGTCGACGCCATCCCGAGTCGCCCGTCGTCCGGCGTCGTCGCCGCGCCCGGCCGTCACAAAACAATGACCTGTTTACATCTGTGCATATATTCGCGTATCGCGACGCTGAAGGTAAAGGCCTAAAGTTGTAGGTGTTGTACACGTCGGTCTCGGAATGACCTCGACGGACCCGACCCCTGTGCCCTGTACACCGAATCTCAGGCAAGCACAGTATCGCGTTATCCGAACGTGACCTGCGCACGTGAAGCTCGCGGGCTGTACATGCCAAGTGCCAGAGCTGACGCATTTACAACCGGAGCGTGGCACCCACGATCCATGTGAAGCTGGCAGCTGCGCCACAGCATCCTCCTGCCTTATGGCGTGCGCACGATAATTGCCTCCCCAATCGGCGTGCGCGCTGTGCGCACGTTGCTCCGCACAGCTCTCGGCCGGCTCAACGCCGAAGGCGACGCACCTGCGAGGAAGGTCCATGCATGCGTTGGTACGGTATCGGAGATCGGGCTTGTGATGTGCTGTGTGCGCGTGCGTACTTGACACGAGCATAGTACTCAAGCCAGAAGTGCCGTTCTCTGAAAATCTGCACAGTCTCTCCTGTCAAGCGTTTGATGCCCGCCTTCAAGGTCGCAGCCTTATCGCCTGTGAGGCAACCACACTCGGACAGCAGCGCATCGAGGTCTTCTTGGCTGAGGCCGAAGCGGACGCAGAGTGCGCTGGCATCGTTGCTCGCCACCATGCAAGGCAGCGCCTCAAGGGCATACCACACGCCGTCCGACAGACCATGCTCGCTTCTGTGCGCGAAGACCGTCATGGCCTCGAGTGATGTCACGCTGTAGGAGAAACGACGTAGGTGGCGGAGAACACCGGGTGAGCTCGCAGGCTTCGCCACGATGGAAGAGGGCTCAGTGTGATCGATGGCGGGTGCTGTGCGGCAGCTCACCTGCGCCGCGCCTGCTCGTTGGCGCGAGTGGTCATGATGAGGATCGACTCCGGCGCCAGCTTGGACGTCGGGAGTCCGAAGACTCTGCGCGAAAAGGCGAATTTTGCATTCACAGTCCGTCTGGGCTGAGAATGAGGACTCTGCCTGCACAGACCACAGATTCCGAAAGCCCCAAGCACCCCGATGATGGCCCTGGGGTCCGTGCAGGCAGAGTCAGTTGTTTATAATTAAGTCTCATCACGTTGCGAATCGACCCTCAAACGGCTGACGCATGACCAGTCGCTGGATATTGTGATGGATTGCATGCCGTAACCTGCAGCCGTAACCGTCGAACGCCCGCCTCACAAATTTTGCTGTGTGCAGCACGAGTCACTCGTAGGCACGATGGCGCTGGCATCATCCGAGTCGAGCACCATACCTCCGGTGATCATCACCTTCGTGCGTGCCAGCCCCAATTCGATCACGCTCGACTTCAGCCTCGGCGCGGCGCCCAAGCTGCGCTCCGGCGCGCAGCCGACACCACTGCAGGTCGCATGCTTCGAGCTGCAGTGGCGGCTCGTGGCTGAGCCCGGCGAGAGGATCGGGCCGTCGCAAGACTCGCCGTGGGAGGTCGCCTCGAGCACGCTCAAAAACTCGCGCTGCACCAAGGGTGGCCTCGCCGCGGGAGCCGCCTACGCCTTCCGCGCGCGCTGCTGCAACACCGGCCAGTTCTGGGGCGCGCTCGGGCCGGAGACGGCGCCGCTGCGCACGCTCCTGCCCGAGCTCCCCGCCGACTGCTCCGAGTCGCTCAAGGTCCCCTCCAAGGTCCTCGCTGCACAGGCCGAGAAGGAGGCCGAGAGGGCACAGCGGGAGGCGGCAGAGCGGACGGCGCGCGACAGTGCGGCCCATGCAGAGCGCGTGCAGCACGAGCACGCGATGCAGCGCGTGCGCAAGGCAGAGAGCGCGGCGCTCGCGTACGAGCACACGGCCGCGCGAATCATCACCCAGGCCATCGAGCAGTGCGGCGCACACGCTCAGCGCTCCTTATACGAACGCGCGGAGAAGCGGGTGGGAACTGTGCGGTTCGAGCTGCAAGAGGAGGTGGGCGCCACTCCCCTGATGGCCTCTGATTGGCCTCTGATTGGCCTCTGATGGCCTCTGATGGCCTCTGGTGACCTCTGGCGGCCTCTGGTGGCCTCTGATGACCTCTGATGGCCGTTGAGCTGCACAAGACGCGTGCACAATCCCTCCTCCATCGCCTCAGGTCAAGGCTGCAGAGAACACCGCCCTCGATGAGGTCCTCTCGACGATACGCGTCAGCGACATAGGTCGCGGCGAGAGTGGCGCTGGACGCAGCAGCGAGGGCGAGGGCGGCGTCGATGCCGCCGCCGAAGCCTCCTCCATCGTGTCGAGCGTGGCGGCTGCAGCCGACTTTCATACCAACACCATGAAGAAGATCGAGGCGGCCAAAGCACAGGTGCGCTCGCAGTCCATTTTGCATGCATGCCCCTCGCATGCTCGCAGCCCCTTGCATGCATGCCCCTCAGATGCCAGCGGCCCCTTGCATGCACCTTGCATGCGCGGACCTGCCGCATGCATGCATGCCTCCCAAGGCCACCCGCAGCCCATTTTTGCATGCATGCACGCCAAGGCCACCCCTAAGCCTCCCGCATGCATGCATGCATGCCAAGGCCACCCCTAAGCCTCTCGCCTGCATGCATGCACGCCAAGGCCACCCCTAAGCCTCCCGCCTGCAGGTGAACAAGCAGTTCCTCGGGGTGCTTGAGAAGCGTCTGGCTTCTGATGGCCTCTGATGAGCTCCCTTGTTGCCTCCCTCATTGTATGCAGGTGAACAAGCAGTTCCTCGGAGTGCTTGAGAAGCGACTGGCCAGTGCGTGCGCCACAGCGCTTGACGAAATCGAAGCGGATGTGGACACGATGCTTCAGCAGCATCTGCGGCAAGCTCGGCGAGAGCTGGTGGCCGCCGCGCCCATGGTAGGGCACACGACGAGCTTGGCGGCGGAGGGGCACGAGAGGGACGTCGCCGTGCGCCATGCCATCGAGCAAGGTCTCCTCGCGTCTCTCCGGCAGGCCCTAAATAGGCAGGCCCGCATCGACGGCGGCGAGGACGGCGAGGGCAGCGAGGGGAGCGGCGGCGGCCAGGGTGAGGGCGCCCTCCGCCCGCGTGCAGGCGGGTCGGGCGCCAAGAGCGAACGGCCCACAACGGCGCTCTCGACGCCCACGACGGCGCTCACCCTGCCCACGACGGCGCTCGAGCTGCCCACTCGCCTCGAATCGGACTTCAAACTCGTCGAGGCGCTGCAGCCGCACTCGCTGCGGCTCGAGCGCGTGCTCACGAGGGCGCTCGAGGCTACGGAGACGCGCGCACTGCAGCGGCAGCGCTCAACGGTGGCAGAGGCGTGGCTGCAGTGCGAGGCCCTCCGCTCAATTGACCTTGCGGCCGTGCGTAGGGAGGCCGCCCTCGCGACCCACGAGCAGCAGATGCAGGCAAGCCCCTCGCCCTCGCCTCGCCAATGCCAATCGACCCTCACTGCGTGATTGCCCTTCCATTCGACCCTCACTGCGGGCCCTCCGATTGCACCTCTAATCACCGCGGATGAGCTCGTTTGATTAGATGTGATGAGAGATGAGCTCGTATGAGCTCGTATGGCAGGTGATTGCCCTTATATTCACCACGGATGCGCTCGTATGGCAGGTGAAGCGCGCCAAGAGCGCGGCGCTCCAGAATCTCTTCGAAGGCGACTCGTTCAATGAGACGTCCCAGGTCGTCCTCGGGGCGGAGGTGGCGATGGCCGCCGAGCTCGCAAGCGCTGCGCTCGCCGAGGCGCACGCCATCGACGCGCGTTGTGAGAGCTTCGAGGGCGTCTGGCTCGACGACCAAGCCGAAGGAGTGGACGTGGGCGCGTCGGACGGTCCCGTCGCCTCGTCGAGTGTAACGTCGAGCGTAACGTCGAGGGCGGCTCAGCCGCCCATCACGACGCCCAGCACGAGCGGCAAGGGTGGTGGCAGCGTCGCTGCCCGTGCGGCCGCAGAGCTCAGCACCAAATTAGGAAAGCCATCCGACTCTGCACAGGATGTGGGGAACTCGGCCCTAGCTGTGGGGAACTCGGCTGTGGGGAACTCGGCCCTAGCCGCCACAGGCCCGTCACGTGCGCCCACGACGGCGCTGCTCCAGCTGCATCCTGCGAAGCTGGCAAGCTTGCTCAGCCTCTAATGACCCTAATAGCCTCTGATGGCCTCTAATGACCCTAATTGCCTCCCTCATCAGGCAAGCCTGCTCAGCCTCACGGGCGCCTTCGGAGAGGACGAGCAGGGCCTGTCCGGGGCAGTCGAGAGGGCGGTACAGTCGGCGCGGGCGATAGGGCTGCATAGGCTGCCCGAGGCGGCGCGTGCTGTCATACTGCGCCGCGCCCTGCAGACGGTCATCAAGGAGGCCATCCACTGGGCACGGATCCAGTTCGATCGGAAAGCACTCAGCGAGCGAAGGCTGGTGCCCTCCGATGGACAGGACGGCCTCGCCCAAGACGGCGTCGCCGCTACCGTGCCCATGGAGGCTGCTGGCACCGCCGTCGACCTCGACCTTCCTGATTCCATTCGCGTCATCGGACTCGACTCGCCACGAGACGCCTATGCCACTCGCTCCATTGTGAACGCGGTCGGTGCAGTCGTGCGTGCGATGGTCTCGGCGTCAGGCGGTGTGGATGCATCTGCGGCCTTTGAGTCCACTGTGGCGTCGGGTGACGGTGCGCGTGCGTCGCGTGAGCGTCGTGAGCCTGACACAATCGCCCGATGCCCTCTCGCATTGCTTTTGAGTGGCTCTGATGAGCTCTACTATTGCCCTCGCAATGCCTCTGATGACCTCTGATGACCTCTGATGAGCTCTACTATTGCCCTCGCAATGCCTCTGATGGCCTCTGATGACCTCTGATGGCCCCTTGGGATGGTAGGTGCGCGCACATGGCACCAACACCTCGCATGGGCCACCAGTCAGATCGCCACCGCCTTCGCCACGCTGCACCAGGACGAGTTAGCGTCCGCACGCGCGGAATGGATGGCCAACGTCGAGGCAGAGCGCCAGGCAGCGGCGTTGTCGCACCAGCAGCGTTACGACCAGTCGCTTGCGAACGTGTTGCACGACGCGGCGGCTGAGGCGGAGCGCCGCCAGGCGAAAGCCGTTGACGAGGCCGTGGAGCACGTACGCTCGCAGCGGGAGATGCTCGCCCTCTGAGCGCGTCTGAGTGCACTTGAGTGCGCTTGAGTGCGCTTGAGTGTGCTTGAGTGTGCCTGAGTGCGCCTGAGTGCGCCTGAGTGCGCCTGCCTGCCTGCCTCCATATCCCTCCATATCCCTTGCATGCATTCCCCTCGCATGCTCGAAGCCCCTTGCATGCATTCCCCTCGCATGCTCGCAGCCCCTGCATGCATGCCCCTCAGCCTGCCTCGCTCCGTATCCCTCCGCAGGTCCGCTCGCTAAGGGAAGATGAGCAGCGCGCGGCGGTGAATGAAGGAGTGCGGCTGGCACTCGAGGAGGCTCACAGCAGATACGAAGCTACGATGCAGCACGAGGTGCGACGGGCAGCACAGGAGGCGTTTGAGAAGGGCAAGGCTGCGATCACGCGCTCCGCGGATCGAGCGATGCTCGCCGCCGCGCATCAGCGCGCGCTCGACGAGGCACGTGGTGAGGTCGCAGCCGAGCTCGCCGCCGCCGTCGCCGCCGCCGCGCACTCCAAGTCGGAATACGAGAAGCTTGAGCAGTCCATAGGCGAGCTCGCCTGAGGAGGAACTCTGTGATGACCCCTTTGATGGCCACCTTTGATTGCCTTTGATTGCGAGTCCAACCTGACTGGAGTGCCACACCATCAGGCCTCATCAAGGAAGAGTCGAAGCTCGCCGCTCGCGAGGCCATCGCGCGTGCGGTGCCAATGCAGCGCCAGGCGACGCAGTCCCACATCGACGAGCTGCTCGCCGCCGAGCGATCTCGTCTCGAGATTGCATCTCGGGAGGCCCTGCGGATGCAGAGTGAGAGGCTCCAGGCCGAGGCGAACAAGCGCGTCGCGGCGGTGCGCGCCGAGTCGAGCGCGCAGGCCGAGGCGATGGCGAGTGCATCAGCGCGGGCGATGCTCGAGGCCGCTCGGGAGGACGCGAGACGTGAGGAGAGGATCCATGCCGTCAACCTCGCGCGCCAGGAGGTGCGGGAGGCGCTCGAGGCCGAGCGCGCGCGCGCCGCGATCGAGCGATCCGAGGCCGTGAAGCTCGCCCTAGCAGCGGAGGAGCGCCGGCGGGGGGCCGAGGTGAGCAAGGTGGCGGTGACAGCCGTACTCGAGCAGTCAGCAGGGCACGCTCGCTCGGTGGAGGCGATGGCGGCCGCGCAGCTGCGCCGTGCGCTCGATCAGGCGGAGCTGCGTCACAAGCTGCAGCAGAAGCAGGCGGTGCACGAGGCCGTGCAAGAGGCGCTCGAGCGTCGCAAGAGGGCCGAGGAGCAGTCGGTTGCGGCGATGGTGGCGGCCGCGCTCGAAGCGGCGACCCAACGGCATGTGGCGCAGACACAGGCGGCCGTGCGGGAAGCGGAGGCCAAGGTGTGTGATCGCCTCTCTAATCGCCTCTCCGATTGCCTCTCTGATCGCTTCCCTGATCGCCTCTGATCGCTTCTCTCTGATCGCTTCCCTGATGACCTCTGAGTGCCCCACGAGTGGCGCAGGTGCGGACCTGATTGCGTCTGATGAAACTGGATGACTTCTGAGTGCCCCTGAGTGGCGCAGGTGCGGGCTTCAATCGAGGCGGCCCAGCGCGAGGAAGCCGCCCGGCTTCGAGAGGAAGCGAAGGCGGAGGCTCTCGCCCTGATCAAGCCACAGCTGCAGCGTCAGCAGGCGGTTGAGATTGCGATTCGGGAGGCGGAGGAGCGCGCTCGGGATCGCGAGCGGCAGCTGGCGTCGCAGGTGCGGGCCTGATTGCGACTGATGAGCCCTGATGAGCTCCGAGTGTCCTCTGATGAGGCAGCTGGCGTCGCAGGTGCGATCGCAGATTGGGGAGTCGCCTGACGAGCCCTGATGAGCCCTGATGAGCACTGAGGAGCGATGACGAGCCCTGAAGAGCCATCTCGTCGCAGGTGCAAGTGCGGATTGGAGAGCTCGCGATGGAGATTGCGGAGCAGCCTAAGGCCGTCCAGGTGCGATAAAGGGATTGCAAATGATGGCCGCTGATGACGACTGATGACGGAAGATGACGGCTGAGTGTCGTGACCCCATTTGCCATTGGTCAAATGTTACCATATTAGGAAGCCACGCGTCGGGCGGTACGTGACGCCGAGGAGCGCGCTGACTCGCGCCTGAAGATGGTGCACGAGGCGTACGAGAAGGCCGCGGCGGAGCAACAGGTGCAGCTGATTGCATGCTGATGGGGCCTGTGATTGCATGCTGATGGCCTCCCTCATCAGAGAAGGCGGCGGCGGAGCAACAGGTGCAGCTGATTGCATGCTGATGGGGCCTGTGATTGCATGCTGATGGCCTCCCTCATCAGAGAAGGCGGCGGCGGAGCGACAGGTGCAGATCGAAGTTGGCCGCGCTGATGACGCCTGTGATTGCCACTGATGGCACCTGTGTTGGCGCCTGTGATGGCTTCGGGCTGCCACCGCGATCTCCGCAGGTTCAGATCAAGGAGCTGCTGCGGGAGTCGGCAGTGCGTGCCAAGGCGCAGCAGCAAGCGGCAGTGGCACAAGCGATCGGGGAGGCCGAGGCGAAGGCGGCGGACGAGAAGACGAGCGTGCTCGAGACGGCGCGACAGGCCGTGCAGCTTGCTTCGAGTCAGATGGCTGGGCAGGTGAGTGCCCCTGATAGCGCATGATTGCGCATGATTGCGCATGATTGCACCAAAGTGCCCCTTGATTGCACCCGAATGCCTCTGACGACCCGTGATTGCCTCTGATGGCCTCTGATTGCACTTGATCACCGCTCTCATTGCCCTCTGATTGCGCTCTGATAGCCTCTGATTTCACTCTGATTTCACTTCGATTGCACTCTGATTGCACTCTGATTGCACTCTCATTGCACTCTCATTGCCCTATGATTGCCCTCTGATTGCACTATGATTGCGCTATGCGCTATGATTGCACTCTGATTGCACTATGATTGCAATCTCCGACGGCAGATGGACGGAATGCTCGCCGAGCTCGCTGAGCTCCGCGCCGAGAATCTTCGGCTCACGGCCGCTCTCGAGGCCGCCTCCGAGCTGCAGGATGATGCGGAGGCGTACGCGGATGGGCGGGGAGGCGGTGTGGCCGCTGTGGAGGCCGCCTCATGCGCGGCGGCACAGGCGAGGGGGAAGGACGCGGACCCTCGGCCCGATGCAGCGCGTCGTGCTGGCACGGCGTTGGACGGGGCGCGCCCAGTACGGCGCGTGCTTGACGGCTCGGCGGCGGCGGCGGCGGCGGCGGCGGCGGCGGCGGCGGCTGCGGCGGCGGCGGTGGCAGAAGGGGTCGACGGCTCCGATGGGGCCGACGGGGCGTCGGCGGTTCGTCAATCGGACGCGGGTGCGGTTCGTCAATCGGAGGCGGGTGCGGTTCGTCAATCGGAGGCGGGTGCGGTTCGTCAATCGGAGGCGGGTGCGGCGGTCCACGGGCTGTCCAAGTGGACTGGAAAGAGCCTCTCGGCCGAGATGGACGAATAGGGACTCGGGACAGGACGACAACGGTGCACTTGAGGTCATCGCTTGAGGTCAGGCGTTCACTCGGCGCCGGACCGATCGATCTCGAAGCGCGTGCTGGAATTCCACGACTGGAAGGGAGGGGAAGTACCCTCTGAATTTCACGATGAGGGGGGGGGGGGCGGAATACGTCGTCCACCGACGGTGCGCTGGTGGAGGATTGGGGGCGCGGGGGGGAGCCTGGGGGGAAGCCAGGGGGGAAGCAGCGCTCGCTGGCGCGACTAGTACTCGACGCACCCTGTGGAGGTCTCACGACGAGAGCAGCAGGGTGCATGAAGCACAAAGGAGCGATGGTTGGATCGAACGAGCGATGGCATGTGCAAATGTGAGTGAGTGTGTGTGGACGGTATCTGGCGGGGGTGCACGCGCGCTGGTGGTCAAGGATCCTCAAAAGTGACGAAGTGACGAAAAGAAGGTTTTGAGCTCGATCGCGAGGAGATTTCATGCGGACGGAGTTCCTCGTCCTTTCGGCCGCCTTCGGCCACGCGCTGCAGCTACAGGGTACGCCGACTCGTGCAGCGCTTCAGCTCCCCTACACATCAGGTGCCTCTCACCGTCGCTGCGGCACTCCTTTTGCCATCTCTGAGCGGCACAACCAAGCGTACAAGGAGACGATCAAGCTCTTTGAGCCGCTGCCGCGAGATGCGCCGTTGCACCGGACTCCTCTGATCTCGCACGTGACCGGGCCGGACGGCGTGGGTCTCGTGCACACGACGGCCGAGCCGCTGCTCAGTGCGCAGGAGTGCGAATACATCATCGGCGAGGCGGAGGAGTGGGCCGCTCGTGCGGGCGGCTGGACGTCGAAGCGGCACTTCAACCACCCGACGACCGACATCCCGCTCGCCGAGCTGCCACTGACGCGCTGGTTTCTCAACTCCGACGCGCTGCCCAACCGCATCTACCCCTTGCTCGGCCACGCCTTCGAGAGCAGCCTACCCAACTGGCGCGCGCTGCGAGTCGCGGACGCCTTCATTGTCAAATACAATGCGTCGGGCGGCCAGACGTTTCTGTCGAAGCACCGCGACGGTTCGGTGCTCTCGTTCAACGTCGCGCTCAACGCGCGCTCCGAGTACGAGGGCGGCGGCACTTGGTTCGAGGGGCTCGGCCGTTCACTCCCCATCGAGCGTGGCCATGTGTGTGCGCACGCGGGCGGCGTGCTGCACGGGGGGCACCCGATCACGGGCGGCGTGCGCTACATCCTCGTCGCGTTCGTCATCCTTGAGGGCTACCAGAACTGGGCGATGCGCTTTATGAAATCCGTCTGGGACTATTGATCATGGATAGATCCTCTCTGCGTCCTGCGCATACTAGGTAAAATCGTCTTGGAGATGATGCTTGGTGGATGATTCGAAAATCGGACCGTAGCATGCCGACGTCGTAATGTACTTCTGATACGCATAATACAACAATGAGAGAGAGATTAGAGCGCTGCGGCGAGCATTCACGACGATCGCGGTGTCTCTCGAAAAATGCGAGACACCCTGAACAATGGCGACCGTGCGCCACGATTCGTGCCGCCCACGACGGAGGCTTTTTACTCGGAGAAGGACGTTGCAGCCCACAGCCGGCCGAGTGATTGCTGGATCATTGTTCGCGGCGTCGTCTACGATGTCACGTCGTTCCTCGAGAGCCATCCCGGCGGCCCGCTGCTCATCCTCTCCGTGGCAGGAGGCGACGCGACGCAGGCCTTTGCGGCGCCAGGGCACTCCACGCAAGCCGTGGAGCAGCTCTTATCGATGCGCGTCGGCGTGCTGGCGGGAGGGCCAGCGGATCGACGAGGGTGCAGTCCAGGCGGACCTTGCCTGCGCACGATCACCGGAGGCATCATCCGGCTTGGAGCGCTGGTCGCGATTCCTTGCGCCACCTGCGGCGCCGCGCTCCCAGAGGGCAGTGAGCGCTGCGGTATCTGCCAGCAGACCTCCATCCCGCGGCTGCGCGAGCAGCTCCAGCTCGCCGGCCGAGTGCTCGAGAGTGGCGAGCAGGTAGAAGCAGTCGTGGAGGCCGTGCCCGCGCCTGCGCATCCGCCCGATACAGCGCCTGCGCATCCGCCCAATACAGCGCCTGAGCATCCGCCGCCTGCGCCGCCTCCGCCGCCGCCGCCGCCACGGACACCAGCGCCGCCCGCGGCATCTCCGGGTCTGCCGGCGCCACCGATGGGCGTCGCGTGGCGTCCTTCCGGCCAAGGGGACTGGCAAGTGATGGACTGCCCGATCTGCGGCCCAGTGTGCGGCGGCTCCGTCCACCGACCCGATTCAGCCGAGGTGCTGGCTGCGGCGATGAAAAAGGGCGATGCGGCCGCGCGCCGTGGTGAGTGGTCGCAGGCGCTCGCGCACTACTACGACGCCGTCGGCGCGATCACCAAGCGTACCGATACTGCGACCGTCGCCGCCGTTCACACCGCCGCCTCCCTTTCACAGCGCAAGCTTCGGAGCATGCATTCGGCGCTTCGTCACGCCAACCTCGCCACCGCCGCCGCCGCCGCCGCCGCCGCCGACGCCGCCGTTGACGCCAACGCCGACGCCGACGCTGCCGTCTCGGCCGGTGGGCGCGGTGGCGGCGCCATCGGCGCACGAGCGCACGCCGCACGCGGCGCGGCACTCGAGGCGCTCGGCTTGATGAGCGACGCGCATGCGGCCTTTGTTCGGGCGGCTCGGCTGGACATGTCGGATCCGAGACCGGCTGCAGCGGCGGCGCGCCTGCTGCCGCTGCGATTCCTTCTGGAACGGAATGCTGCGGGGGCCCATGGCGGAATGCTGGGGCCATTGACACCGTTGGAACGGAGTGCGGGGGCCCATGGCGCCGACGCCGACGCCGCTCAACACGACGCCACTCAACACGACGCCGCTCAACACGACGCCGCTCAACACGACGACGCCCAACACGACGACGCTCAACACGCCGCCGCTCAGCACGACGCCGACGCGGCGAGCGATCAGTCGAACGTTGTGTTGAGCGCCCAGCTGAGCCCCTCGCAGCTGGCATTCGTCGAGCAGCTCGAGCGCGCCGTGGCGGCACACGGACTGGCGGCGACGCTGCGGCCGCTGCCCTCGCTAGCGCAGCTACTCGGCGACGAGCGGCGCGCGGGCGGCAGAGCGCGCCGGGTGCGCCGCCAGTCGAGGGTACTGTCGCTCCTCGCGGTGGATGCGGCGGCGGAGGCGGCGCGCCATTTGCACGGCGGCCACAACGCGGACGCGTGCATGCGGCAGTGGGTGCATGCCAAGGCCGATGAGCTGGGATTGGATCTCGTGGGCGAGCTCGTGCGAGCTGCGCTGGGCGACGGGGGCGAGGACGTCGGCAGCGACGACGGCGACGGCGACGATGAGGGCAGCGAGCATGATGGCAGCGGCGAAAGCGAGGGCGAGGGCGAGGAGGAGGCGGAGGGCCCGAGTGCGAGCGCGGAGGTGCAGCTGCCCGGCGCCTTCGGTCGTGTGCTCGTGCAGCTCGAGCTCGCGCCTCGGCGCCAGCGTCTCACCCTCTCTCTCCTCTCTCTCAACGCTACCGACTTTTGTGAGCCCCGGCTCCGCTACACCTTCGCCGTCGGGCTCATCTCCGTCTATCTCCTGCAGGCCGAGATCACGGCGTGCGGAGATCACGATCTGCCGTATCTCGAGTTCGCCGAGTGGCACAGCGCTGAGCGCGGCGCGTTCCTGCCGGCGGACGGCCTGCCGCCCGCCGCGAGCGTCGAGCGCCGAGCCAAGGCTTTTGTCGACTTCCTGACGAGCGGCGAGGGAGGGCGCGCGCCCTTGGCGCCGGCCCGGAGTGGGGGCACGGGCACGACGGTAAAGGGGTCTTAGAGGGGACTTTTGGGAACGTACCGCGTGTTCACGGTACACCTCTGGCAGAGGCCCTTTTCCAGATTGCTCACGCCTCACGAGACTCCATACTATCACTAAGTCGTAAGTCCACACAGCACTCGCGATGCCGGTTCCGGGCGGCAATTATGTCAATGAGCCGGAGCAATCAGAGGCAATCAGCGGTGCCTGCGTTCGCCTAAGTGACTGCCGCGCCGGTGGGCGGAGTGCGTCAAGCACTACAAGTACCAAAGGAGATTGTCGGCGCGCTCTCAAGGCCAAGAAGGGTGCGGGCTCGTGAGCCGTTATGGGAGATTGTGGGAGATCGTGGATGGGCCGACCATGTCGTGGGAGTCCTCCGGCCAATCGGGTTTGAGTGAACCAGTGTGTCTGGTGCAGCGACTGCCCTTGTTTGTGGAGTCTCTGTTTGAGTTTGTGTGGGAGGGGTCGGGGGATGGTCTCTGTTGGTCTTGGTGTGTGCGGCGACGGATGGGGAACTCATTGCCCACGAGCATGACCCATGTGTGTTGTGACTTGTGTCGACTGTGCATGGCGTTCGCCTGTGGCTGGAGCGTGCAGCGTCGCACCGGATCGCGCCTTCGTCGAACAGATCTGAGATCACGTCGGAGATCGGAGTTCGCATCTCATCTGATCTGCGTGTGCCGCGTGGTTGTTTACTCCGCGCACCAGTCGAGTGACCGTGACGCATGACGTAATAGATACTCGTCCGACGGATCAACTTGAAATTCATCTATAACATACGATACGATTATAGTAGAGGTACTCGTGCGGGTAAATGGTCTCGACTTACGCGTACAGCACGCGCCGCGACATGCACAACACAGCCGAGCCGGACAGCTGTACCGGTGCCGCACCCCCACCGGGCGCACGGCGCTTTACGGTCTCGTATCATTCTGCTTGCCCCGGTGGCGTGCGCGCGTGGTCAGTTATTATCACCAGCCCGCCATCCCGCCGGTGGTGTACAAGCTGGGGGCAGCCACGAGATCGCGCCGGATGGCCGCGAGCAGCTCGTCGAGCTTCTTGGCGAGCAGCGCGTCGCCAAGCAGCCGCGCCGCCGCGCGCACCTGTGTGGAGGGGAGGGCGCCGTGGTGAGCACTCGCATGCAGCCGCCCCGCCGCCCGCCGCCGCGCCGCCGCGCCGCCGCGCGCACACCTCTTTGCACAGCTCCTCGGTTCTCGAGAGGATGCGCACCACGTCGCCCTCGGATAGATCTGTGTGCTGGCACGCCACCTGTGGGGAGAGAAGGCGCCGTAGTGAGCACTTGCATGCAGCTCCGATCCGTGAGCTGGCACGCCACCTCGAAGCTCGCGCCGCTCGCCCAATGGAACGCGGCACCCATGAGCGCCGTGTTGAGCGTCGCGCTCACGTGCTCGTCCGGCGTCGTCTCGAGCACTCCCGCCTCGACCTGAAACGTCACAAGGCGCCATCAGTCGTCATCAGTGGCCGATCAGCGGCGATCAGCGGCGATCAGCGGCCAATTAGCGGCCATAGAGGGCCATCAGAGGTCATCTGCGGTCATCCGAGGTCATCAGGAAGGTCATCAGAGGTCATCAGAGGTCATCAGAGGTCATCAGCGGCCATCATCGGTCATCATCGGGCAATTAGCGGTCACCAACGGGCCATCAACGGCGATTGCACCTGTAAGGTAGCGAGTCGGCGCGCGAGGACCAGAAGTGACTCATGGGCGGCCACGAGCGCCGGCGGCAGCTTGGGCGCCGTCCTGAGCTTCCCTTTGGCCACGAAGGTCGAGAGGAGCGCGCAGCATTCGGGCACGCTCAGAGGATGGAGCAGCCCCGTACACACCTGAGGTCGAGCGGGCGCCGTGGTGAGCACGCCTCCTTCAAGAGGAGTGGCAGTCAGTGGCAATCAGTGGGAATCAGTGGCAATCAGTGGCAATCACACACCGCCTCCGTCAAGATGAGTGAGTCGGCAGTCGTCGTGAGGACGCATGCCACGCGTCCCTTGAGCGACAACCTGCTGCCCGGAGCCTCGTCTGCGGACTCGTCTGCGGACTCGGCTGCGGACTCGTCTGCGGAGACGGCAGGTAGCAGGTAGCCGAGCTGCTCAAGCACAGCGAGCCGGCGCGCCGCCCCGGGCAGCAGGTGCACCGCCTTGGCCGCGCACACCTGTGGGGAAGGGGCGGCGCCGTGGTGAGCACATGCATGCAAGGCAGGTGCACGGCTTTGGCCGCGCACACCCGATCGATCTCCGCAATCTCGCAATCTCGCAATCTCGCAATCTCGCAATCTCACCCGATCGATCTCCGCAATCTCGCCGAGCAGCGCTCGCCGCTGCGCCTCGGCGCTGATGAGGATTGCAATCTCGGCGTGCGAGCTGTACGGGTGGGCTTGGAGGGCGGAGCGATGCTCCTGAAGAGAACGCGAGAGACGGGCGACCATCGCGGCCAGAGGCGACGGATACCCGGCGCCACCGCCGTCGGATTCGCCCACCACGGCGCCATCATCGCCGACGCGGCTGCTGCCGCCCACCTCGGCGCCGGCCGCTCCGTCAGTCGCGCCCATCGCCACCTTCGCCGTCACGCTCACCCCTCGGCCACCGCGCCCCCCACGGCCGCCCACCACGACGCCCAGCCCACGGCCGCTACGACCGCCCCGCCCTTTTTCGGCGGGGGCGGCGGCGGCGGCGGCGGCGGCGGCGGAGGCGGAGGCGGAGGCGGAGGCGGCGGCTGTCACTTCGCAAGCTGAGGTGGGCTGGGCGCTGAAGTGCACGTCGGCGATCGGGTCGATGAGAGGCACCGGTAGGAAGCGATGCTTGCGTTGGAGGAGAGAGAGTTGTTGAGCGAGCTTGAGCAGCGCGGCGCCATGGTGAGCGCCCGTCTCAGCGCCCACACTGGCGAGGTCGAGCGCCGTCGCGGTCGCGAGGGACTGAGGGACGTTGAGCCGCAGCGTACTCAGAGCGATGATGTGTGATGCCTCGATCTCCACTATCTCCCAGGTCATTGACGGAGCGGAGGAGGCCGCGGCGGCGGAGGCACCCGGGAGATGCACAACAGTGCAAGCGGAGGCACCGCGGCCGCCACGCCCGCCGCGGCCAGCGCCGCGCCCACCACGGCGCCCGGCGATGCGTCCGCCGCACCCGCCCACCACGGCGCCTTCATCGCCTTCATCGCCTCCAGCGCCGCCGTCCTTGCCATCCGCGCCCTCATAACCGCCGCCCACCATGGCGCCCTGATTGCCGCCGCCCATCATGGCGCCCACCACGGCGCCCGAGCCGCACGCGAGGCGCGTCGGTGGGCGCCATGGCGGGCGCGCGTGGACACGTGGCGCCACTCCAAACCCATCGAGGGGATGCGGCGACGCGCCGTTCTCCTGCGACGCGATCAGGCAGCGCAGCCGGGCGGCAGCCGCGGGTTTGGTGGCCTCGGTTGCTGCGTCCGCGGTACCGGTAGCCGCCGTTGTGGGCGCCGCCGGCATCGACGCCGGCGCAGACGAGGCGCGCGGCGGTACCTGTGGGGGGGGAGAGAGGGGAGCGCCGTGGTGAGCACTTGCATGCACCGACGGAGGCTCCGGCGGCGGCACCTGCGGCACCGGCGGCGACGCTGCCTCCTCCTCCTCCTCCCGCGTGGCATGCGGCAGAGGCCCCCCTAGCACCGGTAGCGTCTGGGGCGATGCATGTGGTGGCGGCGGCGGCAGGTCTTCGGTCATCGCCGTCAGCAGCAATGCCAAGCGCGGCCGTACCACGGCGCCGTCCCGGGCGTCCCCGACATCCCGTGTAACCACCACTCGACCCGACGGCAGAAGGCGCCGGCCCCCCCCGGGGAGGCTGCGTGCGGCGCGGATCAGGTCGAGCGCCGTGTTGGTCGCGGCCTCGAGCAGATCATAATACGTGGCGAGGGTCGCGCGCTCATCTTGGCGCTCAATGGTCACCGTGCCTCCGCCACCGCTCTCAACAGCAGCATCGGCGTCGGCAGCTCCGCGTGAGATTGTCGAGCTCGCCATCTCCGCGTCGGCAGCTCCACGTGAGATTGTCGAGCTCGCCATCTCCGCGTCGTCAGCTGCCCGAAGCAACGCGCGGCGCGGCGTCGGCGTCGGCAGCGGCAGCGCCGCCAGCTGCGCCTCGAGGCGAGCGCGTGCTGAGTGCAGCTGCGCCGAGGCCGTGCGCGCCCGATACGACGCGAACGACTGGGAGATCATCTGCGCGTAGCTCGTGCGATCTGGGCTTCGGATCAGGTTGAGGAGCATCGAGTAGGTCATCCCGAATTGCGACACTAATTTGGGAGGCTGCCCGAGAATGATCGCCTCGAGGCGGGAGGGATCGATCAGCTCATCCCCGGCAATGATCACTATGCCGTGGGCGTCGATGCCGCGACGGCCCGCCCGCCCGCTCATCTGTGTGTACCTGAAGAGCGAACCCATCAACCGGCAATCAAGAGGCAATCAAGAGGCAATCAAGAGGCAATCAATGACGCAATCAATGACGCAATCAATGGGCAACCAATGACGTACTCGCCAGCCCATAGCTCTGATTGCAACCAATGACGCAATCAATGGGCAATCAGAGGACGTACTCGCCAGCCCAGAGCTCTGATTGCAATCAATGACGCAATCAGAGGACGCAACCAATGACGTACTCGCCAGCCCATAGCTCTGATTGCAACCAATGACGCAATCAATGGGCAATCAATGACGAAATCAATGGGCAACCAATGACGTACTCGCCAGCCCATAGCTCGCGGAAGGAGCGCCCATCGTTCTTGCGCACGCCGTTGAAGATCACGGAGCGCGCGGGCATGTTCACACCGATCGCAAACGTCTCCGTGGCGAAGAGCACCTTGAGGAGATTGCGCGAGAAGAGCATCTCGACAATCTCGCGCACGAGGGGCAGCATCCCCGAGTGGTGCACACCCACGCCGCACAGCAGCAGCTCCTTTGCTCGCACCTGCCGCAATCAAGCGCAATCAAGGGAGATCGCACCTGCCGCCCCAAGCCATGCGGAGGCCATTCAATCAAGCGCAATCAAGGGAGATCGCACCTGCCGCCCCAAGCCATGCGGAGGCCATTCAATCAAGCGCAATCAAGGGAGATCGCACCTGCCGCCCCAAGCCATGCGGAAGCCATTCAATGGCAAGCAGAGGCCATCAGAGGCCATCCGAGGCCATCCAAGGCGTACCAGCTGTGGAAGCGAGCGCTCCTCAGGCCGGATGCGCTCGAGGCACGCGTCGAAGAAGGTGCCCACCTCGGCGCTCTCGGCCACGCTACTCAGCTGATGGAGTCGGCCAGCGAGCCCAAACGCGATCTCATCGCAGCGTGCCTTTGAGAAGGAGAAGACCACCGCCGGTAAGAGATTCTCGCGCTGAAGCATACTCAGCAGCGACACCCAATACTCCTCGCCGCCGCCGCCGCCGCTGCCGCCGCCCCTGCCGCCGCCCTTGCCGCCGCCCTTGCCGCCGCCCTTGCCTCCTCCTCCGTCGCCTCTATGGAGCTTGTGTGCCTTCGCCGCCTGGGCATCGCATGGTCGAAGGATCGATCGCAATCAAGCGCAATCAAGCACAATCCAGCGCAATCAATCTCAATCAAGCGCAATCAGCGCAATCAAGCGCAATCAAGGAGTACCTGGGCATAGCACGCATGATCGAAGGATCGATCGCAATCAAGCGCAATCAATCGCAATGAAGCGCAATCAAGGAGTACCTGGGCATAGCACGCATGGTCGAAGGATCGATCTTCGCCGACGAGCTGCCAGAGCCGCCCACCGGCGTACACACAGTGACGTAGCGGCGTCGGGCGCCTCTCCGTGGTGATGACGTGTACGAGGCGCTGCTTGGTCAGCCCAATCCACGAGGCACATTCGAGAGGGTTGGGGACGGTGGCAGAGAGGCAGACGACGCGGCACGAAGGCGGCAGGCTGCGGATTCGAGTAGTGGGGGGGGCGAAATGACTCATTAGGGATCGATTAGGGATCGATCAGGGCTCGATTCGAGATAGTGAAGGAAGGGGTGTAATTAGGGATCGATCAGGGCTCGATTAGAAATAGTGAAGGAAGGGACGGGGTGCATCTGCATATGGAATCAGAGGCCCCCGGATGGAATCAGAGGCCGCCGATTTGGGCCAATCACCTGATGATCGTCTCCTCCCACACCACCCCGCGCTCGATGTCGTTGATGTAGTGCACCTCATCAAAGATGACGAACTCGATCTCGTCAATGAGCGCCGAGCGGCGCTGGATCATACCTCGTAGGATCTCCGTCGTGACGATGAGGCACGGTGCCAGGGGCTGGATGGAGGCGTCGCCCGTGAGCAGCCCCACCGCCGCCTCGCCGAAGCGCTGCCGCAGCTCTCTGAACTTTTGGTTCGACAGGGCCTTCACAGGCGACGTGTACACCGCCCGCGTCCTGTGACGGAGGGCAAGCGCGACGGCGTACTCGGCGACAACCGTCTTGCCGGCGGAGGTGTGCGCGCACACGAACACGTCCTCGTTCTGCTCGAGCCGCACCACCGCTCGCTTTTGGAACTCGTCCAGCTCGAACGGATACGTGATCGCCGGCCGAGGCACGCGAGATGCAAAGTCGTCCACGTCTGAAGTGTCCACGCGCGCCCAGACCGCCTGCAAGGCGCAATCGGGATGGAGCAGCGCCTCCTCCTCAGCTGCCATTTCCTGCTCCGCCGCCGCCGCCGCCGCGGCCTCGGCTGCGTCGGACGTGTGCTGGATCACGTCCACCTCGGCGGCCGACAGCGCGGCCGCCTCTGCAGCACTCGCTGCCGCATCCGCAGCAGCAAGAGCAGCCATCGTCTCTTGCACGTCGGCACCGTCGCAGTCAATCCCATCAACGACGGGCTCCATCACTTCAGCCTCGTCGAGCGCGTCCTTTTCTTCTCCATCAGCCTCGCCGCGTCCCTGATCGGCGGCGTCCACCTCGTCATGCTCGACCTCATCGTCAGCGTGCGTCTCCGAGCCGAAGAGGAGCTCGAGCTCGCGGCGACCCTCGTCACGCTCCTCACTCGTGAGATTGAGCGAGAGATGGAGCTGAGGTAGTCGTGCGAGCAGGCGCATTGGTTGTCAGCGAACTGAAGCGCGCGCGCGCACCGACGAGGGCGCGGACGAGCGGCGATAGACGCCGCGCAAATGACGAAAAAGCGCCGTGAGTTTCGTCGCGGCCCAGCCGTCGTGGACCAGCCGCAACTCACCAAGCCTCCCGTATCTACCCTCCGGTAAGGGGAGAAGTAAGTGCACGCGCTCACACGTGCGTTGCCTTGGGCCGGTGTGTGGCCTTCGGTCATGCCTTCGGTCGGTCGAAGATGCAGCGTCTGGGGACACGCTGGTGCACGGAGCCCCTATCGTGAGCAGCTAGAACCTCGTACCCTTTCACACACAGCTGTACTTCAAAAAGAGAATTGGCCCTTCAAGATAGTGGAGTAGAGACTGCCGAAGGCGGTGGATGGCGGCTGGCGTTTCGGCTCCCTCATCAACCGACGGTGCACGTCAAGTGACCTGTGCATGCCACCTATCGGCGCCGCGCTTTGGGGGGCGAGCGGCACGAGACGCGTCGGCGGGCTCACAAACCCGCCCAGGATGCCGCCGATTGGCGAGTCGAGTGCGGGGAGCGGCGCGAGACGCCTTGGGCTCACAAAATCGCTCACCTCCATAAAGTTGCGCGCGACTCGCAGATTGCCTACCTGGTCCACATAGCGCATCACGCCCAGCGGCCCTGTTGGAGCAGCCAGCTGACTAAGATGAAGCTTGGGCGTCCGAGCGCGTCGGAGACGGAGCTTTGTGGCTTGCCCAGTTCTTCCCTCGGGCGACTCATAGGCGATCTGTGCACGATCCAAGGAGGGCAAGCTGCGCGTCTGTCGCAACCCGATATTCGCTTGCTTCTGCCGGTCCAGTAGCCGCGTGGGCGGCCGCGGCTTTGGCAGCAAGTAGCGCGACGCGTGGTGCCGGTCGGGCATGGCCAAGGCAATCGTCGTCGTCTTTTGTTCGTGCAGCATGTCGAGCACATGCACGCCTCCGCTGAAGCTCGCCTGCTTTCGGCGCGCCTGGGCCTGGATTTTGATGGCAGATGCCCGCTTCTTCCTAAAGATCTTCTGCTGCTTCATCCGCCGTGCGTGCGCCTGGATTTGCACATTCGCCGTCCGCTGCTTGTGCGAATGTATCCTTTTGGCCCGCTCGGCCTTGCTCGGAAATCTGTCACCGAGCACGCTCACTATGTCCTCGTTGCACTTCCAGCCTTGGGGTGGCTCGCCCACCGCGTCCATCAGCCTGCGCAAAAAAGCGACGTACTCGTCTGCCTCTGTCGACAGCGTCCAAATGTCGGCCACCTCAAAGATTGAGTCACAAAACCGGATGCGATTGAGCACATGGGTGCCCTTGGTGTCCTCCTCCCACGCCGTGCACGCGAACCGCTCGGCCTCAGCCGCGTCCCAAGGCTCGCCCGGCTCGAGCAGCGCCCTACACAGCTTGACGATCATCAATGCGTGGTTGCGCTGCGGCATTGACCATGTTCGTAGGGTGTCGCCATCCCAACCCTCAATTGGCAAGCCACGGAGCGCTGTGGGCCACCATACACTGCTTAGGAGCTGCACAACCTCGGGGTGGAAGCGGTTGAAGAAGCGCTCTTGCACGTGCTGCAGCGTGTACATCTCCTCGTCACCCTGCTGCCACATGTGCAACGATGCCGCCTCCTCGATGGACTTGACAACGGTCACCACACCATCGACGGGCGCGGCGGCGGCGGTGCCGGCGAGCTTGAACACGTTGGTCGTCGAGAATTTCCCATGCTTCGAGAGCGTCTTCGAAGCTACCTGAACGGCCGGACGGGTTTCCACGGGCGCGTACGTGGACGCCAAGGTGGACGCCATGCCCGGTAATAAAAGTTCCCAGTACGACGGTTCCGCGAAATGTAACGAGGGCATGAAACCGTGGGCTCTTTTTTCGTTCATGCCAAAATCAAAGGCAAGCTCTCAGCCTCGGCCTCTCTTCTTCCGCCCTCCTTGCTCCTATCACTATTTCATGTGCTTTGATCCAAAGCTCTCTTTTCTCCAACCTTAAAGGCGCCCTGAGAACTTCAGGGTTTTTTGGTCCGTTTTCCCATGGGAAAGGACGCGTCCTTTCCCGTTCAGCCCGTGCTGTCGTCCTGCGGCCATGCCGAGCGGCTTTGGCACGACGGCGCC
>Ga0210247_101187_pt1 | contig 21835 bp, 16 predicted proteins | sample ChrtobMetP3_16mM_FD_155449 | JGI IMG/M metagenome (GOLD analysis project Ga0210247, IMG submission 155449) | Chrysochromulina tobin associated microbial communities from unialgal haptophyte culture, Seattle, Washington, United States - P3_16mM | ecosystem: Host-associated > Algae > Haptophytes >... | reverse complement strand
CCTCGCCGCCCCCGCCGCCGCCCCCGCCAGCGTCCTTGTCTCGGTTGGCGCCGCCCTTGCCGCCCTTGCCGCCGCGCGGCCGCGCGCCGCTACCGCCGCCCCCAGCCGCCCCATCCTCGTCACCGCCGCCTCCGCCACCTCCGGCACCGTCCTTGCCGCCACCGCCCTTACCCCCGCCCTTGGCAGTCCGAGAGCCCTTACCGGTAGAACCCTTACCGCTGCCACCCTCCTTACCACCCTCCTTGCCGCCGCCGCCACCCTCCTTACCGCTCTCCTTCTGCGCTCTCGCATCGGGGCCGCCGCCGCCGCCACCGCCGCCCTCCGCGCCGGCGCCACCCTCCGCCTCGCCGCCAGCGCTGCCCTTGCTGCCGCCCTTGCCACCGCGTCCACCGCCTTTACCGCTCCCGCGACCGCCGCCGCCCCGGCCGCCGCCCCTGCCGCCGCCTCCCTCCGCGTCGACGGCCGTGGCCTCTTCGTCACCTCCGCGCGGCGTGCGCTGCGACGACGCGCCACTGCCGCCGCCGCTACCGCCGCTGCCGCCGCCGCCGCCGCCGCCGCCGCCGCCGCCGCCGCCGCCGCCGCCGCCGCCGCCGCCGCCGCCGCCGCCGCCGCCGCCGCCGCCGCCGCCGCCGCCGCCGCCCTTGCGCTCCTTGTCACGAGCGCTGCCTTGGTCACGAGCGCTGTCTCGAGCGCTGAGCGCCTCGTCGAGAACGGCCATCGCTGCGCGATGGGCGGCATCGCCCTTGCCGCCGCCCTTGCCGCCCCCATCGCCCTTGCCGCCGCCTTTGCCGCTGCCCTTCCCAGTACGCTCGCCCTTGCCGCCGCCGGCCTCGCCCTTGCCGCCGCCGCCCTCCCGCGCGCTGCTGCCACCCTCCCGCGCGCTGCCGCCCTCGCGCGCGCTGCCGCCCTCCCGGGCGCTGCCGCCCTCCCGCGCGCTCGACCCCTCCCGGGCGCCCTCCCGAGCGCCCGTCTTGGCCTCGATCGCGCCGTACCGGGCGCCTGCCTTGGCCTTTTTGCTCGCCAGCTGTTTCTCAAGGAGCTGCTGCTGCTTGGCACGTAGCAGGGCGGCCTGCTTCTCGCGCTGCTTGGCTTGCCCCTCCTGCACCTTCTGCTTCTTCGCGTTCTTGGCCGCCATCCGGCGCTGCAGGTACGCCATCAGCGGCGTCACGATCACTCCCGCCGCCAGCCGCTCCTTCTCCGCCTTCTCACGCGCTGCGAGCACCTGCTCCGCGCTGAGCGGCGCCGGCTTGGGCGCGCTGAACGACTCGACGTAGCGCTTGAAGTCGGCGTCCGCTTCGATTGTGTTCTCGCGCACGTCCGCCTTGCGCTTCCCGCTCGAGGGCACCCGCGTGCACGGCGCGAGCTCCACATGGCAGCGGCACATGCCACCGTCGTCGCGGTAGGCGGCAGTGTCGGTGGCCTCGCTGAACTCGGCGGCGGCCTCCGCACTCGTGAAGCGCATGTAGCACACGCTGAAGACGACGGCCTTCACCGCCTCGTCCGGCAGCTCGCCCGGCTCATAGTGCATCCAGTCAATGTGCTCGCGCCAGCGCTCGTGCACCTCGAGGAACTCGGCCTTGGTGAGCTTGGGTGGCAGGTTGCGAACGACGAGCTTCGGGCCGCGCTCACGCGTCGTGCCTGGCGCGCGGGAAAGAATGGCGGCCTCCGCGGGTGTCGCCGCCGCCTCGTCCTGCGGCGCCACGTCGCCCGCGGGCATCATTGCGGCGCGCGCGCAGGGTCTTCACAGCCAATGTTTATAATCGACTTCACGTTCACGTTCACGTTACAGTGAGTCTCCGCGACATTGTCACCGGGGGGGGAGGGGAGGGGGGGGGTCCCGGAGAAACGTGCGATTCTGCGCAATTGTCTTTTTTGCATCGCTATTTTTCTTCATGCGGCGGCCTCGCACGGTCGCGGCCCCTGTGCAGTGGGCATGAGGCCGCTCAGTGTCGATATTCGCTGGGGCATCGTCCTCACTGTACTCGTCGATGGTCTTAGCTTCGAACAGGTGTGAAAGCGGTTCAAGAAGCTGCACATAGAGTTCTCGCAGAGGACAGCGATGTGCGAGCTGGCCTGCTACCGAGACCACAACGACGTTGTGAAGCCGACTGGGCCCAGGCGCCGCCTGATAGCACATTGATGAATAGGACTCCACCCAGTTTGACAGCAAGCGGCATTGCGTGCGAAGCTTCCATGCGAGTTCAGCCTGCAGCTCCCATGCGCACATAGTGTGTGTGCTCGGGAGCCGCCTTTTCGTGCCCTTGCTCCTCCTCACAGATGCCCTCTTCGATAGCATTCGAGCTGTCTGTCTTCCCGTCTCACCTCTTCTCGGTGGCTCTCGACATGCGTAAGCCGCCGCCAAGGCTCCCTCCGACCTGAGTCTCCCATCCGCCAAGATGCCTCTGCCTCAACCCGCCCCCCGCAACGCGCCTTGATCTGGTCATTCAGTTCATGTGGCTGCTGACCTGCACGCCAATCCCGCTCCTGTACGCCGCGGCGCCGCCGGAACTCTGGAGCAGCGGCATTGAGGGTCGCTGGCTCCGCACCTAAGCCACTTGTTAGAACGCGATGTTGCTACACGTCGCGTGCGTCCCTCGCTTACATGACTGACGCACGTCCGATCGCCTCACGCTCTAGCAGGTCGCCGTGCATGCCGCCATCTGTCACCGCCGTCACCGCCGTCACCACTGCCGACGCCGACGAGCGCACGCGCGTGCGCGCCGCACACGCGATCGGCGCGCGCTGTCGTGGCGAGGCGCAGCCTCGGTGCAACGAGACAGCAGATCAGCTGTTCAGGCGCTCCGGACGGCGCGTGTATCACAAGTTCGGCGGACACGCGTTTGTGAACGTGTGTTAAAGAATGCGTTTCTAGATACGACATTACGAAAACTGACCGTGACGCACACAGCCGATCGAACAGCACACAGATCACAGCAGTCACGACCGTCCGGCGATTCGCGACGAGCGAGAGGCGGCCGACGAGCAAAGGGCGGGCGCGGAACCCTGCAGAGCACACGAAGCCGGGCCGGCATCCTGCGGTGCGGAGACGACAGCGGCATCGAACCTGTGCGGGAGGTGACGATGGCGAGGCGGCGGTGGAGACGACGGCGACGTCGAACCTCTGCACCGACGCGCCCGATGGCGCGCCCCCCCTCGGGGAACGCAAAGATGCACTCGACACGGTCGCGTTACGACGGTGTCGAGCACAGGTAGCTTCCGTCGCCGCCGCCGCCGCTGCGGCCTCCTAGGGATCTCGACGACGTGGGCGTCAAGCCGCCGGCCGAGGCACCGCACTCGGTGCTGGTCGCGCGGCGCGGCACGCTGCGTCGGCGTCATCATCTTCACACTTGCACAGCACGCGTACACTCACGCCAATCGATCCCACCAAATCGCCGTTCTCTGGTTGCTCCATGACGATGCGCGTGCCCACGTTGCGGATGCCGGTCACGACGAAAGTATTGTACTTGCTCGTCTCGTCGTCGTCATCGGAGTCCATAAAATCAGATTCGCCCTCGAGGTAGAGATGGGCGCCGCGCTTGTTCAGCCCGTCGACATCGCCCACCACCTTCGCGCCCCTGGACGCTTGGCGGGCCTGCCTCGGGGGCCACATCGCCCGTTTCACCGTCCGCGAGGTCGGTTGGGGCTGCGAGGGGTACTGCGGCCACGGCAGGTGCTGCGGTGGCTGCGTGTGTCCTCTTCCGGGTTGCTCGCATGCTGCACAGGGGCCGCGACGGTGCGAGGCCGCCGCAAGAAGAAAAATAGCGCACGAAAAAGAGCAATTGTGCAGATTCGCACGTTTCTCCGGGACCCCCCTCCCCCCCTCCCCCCCGGTGACAATGTCGCGGAGACACACTGTAACGTTCACACACCGCGACGTAGCGGCGTCGACAATGGCACATCCAAGCGCAGTCTCGCTGGAACAGCCCTCGAGCCCATGGAGGCGGCGGTCAACTCAGCACGACGACGATTGCTCGGGCTCGAGGACCGTATTCCGTGGAACGCCGTGAAAAAATCGTGGGCGGCGACGCAGCAAAAGTGGAAGAACATTGTGACCTCGGCGCTGGACTTCAACGCGCTTGCACAGGAGCTGCTCGTGCTCGAGTCGATGCTCACCTCGAATTCGATGGCTCCCGATTGGCAGTCACATAAGGCTGCCTGGATCATGCGCGTCAAGCAGTGTGCCGGGCCCGCCGTGCTCGAGCAGCTGGTTGGCGTGCTCGAGAACACCATCCAGTGGCACCGCATCCTGGTCGCTCCCGACGGCCGGCCGCTCTCAGCGGAGGAGCTCGCCTCAGGCCAGTTCGGCGTCGGCGGCTTTCCTCCGACGCCGCTACCGCCACCGCTGAGCCTCACGCTGACGGCGCGCGCCAATGGCGGCGCCGGCTCGAGTGGTGCAGCCAGCCCATCGACGGTGCCAGACCCGCCCGATGGCGTGCCGCGTGCCGCGGCTCGCATGCAGATGCTGCTGCTGGCGATGGGGGCGAAGGACTACGACCCGAAGGTGGTGGTGCAGCTGCTCGACGTGATGTATGTGTGGACGGCCTCGGTGCTCAACGACGCGTCACTGTATGCGAGGATGCGCGTGCTCGGGAGCGATTCAGCGACGCGCCAACATACGCTCCAGCTCGCGATGGCGGCAGAGCCACCGATTGAGGAGGTGGACGTGGTGCTCGCGGTGCGCGGGCGCGCCGAGCACCTGTGGACGTCAGCCGCCGCGCGCGATGTGATCGCGCAGCAGGCGGCGGATATCAATACGGAGCCGATGCCCATTTTGCCTCGCCAACCCGTCGTGACGTTGCCCACGGACCTGTCGCAATGCCTGCCGTGCGCGCACGCAGCGGAACCCCGACCCTGACCCCCATGCCCGAACCCGTACCTACCCTGTCCCTCGAGCCTTGCCAAGCTATGCCCGCCGCGCTGCTCTGTTGGCCGCCTCTTCACATTCACACTGTGGCCGCCTCGCTCGTGCGCGCTCGACCACTCTCATGCGCATTCACACTCTTCACATTCACACTCTCATTCGTCGCCGTGTGCTGCAACCTGCGTTCACATTCACAGGGGCGCTCGCGCTCTGCTACGGCGTGGACTCGATGTCGAAGAGGAGGATGAAGAAGAGGCGCCGTGCTGGGCGTTAGACGCCCACGGCCTGTACAGCGCGGCCGCCTCGGGTACGCTCCCAACCGTGCCGTCCGCGCCCGCGGCGGCTCCATGGGGTCATGCTGCACCCCCCGCGCCGGCAGCGCCATGGGGCGCGGTAGGAGCGGCTCCCGTGCCGTGCATTCACACTCACACTCACACGGTGCCGCCGGGAGGCGCCGTACCGGGCGCGGTGGGAGCGGCTCCCGTGCCGCCGGGAGGCGCCGTCCCAGGCGGGCTGCTGCCGCCTCAAGGAGCCCAGCACGGCGCCGCTGGCTACCCGGTGGTGCCCAAGTTGCCCGCGCCACAGCAGCAGCCGAGGCCGGGAGGTGGCGTCGGCGGCGTCGCCGTTCCCTCTCGCCCCGGCGATGCAAAGAGGCAGCGTGCGCGATGAGCTGGCGCACGCAGTGATGCTCACGCGCCCCCTCTTCCGGGTACCCTCTTCCGAAGAGCGTGTGATGTGGATGTGAACCGGCACCCTGAGCGGCGAGGCGGATTTTGAAGTGAACGAGCAGGTCGAAGACTGTTCATGGTATGTTGTGAATGAGCTCCGTCCTCCGAGATCTCCTAACTCGACCAAAAAATTCCGCGGATCTCGTCGAACGCACGGGACACGGGACTCACGCGCCCTGATCGAGCCAAGCCACTAGAGAGTCGGGCGAGGCTTCAGGACGCTGTGAGCATCATGCCGAAGCTCAGCTCCCTTGTCGGCTCGCTCCCAGCACCGCCTGAGCCCGGATCCTTGCCTGCGCCGTCGATGGCATTGGGCGGTGGCCGTGGTGGGCCAATGGCGCCACCGCCGGCACCTCCTGTAGTGCCCTTGGCACCAGATGAGCTCCACGGCCTCGCGTCGGCGCTCGCCGCCGGGCTAATTGCGGCCGATACCGCGGAGGCCGAGGCCGAAGCCACCGGAGCGGAGGCAAAGGCGGCAGAGACACCGGAGTCGCCGCACGCCACGGCCGAGCCACCGCCAACCTTTGAGATAGGCACCACCGCCGAGATCGTGAACATGCTCTCACATGCCTTTCCTGGCTTTCAGCTGCCACCGCTCCTGGCGAACGTTAGGTTGCGCCCGGCGAGTGCTCACGCCGTGCGCCTGACGCTAAGCTTCAGCCCAGATCTGGTCGCGCTCGGGATGACGACGCCCTACGATGGGATGATGGAGGTGGACGATGATGCATCTCGTGAGGACGCTCTGATCGAGGCCCTGATGCACGCTAAGGTGGCGGGGGTATCGGCGTCCTCGTCGCAGGCGCCAACCCCAGTGGCATCACCCGCGGCGGCACAAGCGCAGGCGGTCTCCACCCCTCCGGCGCCCCAAGCGCCCCAAGCGCCCCAAGCGCCGTCCCAAGCGCCCCAAGCGCCGTCCCAAGCGCCCCAAGCGCCGTCCCAAGCGCCTAAGGCGCCGTCTGCTGCCCGAGCGCCGCCGCCAGCTGCCCGGGCCCGAGCGCCGCCGTCGCCCAGCTCGCTCGATGTTCGACTGAACATCGTGCCAACGAGTGCGTTCAGCCTGTACACTGCCCTCTCCTTCGGCACCCGCATGCAAGCGCCGTCCCAAGCGCCGCCCGCCGCCACCGGAGCATCTGAGGACGTCCGCATGCAAGCGCCGTCCCAAGCGCCGCCCGCCGCCACCGGAGCATCGGAGGACTTGTACGACCTGTTGCGGACTTTGCGGGCGCAGTTACTGGCGGGGGACTACCTCGCGTCGCACCCTGCGGATCCTTCACTGCTGCCCGACGCACCGCCCGTGACGACGCGTCTCGTGATCCAGCCTCGCTCAGCGGGCACGGTGTGCGTGCGGTTACACTTCCTCTCTCCAGAACAACTCGCCGACGAGGACGAGGACGAGGACGCGGGCGCGGCGGCGGCGGCGGCGGCGGCGGTGGGTGGGGCGGCGGTGGACGATGAAGAGGAGGGCCTCGAGGTGCTCGAGGTGGGCGCTGCACCGGGCGGCGGTGACTTGACTGCGCTGCTCTCGATGCTCTTCAAGCAGATGCAAGGGAGTGAGATGGATCTGGACGGGCTGACGGCGAGCCTCGAGCGCGCCGGCCTCGCCGTTGAACGCGTCTCAGCCAGCTCAGCTGCGGGCGCCGCATCGGGCAGCGTGCCAGACGATTGGGAGGCCACTGAGGCGGCCGAGGCGGCCGAGGCGGCCGTGGCGGCCGCGGCGGCCGCGGCGGCCGAGGCTGCGGCTGCGGCTGAAGCAGCGGCAGCGGCGGCGGCACGGCCACCCAAGCGCCACGTGTACTCGAAGGCTGAGCTGCTGCAGCTGCAGCATTCCACAGGGTGCTCCGCGTGCCCACCGGAGCTCTTGGAGTTGTACGGTGACGTCATCGTCGAGGACGGACACACTGCCGAGAAGGGGGCCAGAGACAAGATCTCAAAAGATGCTCAAAGAGAAGCACGCGCTGCCGCGCGCAATGGCACGGACGGCGGCGCGCAAGAGGCCGCTGGGATGGTACCCGCGCCAGCGGCAGCGCAGTCGCCCGCACCGACGAAGCCGTTGACGAAACCCTCGAATGAGAGGCTGCCCTCAGTGCAGCCGTCGCCCGCCGCCGCCGCCGCCGCTGCTCGCACTGCCCCACAGCCTGCCGGCGCAGCGGCGGCCGCCCAAAGGGTTCCCGCGCCCGCTCCCGCGCCCGCTCCCGCTCCAGCCGCGGGCTTTGTGTGGAACCCCGCGTACCTGTCGGCGCGTTCCGTAACGGCCGCTCCGCCCGTCGCGCCACCGCCCGCGCAGGGGCCGCCGCCGCCGCCGTACGCGCTGCCGGTAGCCACTGCTTCGTCAGCTTCGTCTGCTTCGTCACAGCACCTCATGAGCATGCTCGGAGTCACGACGGCTGCCGCGGGCGCTGCTGCCTCGGCGGCGGCCCTGCCGCCGACGATGAGTGCCGCCGCCTCAGCCGCCTCAGCCGCCTCAGCCGCGTCAGCCGCCTTAGCCGCCTCAGCCGCCTTAGCCGCCTCAGCCGCGTCGCAGCACCTCCTGGGGGTTCTGGGCATCCGTTCACATGGCATCAGCTCAGAGTTCGCATCCGTTCACACGCCACTAGGGATCAGTTCACACGCCCGAGGCGCGCCTCAGGGCGAGATCTTACATCATGCGCCCCCCCCAAAGGCACGCCCAGCCGCCGCCCAACCACGCCTGGGTCTCGAGCGTCGGATGGCCCCGGATGGGCAGCACTACACGCGCTCCGAGTTCGAACTCTACTTCGGAGGGCTCGATGAGTGGCAGGCGGCCGCGACACCAGCGGGCGGCGTGGTAGCGGCGCTGCCGGCGCCGCCGCAGCCTGTCGATGTCGCGCTGCTGCCCCCGACGGCCGCGCCAACAGCACCGACCCCCGAGGGGACCGTTGGCGGCAGCAACGCGGCGTCTCGTCATCTGCTCGGGTTGCTCGGGGTGGGTGGCCTCTCTGCAGCAGGCGCGGCTGCAGCACCGGCCATGCCCCCCATGTCGGTGCCCGGGATGCCAGCACAGCCAGTGAGGACTGTCAGGGAGATGATGGCGGCGCGTGCACAAGCGCCCCCCCCGATGCCGAAGCTGACGGTGCCGCCGGCTCCCTGCATGCAAGTGCCCACCACGGCGCCGAACCTGATGTTGGCGCCGTCGCCTCCCCTGGCCTCCCTCGGCTCTCCCTGGGCGTCAGCCACCCCATCGGTGGCACAGCCACCGGCGCTCAGCTCGGCGGAGATGTTCTCGCGAAGATGGGGCCTCGGCACGCCGGCCGCCGCACAGCGGCCGGTACCCGAGCCAGTGCAGCCGGTCCCGGCCCGCCGTGCCGTTCCGAGCGCGCAGCCCTCCTGGAGTAGCGTGCAGCCAGAGTGGGCGAGCGCAGGCGCAAGCGAGGGTGATTTCCTTGCCCAGCTGGCCCAGCAGACCGCTAAATGGCACCTCGACCGTTGAGGTGTCGACTGATGCCTTCTTGCCCGTTTGCACGCCAGGACGGAGCGTTGAGGTGTCGACTTGCCGTTCCAGTGGCCAATGACCGGCGGTGTGGGAGGGAGCTTTGACTGAAGCTTTGACATCATGACACGCCACGCCACTTGGGAGCGGCACGAGATGGCGTAACGCATACGAGTACGTGCGAACCTGACGCACATGCGAGTGTGTGCATGCCACTGATGCGCCGAGATGGGGCAGGACAAAAGTTGGAGCTTGGACGCACCACAGGGATCCAGGTGGTGTCACTTGATGTGTGTGCGAAAATAGTAAAAACGGCACACACCTCGTTGCAGGCGGGTCGCCATGGACGTCGACCGGATGAAAAGTCTCCGAAGTATTGACGGCGCCAGCAGCAGACCGCTGGGAGAATCCTTCGAAAAGATGCGCACTTTTCACAATCTTCCGAGTCAACAAAGGAATCAATTCATCGATGGATTGATGCGACAACGTTCCTTGTCCCCCAGCCACTCGGGGCGTGTGCGCAAGACGCTGAGTCGCAGCTCGTCAGAGTGCGAGATCCATGCGCGTGTGCGCCGAAAGCCGTGCTCGGCCTCCGTCTCTCCACTCTTCCGGGGGCGTGACGAGCAAGATTGCTCGCACCAGCTTGCCGGGCGGGGGGCCCTTCCTCATCAGCTGCTCTCGTGCATGAGCCATCTCGAGCTCTCGCGCATGGACGAGGACAGCGACTACTCCGAGCTGTGCCAACCCGACCAGCTCTCCCGCTCGCTTGGGACGAATGGTGGTGCGTCTCTTTTACCGAAGAAAATCTCCTCCGCTGGGGAGTTCTGGGACTTGATTGAGCGTATCCGCGTGCCGACGACGAGCGCGGTGCTCGAAGAGCGGGCTTTCGCGCGCTCGCTGCCATCGACCGCGCGCGCGTGCGCCACAGATCCCAAGTTTCTCAAGGAGTGTTCGTCACGCCAGATTGATCGGATGGGAAGCGGTGGCGGCGCTGTGATCCATGGCCATCCAATCTTCCAGGCCGCCGCCTTCGCGCCCGCCGTCTCCGCGCCTGCCGCCGCCGCCGCCGCCGCCGTCGCGCCATCGGCGCCGCTGCCGCATCTGGCGCACTTGCCTCACTTGCTCGAGCGATTCGGCGGCTGGTGGGCTTCGACACCCTCGGCCGGCGCGAGCACGAGCTCGGCGGCGCCTGCTGGCAGCCAAGGCGAGATGGCGGCGGAGGCGGCCGTGCCCACGCCGGTGGTCGTCGTCGATGCGATGGAGACCACCACTATGGCCTCCAGCGCGGCGAGCCCTCTGATGTCATTAGTCTCACCGGGCGGCCTGCCGTCGCCCCTCGCCTCGCACTCACCAGGCCGTCCCCCGTCGCCCAGCGGCATGGGTGAGGCAACGCCTGCATGCAAGTGCTCACCACGGCGTCCCACGTCGCCCAGCGGCATGGCAGAAGATCAAAAGAAGTTGATGTTCTTCGGCGCTAGCATGACTCGGGAGCGCATGCTGGCGAACATGACCAAATTAGGCGAGCAGTTGACGGAGAGATACCCGCAGCTGACGGCGGCGGCCGCTTCGGCCGCGGGCACGGCGGCGGGGACGACGGCGGCGACGCGAGTTCACCTGGACCGAGAGATCACCTGGACGAGAGATCACCTGGCATTTGCACCGGCCGCCCCTGCCGCCGCCGGTTCGGCTGCTCTCGTCGCCCCAGGCCTCGCAGAGCCGTGCATCATCGACAGATCTCCGATCTCCGCTCGATCTCCGATCTCCGCTCGGAGCCGTGCGCCCTCGACCGATCTCGTCATCGATAGATCTCGTGGGCCCTCGACCGATGCCCACCTTCTCTCCCCCGCCACTGATCCGTCCGGATCGGAACATGGCGCCACCGACCCGTTCGGTGCGGCACCAGCCACCATGCTGGTCGTCGATGCGCCGATGGCCGCGACGGTATCGGAGCCTGCGCCCGCGACGGCGTCCGCGACGGCGTCCGCGACGGCGCCCGTGACGGCGCCCGCGACGGCGCCCGTGACAAAGCCCGTGACGAAGCCCGTGACGGCGCCGAAGGCCTCCCCTTCGCTCGTGCCCACTGCTTTCGTGTGGACGGAGCCATGCACCGCCGCATTCCTGTGCGGCACATTCAATCGATGGTCCGAGCGCATACCGATGCGCCGCCGGACGGGGACGCGGCAGGAGTGGTGGACAGTGCTCAACCTACCGCCAGGGGAGCATGCCTATAAGTTCGTGGTTGAGTTTGCGGATGGCGAGGTCGGCTGCTCCGCGGCACCCGCCCGTGGCGACGGGGCTCCTTGCATGCAAGTGCTCACCACGGCGCCCTCTCCCTCTCCCCACAGGTCGGCTGGCGGCACGCGCCCGACCAGCCAATCGCCCTCGATGCGTCCGGCCAGACCAACAACTGGGTCGCCGTCGTCGATCAGGAAGACTATGAGCGCGAGGAGGACCAGGGCGCGAACGAGAGAGGCGCGGCAGGCGAGGAGGAGGAGGAGGAGGAGGGCGGCTACTCGCAGATCGTCGAGTCCGAGTTCGTCGAGATGCTCTTCGCGACTGAACCGCCCGCCGCCCCGCCGCAGCTTCTCGATGCCATGCCGAGCCCGCCGCTGCTGCATCTCGCGCCGCCGCCGCCGCCACCGCTCGCCCCGCCGACCCCGCCGCTCGCGCCGCCGGCACCGGCATGCGCGGCACCGGTCCCGGCACCGGCAGCCGGGCCCTCGCAAGCAGATTGGGGCGCGCAGGTCGCTCACTGGGGCTCTCAAATGGGCGCCGTCGTGGGCTCATCAACAGCGGCCGCCTTCGCCTCCCTTGTGCCGCACGCCGTGCAGGATCGCATCGCACGTCCACCGCCGATCGCACCGCCCGCGCCGCCGTCGCCCGTAGTCGACCCTGCGGCCAGGGCGTTGGGGGCGGCCGAGCTCGCGGCGGCGAGGGCGGCGGCGGACGCGGCGGACGCGGCGGAGGCGGCGGCACTCCCCTTTTTGCCGTCGCACGCCGTACTCGAGCACCTCTGCTGGCTGATCGCCGAGCCACTCCCCTCGCCCGTGCACGCGCGTCGTCCCGAGCGCTGGGTCGCGCAGCCGGCTGAGAGCCAAGCCGACGGCGAGGGGGAGGCACGCGTCATGGGCTCCGTGGCGCAGACTGAGGATGATGTGACTCGAATGGAAGGTTCCGACGGCGTCCTCCTGTTTGACGAACAAGGCAACGACGACGGCGGATTCGGATGGTGGAGGCGCGAGGCACCTCCACCCGAGCGCGCGCCGCCACTGCCCCTGGCCTGTGTGCTCCGGACCACGATGCGGTGCCGCACGAAGCTCGTCACTCTCGAGCACGTGCGTCCCGTCATGGCCTCCCCATCCCCCCCACCGCACGGCTCGCTGAGGTGACGTCCTCTGGCTCTGCAAGGCCATTCCCACGGACGCTCAGCACAGCGATGCAGTTGCAGAAGAGAGCGCCATGTCGACTAGCGTCGTGTCGGTCGGACCCCGTGTCGCTCGGAGCGCCGTGTCGGTCGGCGCGAAAGCAGTCTCGCGTGACAGGACTATGCTGAGAAGGCTTGCCCCACCCCAGGGAGGGCTGTGGCCCGTGGGGCGCCGTTTGGGACGGTTTGTCATTCGTGGGTCGATGGACGATGCTGATGTATTACATGTTTCAAGCGCGCGACGGGCTCGTGTTAGTACTCGTGTAGTTCTTGCTTCTTCTGTTCGGTTGACGGTTCATTAGAATCAATCATGAACATCCGAAATGTTCTACATGTTGTGGTCGCCGCTGGTCGGCACGGCGGTTCACGGATCACGCGCCCGGTAGGCGGCCGCACGCATCACGGCGGCCGCGGCGGGGACGTCGATCTGGACGTGGTTTTCACCGCGATAGCGATACGTACAATGGCACGGTCAATCCTCATGGAGGATTGCGTGGAGGAAGGTGGAGTGGCGTAGGTTCGGTCGGCCGGCCCGCCAACTCAGCAACCGACCACGCCGGAGGCGGAGCAGAGCCGCGACGGCCATGGCCCAGGCCCGAGGCGCCCCAGCCGCCCCGCGTGGGATGCGCACACCGCTCACCGGGGAACCGTCCTGAGTCCACGCGGGATCCGCGGCGATCACCACAGGGAGCCGCAGGCTCCGACCTCCGTCCCCACCACCACACCCTCTCGCCGACTCCTCCACATGGCGCATGCATACTTCACACCACTGAGTACAAAAATCATCTCTGGAAGTGTGTTAACATGCCAAACCTCCTGGGTCGGTAACGAGGAGCCTCAAGAACGCCCACGCTTAAGACGAGCCCACCGCGAGCTTGAGGTGCATTTTGGCAGAGGACGAGTCGACCATCTCGTTCAGGATGAGCTCGAAGTCGTCGCCGAGGTCCGCGCCCAGCACGGTGAAGTACGCGACCATCTCGGCGAAGGTGACGGTGCCATTCTGATCGGCGTCCATCGAGTCAAGAAATTGGAGCAAGGTCATCTTCGTGGGACCGATCTCGATGGTGGCGTCCCCTTGAAGCGCCGCGATCGGGATGCCCGACTTGTCGTCGCCCTTCGCGAAGATGTCGAAGAGCTTTCGCACGAGCGCCGTCTTCTCCGGCGACAGAGGTTCAAACTTCTCCTCTTCATCGTCATCCTCACTGGCGTGCCCACCTGAGTTACGTTCCTTTCGGAAAGAGTTTCGTTCTTCGGCGTCGGTGGTTGAGATCCTCATGAGCGCCTCGATCAAGGTCGTGTCCGCCGCTGCCGTCTGCATCTCCCCTAGGATCAGGCTAAACTCGTCATCGGACGTGTGGTCGCCTAGCACCGTGAAGTACATGAGCATCTCTGTGAGCGTCACGTTGCCGTCGCCGTCGGCGTCCATGTCCTGCAACCGCTCGAAGAGACTGGATTGCTGCGGGCCGAAGGTGATCTTGCCCTGCTGCAGCTTCTTGAGTGGGATCGCCCCCTTGTGGTTCACGTCCCAAGCCCCGAAGAGCTCGTCGACCTTGGCCTTGCGCTCGGCAGTGAGCGGCGTGAGCGCGTGATCGTCGGGTTCCTCGTCGAGGGTCGTCGGCTCGCTCGCGGCATGCGCGAGGGCCGTGCACCGAAGCACTGTGATGAGGTCCGCGCCCGACTTGCCCATGTCGTCGAGGACCGACTGGAAAGACAACTCGTCCAGGTGCTCGGTGAGCAAGGCAAAGTACTTTTCCCACTCTTGCGGCTCGATCTTGCCGTCGCCGTTGAAGTCCATGTCGCGCAGGTGCTGCAGAACCTTCCGCTCGCTGGGTCCCACATTGATGCTCACGTGGGTAAACTCCTCCACGTCGAGCGTGCCACTCTCGTCGTAGTCCCACTCCTTGAAGATGGTCCGCACCTTTCCAAGCCGCTCTGGTGAGAGCGGCGGGATCTCAACATGGTCAACATCCACCTTTGGCTTTACCGAGGACGGGCGCACCAATGCACCCCCCATTCCTCCGCCTGCTGGTAGTACCTGTGCAGCACCTGGTGCACCCGCCGTGAGAGTCACGCTACCCTCCGGCTTGCTACCTGCACAACCCATGCGCTGCCGAGAGACGAAACGGGGTCGCCGTCAGTGAGAAGACCAAAGTCCGATGTTAATCGGCCGGCGTTTGCGCTGCGCATGTTGCAGGGCTCAAGCGGCCGGAATTCGTGCTGCCGTGCCGACATGGAAGGCGCGCAAGCCAAACGCCTTTCGCCATGCACGAACCTAATCGCGCTGTCGCGCTGCAGAGAGGAAAAAGGAAAAAAACCCCGACAAGTTCCACACAACGGCCCCGGTGCTTCACAGACCCTGCTGGAGATCTTACCACAGTCTCTCTCAGAGGCGCTCGAGCGTGTCGATGCCCAGCAGACCGAGCGAGGTCTTGAGCACCGACGCGGAGAGGCCGCACAACGCGAGGCGTGAGCGCTGCAGCTGCGCCGACTCGGCCTGCATCACCGGGCAGCTCTCGTAGAACTGGTTGAACTTGCCACTCAGCTCAAAGATGTATTCACAGAGCTTGGACGGGAGCAGCTCTGATTCGACCTCGCGTACCACGTCGGCCAGCTTGAGCAGGTGGCGCGCGAGCGCCAGCTCCGCGGGCGCATCGAGCATGATCTCGGACGCCTGCAGTCGCGCCGTGTCGAGAGCCCCTGCGCCGAGCTTCTCCGCCGCTCTCCGCTGGATGCCGCGAATGCGAGCGTACGCGTACAACATGAAGGGCGCCGTGTTGCCGTTGAGGGCGAGCATCTTGTCGTACTCGAACCGGTAGTTGCTGTTCCGGTTCATCGCGAGGTCCGCATACTTGACAGCACCGATGCCGACTGTGCGGCTCACGAGCTCGACAAAGTCGGCGTCCTCGGTGCGTCCCTCGGCCGTGATTCGGGAGCTCAAGTCGGTGTGCGCGCGTCGCACAGCTTCGGAGAGGAGGTCCATCAGCTTCACCGTCTCCCCCGAGCGCGTCTTGAACTTTTTGCCGTCCTCGCCAAGCACGAGGCCAAAGGGCACGTGCTCGAGGGAAACCGTCGACGGTACGATGGAGGCGAGCCGTCCAATGGCAAACACCTGCCGAAAACGGACAAGGGACGTCATCAGGGAGGGGCGTCATCAGCCGGGCGCTATCAGCCTGGCGCCCTCAGCATGGCGTCATCAGCATGGCGTCATCAGCCTGGCGCCCTCAGCATGACGTCATCAGCCTGGCGTCATTAGCATGGCGTCATCAGCATGGCGTCATCAGCATGGCGTCATCAGCATGGCGTCATCAGCATGGCGTCATCAGCATGGCGTCATCAGCATGGCGTCATCAGCATGGCGTCATCAGCCTGGCGCCGTCAGCCTGGCGCCGTCAGCCTGGCAAACCCACCTGCTCGAAGTGTTGCGATTGGCCCGCGTCGGTCACATACAGGATTCGCTCCGCGCGCTCGTCTCCCACGCGGTGGGCGAGGGCGGCGAGGTCGGTCGTCGAGTACATGAAGCCACCATCCGACTTCTGGACGATCATCGGCTGAGGCTCGCCCTCGCGGTTGACGTACCCGTCGAGGAAGACGCACTGGGCTCCCTCACTCTCCCGCAGCAATGACGCCTCCCTAAGCGTCTCGATGACCCTGCCCAGCCTCGGATTGTAGAACGATTCGCCACGTGTCTCGAGCCGCTTGTCGACGCCGAGCAAGCCGTACACCTCGTTGAAGGCCTTCTCGGACTGCGTGCAGAGCATGCGCCATGCTTTCAGAGAGTCCTCCGCGCCCGCCTGCAGCTTGACTACCTCCGCCCGGGCCGATGTCTGGAACTCCGCGTCCGCGTCAAAGCGAACCTGGGCACAGGCAACACAGTGGCACAGCAGAGGTCAAGCACAGGCCAATCAGAGGCCAATCAGTGACCGACCAGCGACCAATCAGCGACGATCGATCCCAAACAGTCGCAATCAGAGGCCAATCAGAGGCCAATCAGCGACGATCGATCCCAAACAGTCGCAATCACGCTGTGGTATGGGAGACGGCGTCCGTATCGTGAGTGTACCTTGGCCTCTTTATAGAAGGTGACCAAGTCGGAGATGTCGAGCTCATCGGTGCCCGCGAGCGCGCCAGGTGCCTTATCCTTCAGGTGCAGGATCAGCATCCCAAACTGCGTGCCCCAATCCCCCACATGGTTCAGGCGCAGCACCGAATGTCCACGGAACTCGAGCACCTTGCTCAGAGAGTCGCCGATAATCGTAGAGCGAAGGTGGCCCACGTGCATCTCCTTGGCGATGTTGGGCGAGGAGTAGTCGACGATCACGCGCTGCGTGGGCACCGCCAGCGGCACCGCGCAGCGCGCCTCGTCCGCGATCATCCGGCGCAGCTGCTCCTGCATGAATGGCATTCGAAGCTTGATGTTGAGGAAGCCCGGGCCTGCGATCTCGATCGGCTCGCACACGTCCTCGAGGCGCAGCCGCGCGACAATGTTCTCGGCGATGTCGCGCGGCTTCGACTTGAGCGACTTGCCAAGTGGCATCGCCACGTTGCACTGGTAGTCACCGAACTCGGGCCTCGACGCCGGCACCAGCATCGGGTCAGCATCGGCGTACTCTGGCCCATAGGCCTCGACGAGCGCCGAACGCACTCGCTCGCTGAGCCACGCGGCCGTATCGAGTGTCGACTCGCCCGCATGGTACTGCGCCGTCGCGCCCTCGGCGTCCTTGACGAGTTTCGAAGGGCCGCAGTGAAGCCACCTCCGGCTGCGCCCGACGGCGCGCACGACCGCGGCACGGTTCTGCGCCGCTGCTCCGAGCGACGAGCTGAGGCCCATGCCACGCTGCTGCACGACGCGTGTCGCCGCACTCCGCGTCCATGGCATTATGAGGCTCATGACGAGGCTGATGCGCAGAGCCATAAAGGCGAAGGTCGGAAGTGAATGCCGCTAAAAGCCCCACTTGATCTCGCCGCAGCCAGCTAACTTTCGAGAGAACAATTGGCTCGCTTGGATCCCAACGTGTACCCATTGGGGGCACCCGTTAACGATAGACACATCGGCGTGGCCGGAAAACGTGAATCTTCCTTTCCGGGTCGGGCAGGGTGAAGGTCAGAGAGAATCGACGACAACCAACACGCGCTGGGTCACGGCTTCACGTGCAATCATGCCCGTCCTGCTCGGGTCCGACATGTCTAGCCTCGGGGCATCCCTCTTGCGTGGACCCTGGCCGTCCCCTTCAACACTTCAGGCTAGTGCACTCTGGAGCGACCAGACTACCGTCATCTATGCCATTCGGCGCATGGGATGACCCTTGTGCCGGAGGACCGCAGCTCAACTGACGTCGCTGCGACCTCAGTTCGAGGCGGCGGGTGTTAAGCTGACCGTGCTGTCCGGCACAGAGAACGGCGCAGCTGACTTCGTTCGGGAAGTCTGGAAGGGTGGAGAGCTCTACATCGACGAGCAAGAGCAGTTCAAGAAGGCGATTCACGGCGGAACTACCGTATCCGCTATCTCACTGTCCTTGTTTAATCCATGGTTGCTCAGGACCATGCTCTCCCTTGGTCGTCAAGTCGGTGCGTACAATGGCGACGTGTCCGACAAGAAAACCCAAGTCCTCGGTGGTACGATGGTCATCAAGAATGGCAAGGCGATTTATGTGCACAAGGAGACTGCGTCCTTTAACAGTGGTGATGCGAACGATTTGCTCTTCGCTGCCCTTGGCGGGAACTCCGCGCCCACGCCGGCCCCCACGCTTATCGCATCGGAGGTCGTATGCGATGGAGATGTCTGTGGGCGCCCACCCAAACGCTCCAACTAACCGACCAAGAACGTCTACAGGAATGAACGCACCTCGCACCAGCGCGTGCGCGCGTGTGCACCATTCATCAGGAAAGTCTCGTCGTGGGTCCTCGACGTGTTCGCTTGGCAGCATGACGGCCACTCCCAAAACTGCGTCGTCGACGCGCCAAGGGATTTGGCACGATAAATCAGCTCAAGCGGCACGTGTGGGATTCTGAGTGCGTCAGTGCGAGCGGCGACGGACCGACGCGGTCCTCCGCGCCGCGCGCCGGGACCTCGCCATGCGTGTGCTACAGTCAGTAGGGAAGGTCAGAGATGGCCCACTTCTGACGTGAGTCTAGCCGCCCCTGGCTCAGGAGGTTCGACACCTCTCGGCACATGTAACGATTATGTGGCATTGACTAACGATAATGCTTAATGGTCGACTATACCGTATACGCCGCGGCGGATATGGCTCCGTATCGTCGCGTATGCTAGGTACGCCGGCCGCCCTCGCACCGGCGGGGCGCCGGCTACCCGGTCGTAACCTTCTAACCCCAGGTCCCCACTACCCCACCTTACACCCCTCCCCGCCGCCCGCGCGCGCCCCTCGCCTGAAGACTCACCGACCCACCTGCTCCCACTCGATGCACGATGGCGCGTGCGGGCCGCCCGCACCGCGAAACGCCTAAACGCCACGTGTCTGTCCGACGAGGGGGTGCGCGCTGCCGTTGCACTACGCACTATTTCGTTTTGTCACTTGTGCGACCCCTGGTGGATAACAATAGGGGCGTTCTTACAGGTGCTCTGCCCGCAAGATTATCCACGCTTTGCTCCATGAGGGTCTTGAGGAGTGTCTGTATGGTGCATATCTGCGTCTGAATGGTACTCATCTGATTTGTCATGGTGCCCATCTGTTTTCTCATGGCTGCCATCTGCGTCCGCATTGAACTCGTCTCGGCAGCGAGGACGCCACTGCCACCTGTAGACTGGCCCGGTTGCTGCTGGTGCTGTCGAATCATGTGTCGAATATCTGCTGGAGAAGTCCCGCCGCTGAACTCGAGCTTTCCAGAGCCCATCACGATGTTCTCCCTCGAGCTGGAAAGATCGGGGGCTGTGGCCTCGAGGAAAGGCGCGATGAGCTCGTAGAGTGGGTCCTGCTGTGCAACCCGATTCTGAAGGGATCTCGCGGCGTACTGGATCTGCAGCGCTGCGCGCAACTCACCCGTTCTGTCGGCTGTGAGCATATTAATGCGCAGCTTTGCGCAGAGAGAGTCGAGTTTGTCGTTCGCGCGGCTTTCAGAAACCAAAGAGCGGCAGAGGATGCGCGATGACTGTGGGTCGTGTTGCAGCAGCTGGACCATGTCTTCCTTCACGATCGAGAAGACCTCGCACTCCGTAATGGCCATGTGCGACTTCGTGCGCCGACGTCCAAGAAGCATATCGGCACCGAGAGCTCCCTCAAACGGCAGCGTGGCGCTGACGGAGCCGTCGAAGAAGTCGAGCCTGAAATGTTGTGCGGGCGTTATGCGTGCCTCGATGATTCTCTCATCCGCGCGCAGCAGTACAGCCACATCGCCCTTCATGAGGAAGAGCAGGTCGCGCGAGGCATCGCCTTTGCGGAAGATGACCTCCCCAGGCTTGAAGGAGCCAGGGCGCAGCTTCGCGAAGGCCGCCAGGTGGAACTCCGGACTCAACTTCTCGAAGATCGCGAGCTTGCCGATCTTTTCGCGCAGCACGAACTTGACCACCTCTGCGTTGAGCATCGGGTTGAGGCACGATAGGATCTCCGTCTCGTCAAAATGGGGCCGCTCTCGGTAGTAGTGCTCGTAGTAGCGGCGCAAGCGCAGCCCGAGGTGCTTCGGAATCCTTCGCCAGGCAATGTACTCCTTGATCGCATCCATCTTCTCATCTACGTGCGAGGTCTGCCGGTCGAGTGACGCGATGGCGCAACCGATCTGCCCGATCATGTACGAGAAGACAAGTGCCGAGACGATGAGGGCACACGTGACGTACGCGATCTCGGTGGTTGAGACGGCGACAATGTCGCCGTAGCCCACACTCGTGATTGTCGTAAACGCCCAGTAAATGCAGAGCAGATACTTTTCGTGCACCTCACGATGAATATTCTGGTCTAATCTTTCCAGCCAGTTGCCGCTCTCCTCATCTGGGAACCACGTCGTGTAGAACCAGCCGCAGCCGAGCAGGTGCGCAGTGAATATCAGCTGGCACAGGAGACTCAAGAGGTTGACGAAACGCATGTTGATGCGGATATCAAGCCGATCCTCGAGGTTGTCGATGAACTCGGAAATCCTCAAGAGCTTGAGCAGCCGAAGAAGGCGGAAGAGGCGCAGCATGCGCACCGCCTGCAAGTTGGATGAGCTCCCCCCAATGGCAAGCTCAATGAGCTCGACAGGGATCGACGAAGGCCCGTCGATCCAGAACCAGCCGCTCAAGTACCTCTTGGCGATCTCCTCGCCGCGTGTCTCCCAGACGGCGCCTTCAATGTACGCCGTTCGGAAGGCAAAGGTCAAGTCGATCATGAAGACGATGGATCCGAGCGTCTCAAACGCCCACATCCAACCGGTCGCATACTCATGGAAGGCGATGCGATATGGCACAGAGACACTCGCGTACAGGATGAGAAACATGATCAGCAAATCCCACTGCTGCTTCCACGATTCATACGGGTAGATTACGTCGAGGGGCAGGCAGAGCCAGTGGACCTTAGACGTAGGTGGCCCGTCGTTTGCGCTATCCCCATTGCTGGGCTCGTTGAGTGGCGTAAAAGGTACGGCGGTGCTCCTGGCAGTTTCCGGCGTTGTGAAAGGACCTCGACTCGGCATCGATAGAACTGGTAGGGGCATACGCGCGGCGAGTCGCGCGATTTGCCAAAAGCAAATATCCGGAACCGTTCCCAAATTCGGAATTCGGTTCGACGAAAGCCGCGCCACCCCGACACAGTTGCGTCCATTCGCACTCGCGAGACGTGGGTGGGGAAGGGGGTCGATGGAGGGCGCAGTTCACCGGAAGGGGGATTTCGTGGAAGAACGTCGCGTGGAAGAATATACGTACGGTATACGGTAATATCGCTTATCGGCTATCGCGGCGCAACGCGTTGAAGTTGAGTATCTTCCTACAACGCTACATCCTAGATTATCTTGCAAGTAATACTATATCGTCGGACAGTCACTGCGACATGCGGCTCTAGCTCAGGTCAGGGGTCTCAGGCTGGTGTGTAAACTGAGGTTTGGGCACAGGGGTCTGGGGGGAGGCTTGCCCGCCGCAGGCGCGAAAATTTTGGCGATATTGAGTGTAAATCAGTGCATTTAGCCCTGAAAGTGATGCCACACACACTAATATTATCGTATGATTCGTTCGGAGCTAGCGTCTGTGACTAATACAATCTAGATATTTGCTTGATCGTGCGAGCTGCTGTGGCTGCAGGTGATCGACGGCGCTTTTCCTGGTGCTCACTTACTCGTGCACCTGCTTCGTGCCGTGTGCCAGCGGCTCGAGTAAGGCTGTAGCCGCCCGTCTGCGCAGGGGGCAGCAGCGGCACGGCCAGCGCTGCAGCTGCGGCGGAGCCAGCGCCGCCTCAACCGGC
>Ga0210247_101186_pt1 | contig 21837 bp, 5 predicted proteins | sample ChrtobMetP3_16mM_FD_155449 | JGI IMG/M metagenome (GOLD analysis project Ga0210247, IMG submission 155449) | Chrysochromulina tobin associated microbial communities from unialgal haptophyte culture, Seattle, Washington, United States - P3_16mM | ecosystem: Host-associated > Algae > Haptophytes >... | reverse complement strand
AGTGAACTGTTAATGTTAACTGAAAACCCTTAACGTTAAAGTGTTGTTGTTAATGGTTCCTATTGTTGTTATGTTGTTAGTGTTAAACACTTCAACAGTGTTTGGTCCTTAACGTTAGGCTACTCTATCTGCGAGGCCCGTGGCGTTTCTTCTTGAAGTCCACAGTTTCGTGCTTTCGTCGCGGTCCTTCCGCGCTCAAGGGCGCAACACACGTCTCAAGTGACGGCTCCGCTCCCCTCGGTCAACACAAGTACTGAGTCCTAGTACTCGCTCGCTCGGGCTACTCAATTTCGCAAAAGTTTCAATCTCCGATTTTCGCCACGGCCGGCGCCGTTCCGGCTTCCGGCTTCCTAGATAAACTGAGGCTAGCGAGTAGCGTCATGGGCTAGCGTGCAGCGAGATCAGTCGAGAACCGAAGATCGTAACATGCGACGTAGCGACGAGAACATGGACGAAAGAACTGCCATGTTACTGCGGCTGCTGTATTATTACTCTCTGAGAACTCTCTCGGTCTTCTCACTAACAGAAGGCAAGGCCCGCATCGAGCAGCTGCAGCCGCAGCAGCACCTGGTGCGCCGAGTCGGACTGCGCGGGCGGGTTCTCCTTCGATTCCTTTTCCTTATCGGCCTTCTCCTTGTCGGCCCTCTCCTTCTCCGCGGCCGCTGCCGCGGCGCCCTTGCTCTTCTTGTCGGCGCCGCCTGCGTCCAGCTTGCGAAGCTCCTTCTCGAGCTTGACCTTCGTGTCCTCGAGCCCCCCATCGGCGAGCCACCAGCGCCGGAAGCCCTTGCGGAACGCCGTCTTGGGCAGCGCCTTGGCGTACTGCAGCAGCAGCTCGCCGAGCGAGCCCGCATCCTCACAAGTCGACAGGAGGTCGGCCCACCGTCGGCGGCACTCGTCGGCGCCGGGTCGAACTGACGAGTGCGACACATCGTCCGCGGCCGTGCCGACGCGAGCATCCTCGGGTGGCGGTGCGGGCAGCGCCGCGAATAAGTCGAGCATCTCGAGCTGCAGACGCTCGATGAGCGTCGCAGGGCGCACGGGCACTCCGCGCTCGATCTCGGCCTCGATCTCGTCCTCGGAGCGGCCGATGGCCCCGAGGCACATGCGTCGGTGTGCTTCGCGCCTGTCCTTGCCCCAAGAGACGCGGAGGGCGCGCGCCGCGTAGCTCTGCCGGCCGGCGTACGTCCAGCGCTGTGCCGTTGGATCGCCATTCTCATCGAGCTCCTCGTCCTCGTCCTCGTCCTCGTCCTCGTCCTCCTCCCCCTCCGCCTCGTCGTCGGCGCCGCCCTGCGCACCCGTCGCGCCGTCCTCGACCTTGCTTGCCGCGCGGCTCGCCCCCGTGCTTGCCGCCTCCACCAGCGCCTCCGCCTCGGCCGCCTCGGCCGCTTCCCGGATGGCCGCTTGCGCCTGTTCCGCCGCCGTCATCGCCTCCTTGATGTGGGGCGCCGTCTCGAGCAGCGCGCGCGCGAGCTTGTGCTCGCGCTCGCCTGCGGGCCTGAGCGACTCGATGAGCGCCTGCAGCTCCTCCGCGCTGCCCACCAGCCGCCACTCCTCCATGTCCTCCAGAGGCCGGCCGCGCGCCGTCTTGCCCGCCGGCTTGCGGATGCGCACGAGCAGGCGCGCCTGGTCGGAGAGGCATGAGGGCTCGAGCTTTCCGGGCTCGGCTGGCATGTCCGCGAGCAGCAGCCCACCCAGTAGATAGTACTCGCGAAAGTCGCGATCGAAGCCGAGCGGCTCCGAGCGGAAGCGCCCGATACGGCGCTGGAGCACCGCGAACGAGTCGTCCAGCCGCTTGCGCAGCTCGTCCTTGCGCAGCCGCATGTTGTCGAGGTCGCCACGCCGCACGGAAGGGTTCTTGCTCGAAGGCATGTGAGGCTCGCGACGAGGCTTACCAGCCACGCTGCGCCCGCGCCCGCGCCCGCGCCCACGCCCGCGCCCGCGCCCGTCGCCATCGGCGCCATCAGCGCCGTCGGTGCCCTCCGCGCCTTCCACGCGATCAGCGCCATCAGCGCCGTCAGCGCCGTCGGCGCCAGTCTCGTGAATCGCGTCGTGCTCAGCGTCGTGCAAGCCATTGGCCGAGCCGATGGTGTTTCGCGGGGATATGAGCGGGTCGACGGCGGGGATCTGGAGCGGGCCAACGCCATCGCCTTCGGCACTCGTGGCGCTCTTCTGCGCCATGGAGGGTGCCCCGACGGCCGCGCTGCCGTCGACCTCCATCTTGACGCCAACTTCCGACTGCAGCACGCTCTCGTCGCCCTCGTCGCCCTCGTCGCCCTCGTCGCCCTCGTCGCCCTCCTCCTCACCGTCGCCTTCTTCGCCCGCACCTGCCTCCTCCCCAGCCTCGCCACCGCCCTCATCGAGGTCGTCCTCGTCCTCACCCTCGCCGCCGCCCTCGTCGCCCTCGCCGTCGCCCTTGCCCGCCTCACCTTCGCCCTCCTCGCCCTCGCCGCCCTCCTCGTCGCGCCGACGCTTGCTGCGCTCGAGTCGCTCACGTTCGGTGCGGTCATGCGAGAGGCGCGAGGGACGGCTGATGTTATACTTGGCCGCGAGCTTCGCCTGCTCTTCGCTCTCGATCAGAGCGTTGCGCACCTTGTACTCGTGCCGCTTGAGGTCCTGCAACTTTTCCGAGGCGCGGCCCGTCGACTCAAAGAATTTGGCCGCGAGCGAGGTCTCCATGAGCAGGTGCGCGAGGCACTCGAGGATCGCACATCGCATCGGCAGCGGCAGGTCATCGTACTCGACCGTACCGCCGAGCGCGTCGGCGACGGCCGCCCAGTCGCCCGTGCTGATCGTCCCCGTCTCTTCCTCCTCACCGCCGCCCTCGCCGCCCTCGCCGCCCTCGACGTCGCCCTCATCGTCTGCGCCGCCCTCCGCGCCGCCCACGCCGCTCGCGCCCGGCCTCGAGGGGCCCGACGTGCCCGCAGACCAGACAGAGACAGAATGGCCGCCCCCGAGCGCGGCGGCGGCCGCGGTCGCCGCGGCCGCGTTGCCCCAGCCCTGCGCGAGCATCGCGTTGATCGCGACCGAGCGCTTCTTTGGCGCGTGCGCCACGGCGCGTGCGAGCAGCACCATGCGCAGCAGCTCGGGCCACGTGCTCGCGTTGAACGGGCAGCCGGGCAGCAGCCGCACAGTCGCCTCGGACAGGGAGGCGCAAAAGCCCGCCCCTGCACTGACGGAGCTCGGCGTGAGCAGGTCCGCCCAGAGGAGCTGCGTCGAAAGCACGTGAATGGCGAAGAGCAGCTCGGCCTGCGGCGCCTCGGACACTCGTGCCGTCTCGGGCGCGCCCTCGGGCGCGAGCATCGCCTCCCAAGCGGCAAAGTCGGCGCCCTGGATCTTCTTGAGCATCTGGCGTAGGGGATGCGATCGGTCCCAATACTCCTCGACGAGCAGCGCCTTGCGCAGCTTCTTACCGCGCCCCTGCGGGCGCGCCGGCTTGGCGCAGCGCGTCTGCTCCACGAGAGGAGGCGGCGGGCAGAGGAGGACGTGCTCCGCATGCCCCTCGATGAGCTCGTCGCCCTTCACCTCGAGCAGCGTCGCCTTGGGCACGATCGCCGTGTAAAAGTAGCGGATGAAGTCGTACGCCGCCAGCGCGCCCGCGACTGTCGGCGGCGGCAGACGGCTAGCCGGTCGATCGGGCACCGCCACCTGTGCCGCGCCCACGTCACAATCCTCAACGAGCGCGTCGTCGACCAGGTCGGGCTTGCGCGGCACCGCCGCCGCCGAGAGCTGCTGGCAGAAGCGCCGGTGGCCTCCGAGCGCACCCATCGAGCCGAACGAACGCTGGCACGAGTCGCACAGGAAGTTGCCCTGCTCGTCGCGCAGCGGCGCGGCTGTGTGGCCGGCGCGGAAGCGCGCCGAACACGCTGAGCAGAGCGTCTTTGGCCCCTCGGGGCCCGGGCCCTTGCCCGCGCACTGGTCGACACGGCACTCGCACCACTGGCAGCGCCACTCGCCCTTGTCGCAAAAGCGCCGGTGCCCACCGAGCGCCCCGATCGTGTCGAACTGGCGTGTGCAGCTCTCGCACACGAACTTGCCCTCGGCGTTGGTGACAGGCGCGGCGGCCGCTGCGCCGTGCTTCTTGAACCGCACCGAGCACGCATGGCAGAGCGTCTTCGCGCCATCTGGCCCGCCGCCTGTCTTGCCCGCACAGTCCTCCAGGGTGCAGTCACACCAACCGCACCGCCACGCGCCGCGCTCGCCGTCGCAGAAGCGACGGTGCGCGCCGAGCGCAGCGAGCTTGTCGAAACCCTTTTCGCACCGCTCGCACACGTACAGGCCGTGCTCGTTCGGCTCGGGGGGGCCTGTTTGCCCCTCCTTGAACCGACCCGAGCATGCGCAGCACAGCGTCTTCGGCCCCTTGGGGCCGGGCCCTTTGCCTGCGGCCACGTCCGCCTTGACCTCACACCAGCCGCAACGCCAGGAGCCGTGCTCGCAGAAGCGCCGGTGGCCACCGAGCGCGCCGATGGTGTCGAAGGGGCGCTTGCAGTCGGGGCACACGAACTTGCCTTCCTCGTCCTTGATGGGCATCGACGTGTGCCCGGCGCGAAAGCGCGAGCCGCACGCATTGCACAGCGACTTGGCGCCGTTGGGGCCGTTGGCCTTGGAGGGCGTGTCGATCTCCTTGCATGCGCACCAGTCGCACTGCCACTTGCCGCCGGTGCAGTGGCGCAGGTGCTGTGCCATGAGCTCGAGCGATGCAAGCCCCTGCTGGCACGTCGGGCACGGGTAGCTGCCGTCCTCGGAGGGCTCGATAGCTTTGGCGATCGCCATCGCCGACGCCGTCGTGAGCTTGCCGCTCCCGCCGCCCTCTTTCGCGCTCGAGCTGCGCGAGCGCTTGGCCGCTGGCGGCTTCGGCGCCGCCGTGCTGCCGTCGGCCGCCTCGGTGCTGCCATCGGCCGGCGTGCCGCCCTCGCCCTCGGCCGCCGCGGCCGCCTCGGCCGCCGGCGCGGCGGCGGCCTTGCGCTTGACTGGCTTCTTCGGCGCCTTGCCGGGCACTCGAGGCTGCTGCTGCTGCTCCGGCGGTGGCGGCATCGGCTGCTGCTGCTGCTGCTGCTGCTGCTCCTTCTGCGGCTGCGGCTGCTGCTGCTGCTGGTAATCCTGCTGGTACTGCTGCTGGTACTGCTGCTGGTACTGCTGCTGCTGCGGCTGCAGCGGCGGCTGCGGCGGCGGCTGCTGGTACGCCACCTGGCCACCCGCCATTGCATGCAGCTGCGGATGCAGCTGCGGATGCAGCTGCGGATGCAGCTGCGGGTATGACTGCGGCGCCGGCGCGCCAGGAGGGCGCAGCACGGACGCGGCTGGGGCGCCAGCAGCGGCCACAGACGACAGTAGGCCCAGAGGACGCGACTGTAGCACCGTCGGCGGACCGATGGGGCTGGCGTTTGCGCTCGTCTGGTGGGTCAGAATCGTAGGCGGCTTGTGCGCGGCGGCGGCGGCCTGTGCGGCCGCGGCGGCCTGGTGCGCCGCCGCAAGCGCCGCGTGCTGGGCCGACTGCGCTGTGAAGTTCACAGCGCCGTGCTGGGCCGTCTGTGCTGCCGCGATGTGCTGGCCAGGCCAGGCAGGAACGGGCGGCGGCGCAACCTGGTAGACCCCTGTGACCTGCGCGAGCGGCGCTCCTGAGGGCGGCTGCGGCTGCCCCAGTGGCCGGTGCGATGCCTTCTGCCGCTGCTGCTGCTGCTGCTGCTGCTGCTGCTGCTGCTGCTGCTGCTGCTGCTGCTGCTGCTGCTGCTGCTGCTGCTGCTGCTGCTGCTGCTGCTGCGGCTGCGGCTGCGGCTGCTGGTGCTGGTGCTGGTGCTGGTGCTGGTGCTGCTGGTGCGCCCGCACCTGGGCTTGCGCCTGCGCAGCAGCTGCTGTGGCTGCGGCCGCAGCAGCGGCGGCAGCGGCTGCAGCGGTTGGCAGGAGCGGGACGCGCGTGCTGGGCGGCGTTGCATGCGAGGGCGCAAGCACCTGCAGCGCTCCAGGCGCTGCGGCCGTCGGCGCGCTCGCAGGCACTCCAGCTGCTGCAGTGCCTGGGAGGATTTGGGCGAGCGGCGCGCAGGAGCTGGTTGCACTGCTGCTGCTCTGGCTGTTGGTCGCGAGGGACATGCTCGCGGCGGCCTGCGTGGGAAGCATCGACACCCCGGGCGCGACTGCGGCTTGTGGCGGCGGACCAGGTTGGGTGGGGGGGAGGGGTGGCGCGGCAGCAACTGCCTCCAACATCGCGCCAGTCCGCTTCTCTTCTGCTGAGCCTGTGCCTGGAGGCTGTGGCTCTGACATTGCCGTGCGCCGCTCGCGGATGCGTCGGATCCGTGCGTCCGAGCGGTGCGATCGGGCGGGCGCAAAGGCGGGCGCACAAGAACTTTCACTTTGCACGGTTCGTGCCTGCGCCTCGGTCGAAGGCTCCGCAGTAAGAACATCGAGCGCTCTTTGGTGAGTACTCTTGTTTGCTGACCTTACTCGTGTGAGCCCCCAATTTGACGTTGACTAAACTTGATCACATGAAGGGAACGGTCCAAGAATCAAGATGCGGCACTACGGCCACGCCCTGCTCCTCGATTCATTCGCCGCATTACTGTCCACTCCCAGCGGTGCCAATAGAGCGGTGCTTCGGCAGCCCAATTGCGGCAGCCGACGTGTGCGTCAGCTACATGTACTCACACGCAATGACGCACAGCAATGGCCGCGCTGACGAGGCCCATCTCGCTCGAGCGCTTAAACTCCGCACTTTGTGCACCGTGGGTGCTGGGTGAAACTTTGCTTTTCATGTTTCATGCTTTCATCTTGCAATCCGCACGTCTGTTTGCAAAGGTTCATGCGAAACTGGTCCAACGAAAAAGTCAAATTTATGTTGCGAGGGACGCCCCGAAACGGGAGTGCTTTCACACTCAACGCTTTACCGCGTTCGCGGCACAACTGCAGGAGGGAGCGCATTGCCGGAGCGCTTAAAACCCAATGAGTGACGAAGAAGAGCCCGAGGAGGAGTCTGAGGAAGAGGAGGAGGAAGAGTCTGAGGAATCCGAAGAGGAAGAGGAAAGTGGCAGCAGCAGCGGCTCCGCCAAGAGTTCCGGAGACGACTCGTCCTCGGAAGAAGAGTCGTCCTCTGAAGAGGAGTCGTCCTCGGAGGAGGAGGAGCCGAAGAAGCGCAGAAAGAAAAAGAAGAGGCCGGCGGCCGCCGAATCGGGCACGGGCCTCAAGATTGAGGACATCGTCAAGCTCGTGGAGGTGCTGGGAGCTGCTGTCAAGCCGCCGCCGCCGCCGCCGCCGCCGCCGCTGCCGCCGCCCGCTCCCGCGCCGCCGCCGGCCGAGCCACCTCGGCGGAGGCGGCGGCCTCCGCCGCCTGCGGCTGGCGACGCAGGCCCGTCCGGCGGTGCCGACGAAGACGCGCTCAGCGACTTTGACAGCGACGAGTACGAGGCGAACCTGCGCGAGGAGGCGGAGCGCACGCGGCGGCAGGCGCAGGAGGAGCGCACGCGGCTGCAGCGGCAGGCGGCGCAGGAGCGCGAGCGGCAGCGGCGCGAGCGGCGGCGTATCGCGCTCCAACGCAAGTACGCCAAGGCCGAGGAGGACGAGCGCGCCGAGACGCTCCGGCTGCAGCAAGAGCTCGCGGCGCAGGCGGCGGCCTTTGAGGCGGAGCGCGAGGCCGAGGAGGCTGAGGCGGGCGATCAGGAGCAGCACGAGCGCACGCGCAAGGAGGCGCGCGACGCCCTGCGCACCATACAGGCGGAGGTCGTCCAGCTCAAGCAGCAGCTCTCTCCTTCGAAGAAGCCGCGGCCGCGCTCGGCGCCGCAGCCCGAGTCGGACGCGGCAGTCCAGGCCGAGCTCGACGCGACGATGCGCCACATCGCCGAGCTGCGCGATGCCAACGCGGTCGAGGCGGCCGAGGCGGCCGGGCGCGGGCGCGCTGCCCTCGCGGCGCAGCTGCGCTCGCGCGGCGCGCAGCTGCGCGCGGCGGCGGAGCTCGTCGACGCGGGACACGTCGAGAGCGCGCGCGACCTGCTCGCGACCCTCGAGGAGGCGCCCGGGACGGCGCCGAGCCCGCGTCGCCCCGCGAGTGCGCCGTCGGCGTCGACGCAGACCGCGCCGCCCCCGCTGCCCTCGCGCGCGACGGACGAGGAGGAGCAGATGCTCAACGAGGCGGACAGGCGGCGCGAGGGCGCCCGCCAGCTGCGCGCCGCGCTGCGCACGCTGCGCACCGCCAAGGCAGACGCGCCCGCGCTGCTCGCGGCGCTTGGGCCGCAGTTGCGCCGCGTCGCCGAAGCGGCCGACCCCGGCGCCGCCGCGGGCGCCGACGCGGGCGCCGACGCGGGCGCCGACGACGACGCGCTCGTTGACGAAGCTTCGGTTTCGTCAAGGCCGAGCTCGGCGGACGCGGCGCGGCGCGAGCAGCGCGGGCGGCAGACGGCGGTGCGTGTGCAGCGCGTGCTCCAGCTGCTCGAAGCGGGCGCACGCGACGAAGCCGTCGCCCGGCTCGAGGCGGTCATCGAGCTCGAGGAGCAGGCCGCCGACCGCCTCGAAGCAGAAGCCTTCCACCGGCCTTTGCCACCCGCCGCCGCGACGCCGCCCGCGGTCACGCCGCCGCCGCAGCCCGAGCCGGCGCTCGCGAAGCCCTTCACACGCCGGCTGACACACGCCGAGACGCTCGTCTCGGATCGGCCCTCGGACGTGTCGGCGATCGAGCAGGGCATGCAGAGCCTCGCGGCGCTCGCGACGACGCTCGAGCCCCAAGCGTCCCAAGCGCTCGTTGCGGATTTGGCATCGTTTGGGCGGCAGCTGATGCAGACGATCGCGCAGCCGACGGTGCCGCCGCCCGTGCACCGAGCGCGTGGGCCGTACCTGCCCGACGTGCGCGACACAGCCGCCCTCGAGCGCGAGGCCATCGCAGCGAGCGACCCGAGCGTCGAGGTACTGCGCACGGGCACGCCCTCGTCCGCAGGCGCGGTGCCTTCGGCGCCGACGGTGCCGCTCGAGGCGCACGTGTCGCGCAAGGCGGCGGCACGCGAGGCGGAGCAGCAGCAGGCGGCGGCGCGGGCGGCCGAACTGGTGGCCGTGACCGAGGGCGCCAAGGCCGAGGCTCGTAGGGAGATCCGTGCGGAGCTCGAGGCGGCCAAGGAAGCCGAGGCGGCGGCGGCGGCGGCGGCGGCGGCCGAGGCGGCGGCGCAGGAGGCGGCGGACCGCGCGCTGCAGGAGCGGCTCCTCGGCGCGAAGGCGAGCGAGGCCGCCGAACAGCTCCGGCACCTGCGGCAGGGCCTAGGCTTTCGGCAGTGGCGGCGCGGCGTGGAGGCGAAGCGCCGTCTCGAGCGCATCGCGACCAAAGTGGGCGGCTTGCTCTCGAGCGTGGGCGGTGAAGCGTTCCGCGCCCAGCTCGGCGCGTACCGCACGTGGTGCGCGCACGCGAACGAGGAGCGGAGCCGGCGCGAGAGGATGGCGCAAGTGGCGCGTCGGCTGCTGCCGCGCGCGGCGGCTTTCGAAGCGTGGCGACGCGCCGTCGAGCCGCCGCCGCCGCCGCCGCCGCCGCCCAGCTTCCGCCTATTGCCGGGCGGCTCGGCCGTCGCGGAGCGACCGTCGGACGCGGCGACGGTGCAGTCGGGCATGCGGCGCGTAGCGGAGCTCGGCGCCCAGCTCGACCCGCAGGGCACGCAGGCGCTCGTGCGCGATCTTGCCGGGTTCGGACAGGCGCTCCTGGAGGCCATGGCGCAGCCGGAGGCGCTGCCGAACCGATGGGGTACTCAACTGCCATTGCGCCGCACCGCCGCCGAGGCTCTGGCTCAGCTACCCGACACGATGGGCGCGCACGAGGCCGCACAGGTGGGCGACACGAGCGACAAGAGCGACGAGATGCGCACCGCGCCGCCGCCGCTGGCCAAACCCTCTCTCGTGAGCCTCTCAGAGCACCAGTCAGCCCGAGCGGCCGAGGCAGCCTTGGAGGCCGCGACGGCCGCGCAGCAGGAGCAGCGAGTGGCGGCGGCTCTCGCTGCGTGCGAGGCGGCCGCCGCGGCTGAGCAGCGCGTGCTGCTCGACGAGTTGCACACAAGCGAGGAGGCGATCGCACGCAACTTTGCGACTAGGGAGGCGCAGGTGAACCAACGGCTCTCGCGGCTGCAGCTGCTACGCCTGATGCGCCAGTGGGCCGAGGGCGCGCGCACCCAACGCGCGCGCATTCAAGCGGCGGCGCGCCTCGTTGTCAAGGAAGCGCTCCGGCCAGTCGGCCGTGCTTTGGTGACGTGGCGGGACCGGTGCGAACAGCGCCGTCTCGAGCGCCGGGTGCTCGCCCGGATGCGCGGCGCTGTGCCTCGTGCGTGGGCGACGTGGCGCGAGCTCGCCGAGCAGCGGCGCCTCGAGCGAGCGGTGCTCGCCCGAATGCGCGCGCCCAAGGTGGCGGCGGCCTTTGGCGAGTGGCGCAAGCTCGCAAGCGACGAGGCACAGCGCAAGCGTGAGGACGTCCTTCAGCGGCAGTACGAGGAGCGGCTGGCGAGCGAGCTCGCGCAGGCCCGCAGCGCCTACGCGGCGGCGGCGGACGAGATGGACGGGCGCGCGGCGGCGATCACGCGCGAGCTCGAGCGGCAGCTCACCGAGAAGGAGGCGGAGGCGGAGGCCGCGCGGCGCGAGCTCGAGCTCGCCGGCCGGCTGCAGCAGGAGCGCTCGATCCTCCGGCTGCTCCGCCTCGAGCTCGCGCGCGGCTTCCACAGCTGGATCGAGTGGCTCGACGAACGGCGGCGGCTCTCGGCGGCCGCGAGCCGTCTGCGCAGCCCCGAAAAGTCGCGCGGGATGCGTAGCTGGAGCGCGGCCGCCGACGAGCAGCGCCAGCTGCGCTCCGTGCTGACCCAGTGGCACAAGCCCGCGATGCGCCGCCTCGTGCACCGGTGGCGGCGCCTGTCGGCCGAGGCGCGGCGCGAAAAGGAGCAGCGGCAGCTCGAGGAGGAGTACGAGCGACGGCTGCGCGAGCGCCTTGAGCAGGAGCGCTCGGAGGCGGGGGAGGCCCTCGCGAGCAGCCTCGACGCGGCCGCGCGCGAGCGGCTCTCGCTCTCGCTGCAGGCCGAAGAGGCAGCGGCCGATGCGGCGCGTCTCGCGCACGAGCATGCGCGGCTGGTCCGACGGCTTGCCGAGCAAGGCGCGCGCCACCTGCTCCAACGCGGCCTCTCGCGCGCCCTCAACACGTGGCACGCGCTCGCGTACCAGAGGCGCATGATGCTCCAGTCGCTCGGGTTCATCCGCAACCCGGCGCTCGGGAAGGCGTTCCGGGAGTGGAGGCGCTGGAGTGAAAAGGCGCGCGAAGACGCGGACGAGGCAGCGCGCGCGGCGCTCGCGGCGGACCGGCTGAGCGAGCAGGAGCAGCAGCTGATGGCGGAGGCGGCGAGGCGCGAGGCAGAGATGGCCCGGCAAGCGCGGGAGTCGGAGGTGGAGCGGCTGGTGATGCGGGGAGAGCTCGAGGAGCGCGAGATTGAGGAGATGCAGCGGCGGCGGCTCGCGCTTCGGCAGCAGGCGATCGACGCCATGCGCCATCTCTTTCGGTACGGCTACTCGAAGGCCTTCCAGCGCTGGCAGGAGTACCGCGAGGCGCGTGCCAAGGCCCTCGGGCGGCCCACGCCCGAGGAGACGGTGGCGCTCGAGCTCTTGAAGGGCGAGATGCACGAGATCGAGGCCGAGATCGCGCGGGGAACGAAGAGCCAAAGGGAGCGCGACGCGGCAGCCGCCGAGAGAGAAGCGATGGGCACCCGCCTCGCCGAGCTCAAGCGTCTGCAGCGGCAGCGCGCCCTGCGGGTGCTCGCGCGACGCGTGCGGCTGCCGGCCGTCTTCCGCCGGCTCCGGCGTGACTTGGAGCAGAGACAGCGCCAGGCGGCGCTCGAGAAGCAGCGCGAGGCCGAGCGCGCGGAGCTGCGTGCGCTCGAGGAGCGGCTGCGCGAGGAAGACGCGAACCGGCAGCGGGCGCTCGAGGAGCAGATGGCCGAGCGCGAGCGCCTCGTCACTGTGGAACGCGAGGCGGAGAGTCGGGAGGCGCGCGAGCGTGAAGCCCAGCTGCGCGAGCGGCTCGACGAGCGCCAACAAAAGGAGCGTGAGGCGCGCCGCCTTGCCCAGCGGATGACCCTAGCGCGCCTGATGCGCTGGGGCTACGCCAAGGCATTTCAAAGGTGGAAGCTCCATGCGTACGAGCGGCGGCGGCGCGGCGGCGCGAGCGACGAGCAGCGCGAGGCGCTCACGCGGCGCGTGCGGCTGCCGGGCGCCTTCCGCCGGCTGCGGCGCGAGTTTGAGCAGTGGCAGCGGCGCGACTCGGAGGCGCAGCGGCGCGCGAGCGAGGCGGAGCATCTACGCGAGCTCGAGGAGACGTTACGCGACGACGTGGAGGAGAAGGAGCGCGCGCTGCAGGCGCAGCTCGCGCTGCAGGAGGAGGAGGCGGAGGAGGACCGCGCGGCGTACGAGGCCAAGCTCCTCGCGATGCGCGAGCAGCTCGTGCAGGCACGGCGGGCGGCCGAAGCCTCGCGACAGGCTCTGATGGACAAGATGGGTCGCGTCATCGCCAAGCTGCGCGCCATCCTTCCCTCGCGGCTACACAGTGGCTGGTCGCGCTGGCGCGACTGGATGCGCGGCCGCGTGCGCGGCGGCGCCGCCGGCCGTGGGTATCTCTCACGGCGTGTACGCATGCCGGGCGTCTTTCGCCATATGCGCCGCGCCGCGGAGCTGCGCCATGAGCGCGAGGGTCTCGCGAGGAGCCTCGAGGCAGAGCGCGGGAAGCGCGACGAGCTGCGCCAGCAGCACGCGACCACGATCGAGCACCTGCGGCGCGAGCAGCAGCAGGCGCTCGAGGCGGCACGCGAGGCGGCCAACGAGAAGCAGCGCCAGCTCGCGTCGACGCTCGAGGACGTAAGGAAGCAGGAGGGCGAGGCGCACCAAAAGTCGGCGGCCGCCCTGCAGGAGAAAATGATCCGCCTCTTCTTTGTCAAGCGGCTCGCGTGCGGCTGGGCGAGGTTCATCCACCAGTTGGGGGCGAGGCGCCGGCGCGGCGGCGCGAGCGCCGAGCAGCGCGAGGCGCTCACGCGGCGCGTGCGGCTGCCGGGCGCCTTCCGCCGGCTGCGCCTCGAGTTCCAAAAGGCGCAGCGGCGCGCGGCCGAGTCGCGCCGCGTCTCCGATCGGATCGAGGGTCTGCAGGACCTTGAGGCGGGGCTGCGCGCGGAGGCGGAGGAGAAGGGGAGGGAGCTCGAGGCGCGGATGCATGCGCGCGAGCAGCAGCTGGCCGAGGAGCGCGAGGCAGTCGAGGACGCGCAGCGCGAGCGCGAGCGCCAGCTGCGCGAGAGGGTCGACGACGAGGCGCGGCGCAGGAAGGAGATGGCCAAGCAGGCGCAGGCTCTCGCGCCGTACAAGGCGATGCGCTGGGGCTATGCGAAGGCGGCGCTCGCCTTCCAGCAGTGGCGCCAGAAGGCTGCGGCGCGGCGCCGACGCACGCCCGAGAAGGCGCGCGCGCTCGCGCGCCGTGCGCGGCTGCCCGGCGTCTTCCGCCGGCTGCGGCACGAGGTGGAGCAGCGTTCACAGCGCGCGGCACTCCTGCGGCGCCTGAACCAAGAGCGGCAGGAGCACGAGCAGCTCGCGACCAAGAAGCGCTCCGAGGCGGATGAGAAGGAGCGCTCCCTCGAGCGGCGCATGCACGAGCAGAGCGAGACGCTCGCCAAGGCACGCGAGGCGGAGGCGGAGGCGCATCTGGTGGAGACCCAGCGGTTGCATGCAGCCCTCGCCGAGCAGACGGAGGCGAAGAAGACGATCGCCAAGCGGCTCTTGGAGCGCTCGCTCCGCCACGTGGGCCTCGCTAAGCTCGACGTGCCCGAGGCCTTCCGCCGCTGGCACCACGCCGCTGCCGAGGCGCGCCGCTTCAACGGCGCGGCAGTCCTGCGCCGCGTGCTGCTTCCGAGCGCGTGGCGTCGGCTGCGCCGCCATCTGCTCGAGGAGGCACAGGAAGCGGAGCGCAAGGCGCAAGCGGCGCAGGCGGCGGCGCTCGAGGGAGAGCGCAACGCGCTGCTCGACGATCTGCAGCGTGCGCGCGAGCAGGAGCGGGCGGCGGCCGATGCGGCGCGCGCGGCGCGGGACGAGCTGTTTCGCCTCGGGAAGAAGACGCTCGATGACGCCGTCGCCGAGGCCGAGCGGAACGAGAAGCGGCTGCACCAGCTGCGCCAGATGGTCATCATGCGCTGGCAGAAGCAGACGCTCGCTCGCGCCTTCAACAAGATGCGAGCCCTCCAGCTCGCGCTACAGAAGATTCGTCACTCCGCGGGGCGCATCCGGAACCGCGCGCTCGCCAACGGCTTCAACTCGTGGCACACGGCCGTCGCGGAGGCGAAGCGGCTCGAGCGCGAGCGGCTCGAGGCGCGTGTGAAGGCCGAGCTGGAGGCGGCCGTCGCCGCGACGCAGGCGGAGGCCAAGTCGGCGCTCGAGGCGGCGCTCCGACGCGCGTCGAATGCGGAAAAGGCGCGCGCCGAGCTTGAGGAGGAGCTCAACCAGCAGCGGCTGCGACATCGGGAGCACGAGCAGCAGCAGCAGCGCCGGCTTGCCGGCTTGCCGCCGCGCGCGTCGCGCCCCTCGGGTGGCGGCGGCGGCGGCGGCGACGACGACGACGACGACGACGACGGCGGCCCGGACGCGCCGCGGCGGCGCATCGCCGCGCTCGAGCGCAAGCTGCGAGTGGCGACCGAACGGAGCGAGGATGCCCTGAGTGCGCTCGAGGAGCAGATGTACCTGCAGAACGGCGGCGGCGCGCGCGGCGGCGGCGCCATGGACGCGGTCGCGGCCGAGCGCATGGCCCGCATGGAGGAGCACCAGCAACGGCTGACGCAGCAGATGCACGAGGCTGAGGAGCGGGACGTGGCCCGGCGGCTCGAGGGTCTCGAGAGCACCCTCGTCGCCGCCATCGAGCGCGCGCCGCCCTCGCCACCACGCCTGCCCTCGCCGCGTCGACCCTCGGCCCTCGAGGCGCAGCTCGAGAATCTCGAGCGTCAGCTGAGCGACATCCTGCGCGTGCAGACCGCCGGGCTTCCGCGGGTGCTCTCGTTGCCTAATATGGGAGCGACGGCCATCCCGGAGCCTCCGGCCAGCCCACAGCCGCGTGTGCTCACGCAGCCGCCCTCCTCGCCACCCACGCGGCCGCGCGCGCCGCTGCCGCCGCCTCTCGAGATCGCCGAAGATGCCGATCTCGACCTTCGGCTCGCTGCTCTCGCACACCAGGTCGACGGGCTCCGTGCGGCGCTGCACGAGGGCGAGGCGGACAGTGGCGGCCTCGGACGCGGGCCGTATCCCGACGCCGAGACGGACGAGCTCGCCTTCCGGCTGGCCTCGCTCTCCGACGGCCTGAACGCTGCGCTCGACGTGCAGCGGCATCGGGCTGAGCGGGAGGCGGCGGAGCGCGAGCAATGGCAAATGCACATGGAAGAGCAGATGCAGGAGCGTCTGCGGCTGGCCAAGTCCGAATCGGAGGCGACGCTGGCCGAGATGGCCGAAGTGCTCAAGCGCTCGCGCGACGACGAGGTGCGCTCGCTCGAGCAGCAGCTGCGCGAACGAGACGTGGAGCTGCAGCAGCTTCGAGCACACACGCGCCAGGGGGTCATGGAGCAGGTGATGCGCCGGACGCTGCGCCGCGACCTGCACCGTGGCTTCCAGTCGTGGCGGGCTATGTGGATCGATCGGCTCGAGCAGCTGCGTCTGCTTCGGCGTGCGGCGAGCGGCTTCCGCTCGCCCGTCAAAGTGGCCGCGCTGCGCGAGTGGCGTCAGACGGCGGCGGACGAGCGTCGTGAGCGCGAGCGGCGAGAGATCGAAGAGTTCCACGAGGCGCGGCTGCAAGAGCAGCTCGCACTCGCGCATTCCGAGTCGGAGCGCCAGATGGCCATCGGGCAGGCGGCGGCCGCGGCCAAGCAGCGCGAGCTCGAGCGAGCTCTCGACGAGCTCGACCGCGAGAAGCTCGCCGAGCTCGAGCAGCAGCGCCAGCGCGCCGAGGCCCAGCATCGCAAGTCCATCCTGCGCATGCGCAACCTCGAGATCGCGCGCATGTTCCGCAACTGGGTCGAGGTGGACCACGCGGTCCGAGCGATGCGCTCGACGGCCAACCGCATCAGTTCGCCCTCGGGCCGTGCTCTCAACTCATGGACCCAATGGGCCGAGGACCTGCGCCAGTTGCGCCAGGCCGCCTCGAGCTGGCACAAGCCGCGGCTCACGGCGAGCCTGCGCCACTGGCGCCAGGTAACGTCCGATCTGCGCCAGGCGCAGTACGCTGCCGAGGTGGAGGAGCGCTCGCGCGCGCTCCTCGATGATCGCGTGCTGCAGGAGCGGCGCCGCGCCGAGCAGGTTCTCGCCGAGCAGCGCGCGGAGCACGAGCGTGCGTTGCGCCTGCTCGAGCAGCGGCTGGCCCACAAGGAGGCCGAGTCGCAGTCGGAGAAGCAGGCGCGGGAGCTCGCGGACAGGCGCGCGCAGGAGCACGCGATGCGTCGCATCCTCAACCTCGAGCTCGCGCGCAGCTTCCGCAGCTGGGCAGAGTGGCTCGACAATCTCAGGCGGCTCAATCGTGCCGCGAGCCAGCTGCGCAGCCCCGAGCAGACGCGCGGGATCCGCAAGTGGACCGAAAGTGTGTACGAGCAGCGCCAGCTGCGCGCCGCCATGGGCCAGTGGCGCCGACCCGCGATGCGCGCCGCGATGCTCCAGTGGCGCCGTCTCGCCGCTGAGGAGCGACGCGCGCGCGAGCACAAGGCGCTCGAGGACGAGTTTGAACGGCGATTGCAGGAGCGACTGGCTCTCGCGCGCTCCGACACGGAGGGGCTGCTCGCCACGCGGGACGCTGCGCATCACGCGGCGCGCCAGGACCTTGAGCGGCGACTCGCCGCCGCACAGGCGGCGCTCAGCAGGAGCCTCACCGATCAGGACCGACGCACACGCGAGCTGCAGGAGCGAGGGATGCGTCGCATCTTGAACCTCGGCCTCGCGCGCGCGCTCAGCGCCTGGGCCGAGCAGGGCGAGCAGCGCCGCCGCCTCAAGCAGGCCGCGGGCCGGCTGCGCCATCCGGGCTTGGCCCCGGCGTTTGCCACGTGGCGTGCTGAGAGGGAGAGGGAGCGGCGCGAGCGCGAGGCGCGCGAGCTCGAGCTGTCCTTTGAGGCACGGATGCAGGAGCGGCTCGCGCTCGCCCGCTCCGACTCCGAGAAGGAGCTCGCACTCAAGGAGATCGAGGAGGCGCTCCGCCGTCAAGAGGCCGAGGCGCGGCTCAATGACCTCGAGCGCGGGATGCTCGCGGAGAAGGCGAAGCACGACGCCAAGGTCAAGCTCGCCCAGGAGCAGGGGCTGCGGCGCCTGATGAACCTGCCGCTCGCGCACGGCTTCGGCGCGTGGCGGGCGATGGTCGAAGAGCGGCGCCGGCTGCGACAGGCCGTCGCGCGCATGCTGGTCCCGGGGCTGGCCGCTGCGTTTGTGGAGTGGAAGACCATTTCGCTCGCGATGGCGCGTGCGGCGCGCGAGGCAGCCCTCGAGGCGCGCTATCGTGAGCAGATGGAGCTGCGGCTAGGCCTGATCCGCTCCGACAGCGAGGGCGAGCTGCTCTCGCGCGAGGCGCGGGCGGCCGTCGAGCGCGACGCGCTGCAGGAGCGCGTGCGCGCGCTGCAGGAGGAGCTCGACGCGCATCGCACCGAGGCGCAGCGCGCATTGGCGCGGCTGCAGGAGCAGGCGATGCGCCGGCTCATGCAGCTGCCGGTCGCGCGCGCCCTCGGCGCATGGAAGGCCGCCGTGGACGAGCGGCGGCAGCTGCTGCGCGCGACGCAGCGCCTGAGGCAGCCGGGGCTCGCGAGTGCGTTTGGCGCATGGCTGGCGGTCGCGGCGGAGGCGCGCGAGGCCCGAGAGGCGGCCGAGCGTGAGGCGCTCGAGGAGGCGCGCCGTCAGGCTGAAGCCGCGCGGCTCGAGGACGCGTATGAACGGGCGCGCGCCGTGGCGGCGCGTGAGCGTGAGGGCCTCGAGGGCGCGCTCGAGGCGGCGAGGCGCGAGGCGGAGCTCGCGAAGCTCGAGCGCGAGGCTCGAGCGCGGGAGTTGTTCGAGCAGGGCTGCCGCCGCCTCCTCAATGCGCGCCTCGCGCAAGCCTTCTCGACGTGGACCGACGCCACCGAGGAGCACAGGCGGCTCCGGCGCGCGGCGGCTCACTTCCTCGCGCCGGGGCTCGCGAGCGCCTTTGGGTTCTGGCGCCAGTTTGCGTACGCGGCGGTGCGCCAGAGGTTGCTCATGGAGCAGCAGGCGATGCAGGTAGGGTACGAGCAGCAGGCGCAGCTCGTGCAGGCGCAGGCGCAACGAGCGCTCGCGCGGCAAGAGGCGGAGGCCGCGGCCGAACGCCGACGGCTCGAAGACGAGCTGTCCGAGACGCAACGCGAGGCGGACGAGGCGCGCGCGGACTTGGATCGCGCCGTCTCGGAGCACGAGCAGCGGCTGCAGCTCGCGCGCACAGAGACGGCGCGTGAGCTAGCGATCCGAGATGAGACGGCAGCCAATGCGCGCCGTCAGCTCGAGGAGAAGCTCGAGAAGAGTGAGCGTGCGGCGCGGGAGGCCCACGAGGCCCTCGAGCGCTCGGCAAAGCAGCTCGAGGAGCAGCTCGCGACCCAACGGGCGATCAATGAGCGTTCGCTCGCTGCCAAGGCCGACGGCGAGGCGGCCGAGCGTCGGTTGCTGCAGCGCCGGCTCGAGGCGGCCGAGCGCGCGGCCGCCGAGCAACGGGAGGCGGCCGAGCGCGCGCGCTCCCTCTTCGAGCAGCGGCTCGAGCTCGCGCGCTCCGATGTGGAACGCGACCTCGTCGCGCGCGACGTGGTGGCGGCGGCCGAGCGGCGGACGCTACAGCTGCAACTCGACGAGGCCGAGCAAGACGCCGCGGCCGCGCGCGAGGCGTACGAGAGCCAGCTGCGGCGCGAGGTGGCGGCACGCGAGGCGGCGGTGGCGGCGAGCGAGCTCGTCGCGCGCGCCGCGAGGCTGCAGATGGCCGACGCGCATGGGGTGGCGCTGGCGAACGCCCTCTCGCCCGTGCGCAGCCGTCGCGGCCCCCCCTCGGCGCCGCCCACGCCCTATGCTGGCGGTGGCGCGCGCTTCGTCGACGAGATCGCGACCTCGCCGCGACCTCGCACGCTCGCCAGCGTGGCCCGGGGCGACGCTGACGGCGCGGTCGCGGTGCAGCTGCACCTGCTCGCCGAGCAGCTGAGCGCCCTCGAGCAGCAACGGCACGCGCCCGAGGAGATGGCCGCCTCGACGGAGCGCCTCGGTGAGCACCTGGACGAGGTGCGCAAGCAGAGCGAGGAGGCCGCCACACGCCGTCTCGACACGCTCAGCGAGAAGCTCGACGCGGCCGTCCGCGAGGCGTCCGCAGCCGAGGAGCGCGCGGCGTCCGTCGAAGCGCAGCTCGTGGATCGGCTCGCGGCGGCGGAGGAGAGCCGCCGGCTGCGCGAGCGCATCGTCGTCGAAGAGTCCGAGACGATCCTGATGATGAAGGAGGAGGCGCGGCGGCAGGCCGAGCGGCAGCGCGAGCTCGAGCGCCAGATTGCCAAGCTCGAGGCGATGGAGGAGGAGCGCCGTGCCGAGCGCGTCGCCGACAAGGCGGTCGACAAGGTGGCGGGCAGGGTGGGCGCGGGCGCGTCGAGCATCGACCCGGCGACCCTCAAGGAGCTCGCCGAGCTCAAGGCGGAGCAGGCGCAGACGGGCAAGCGCGTCGAGGAGCTCAAGGAGCTGCTGCTCAAGATGAGCCTCGGCGGCGGCGGCGACAAGAAGGCGGACAAGCCGCCGCCTCCCAAAGCGCCTCCCGAGCCCCCTCCCGAGCCCGAGGAGCCACCGGAGCCACCCGAGCCGCCCGAGCCGCCCGAGCCACCGGAGCCACCGGAGCCACCGGAGCCACCGGAGCCCAAGCCACCGTCGCCACAGCGCAAGCCGCCGCCACAGCGACCCACGCCGCAGGCGCCGCAGCCAACCAAGTTTGAGCAGATGCTCAAGCAGCCGGGCGCATACTCAGAGGATGACATGCTCAACGAGGCGCTGGGGCTGTTCACCGACAAGGCGTGGTAGCGCGCCGAACCGTCGACCTTAGTTCAGAAATTCGCATACCGCGTTAGAACTTAGATTCGATACCCATTACTCCTGGCCCGGCCTACCTCGTGCCGAAACGTGTATATGGTTCCCTTCTGCCTAATCCCTAAAAGGACCTACGTAATTTAAAGGACGCCCACACCTTTCCGTTCCGCTGCTCGCAGTTCGCAACTCAGTTCCCTTGATTCCCTACTTGTACTTATCAATGATTCGATCCCACCGATACATGGCGTGGGGTTCGTACGACTTCTGCGAGAAAGAGTGCAAAGAGTCCCTCCGCGCCGCGGCCGCCCGACGCATACGGCGCGTGCGTGTTTGCACCGTTCGGTGGGGACACCTCGACGACCTCGACGTCTGCTCGTACGAGACGACCGTCACGGGTGATCATCTGACAGCTCCTGGCGGTACCCGGGAGCGTCTCACAACACACAGGCGCGAGGCGCCCTATCGAAGACTCTCCAGAATTTTCTCCGGCATCAGTTCTGCGAGTTGATGAGGAGACATGTAGTAATGTCGAAGCAACTCCAACGGTGTCGTGCGGGCGAGCTCGAGGAAGTCGAGTTCTGGTTTGGGCCATTCCTTCGGTTTCGTCTCCTTAATAGCCGCCCAATCCGGATCCTTGGGAGCGATCTCCTTGACGTGCTCGACGAACTTCTCCATGGGCGCACGGAAGGGCATGTACTCGAGAAGGAAGTCACGGACCTCGCCCTGAGGCACTTCCTTTTCCTTCGCGTACTCATAATAGGCTCGGATGTACGAGCATTGGATGTTCATGAGCATGCGGACGACGTCAGTCGTCGGGTTGTATTGGTACGCACCTTTCATGCCTGCGGTGACCTGCCGTGCAAAAGGCGTAAGCGTGCGCGGTGAATGGTGCAGCAGCGCACGGTGTTCATGCATGCATGCGCAGCCTTCGCCATCGTGGGCTCGGCGAAGGCTCGGCGCGCACCTGCTCGCCGTCGATGAGTGCCATCGACTTTCCAAAGTCAATCATCCAGACATCGATGTCCTCTGGGTCCTTGACGACGGCGTCGCGAGCGGTGTCCTTGACGTCGATCATCACGTTGCCGTCGTTGAGATCGCGGTGAGAGAACTCTGAATCTCGGCCGAGCAGCAGCAACTTGCATATCTTTTGGACCACCACATGGCATACGGAGCGAAGGTGTGCCGCGAAAGCGACGTCTTCGATGCTGCGCAGTCTCTTGGGGTTTTCGTCGTAGCCTGGACCGCGGATGTACTTCTCGAGCTTATCGCCCTGGACAAACTGCATGATCGCGGTGCCACCTGTGTAGCTGTGCACGCGCGGCACTCGGGCACAGCCCAAGGATGACATCGAAGGCTTGGAGAGCTCATGAGCAAACTGATTGAGGCGACACTCCTTTTCCATCTCGGCGAGCTGTGTGCTCGCATCCTGCTTCTCCTTGCCTTCCTTGTCCGTCTTGTCCAGCTTCTTGATTGCTACCTGCTCCTCCTCGCCGGCAGCATTCAGCCGGGACCCGTGGTAGACAGTGCCCCATACTCCTTCGCCAAGAGGTTTGTCGCGGAGTGTGTATGAAGCAACCTCCGCCTTCACGGTTTCGGCTTGGTTGGCGGGCTTCTTCTCCTCAACCTTGACGGGCTTCTTCCCCCCCTTGTTGGCCTTCTCGAGCATCTCGATAGCCTTCACGCCCATGAGGTCGGTCAGCTCGCACGCGTCGAAGTAGTCCTCGTCGGGCACGTCGGCGAGCGTCTTCTCGCCGCCGCACACGGCCTGGAACTTGGAGATGCCGACGCACGAGCAGTTGAACTCGCCCACGGTGT
>Ga0210247_101182_pt1 | contig 21910 bp, 25 predicted proteins | sample ChrtobMetP3_16mM_FD_155449 | JGI IMG/M metagenome (GOLD analysis project Ga0210247, IMG submission 155449) | Chrysochromulina tobin associated microbial communities from unialgal haptophyte culture, Seattle, Washington, United States - P3_16mM | ecosystem: Host-associated > Algae > Haptophytes >... | reverse complement strand
CCTCAAGGGAGTAGGCGAGTGCCGAAACTGAGTGGCACTGATTGCGAGGGTGGTCCCTCAAGGGAGTAGGCGAGTGCCGAAACTGAGTGGCACTGATTGCGAGGGTGGTCCCTCGAGGGAGTAGGCGAGTGCCTCACCGACTGCCACTGATTGCCACTGATTGCCACTCATTGAGCTCCTTTCCCTTCGGCCCGGACAAGCAGGCCAAGAGCTCGTCCCACCCCCGTTCAACCTCATTCGCCTGACGCTCCTCTCGCTCTACGCGCTCGGCTCGGCGATCTTCGCGCTGCTCAATACGGCGCTTGGCCTCGAGCTGAGCTGGGGCGGTCGGCACTCTCGCCGCGAGTCGATCTCGACGCAATCTCCGACGCGGCCGGAAGGAGATTCGATCTCGGTGGAGTACTCGGCCCTTGACAAATCCGAGCATGAGCTCGTCGATGACTGCTCGCTTTCGGTCTTCGAGGCGCGAAAGGTGCGGGGCACAAGCCAGGCGCACCGCCGTTGATGGCCATGGATGGGCGCAGATTGGCACAGCTCGAGATTTGCGCAGATCGGCACGGATGGACGATTAAAGGGCGCTGAGGGGCGCTGATTGCCACACGATGACCCTTGCATGCAGGTGCACCAGTTCATGCGTAAGGCAACCTCCCCCGAGGTGTGCCTCTACCCCGCGGCCGTGGAGACCTGGGTGCAACGGCACAAGTATGACGTGTCACCCGAAGAGCGATGGCGAGCCGGGATCGCTTCGCAGGTGAGCCATGACTCACTCTGATTGCGCTCTGATTGCATACAATGGCGCTCTGATTTTCGCTCGGATGGCCTCTGATTGCCCATGAATCCCTTTGATGAGCTCGGGATTGGCACGCAGATCCACGAGGTCGAGATGGCCGTGCACCAGCGCAACCGGCGCGACGAGGAGTCTGGGGGCTATGCGGCCGGGGAGGCATCCGTGGCTGTGGGGCAAGGGCGGAAGAGTGCGTCGCCTTCAACGGCCACGTCGACGGCCGACACGGACACGGAGGCAATGGGCGCCATGCTCCGCACGCTGCTCGCCAAGATGGGGGCGCAGGAGCAAATGATCCGCCAGTTGCAGGCCGAGGTCCGAGATAGGCGGTTTTCTTCGTGAAGACTGTACTCGACTGTACCGCAATTCGATGGTCAGATGGGCCTGACCTTTGTCGCATTGAGATGACGAACTGGAACAACGTTTGACTGTCACAGGTCACTTCAGTAGGAATTGAGAAACATGAAAGTAGAGTCGTCTCTCATCTCTCTACCGTACCAGGCTCGGACAGACGGTTCACAGTAGTCGCTCTCTGACTCTGTCAAAGTTTTAAAGTACGAGGACCTCTTTTTAAACGCGATCAATGAATGTGGTGTTCTAGGCTATGCCGGGGCGCGGGGGCGTCACCGTCAGGTGAGAGGTGGGCGTTCCTCCGTCGTCTCGCTCGAGCTGATCGGAAGCAAGATTGGAGGCAAGCTCGGCGGCTCCGCAGAGCTCCTCCTGTGCGAGGTCATGTGCGAGGAGCCTCTCGCCGCTCTCGGTGACGGCGTGCGCTGATCGATCTGTGGCAATGCCACGGCGTCCGCATACTTCTTCTTGTTTGGGGGCCTCGAATGGAGCGCTGCGACCTTTTTGGCATCCGTGAAGCCTGGCGGGGTAGCGGGCACCGCCAGCTCTGCGGCCGCTGCTGCAGCAGCCTCCGATTGTAATCTGAGCACCCGATTCCGACTTGACTCGATCTGTTCTCGGAGTGCCTCCCACTCTTTCGCTTCGGCCGCGCGCGTGAGCCTCGTTTTGCCCTCGTGCGCGGCCAGATCTGCCGCCACGTCCTCGTCCGACAAACCATCAAGATCACCCTCATTCAACGCCGCCGCTTTGAACACAATGTCCCATCCGTCGTCGGCCGTAGCATCAAGGACCCCAAGCAGCGCCTTCTCGATGCGCCGATTGACCTGATTCGAGCCCACACCACGGGCGCTGATACCGAGCGTCTGCTCGAGTGTTGCGTCATACTCTGAATAGCGGGGCATCTTTGTCGAGACGCTGTGCAGCGAGAGAGCCCGGAAGTGGTTGTGGGGTCCGCTCGCTCACGACGTCCGCAGGAAATGCTGTTACACTAAACATCCCTTTCAATTGCATGCATGCACGTCCAGGTGTGCCATTTCTGAGACAAATCTGTTATTGGCATCCACAGCCACACACGCCGCTATACGCAAGAGTCCTGTCGGGACGGCGCGCCACACCATTAGCCCCCCCACGATAAAACTCGAACTAAGCTCGAGAAACAAGGATGAACTCGACGGGAGTCCCCGAGTCCAGGAGTTAGTCACATGCTCCATGGGGGGGGTGGCACCATGGGCTGGGGCCGTTCTTTTCATTCTCCTCAGCACGCGGCGCGATAGTACGGCTTCCGAAGATTAGACGGTTCGACGGCGGTTAGACGGCGGTGCCCGTGATCTTGTTCAGAAGATCACTTTCTTCCGCGAGTCGAGAGTGCTTGAGTTGTGTCCGCCGCCTCCGCGCGGAGCTCCTCCTCGCGCCGCGCGGCGACGTCGGATTGGCTAACGACAAGTGCGGATTGAATGTCCGCCGCCTCCGCGAGGAGCTCATCCTCGCGCAGCTTGGCGACGTCGGATCGGGTGAGCTGAAGCCGCTCACTATGCGCCGCCGCTTCCGCGAGGACCTTGTCCTCGCGCAACGTGGCGACGTCGGATCGGCTACGGAGAGCTTGTTCGAGGGACCACGCGGTCTCATCCGCGAGATGGTTATCGTCGCGGTCGGTGATGGAGTTGTCATCATGGTCATGAGGTACCTTGGAGGTCATCTCGACGTCTTCATTCTTGAGCCGCCTAAAGGTGGCGAGAGGGTCGGTGGAGCAGCTCCGGCTCGCGAGGACGTTCTCGTGCTCGCGACGCTCCAACTCGTCGGCGATTGCCTGCGAACCCGCCTTCCCCATCGCCTCGGGAGACAGGCTGACGAGTTTGAGGGCGTCATTCAGGCACAAGTCGGGGTCTTTCCAGCAGTCTTCCGCCTTCATCTGGTGGTCGGTGTAGTCTTTGGACACGATCGCGAACTCGCTTTCGGGGCGGGCGAAGCTGCAGTCAAACTGCGTGCCGGTCGGGGAGAACCGATGGAACATGGAGAACTGCCTCCCCTTCTCATCTCGTTCGAGAGTCACGGTGGCGATCCTCGGATTCTCCTTGAACGAGCTGAGGGCGTCCTTCCACGCGCCCATCGCCTTCTGGTTCTGCGCATCGCGGCACGCGTTCAGCTCCAGATCGTCTTTGTTGAGGACTGCGCTCGTGATGCCGTCGACGAACTGCGGGAACATCTTCGTCGAGATCGTGCACTCTTTCTCAGGGCAGATGTTCTCGGGCACGTTCTCACAGATGAGGTCGCGAACGCGGAGCAAGTACTCAGCAAAGTTGTATTCAAGACCGTCATACAGCTTGCCGTAGTTGACTCCTTTGTCGAGTGTGGCAGCGAGGGAGGCCGCGGCTCGGGAAGCTTCCTTGTCGGGATGCGAGATTTCGGCGAGCGTCCTGTTGATCTTGCGGAGCTCGGTGTCGATCTTGAGCTCCATCTTCGGGTTCTCCCTCGAGAGGAGCTTGTGAGAGTCTGTGTCGAACATCGCCGGAGGACTCTCGACCCTCCCGCACTCGTCGATCTGTGCCGACGTCCAGAGCATTTGTGATCCACCGAAGCCCTCACCGACGTCGAACACGCACGGGTGCTCCTCGAGCGCGGCTCCCATGTTCGACGAGCCGGTTCCGTGGTCGGCGACGAGGACGAGCACGGTGGCGCGGACTGGAGGAGGAGGCGACGGAGGCGGAGGAGGCGACGGAGGAGGAGGAGATGGGGATGGTTTGATATGCTCCCTTTTAGGATGGAGCTTCTGTGCCGGCCCGTGTGCCGGCCCCGGGATGGTAGCTCCCTTGGATGCGCTAGTTGGTACCGCATGTGCTGGCATCGCGATGGGTCTTGCCTTCGCAACGTGTGCCGGTATCACCGGTACGGCATGTGCTGGCAGTGCGATGGGGGCTGCCTTTGACGCGTGTGCCGGCACAGCGTGGGCTGGCATTGCGATGGGGGCTGCCACCTGAGCTTGATTTAATCCGCGTGGCGGTATGGCATGTGCTGGCACCACTCTGGCAGGATTCCCCGACAGCGATACGGGTGCTGGCACCGCTTTGACTGATGCCGCCTCGGGCTCGAACCTGCTGGGCTGGAGTGGATTCTGGGATCGCGCCTTCAAATGAGCATCGCCCAGATCAGGAGGCACGCCGAGGAGGACGAGAAACACCTGGACCAACATATCCTCTTCCTTCCTTAGAGCCAAAAAAGGATCGTGACCTTAGGTTTCCTATCCTAATTTGCATTCCCTAATTTCACGTGCACGTTAAATTGCCATCTCGGCTCCCTTCATTTTCGTTGTGACCGAACCGCGTCCCACAAAGTGCGTGTGTGCCACCAGCCTTGAACCCGCGTCGTCTGACATATCCTCTACGCAATCTCCGCCGCAGACAGCAGCTGATGAAGCTCGCATGTTTCCCGCTCCACCCACCACGTGTTCCAGCGCACATGCACGTGGCACGCCGCAAAGAGCTCTTGCGTCGCCTGCGCAACCCCGTACGCGGGCGGCAGCGCCTTGGGGGCCTGCGCGCCTGGCTTGCTCGACACCGCGTGGCGCACGCTATACGCCCCCCGAGCCGCAAGCTTGTCTTGACGAATCTCGGCGTAGTTGCGCCAGTGGGCAAAGTCGTGGCCAGCGAGGATGCCCGTGGGCTTGAGCTTGGGCCAGAACGCGATGATGTCGGCGCGCGCGTTCCGAAAGTCGTGCGCGGCGTCGATGAACGCGAGGTCGAGCGTCCCGTTCGGAATATGCGCAGCCATCGGAACGCTGTACCCTCGGAGAGGGATGATCACATCAGGCCACGTCTTGGCGATCTGGTTGATCTGGCGTGAGCACGCGCACCCGGGCTTGCACTTCATGCCACCCCACGGGTCGATGAGGTAGTAGCGCTCGAGGCCTCCGCGCCTGCCCATGCGCACCTCATCGCCCACCTGCACGTTCGCTCCCGAGCTCGTGCCTGTTGCCTTGGTCACAACGTGAACGACACTCATACCCGTGCATACCCCAATCTCGACGAGGCTCTTGACCCGGTAGTGCCGGATCAAGAGCGGGAGCATGTGCGCGCCGTGCGAGCAGTACTCGCACGCTGCTGCCCACTCGGGAGCATTGCCCGCGGCCACGCCCGTGATCGACTGCCTGTCTGCACGGCTAACGACCATGTCGCTCCGACTTGAGCACACCGACGGGCGGCTGAGGCAGTGCGAATCCTCGAGCAATTTTTGCACGTGCGGCAAGCCGTGGAAACGAGTGCTGTTGAAGGTTGCGCCGAGGACCGCGGCGCCGGCGATCATTGAACACATGAAGTTTGGTCCTTTTGGAGCATTCATAGCCAGAACATGTAACTGAAATGTTTCCGCATGCACTGTATAATCACATTCGTGCTCACTTGACGTCTGTACTGCTCTCACAGGGTGTCAGGTTAAAAGAGACAAGCTACAGCTGAAACCACCGAGCGACGCGCCGGCAAACGGTCAGAGTGGAAGGGGCGGAACCATGGGCGGAACAGGCAAGTCAAGTTCCTTCGCAATCGAAGCGGCATCGTCCAGAGAAATGGCCGCAGGCTTCGTCACGCCGTCCTTTGCGCTTGCTGCGACGAGGCGCCACGCCTTCTGACGATCGGCGCTCCATGCGGCACCCAGACCCACCTCCCGTCCTTCGGAGTAACGGCTCACCTCTGCCCGTCCGCCCGCCAGGTAGTACGTGCCGGGGCCATGGTACGCGCCATTGTGAAAGTGGCCCACATAGCGATTCCCATTGAGATCGGTGAACTCGCCCTGCCCAGCAATCTTGCCGCCGGGAGCCTCGCCATAATAAGTGCTGCCGTCTGGGAACGAATGGCGCCTTGGCGGCACCGCCTGTCGCGAGAGCCAGTACGCAGCGCCATACCTGAGGCACAGTGCACACGTCATCTAGTGGGAAGAGTGCACATACGCAATGGAGAGTGCGGGTATACTGTGTGAGCCTCGGAGCCATACGACATCAAGATCTCGCCGCCTTGCTCAATGGACCTCAGAGAGACGAGAGCGATGTGGCAGTCCGAAAGGCTGCTGGCCACAGTCCTCACGTTTGCAAGACCGGCGCTCGTGATCGCGTAACGAACGGCTGCTGTCCCTGGGCCCTCACAGATCACACCATCGTTCACAAGGTGGCCCAAGTAGGCTGCATCCTCCACGAGATTCGGGTTGGCCAACACGGCACTTGTGGCGTTCATGCGAATGCAATAGCGCCATACGGCAGCGCCGTGCTCCGACAGCGGGTCGAAGGCTTCGCACTCCTTGAGGCCCATGCCGGCAGAGTGCGAGCTCAGTCTCACGAGCACATCTCCGACAACCGGACGTAGCATTCTTCGCGTCGCCAACACCGCGTCGCAGTGGACGATGATCTCGGCCGTAGTTTCCTCCTTTCCGGCGCCGAGCTCGGCCGCATGCTTTGGGATCGCCGCAGCGTGGCTCGCCGCCTGCTCCTCCATCCGGCGGCGCAGCCCATCGAGGTCGTCACGCACCGCCTGCACGCTCTCCGCCTCGCGCTGCGCAAGTGCCAACGCCTGCTCGTTCGGCCATTGCAGTAGCGCGTCGCAAGGATAGAGCGTGACGAGTTCACCCGAGGCGATCGCTCGGGATGCAAAGAGTCCACGTCCAGCGTTCCGGATTCGACTTGGCGCCACGTGCACTCTCGCCAAGTTGAGGCCAACCATTCTGGAGCAAAGTGCTGCGTTCCGGTCAGCCATAGGCACATCACGAAAGCGGTCGACGAGAAGGCCCATTGAGCAGCTGTCTCTCTCATCTGCAATGGCAGCTGTCGTCTGAATCGCTCGTGGAAGGGTCTGTATCGCTCGTGAGAGTGGTAGATGTTTTCGAACAAGAAGGCACGAACTTAGCCGCTCGCAGAATGGATGGCGCATGAAGATTTGTCTCGAAGGTGCAAAAGTCGACACACATTTTTGGAAACCCGGGTTTCCAGGATTGGATCGCTGTCGCACGTCTTAGTCGCGGAACGCGCGTCGGCTCGACGCGGCTCTGGAATCGCCGTTCTTCACACTGTCAACTATGAAGGAAATGGCCGACTTTCCTCTCACTCTCACACTCACTCAATGAAGGAAGCAGCCGACTCGGCCTTCCGCGCCGGTGATTTCAGGCAAGCAGTTGATCAGTACGCCGATGCGCTGCGCGCCGATGGCCTGGACGCAGCGGCTCGCTCGGCCATACTCTGCAACCGCAGCGCAGCGCTTCACAAGCTCTCTCGCTACGCCGAGGCCAGAGAGGATGCAGCACAAGCGGTGGCACACACGCCCGGCGGCGTCAAGCCTCACTATCGCCTGGCGTGTGCGCTTCACGCCCTTGGCGACCACCAGGCGGCGCTCACTGCTTGCAACGCTGGGTTAGCCATCTCGAGTCATGAGCAGCTCAAGAGCCTTGCCTCTTTGTGTACCGAGGCTGTACGGCAGACTTTGAGTGCACCGCCTCCGGCACCGCCTCCGGCGGCACTTTCCGATCCAGACGAGAGCTCTGCCAAGCGTGCGAAGTCAACGGTGCACGCCGCCTCCGAGGGCGCCTTCGCCGCCGGTGCTGCCTCCTCTGTAGGTGACGACTGGGAATGCTTGCAGCTGCCGGCATATGCATGCCCGCCCAAGCCGGCTTGGGCGGGCCCGGCGGGCCTCTCTGCGCTGCAGGAGCTCGCGCTCTCCGCGCGACCCGACCCTCGTAAGGTGCTCCTGACCACGCGCGACTTTGTGGTTGCCTACGATGTGTACCCCAAGGCGAGGTGCCACTTGCTGATCATGCCTCGCACACGCATCGATTCGCCGGCACAGCTCACTCGAGCACACGTGCCGATGATGCGCGCGATGGCGCGCCTGGCCGCCTGGCTCGCGCCCGCGCTGCGCACGCGCCTGCTCCCCGGCCTAGCGCCACTCGTCGCAGGCTTTCATAGCGTTCCCTCGATGCGACAGCTGCATCTCCACCTGATCTCGCTCGACTTCCAATCAGAGGCACTCAAGCACAGGAAGCATTGGAACTCGTTCACGAGCGACTTTCTGGTGCTGCCCGTGCGCTGGCTCGAGGCGCTCGAGACGCAGGGCGCCGTCGTGGTGCAGGTGCACGCTGAGGAGACGAAACTCAGCACAGAAGGCATGAGATGTCCTCTGACGGGGACGCTGCTCAAGAACATGCCGGCTGTCAAGGCGCATGTTTCGTCGGCGGGCTACCAGCGAGCCCTCGCGGCGATCGACGCGCGCTTCGAGGGCGAGCCCCTCGTGAGATTGTGGCCGATTGTGGATAGATGTGATGCAAGTTGATGGAAAGGGAGGAGACCCTTTGGGCAACCGGACACATACCTACCACACGACGCCCCCAACAAGGGAGGACAGGCCGCCCCGAGGCGAGCCTCCTCGAGCGCGCGGGGCCAATTTCTCGTTGGCGGTCAATGTCTGAGACAATTGTCTGTCGATGATAGTTCTTCTATCCGGATTAGGGGTTAAAGGTCTGACTTTCCACTTTCCGGCTACGGACACGTGGCAAGGGGGGGAGGTAGGCAACCTGAGAAATAGCGGGGTCATGCGGGGTACATCAGGACGACCCCTAGCAGCATCAGGATGGGTAATTTCCAGGCTACCTCCCAGTTTAGATGCACAGCCTTGTGGCGTTCCTCGCTGCGACAAGCTTCCTGGGCCCAGCGCCGCAGCGGCTGTCGTTTCGGACCCGAGGGCCACTCCTGCAGGAGCAGGACGTGGAAGTAAAACGGGAGTTCAACCCATTCGGCCAAGCTGCTGTGCCCAAGGGCCAGCAGCCGCTGACAGAGCTGAAAGAGCTGCGCCGTCAGCCCTTTTACGACTGGGCCGAGTCGGATGCGTACAAGAGCAAGGTCACCCAGGTGTACCAGTTCATCATGCTCTTCATCTCGCTCCCGGTCTCGTATGCCACCTTCGATCAGCTGCCAAACGAGCTGCCACAGCTCTTCCTCGCCGCCAACATCGGCACATTTGCGGTGATGCTGCCCTTCATCGCGCGGCTGCGCGTGGGCTGGGGCTACGTGTCGGAGCGGCTGAAGGAGCGAAAGACGTACTACGAGGCCAACCAGCGCGGCCTCTTTGCGACCAAAGATCGCGAGATGCAGCTACGCGATCGGCTCATTCAGCAGCAGGAGGTACGCTGAGTGCCTCGGAGTGCCTCTGGGTGTCACGGAGTGCTTCTGAGTGCCTCGGAGTGCTTCTGGGTGTCACGGAGTGCTTCTGGGTGTCACGGAGTGCTTCTGGGTGTCACGGAGTGCTTCTGAGTGCATCTCACTTGTTGCTATTCGTGATGTCGCTGACGGTTGTGTGCGGGCTCGACATGTGCGTGCAGGTAGCGCCGGCTCTACAGCGCATCGACCAGTCGCTGCTCACCGTGAGCCTCTTCCTCGCGCTCTCCCTCGGCAGCGGTGAGGTGCTAACCTTGGTCGAGGGTGAGAGTGGCCCGGCGACCCTGAAAACGCTCTCGGGCGATGAGGCGAGGCGGTACGAGAATCGAATCCGAAGCGACGACGGCTTCGCCATGCGCGAGCAGCAGCGTGCGCAGCGAAGGTTGCAGGAGGACGGATCGGGCGTGAAGCCCGTCTACTGTGACAGCCGTTACTATAAGATCCTCGCCGGCGGCAACGGTCAGGGAGGCGTCGGCTGCAACTGAGCACCGGTCGGGGACAAGTGCACTCGGGCGACGCCTGAGGGTGAGCGCCTCGATGACGTCTCGGCGGAGCGCACGACGACGTCGAGACGAAAGAAACCGAACGGCAAACGCTAACGCCGGAAAGGAAGACTGGACGGGAGCCTGCGCTACGTAGCTAGAGACTAGGCTAGACCGGAGCCGACATCTCAGCCCGCTTGCTTGAATCCTTGAAAATCAAAATGGCCTACCGATCATGAGAAAAACCGCATCAACAAGTTGCACCACACACTGAACACACAGATCCTGGTGCGCCTTTGCGTCAGGCTCTGGCACTGATGACGTGACGATACGCGTGCGGCGTACGCGGTACGCCGACTACTGTGCGCACACACGACACTGGAGCACGGCTCTATTCGCCAGACCCTAGTGAGACCCTGGTGTCCCCTCATGCGCGGTCTGCGATCAAGAAGGGGGGTCCCTTCAGGTGACCCCCCACTCTCTCCCCGGCGGTACTTGGCCCGGCGGGCGATGGCGGAATTGGATGAAGGCCACCAGAGCCAGAGGGCGTGGTGCCTTCGGCGGCCTTCCTCCGAATTCATCATTGAGCTCGCTTCGGACTCCACGGCCGCGTGAGCACACGCTAAGGTGACCCTCAGGCCCAGTGTGGCCTCTCGCCCTTGGCACGGCTCGTGCGCGGCGTGCGGCCCGTGTTGTTCGACTTCCGCCCAGTCAGGGCGACGCCCCGTCGCAGGAGCCCGGCGCGCAGGTTGGCGGCAGTAGATGCGGCCGTCTTTCGCCGCGGCGCCGTCGCCGCTGTCTCGCTTGTGATGATAGTCCCTTGCAACTTGTTCGCCGCTGAGATGTCGATCGTCTTGATCGGACGGAATTCGGTAGCCTCTGGCCGGTTGTCCAGCACGTCGTTGTAACGGCCCGTGGCCACGTCGGAGCGCGCCGTCGTCATCATGCTGCGGCTCGTCGACAAGTAGCTGCGCGCGGTGCTGATGGCGGAACGGCTCGACAGGTAGCCGCCGCCTGCTCGCGCCGTGCCCGTGCGCCGGCCCGTAAGCCGGCCCGTGAGCTGCCCAGCGGCCCGGTCGATCCACGAGCCCTTTGGCGTGTATGCACCGGACGTGTATGCCTGGGTGCGTGAGGGCTCCCGTGCCGATTTCGTGCCATCGACACGTCCCGCTGCCACCTCAGCCGCCCTCTCCTCCGCTCGCCGCTGCATTCTGCGCTGCACGGCACGACGCTCCTGATCGTCGAGGGGCGCCTGAGCCTCGTCGTTCTGCAACTGCTTCTTAGGGAAGTCGCCGCCGCTGCCTGCCAGCGGCGACGCTGCCCCCGTGGGATCGGTGGTCGCGTCAGCCGCGGCCACCGATGCCGGATCAGGAGCGTACAAGGAGCCGCCGAGCGACGTGGCGCTCTGCGCTGCAATGCCGGGCTGATGCAGCATTTGGCTGCCCGGCCGACCGGCGCCGAGCCCCGAAACCGAGCTTCGCAATTGGGAACGCAATCCGGGACTGCGAGGTCAAACTGTCAGTCAATCAGACAGTGACCCCGGTCGTACAGATGCCCATTCGTACATGTACTATAGTCGCCTTGCAACAGTAAGACTTGACTTGACTTGACTTGAGGCCAGCGCATTTTCGCAAGGTTCCGTCACGGCAGGGATCGCCTCCGCTTTCCAGCCGCCGGCTTCGCGCCCGCCGTCAATCCTCCAAGCACCGCCGGCCATTCTCGGCGGCCCCAATGTCTCAAGCGCAAATAGCCATGAGCGCGGCCTCGCTGGCGGTGCGTGTGTGTGCGCGCATGACGAGCCTTGATCCTATCCGTGCAAAAAAGTTCGCGCTAACCGCGGCCAGCTTTGCGGTGCGCGTCTGCTCGAACGCCTGGCTGCCGGTGGCCATCCTGGGCGTGCAAGTTGCGGTCGTCACGACATCATCGGCGGGCGCGACCGTTTTCGCGAGAATTCTCCTCGATGTTGGGAGCACCACCCTCGCCACAGTCAAGTCTTTGCCAGCAGTCGCCAACCACCACCTGAGCGTGGTGTCCAAGCGCCTGCTCTCTGAGCCGCAGCTCAGCGAGAACGCTCCGCGGCGCGCCGGCGAAGACGTGCAGCAGATCGTCGCGCAGCAGGCCGCCTTTGAGCGACGACGAAAAGCGCAGTGGCAGCAGCAGCAGCAGCAGCAGCAGCAGCAGCAGCAGCAGGATGGCGGCATGTGGACATGTGATGCGTAACAGAGCTCAGGGCACGGAAGGGATGCTCCTTCACTGGCCCGCACGTTTGTCACTAGGATCGAGCATGATGTGCGACTGCACCACACGCCCACGGAGCCCCAACGGTTGCCGTGGCTCGCTCTGGCATGCGCAGGTCGTCCCTTAGTGCTTTCTTAGTACGTTCGTATGCAGTGCCGCGCCAGTCTTTTGTTGCGCCGCTCTGGCAATTTAGAGATAGCCGAGATGCATTAGCCGAATCATGTATTAGCCGCCGTTCAATGTGTAACGTTTCACTGTAAAGCCACTATCGGCCGAAGTACAAGTTCGTCCCGGTCGTGGCCCCGGACCGCGGACCGGACGTCTCGGGAAGACGCAAGACCTCCCAGGGTTTCGTCATATCCTTATTCGGCAACCAGGGGTTTCGTAACTCACTAGGCTACCGGACCGGACTATCGAGACCGCAAGTTCGCATCGCGACGTCTTCAAATTGCGGCTCCGCACACCACACTCAACGGCAGCATGGCTCGATTCTCGGCTCTTGGAGGCATTTGTTTGAGGCGCGGCGCTTGCTCATGCAGGCAGCCTCGCCTGCCAGTCGCCAGAACAAGCCTCTCACGTGCCTTGATCCTCGACAGCGTGATCCTCGACTGGTTTCTCGCCTCGGCGGTTTCGAGACGTGTCGTCAAGGGAATCTTTGCCTGACGTGTCCAGTCAGCATGACGAAGAGCCACAACGCCTGTCGTCCAATTGTAAAGAAGGAGCGCCTTGCAGTGAAGGTCGTGATCAGAATCGTCCATGTAGTAGAGCTCGTGATCAAAGAAGGCGAGCTGCTGCATCCGCTGGGCATGGAAGAGCAACGGACCACGGCTTGAGGTATCTCGAACGTAGTACGTGTCGCGGTCCTTCAGATGGGCCCCCCGCGGCGCGTCTGAGAAAACGGGATCACGAATGAGTGGCCGATCCCTAATGAAGCGCATGGTCGGCGTACGGGCACCGAGAGCGTGCGCCAACATGCCGGATACGCTGAAGAAATCGCCAAAAGAAGCCAGGGGTCGCAAGAGCTGCAGATCCCAACCGTCCTCTTCTACGAGGTTATCGGGCTGTACCGACGCGTAAAACTTGAGCGGATCAGAGATGCTCATGAGAATGTTCTCGCCTGCGGTTTCCCACACGGGAGTCGGCTGGATGAGGACTCGAACCCTCTTGATTCGGCTGGAAACGAAGCCATCGAGGCGGCTGATGACGGTCTCCAGTGTTGCAGACCAATTTTGCCCGTTGTTGCTGTTCGTGGGATCAGAATGTGACAGTGAGTGAAAATCGGTGCACTGATCGAGCAGGATAAGCAGCTCAGAGCAGCTGGCAGTATGCTGGAAGAGCAAGGGCAAAGACTGATTCAGAGTGCGTGCCGCATTGTGCGCAGTAATAACGATTGAGCCCTGTGGACGAAAGTGAGGTCCAACGCCGGCCTTTCGGACATCGAGCCAGACAGTGGCAGGAGCTTGACCTTCAAGCGGCACAGTCTCATTGAGAGGATGAATGCGACCTACCACACACGGGCGTACATGTGCGGCAAATCAAGCGATGCAACGCAGGTGCAGCGTTTAAGCCGATGCGTAGGCAGTAGCTTACGTGGCGTTGCGCCTATGCTGGCATCTTTACAATGGGGCAAGCCAATCAAAGAGGACGTTTGTATAGGCGGTCCACCGTTCATAATGCTCACGCACGCTGGTGAATCAGAAGCATCAATTTGGCAGGCATATGGCGTGCACGCGTCAGACGCGGGCATTTCGCCAATCGAAAGAGCCGACGACGAGAACCGCGCTGCGTGTGTACCGTGTGAATGTTAACACGACAGACGCGACAACCGGCGCTACGGCACTGTTACTGCCCGTGAGTCCCGGCTCCCCCCGGTGTCTTTTTACCGGTGTCCTGTGTGTACCGGCTCCCCCGGTGTTTTTGAACCGTAACAGTAGCGCGAGTCTGAACCGGTAGCGCGAGAAGGCCTGCAAGAGCCCACGCGGAAAAAAAAAGCCCCCGGCGCCGCAGGCGCAGGCGCCCCAGGGCGCCAGGGAAGACGAAAGGAGACTTCGTTTGGATGATACTGTAGATTCTTGGTGCCACCTCGGAACCAAGACACGTGGCCGGGCAGCCCGGCCGGACCATGCTCCATGGTTGCCCGCGACACCCGTTAAAGCATGCGTAAAGACACCCGCGGGTCCCGGGGCGAATCTCCAGTAGGCGTCACGAAAAAGAACGCCTCTCTGGTAGTCTCTACACACGGTAAGTCAATACGCTCGATACTGTACATGCAAATCCCTGAACCCTTACCAAACGGCCGCGCTATCCACAAGCCGTTCATCTCGGGTGTGCGGGGCTCGATGACCGCCGGAACGGACTCACGGCTCGTGCTAGACTCTTGAGCGCCCGCCACGGCGCGCTGGATCGGCGTTCCGTCGGCGTTTGATTGGCGGCCGTCGGGAACGGATCACTGGCGGCTGAGGTGCTCGAACGCGAGGTGCTCGCGACGGCGCCCGGCGCACGTGACTCGCTCGGGGGCGAGCCGGGCATGGTTGGCGAGGTGCTCGCGACGGCGCCCGCCGCTCGCGACGACGCCCATCTCAGGGGCGAGCTGGCCAGGGGTGGCGGGGTGGCGGCCGACGGCGGCGGCGGCTCGACGTCTCGGGGGCGGGGATTCGGAGTCACGGAGGCGGGCAGCACGAGGGTCATCTTCAATGGTCGCGTGGTACACAGATCTAAGAGGGCCGATCTGACGAGGGAAGCACTCAAGGCAATGAGTTGTGTGCTCAGAGGCACTCAACGGCTGCTGCAGATAGCACCCTAATCCGGTGCAATCCGGTGCAATCCCAATCCAATTTGCAAGCAAGGTGCAATCAAGGTGCAATCAAGGTGCAATCAAGGTGCAATCACGGCGCACCTTTCGAGGCCCTGGGTCGACTGCCCATTGACAGCGACGATCTCACTGCCGGGATGCACTTGAAGGTGGTCAGCGGGCGAGCCCGGCGTGACGCCGGTGATCACAGTCCGCCCTGGCATAGAGCGAACGGACCCTATATGCAGCCCAGTCATCCCCGGGTGACGAAACACGACTTCGTCACGCGCGCCCGGTTGGAACAAGGCTGACTCCTCAATCCGCCACTTGGGTGGGTCGAGTTGCGGCGGCGGCGGACAATCCTGCGCGACATAGGTCGCCTCGTAACACTTCTCGCTCCCGCCTTTGGAGCCCGGCAACAGAACGATCCGAGCCCGGCACGTCGGGCATTTGTTCTGCGGGACACGCTGGCCGGAAGTGGCGAGAAGGTCCTCGGTGCACGCCTCGCACGCCACCAAGTGGCCGCATGCGAAGCGCACCTAATGACACCCAGTAATCAGATGCACTCAGATGCACTCAGATGCACTCAGATGCACTCAGATGCACTCAGTGGCCGCAAGCGAAGCGCACCTCGCGCGGCGCGGCCATACAGATTTGGTCGAGTGCAATCAAGGGCAATCAAGGGAGATCGCACCTCGCGCGGCGCGGCCATACAGATCTGGCATTCCTTGGCTACGCGGGCTTCCCCCGGTGTCGCTTTCCCTTCCACAGCCGCCACGGCGCCCTGATCTTGCGTGAGCCGCTTTTGGCGCTCTTCCTTGGCCTCCATGAGTCGCAGCTCGTCGGCCATCTCATCAAGCTCCGAGACGGCCTGATCAAAGGGAGTGCGCCGCGACGGCCGATCGCCGCACACGATGCCCTGCTCGAGGGGAGATCGAGGGGAGATCGAATCCTCGAAGGGAGTGCGTGAGGATAGGTCATCAGTGGTCCTCAAGAGGTAATCAGAGGTCCTCAAGAGGTCCTCAGAGGTCCTCAGAGGCCATCAGAGGTCCTCAGAGGCCATCAAGAGGCGATCAGAGGTCATCATCACCTGGATGATCTGAGCGAGCCGAGTGCAGGTTTCGTCATTCGGCCACTCGGCACGCGCGTCTGCGTACTCGTACGCACGGCTGGGCGCCTCGAGCATTTCGTTGCACGTGCGCATCGCACACACCGCATCGACGCCGGTGAAGCTGACGAGCATCGTGATGCCCATGGCGTACGCATCCGCCATCGTGGTGTACATGCCGGAGGCCATGTAGATGGGGTCGAGGTATCCGATGGTACCGGTAACTTCGTCACTCAGATGCCCAATCACCTGATGAGGGATGCATGTAGGCAGGCCATCAGCAGATGCACACTCATTAAAGGCAATCAGAGCAGAACGCTCAGAGGCCCAATTAGGGAAACCAATTACTTTGGTGCCCCATAGATTTGCCTTCTGCCTCGGGTTCAAGAGTGCGAGTCCAACGTCCGAGAGCTTGGCGTTGAGGTGATGGTCGAGGAGGATGTTGGCCGACTTGACATCCCGGTGGAGGATGACGCCCTTAGCACCGCTCGGCGTGTGGAGGAAGAGCAGTGCGCGTGCCGTGGCGCTCAAGATACGCACGCGTGCCTTCCATGTGAGGGGCGTGGCTGCACTGGACGAGAGCGCATCCTCCAAAGTGCCACCCGCCATGAGCGGATAGACCAAGCAGCGAGCCTCGGCCTCGAGGCAGAAGCCGAGCAGAGGCAGCAGGTGCTCATGGCGGCAGAGTGCGAGGATGTCAATCTCGTTCTGCAGCTGGTGCACGCCCTGCATGTTGCCGTCGTCCATGCGCTTCACAGCCACCTTCCCGCTGTGCCCGAGCGCGCCCAGACGGCCCTCGTCCACTGCGAAGACCGTGCCGAAGCCGCCCTTGCCCAACACGCGGCTCGCCGCCCACCCGTCTGTGGCGCGAGTAATGTCGTCCGCGCGCAGCTGCCCGATCGAGCATGACGAAGCTCATGAGTGGCAAGAAAGGGCCATCAAGGACCATCAAGTACAGAGCAAGGGCAATCAAGGGAGATCGCACCTGCACCGCGTCTTGGTCGGGTGCAATCAAGGGCAATCAAGGGAGATCGCACCTGCACCGCGTCTTGGTCGAGTGCAATCAAGGGCAATCAAGGGAGATCGCACCTGCACCGCGTCTTGGTCGAGTGCGCCGAGGTTGCGCCTTCGCGCTGTCATAGGCATGGGCGGCAGTGGCGCTGGCATCGGGGCGGGCGCTGTCATGGGCGCGGCTGTGAACGGAGTAGCCGACGAGGCGGACGTCAAAGGGGTCGATGACGTGGCATGGATCGATGACGAGGCAGTCGAGATGCAGGCAAGCGAGGGCACGCGCATCGTCGTGGGCACGCGCGTCGGGATGGGCGCCTGTGCGCCCGCGCCCGCGCCGGCGCCCGCGAACGGATCACTCGCGCCGCCCCGAGCGCCGCTCGGGAACGGGTCAGCCGTCTGATGGTAGGCCGAGAGGGGCGCGCGCGCGCCGGCGCTCGGTACGGCGCTCGGGAAGGGATCCATCGTTTGCTCGGTACGGCGCTCGGGAAGGGCGGCGGCGGCGGCGGCGGCGGCGGCGGCGGCGGCGGCGGTCAAGTTCGGCGCGGTCGAGAATCGGCTGAGCGGCGCTGGCGTGGGCAGCTCAACGCTCTGGCGCGCTGCTCGTATTTGTTGCTCTCGAGAGGGTGTTGTCGTGGACACGGGCGGTGGGCTGTGAAAGACGTTCGGCGGGCTGTGACCTGTCCACGCGCCAGCAGCGCCACTTGCCCCGCCCGCGCCCGCGCCGCTCACGGCTGTCGCGCTTGCTGTCACTCGGCTCGCCGCAATCGCCGCCTCGATCCGTTCCTTTTCGGTCATGCGGCGAACCAGTGCCCGCGGCAGCGCGCCGTCCGGCCTCGCCAGCGCGCTCGGTACGGCGCTATCGTCCGCCGCGGTGGAGGCGGCAGGGGCGACGGGAGGCGCCGTAATGGGCGCCGCAACGGGTGGAGCACCCCGGGGGGTCGGCGGCAGAGCTTGCATCTCCCCCAATCTCATCTCCGCGAGCTCCACAACGCTCGCTGGCACATTGGCCATTCGCGCCGCGACGAGCGCGACGCCGAGCTCTGCCGCGTCCCGCGCCAGGCGCAGCCGTGCGATCGCCTCCTCCACAGCCGCCTGCTCGCCCACCGCCTCAGCCATGTCCGCCGCGGCTACGCCTGCCTCGACCGCGGCCGCCTCGGTGAGCCTCGCGTTGAGAGCTTCTTCGGTCGTGTACGCCTTGACGCAGCGCAGCTCGACAGCAAGGGCACACACACGCGCGAGCAGATCGTGGCCGAGCACCGACTCGGAATCGGGCCCGCCCTGCTCAAGCAAGGGCTCAATCTGCCTGCTCCACGAGGAGCGCTGGGCTTCCACGTTCGTCGTCATGACGGCTGAGAGCTTCGCCTGGGCCTTCGCGTGCGCCTCGTCGATGCGCTTGATGATGCGCTTCGCATGGTCGGCCGGCGAGATCGCCGCCGTGGCTGGCGAGCGGATCGCCTTCACCGCATCCGCGACCCTCAGCTTGAGCATATCGTTGCATCCGGATCGAATTCTCTCGAGTCTGGGGTCGACGACCGTCCTGAGCTCCGCCGTCACGCACTGCACCAGCGGATGGACACCCTTGCACGAGCTGCGCACCAGTGAGTTGACCTCTTCGGTGGACATTTGCCCTGCACAAGAGGCCTTGAGGAACTTATCTCGCACGTGGCGTGGTGCACGCGAGGACACTTCGAGAGAAGGGGAGCTCAACGCCGAGCGAGTCAGCTCCAGGGCGGCGATCTCGATGGCCCGAGTGATCGCAGCGGTGGACGGAGGTGCCGAAGGCGGCGGAGGTGGCATGCCATATTCCATGGCTGGGAGGACACAGCCGAGACAGCCCTGCCCCGGCAAGAGCGGCGCAGTCTCTCTTGGGGACTTGTGTGCGCACGATTGGCACCCAAGTTTTCCGAATAAAGAACGCGCCGTCGAAACATTGTTTCCTATACAAAAACACCGGCGGGAGCCGGGACTCACGGGACAGATGTGGTCCGGTACTCGGTCGTCTCTACAGCACCGCCGCGCCTCCCTGCCGTGCCGCGGCCGACCGCGCAGAGTCAGTCACCGGACACCGCGCGAGACCCGAGAGGCGAGAGAGAGCGCGGCACGCTGTTTGGTATGGCGCGAAGCCGGGGCCCTATCGGCGCGGGGGTGTTCATGTTGCGGGTCTGGAGCGAGTTTCATCTTCGGGAGGAGACGGCCATGGAGACGCCGCCGGACGGGCCCGCTCGCGCGCCGTGGTGAGCACTTGAGCACTTGCATGTGCGGGAGGCACGAAGCTCACCGGTCACCTCCGGGCCTCCGCCCGCGGCGGCGCAAATACGCACCGGGCGTGACGCTCGCCCTAGGGTAAGAGCCGCAGCAAGTGCTCACCACGGCGCCCCCTCAAGGGTAAGAGCCGCATGCAAGTGCTCACCACGGCGCCCCCTCAAGGGTAAGAGCCGCATGCAAGTGCTCACCACGGCGCCCCCTCAAGGGTAAGAGCCGCCCGTCCATCGCTCGCTCGAGGGCGCCGAGTGGGCACGATAGGGCGCGCCCCCCTCGCTCGCCTTCTTGCCCGACTCGAGGCGCGGCAGCAAGGACTGGATGGACTCGGCGAGCGCATGATTGACACGTGAGACGGCGGCAAGATCCTCGGGTCGGAGCGCCCGAAGCGCTCGGTCGAGCTCGGCACGCTCCCGCACGAGCTCGAGCTCGGCGGCAAGCTCAATACAGCGCGCCTCCGCCATCTCGAGCTTGGCGACGTACCGCTGCCCGTCGACGAGCATCTGCTCGGTGCGCTCCAGCAGCATGCGGTTCTCGACCGACAGCTCAGACGCGTCGGCCTTCTGCTGCTCGTAGGCGGCGTCGCGCTCGGCCTGCCGCCGGCGGGAGATCATCATCTCGCGCTCCATGGCGGTACACTTCTGCTCCGCTTGCACCACACGCGCGTGCACCTCGGCCTGGTTCGAGCGCATCGTGCGCTCCGCCGCCTGCGCCGCCACGAGCTTGTCGCGCATCGTGCGCACCATGAAACGTCCGACGACCCGGGCCACGAGCCCCGTCGACTGTTCGCGCTTGAGCTTCGCGTTCTCGAGCGCGATGAAGTCCGCTGACTGGGCGAGGCCCTGCATCGTCGCCTCGAGCGCCGCGGCCTCCTTGACCAGGTACCTGTGAAGGAGCGAAGTGTGAAGGAGCGAGGTGTGAAGGAGCGAAGCGTCGACGCCGTGGTGAGCACTGGCAGGCTTCGGAACCACAGAGAGTGCAGGGTCGGTTGCATGCGGGGCTGTGGCATGCGGGGCTGTGGCATGCGGGGCTGTGGCATGCGGGGCTGTGGCATGCGGGGCTGTTGCATGCGGGGCTGTGGCATGCGGGGCTGTTGCATGCGCACGTCTTGTCCTCGTCGGCCTTCTGGCGTGCTTGCTGCTCGGCCTCGAGGGCGAGCTTCGCCAGGCGCAGCTCGACGGTCGCCCTCTCGGCCTCCTGGGCGTGCGCCTGATGAGGAAGGCAATCGAAGCTCACGGAGGCCATTCAGAGGTCCTCAAGAGGCAATCAAGAGGTCCTCAAGAGGCAATCAAGAGGTCCTCAAGAGGCAATCCAGATTCAATCAAGAGGCCATCAAGTATCCATCACGGACTCCGCAGCGTACCGTGCTCCTCTGCACGATCTGCTCCTGATGCGCGCGCAGCTGCTCGAATCGCTCTCGCACAGCCGCGTGCGCAAGGCGCTCCTCATTCAGCTCCGCGCGGAGGCGGTCGCACTCGAGGGCGGCGCGTTCGGCCTCCTGTTCGCGCTCCTTGAGCTGTGACGATACCAACTTGATCTGGCTGTCGTATCTGATCAGGGAGGCCATCCGAGGCAATTAGAGGCAGTTGGAGGCCATCCGAGGTAATTAGAGGCAGTTGGAGGCCATCCGAGACAATTCGAGGTAATTCGAGGCCATCCGAGGCAATTAGAGGCAATTAGAGGCCATCCGAGGCCATCAGAAGCCATCCGACGTACCCGTGCACGAACTCCTCGCGCTCGTGTAGCGCCGCCTTCAGGTCGGCTAGGTCGGCCTCGAGGGCGCGCTTGGCCGTAGTAACCTCGTCGATCTCGCGCTGGTACTCGATCACCTCGGCCGTGAGCTCCTTGCGCGTCGCCGTGAATTTCGCGCGCTGCTCCGTGAGCAGCTCCTTCGCCTCGGCCATCTCTTCAACCGCACGCCGCTCGCGCAGCTTGGCCGAGAGCGCCTCCTTGCGCAGCTCGTCGTTGCGCGCCTCGAGCACCTGGAGCTCCTTTGAGCTGGGCGCCTGGACAGCGGCGCTCGCCTTGGGCGCCGCCGCGGCAGGCACGACCGCAACCGCTGCCGCCGCTGCCGCCGGCAGCGCATTTAGGTGGCCCTCGCGGTAGGTGCGCAGCTCGGACTCGAGCAGCTCGACCTGCTGCTTGAGGTTGTCAATCTTCTGGTGCTCGACCGACGACGCCTCGCCCGCGTACTGCGACGGCGTCGGCGGGCGCGGCGGCGGCGGCGCTCCCGCAGGCGCCTTGAGGGTGACGCCCTTGACACCGCCGTCGGCAGCGTTCGCCGGCCGTGGCTTCGAGGACTGCGCGAACGCCAGCCCGGTGCCGCCGGTGGGAATTTGTTGGTAGTGGGTCGGCGGCCCAAATTTTGCGCGCGCCGCCTGCGCGGCCGCGGTCGTCGTCGCTGAGGGCATGGATGCACCGCCCACCCGTCGGAGTGTGCCGGAAGCGAAGATCAGAAGAGCGTCCCGAAACGTCCCGAAAAACAAACAACCACTTCTCCTGTACATTTCGTCCTCTATCTAAGAATGCGCGTTGTGTTGAACAGCAGCAGCAGCCGTTCGTTGTGCGCGTGTGTGTTTCACAGTTGGTGTTGTGAGATCACATTCACTTTGTGCAAACGCGACAAGGCGCGGTGATGAAGGAATCATCAAGCTGAGACTCCTCAGGATTCCGGCATCACCGCGATGGAGCATCGCGCAAGGCGCATTCG
>Ga0210247_101171_pt1 | contig 22024 bp, 18 predicted proteins | sample ChrtobMetP3_16mM_FD_155449 | JGI IMG/M metagenome (GOLD analysis project Ga0210247, IMG submission 155449) | Chrysochromulina tobin associated microbial communities from unialgal haptophyte culture, Seattle, Washington, United States - P3_16mM | ecosystem: Host-associated > Algae > Haptophytes >... | reverse complement strand
ATGGAAGCCCATGTGTGCGCCCATCTCGGCCGTGAAGGCGTCGAGGGCGGCAGTCGCGACAGTGGCCGTCATATGGTGGGCCGGGTAAAGGCGGCCATAGCCAGATCCAGCGTCCACGACGCAAGCGACCCAACCAAGTTCGCCCCTTAGCCCTTACCTTCTCGACGCCTCCCTGACTCGGCACTTCGACTGCCCAATGGACGAAGGGCTCGTGCTCACAGATGATGACCAGCCCGAGGTGGGAACGCAGGATCACGAGACGCAAGAGGCAAGATCATGCTAGCTGACGTGCTCACCAAAGCCGTCGCGCGGGCTATCTTCCTCCTGCTCACTCGCCTAATCGCCGAATACTCTACCACCGGTATCGCGAGCCCTACTTAAGTCTAGCCTCCAGTGTTCGGCTAGGAGGGGCTGTTCCCGGGCCGCGCCGGTGGCGCGCGCCGGGTGCTCGGCACCACGCGTGCGATGCATGCATTTCCCTTTCAGATACCCACTTTTGGGTTGTGTCTTTTTGTGACCCTTTTTAGGTTCGGTTCTTTCGAGTGTCCATGGTGACCTCTACCGTCATTCTCTCTCTTCTCACTACCGTTATCGGATAAGTTTGAACTTCCCACAGTCCGACGTTCAGCCGAAACCGGCGCCGAATCGTAGGGAACTGCTTCACGTGTTTGATGGCTTCGGGAATAATCGCCGAGGGGGCCTGGTACTTGTACATATGAAAGCGCGCCGCGCCGCAAATACGTGCTTGGGGGTCCGGAGCGCGTGTGCGCGTTGTGTTGAACATATGTTGAACAGCAGCAGCAACCCTGATCGGCCACACCTCCGTCCATAGCGATAGAGGCCCTCGTGCTTGGGGGTCCGGAGGACGTGCGCGTTGTGTTGAACAGCAGCAGCAGGGTTGGTCCGGAGGTTGTGCGCGTTGTGTTGAAGGGCCCCAGATGAGCTCGAGACGCAAGAGGCGGAGGCGCGCATGCGCAATGGCCGCGGCGAAGCCGACCTGGGAGCGCTCGAGCGCAGCGTCGAGATCATGAAGGACCGTGCGTCACCCGTAGGAATCTGCCTGTAAAAAGTACTTTAAAGGCCGGGTGAGCCGGGACACATTACGCCCGTGTCTTTTTACAGGTACTTGTACGGTCGTTGACCCACCAAAACGCCCCCCCTGCCCCCTGGGACGCGCTGCTGCATGAGCGTCGTGTACTGTGTAGACCGGCGGCGCCGTGTTGAACTGCAGCGTGCAGGGTGTGGTCCCTAAAAAACGTAAAAAGTGTGGGGGCGAGGTTCACTCGTTCGTGGCACCGCGTAAACATCGTCCTGTGTTGTCCTTCACCCCCCCCCCTCCCAAAACCTCGGCGGACGCGCTGGCGGCGCGATCTCTCTGGCTCTCATCACTCCGCAGCCGCCGCCACCACTACCCAGCACTCAATGTCGAAGGGCCCTTTCGGCGTTGGGGGCATGTCATCCCTCGGGAAGTAGAAGGCGAACGTGGGCGTGCGCCGGTCCTCCGCGTCCACCGTCCACTGGCCAGATTTCGCCACCACCTTGCGCAGCTCTGCATCGCAGGCCTCAAAGTCGCTCTGCGAGGGCGGGGCCTGGAAGCTTCGGTGGAGCACGGCCACCTGAAGGGGGCCAAACACGGAGAGCTCCACGAAACCCCGGGCGGGGCTGGGGGGCGTCGAGTTGGCGGGCCACGCGGAGGGCTTCAGCACCATCTCGGCGTACCAGGGCTGGTCGCTGCGGGCAGGCCGGAACATGAGGGGCGCGGTGAGGTAGGCCGTTAGGTCGGCGTCGTCTGCATTGCCGTTGCCCGTGAAGTATTCGAAGAGGTGGTTCACGCTGACCTCCAGACCGTCCTGCCACGGCTGCAGCGCGGCGCTGACATTGGAGGAGACGAGCGTTGCGCCATTGTCCACCGCCGCGTCGTAGATGCGCACGCTGATGCCATAAGAAAGGGGGGGGGACACCGTTGCGAAGCAGGGCGACTCCACGGACTTGGTAAAGGGCGTGTAGGGCATGTGGCAGGGCTTGAAGGCCGCGGCGCAGGCGCCGAGCGCGAGGAGGCGCAGAGGGAGAGGGAGCATGTTTTTGTCGGAGGGGGGTTTTGCCGGCCGGCCGCCGAACCAGCTCGGATTTATAAGGCGCTCCGCAAGCACGGAAATGGCTGTGGATTTGAGCCTGTGAATGTTCAGTTTTCCCCTCTACATTGTATTCCTGGTGCTAATATGTGGGTGATGGCCGCCGATCGTGTCACCGTGCGGCGCCTGTGCTCAGGTAAACGAGAAGGCAGCCGCCGCGCGTGAGGAAGAGCGAAGAGGACAGGAGATGCATGGTACTCAGTAGCTGCGCGCCAAGCCCCAAGGCTCGCTGAAAGGTTGTGCATGACTCTGATGAATCAAACTCGCTAGGCCACGGAGGGTCCCTCGGGAGAACAGGTGTAGAGCCTGACCCCTCGGGGGCCTAGCAAGCGGTAGCACCAGAACCCCTGCACCCGCGGGGAGTCCGCAGGCCGACGCGATCGCGCCATGGGAGCCGGTGTGGCACGAGGGGACGGGGCGCTTGTCCATTGACGAGGGCGACGGGCGCCAGGACAAGTACCCGGGGCGCGAAGAGTAGCACGGTGGCGAAGATCGGCCTCTCGGCGTCACTCCGCCGGCGTCTCTCCGCACCACCTCGTGCGAGGGCAAGCGCGCGAGGGCAAGCGCGCGGCAGCAGCAGCGGCAGCAGGCCGTTCACCAGGGCGGGGGTTACGTGTGCGCACGCGTGCCACGTGCGGTCGAGGGCGTGAGCATACCTGCTGCTCTAGTGCGGCTGCACGGCTGCTGATGTGGCTCGAAAGAGCGATAACGCCGTTGGGCGCCATCTCTCGAGCTCATCTCTCGAGCTCATCTCTGGAGCTTGAGCTCATCCGAGGCCGAATTTGGAGCGATTGACCGAGGGCACGATGCCACGCGCGCAGAAGGCGGCCGTCTCTTCTCGCTCCTGCCTCGCGCGCTCCTCGGGAGTCAGGAAGAGAGATTTGTACACCTCCGAACCGTTCGCCTTAGCCTGCACCACTCTATCCCACTCGCGTATTGGGCGCTGTACTGGGCGCTTACCGCCGCCGCCGCCAGCGCTGGCGGCGCTGTGGCTGCTGCCGCCGCCACCATCCTCCGCACGCCGTTTGCCCTCGCCCAGGCGCTTGGTCTCTCCCCCGAGGGCTCCGCCCACCGCCCTTCCAGCCGCCGTTCCCGCCGCCGCTGTCGTCGCTGCTGTCGTCACTGCCGAGACGCTCTTATCGACGCCTTTTTGGGGCCGCGCGACCGCAGGCTCGGCGACTGCCGCAGAGGCGCCTGAAGGATCTGCCGTCGCGGCGGATGCGTCGCGGGCTGCGCCGGCGGACGAGGCAGCCGCTGCAGCGCTCGAGCTTGGCTCTGCGCCCTCCTTCACTCTGCGCTTCGACTCGGCGGCCAGGGCCTTCTTCGCGGCGAGCCTCTCCTGAAGGGCCTTGCGCTCATCGTCGGGTGGATTGACTGGGATCGTCTCGTCCGGTCCGATGGACCGCTCGGTGATCGGGCACAGACGGCTACCCACCTGCTTGAACGCCCGCTGCGACACCACATGGCCTGTTGGCTGGATGTAAACGAAGGGGTAGCGGCCGTTCATCGGCAGCATGCTGATCGGGCAGTAGAAGGGCGGATCGTCATCCTCGGCGCCTTGTACGTGGCCCGAGGTCGGCACGTAAGCGGGGTTGGCGTGGAGCGTGGCATCGTGCAGGTTCTTGAGCGAGCGGATGTGCGTGAGATGCGGCGGCAGCGTCTTGGCGAGGAGATGCTCAATCACGTCTTCCTTGTTGAGCAGGTAGCCGAGGTCGCACACGACGATTGGCGCCTTGAGCGCTTTGGACGACGCGGCGCACACGCGCGCGCGATCGAGCCGTGCCGAGCCCTCGCTCACCTTATCCTTGGTTGCATTAGAGTGGCAGCCTCCGCCGGAGGTGCCCATTTCGCTCGGCGTCATCCATTTCAGCTCCGAGTGAGTCAGCGGATACACGCCGCCGTCGCCGCCGCCGCCGCGCAGCCGCAACAGCGAGGAACCCCCAAACATCGTGGGCCGCCACGTCGCCATGATCGTGCGCGCTGGTTTCTTGGCTCGACGAGAGGCGACGGGACTGCGACGGACTCTCGGCGCTCACGAGGGCGTTTCTATCAAGTGAGTGTGGCCCGCCCCTCCCCTCCCCTAGGGCGACTCGGTCTGCATTCGGATACTTCAGAGATTCGTTTGTCCTTTCCTTCGGGCTTTTCGAGGAAGAATCCATGCTCGCCGCGCTCGCAACCTGCGCGATAGCCTTTGGCGTGGCGTCTCGCGCACTTTTGCGGGAGCAAGTCCAAGTTTACACGTCAAAGTGTGTCATGCCGCGAGCACCCGCCGTCTCCATGCTCACGCTCGTGGACGAGGTGGACGAGGCTGCATTGCTTGCAACATCCACCTTTCCGATCAAGCCCGATGAGCTCATTGACCGATGCAAGTTCATCATTCAAGAACAGAGGAAGATTCAGGATGGCTCGATAGACGAGAGTCTTTACGCCGACGACTTTCGCTTTTGCGCTCCCTTTGTCGGCGGCCCGACCCCGGCAAAGCCCGGCGACAGTATGCCTGGGCTATCGAAGATGGAGTACTTGAATGCGCTGCGTGCGTTTGATCTGCTGGCAGCCTTCCCAGACATGAACAACAACTATCACGGATTCTATGTCGACCCGTTCGAGCCGAATCGAGTGTGGTTTCGCACGCGCTGCTTTGCGACGCATACGGGCCAACTGCTCGGCGGCGCGCCGACCGGCAAGAAGCTCGAGCTGCCGCCGCAGATGTTCTCGATGACGTTCAACGACGCCGGGCAGGTCACCTTTTTCAACGTCGGTTACGTGATCGACCGCACGGTTGGCAACACAGGAGGCCTTGGCGGTGCATTTGGGTTTTTCTGGGCCACGGGTAACGCGTTGCCGTTTCCTGAGTGCCAGCCATTCAAGGGCTCATTTCAGCTGCGCGCCCTCGGGCTGCTGCAAAAGATGCAAAGGATGCTGCCCGGTCAGCAGTAAGCCGATGGACATGCGGCTCGGCACGTGGTCACGGAGTTCGTACCTTCCATGGAAGGGTGCCTAACTCATGGCGTTGGATGCCAATTTACACATCGTCAGTAGTCTCACGCTGCTTACGACACGCTGCATGAAAACGCCACCCGCCGCCCGCGCATGCGCGCGCGCCACGCCCCCGCTTACGCTCTCCTACTACACGTATGAATCCGGTGTTCTCTGTGAATCCGTATGTACGCCTTTCCGGTGTCTTGGTTATCGCATTATAACCATTGGCTTGTGTGAATTACGAGATGTGTGTATTCACAATTCAGCTATTCACATATGAATCACGCACGCACGGAAAAAACTACCGTACAAGTATCGAAATCATGCTGCCCTCTCTTTGTTCAGCGCCGCGCGCGCCACCGGCAGCTAGGTATTGTAAACGACCCACATCCGTAAGTTTGTCAAAGCAAGCAAGCTAATTAGTCGAAACAGCACAAGTACCTAAACGAGCGCAATCGAATACCCCTGTAACAAGCAGATTTGTCAATAACACGCGATTCGCAAGCAAACCTGTTCAAAGAAACGGTTGGAAGTGCATCTGCAGGATGATAGCTTGGCCACCCCGATCGCCGCCACCGCCACCTTTGTGTCCGTCACCATCTACATGTATGCCACGCTCGCCGCCTCCGCCATTATCGCCTTCACTGCTGCCGCCGCCTCCACAAATGCCACTCGATATGCCACCACCACCTGAGCCGTCAACATCTCCACCGCGGGCTACACCACCACTTTCTCCGCCTGCTCGGCCACGGCCTTTGTCGCCGACTCTTTCTTTTCCACCGCCGCCTTTGCAGCGGATCCTTCTCCGCCACCTCCTTCGCGGCCTTCACTACCTTCGCGGCCTCCACCACCCTCGCGGCAGCCACCTTCTCCGCCGCCTGCTCGGCCTCCGCCAACTTGGCCTTCGCCCGATCCACTGCCACCACCGCCACCGCTGCCAAAGTCGCCCCCACCCTCGCCCCCTCGCCCACCGCCAAGGCCACCATCACCTCTCCCACCCCTATGGCCACCACCGCCACCATCATCTTTGCACCCACCACCATTGCCGCCCTGGTTCTTAGTCGACAACTCATGGTGGGCACTGCCTCCGCCTCCGCCGTCACCTGAACCACCCCCGCGTGCACGTCCGTCGACCCCCATTGGACCTGCCATGGACCTTTCGACGCGGCCACCCTCCTATTCGCTGCCTATCCTGACTCTTGCAGAAGCATCATCATCGAATGGGGGAGTGATTGCCTTCGTTGCAGTATTCGTGCTCATCTGTGTGGGAGTCGTCTCTTTCTTCTTGAGGGCACGTTGCCATCGCCAGCGTGCCAGCGCGAGCGAGGCGCATCCCCTGACAACCTCAACCACCACAGAACTCCCGATGAAAGTGGATGTTGGTGCCAGCAAGGTTCTAACCAAGACTTTGCATTGCAGGGAAGGCTTGAGCGAAAAGGTGCTGGATGCGGCTCAGATTGCTGCCGAGTCGGACCTGCCGAAGCCGTGCCCGCCCTTTCCGCTCCTCTCGCCGCGCCCGGTGCATGCGTTGAGGGCGCCAGCCCACGTCGAGGTCTCATCCAAAGTAGCTGCCCTCGCCGCTCTCCCACCGCCTCAGCGCCTCCCTGGCCCCAGCGTCAAAGCACTCATAGCAGTAGCAGAGGCTCCGGAGTCAGCAGCCCCATCACCTGTTCGAGGGACTCAAGGCCGCCGCCATCTGAAGCCTATGAAGTCCTCCCACAGCTTCGGCGAGATCAGCATCCCCGACCGCCCAGCATCCGAGCAGCGCGAGGCGCCACCATCCACAAGGCACCCCCGCAAGCAGCGCGAGCCCGCCCCCCTTGCGTCCCCAGCGGCAGCGCGAGGAGGCACGGCGCCACAGGCAACAGAGCATCTAGCTAGGCCTCTACATGTAGAGGCCGCGCAGCACCATCAGAGCAGCGAGCAGCAGTTCGTAGCACAGTGGTTCTAAGATTGAACTCAAACGCCATCAAAACGATCATGGAAGATCAAGCTCGCGATCGCCTACGAACACACACAAACTCACGAAGCGCCCCCGCGCGGAGATACAACGGCATGTCCTGGATCAAAATTGATCACCTGGGCGCGCATGATGTGCTCCTCCTGTTGGTACAGGCGCCCACGGATGGAGCGCCGACCTTCGTACGCATCGGCACGCTTCTGCTTCGAAAGGGAAATCGCGGACTCGGCTGCCTCAGCTTCGATAGAGGGTTCTTGCAGTCCTTCTTGTCTTTCCGCACTGGCCGCCAGCACTGCCATGCTGCCGAGACTCTCCGCGGCCGCCTGCAACGTGGCATACGCGCCCTCGTCAGCCTCGCGCAGCTGGCCGACCACCCTGCGCGAGACCTTGATCGCTCGTAGGCGCTGATCAAGCTCGAACTCCTGCGCTCGCAAGCCCTCCTCATGCCGGGCGAGCATCTCGAGGTGAGCAGCCTGCGAACTAACGGCCGCGCGCAGATGGGACGCCTCGGCCGCTAGCGCTTCGGCTATGTTTGCCGGCTTCGCGAATGCGGCGGGGGGGCGGAGCAGCTTGAGTCGTACGGCGTCGCTGACGCCGGTCGCGTACACGTGCGTCAGCTCTTGCTCATACCGCGCGATGGTCGGTACCTGGGTACCATCGATGGCCAATATGACATCGCCCGCCGTCACAGTGTCGCCCTCGAGCATATCTTCTCGCCCCGCCGTCACAACGACACGCCCCTCACCATCGCTCTCAACTTTGAGGCCAAGCGAGCCATCCGCAGCGCGCGGCAGTGTGACTGTGAGCACTCTCTCCACGAGCGACACCGCCTCGTCGATCGGGGCGACGGTTGAGATGGGCTCGATGACGGGCGCGGCCGCCGCAGCGTTCGCCAGTGCCATTCAAGGGGCTCGTGCCATTTCGCAATTTGGAGACGACGCAGTTGACGAGGCGTTTCGTTCCTAGGTCCTGTTTTTTCTTTGCTAAACTGTCGGTGTCGCGTCAACGGCGCATGCAAAAGCATGCAACTCGCTCCCGATACACGACTACATGAGTGGAGGACCGGCACAAACTACCAGTTGCAACATGTCACATGTTATGCGAAAAGCACGCACAATTGAGCACGCACTCTCGTCTCGAGGTTCAGGTTGAACCCTCGCGCTGCCCAATAACGTCAAACAAGCGACCCGCCGACGTCCACATCCCGGAGACGGGTCGCTCACTTACTCAGACGATCTTCTGCTGGCGGCTCAGGCTCTGAAGTCTCCACGAAAGGCCTGGCCTTACGGACGCGGTTCTGCACGCGCGTGTCCTTCCGCAGCAGCTCGTAGTTCAGTTGCTGGTTGTCGGCGGCATTGGCCGCGTAGGCGCTCGCTGGCCAGCGCACGTCCATGTCGCTCACCTCGAAGCCGCCGTTGGCGGCGTTGATGTCCTCAACGAGCTCATACGGGAAGAAGTAGTGGCCGCACAGGTCTGGGTCGTTTGGATACCGCTCCGCTTCGACCGGCGCGACAATGAGGGCGACGTCGTCCAGCGGAAGAGGTGGCGTGCAGATCAGATCACCTGACTGCTCGAGGCGCCGGCGCTCAGCATGGCGCTCGGCCGCGCTCAGCGATCGCCTGGGGCCATCGTGGACCTGATCCTCGTGCTCAGTGGTGGCGCCCCGATCGCGCAGGAAGCACGCGACCTTGAGGAAGCCGCCAAACGACGTGATCGAGTTGAGGAAGAGCGGCTCATCCTTCACGCACACGTCGTGCGCAAACGGCGACTGGTCGATGCACGTGAGGTGGAGCGGCTGGTTGGCGTTGCGGGCGAACACCTTCGCTTTCTCTGAGCGGCAGTGCTCGAGGCCGCCGCACTGGTACCACACCTGGGGCGAGTGCGCATTCGGGCACGTCTTCGACTCATCTGCGGACGAGATCTCTTGCAGAAAGTAGGCGATCGAGTGTGAGCCGCGCGCGTGCGTCCACGAGTGGCCAAGCTTCCAGGGCGGCAGCCCATCCCACCAGGAGTTCTTGAGGATCCAGCCGCCGACGGCACCAAACTGCGTGCGGTAGTTGTCCGAGAAGCCCACGAGCGCCATCGCGTGCCCACCCTCGAGCCGGGGCTCTGGGTGCGAGCCAGCGGGCAGCCGGAAGAATTCGCCCTCCATGGTATTCGACTCGCGCTCGGAAGGCACACAGCAGCGCACCCTGCTATACGCAGGCTCGAGCGGGCATGGTTGGCACTTGTCTTCATCGTGCGGGTCGCAGCGCAAGGCGAGTTTCGTCTCCTCCGTGCACGGGAGCATGTACTGCACTGCCACCATCGCCGTCGAGAAGGACATGAGCCGCCGATTGGACAGCAGCGCGCGCTTGAGTGTGGTCCTATCGTAGTAGAAGGTGATCGAGGCGATGCTGAAGCTGAGCGGGTTGGAATGCTTGGCGGCCTCCAGGCCCGGGCACTCGTGGTCTTGGCCCGACTTTTGCGTGTACGGGCAGATGCTATACGGGAACGCCGCCGTGTTCTCGAGCGCCGTGAGGTAGAACAGAATGGACGCCTCTCCACCATCGGTGGTGGTCGGCATCAGCTGACGGCCGCGCCACACCTCCTCGCCGACGACGCACGACTCGCGCCCTGGCAGCGCGAGGCACGCGTCGAGGACGGCGATGCCGAACGCCTGCTCTGATAGGCGGACCCACTCGCTCGAGTTTAGCCAGCCTTTCTCAACGCCCTGCTGCCGGTACGTGAATTCGAGGACCGAGACGGCCGCGAAGGCCCAGCAGGTCCCACGCCCGTACTGTAGCTCCACCGGCGTGGTGCCTTCGACCGCGAACTTGTGGATAGAGCCATGCACTGTTTGTTCCGTGACGGATCTGACACCCTGATCCGTGGTCGCGAGCACGAGTGCAGAGGTTGGCTCCCACACTCGTCCGACGAGCACGGACAGCACTGCACCGAGCACGAAGGCGCCGGCTAGCCGAGAGTAGCCGATCCGTGGCGTCTCCACAATGGCGTACGGCGTGTACGACGTGGCAAACGCGTCCATGTAACCCGACGGTCCAGCCACGAGCAGCCACGAGACTTTTTCCGTGCGAGACCACAAGTCAAGTCAAGTCAAGACAAAACTTGAGACCACACTGTGGGGAAAAACCTTTTACGAACAAAACCCACCGGGGGGAGCCGGGTCACACGGTACGGTGTCCGTTGTATCGATTCTTAAATCTTGACAGTTTTGTACGTGCGCCCGCCGCGCCCGACGTCTAAATCTTCGTCGACTTACCGGTAAAAAGACACCGGGGGGAGCCGGGACACACACGGGACACACGGGACACGCGGACGCACAAAGGCACACAGACGAATCTCACAACCAACCAAACCCACCAACAACACACATCCCGCACGTCAGCGCGACGACCGAAGCCGCGGCCGACTCAACAGCCGCAAGCCCGAAGCCGACCGCTCCCAGCGGCCGACTCAGAAGAGGCCGCCCCCAGCAAACCCGACCCTGCCTCCGCCCGCTCCCAGAGCGCCTCCCCGCGCCTGCTCGAAGGCGGTCGGCGAAATGAAGGCGCGTGCGGCAGACGCGTAACGGCCGGCGGCGCGGCCGGAACCCCCGATAAGCTCGAGGCGCGAGAGTACTTACCGGTACAGTACATTCACACGCCGATTTTTGCCAAATGCCGGTGTGCGACCCGTGTGCCGCGGGCCCGTCGGGAGCGGCGTCCCGCTGCCGCGCGGCGCGCAACTGCGAGTCGGGCTCCACGGCGCATTGCGAGTGGGTGCTCGACGTGAACAAGACGCTCGCAGTCCGCTGGAATGAGCGAGGAGTGCGCGGCTGGGGAAACTACTGGCCATATCTCCGCACGCTACACTTCGCCGCTGCACTGCTCGGGCGCAGGTTTCTGGTCTTGCATGACCATTCGCTGCCAACTGATTATCTCATGCTTGGCGGTCGTCTCTCATGGAGCCTGCCGCGAGGCGAGCTGAGTGACTACCTGGTCGTGCAGCCCGCGGAGCTGAAGTCCTGGAATGTGGCTCACAATGAGAGCGGGATGATAGGCTTCCTCTCGACGCTTGCTGACGTGCAGCACGTCTTCCTGAACGTGACGTCCACGCTGTCTATCAGCAAATACGCTATTCTCATGAAGGAGTGCCCGAAACAGGAGCACGCTGCCGCCTTCTTGTGGTGCATGGGACGCTTGTTTTCCTCGCCAAGCCCAGCAATGGCTGTGGAGGTGGGCCGGCTGCGCGCCCGGATAGGTCGGCGAAACTTTTCTGCGTTGCACATGCGGACGTTTGGTGCGGACATGCACATCCCGGCAGAGGCCACAACACCCGATCCGAACTCCACGCTGCGCTTTCTTGCCTGGGAGATCACCTTAAAACTCGCTGATGGTACATTCCGCACACTTGAAGCTACGGAGTATGCGGCCGCGTTGCGCGCGATATGCGCAAACGCCAGCGAGCCGCTGTACGTGGCAGCCGATTCCCGATCGGCAGTGCTCATGGCGCACCAACTTTGCCCAGGCAATGTTATCTCCCTACCACATGAGTACGGACAGGTGAGGGCGCATGGTGAACGGCGCGTCGCAGGCCGTGGAGTGAACTCATCGGCAGCCCTCTCCTCAAGCATGTGCGTGTGGTCCACGGTGTCGAACTCAAGCACCATACCTCGTTTCTATCGACCTACTATCGACCCGCCCGCCTCTCGCGCCTCTCCCGGCCTGCTGCTAAGTCCTCATAGGAGCACGCCACCAGCGAGACGCAACCTGCAAGCCCGAGTGCGGACTCCAACATGTGCACATATAAATCACAGATCGCCGGATGCTTCTTACGCCTGCGCAACTGCTGAGTCCCGTTGACAGGCTTGACTGGCTAATGCTATCATATGCGCGCGTCGCTGTGCGCTTTGGCGCTCAGCACTCATCGTACATCAAGACGGCTACAGTGGCTGGCTGCGGTGTAAAGATTCACGAATCTCCATCCTCATGGCGTTTCAAGTCCGCTTCGACATGGTTGCTGGGCAAAGTGGAGCTTGCCCTTCGCGGCGCCCGGCGCAGGAATCAAACGCAGGAATCAAACGCAGGAATCAAACGCTTGGTCGAGGAGGCGATGCCAGCAGCGCAGGATTGGTGCAATACGAGCCTCGGCAAGATGCTCGTCCAAACTCCGTGTGGCACACCGTGTTTGCTTGTTTGTCGGGCCACGATTCATGCCGCCTACACGTGACCGTCACTTGAGACGTGTTGAGATTGGACCGACAGCAACACGAAGAAGACGATCATGTCAGTCGCTGGCGCTGTCGTGCCGGGCACCCCGCGCACGGTCCACGGATCGCACGGAAACAGTCGGACGGAACGTCCGGCCGCGGTGCCCGGCCCGCCGATGAGAAGAAATGTATTTTCTTATAATTCGTAGCGCCCCACTCACGAAGCTTGCGCGAGGAATACATCGAGCTCACGTCAGAGAAGAAAAGCCTCAGCTGTGCACCCCGGGCGGCTCGTTGAGAGCGTCCTCTACAGGGCACTGCGTCATGTTCTACCTGGCGTGCGTCGCGCACACACGAGAAGTCGGTACTCGACTAGACTCGAGATTCGGCTGCATATTCATTCTTTTGCGCCGCTATTTGGAAGCGTTGCCTTGCTCATTGGCCTCAAGGCGTGCGCGCAGTTTCGGCGCGCTGCACACATCCTCGGTGCACATCTGGGGTGCTCTTGGGTCCGCGGAGGTGGAGCTGGGGCTCGATCCGCCGGCAGCCAACGCATTGCGTGCTGCGATGACGAAGTCTAATCGCTCTGGGAAGGAGATTTGCGGAGCATCATCGATTCCAAGCGCGTCCCTAAGCACCTCATGCACTGGCAGCCAGTCACCAGGGTACTCTTCACGCCAAGCCCACTTGCACGTCGCGTTCCCGCCAGCATTCAGCCCTTTATGCTCCAAGACCATCAAGCCACCCTGCTGCCAAGAGTGGCCATGACCCGCCGTCGCATTGCGCAGGCTCACGCGCAGAGCTTCACCCAAGGCCTTATAGCCAAATGTTTTCAGGTGCTTCTTGAACGGTGTAACGAGAGAGGCATACACGGATGAACGCATTCTGACAGCCTTGTGAGTCGCGCGCTTCCTGTCGATGACGACGGTGCCGGGGATCTTGAAGCCCAGCGATGCGGCGAACTTGCTCGAATATTTGGCGGACGAGGTGCTGACGATGATCGTCTGGCAGCTGTGCGCCTGAAGCAGATCGGCAACTGGTGCGTACGCAGCGAGCACCACTTCGCATGCAATTCAGGCCCCGTTGCGCACGAAGAGCATGAGCGTACGATCACCTGTGCCGGCCGCGAGAACCTCGTGCAGAGACGTGGTGCTGCCGTCACACTCCACCGTCGCTTTCAACAGCGCCGCCATGTCGATGTTAGTGGAGGTCTTCATGGGGCCGTCGGGCGCCATATGGGTTTTTGGTGCACGGTCCAAAAGGTCACCCAACAAGGTCCATGCCGGAGCTTGTCAGGATCTGAATTTCATTCCAAACCGGGTAATGAATGTTGTGAGGTTCGTCTGTGTGATCCGTGTGCCCTTGTGTGCCCGCGTGTCCCGTGTGTGTCCCGTGTGTGTCCCGGCTCCCCCGGTCTCTTTTGACTGGGTAATGAAAACACTCCTCACGACCAGCACTCACGGACGCTCGAAATAAACACATGCCCTGCAAAGTCTTTTTTTCCAAGAGGAACATTGCGGAATGCGAGCTCCGTCAAAGAGTGCAACTCGGACTCATCAAAAACACTCCTGTGCAGAAGCTGACTCATGCCCGACGCGGACCTCGAGGCGATCCTCTCTAATAGACTCAAGCACCTTCACGGACATCTAGCCGCTGAGACCCTTGTAACCCTGGAGGCAAAGCTGGATGCGGATGGGCGAACCGGCTTGTTAAGTCATTTCAAGCTGCTCGGGATCAGCTTTCTCAAGGATCGTCAGGACCTTGTGAATGCGGTGTCAAAAGCCAAGCGCGAGAGAGCAGCAGGTGGCGTCATGCCGGACAGAGCGTTGGCTGATCCTCGAGTGGTTGAAGCTCCTAGCGAGGGCCATCTCTACGACTGTGATGTGTTTGGCACATTGCGTGGCCTGGTGTGCAGGCCTGCGCAAGAGCATGCTGACTTGGGTCCAAATCCATACGAGGAGGCCGACAGCGGCCAAGTGTTACCGAGGCAAGTTGCCGTCGACGGACACCCTGGCTTTGGCCACCTGGCCGGCCGCGACGGCGGCGTGCCGACTGGTTCAGCTGCGACGCTGGCGATGAGCGCCGCCCACCTCGAGCTCTTTGCGGCCGGCTCTGACCCGCTCGCCGCTGCAGTGGCCGCCATCGAGGGTCCAGCAGCGCAGGGAGCCACCGCCGCCGACCCTCTCGACCTCGGCCATATGGCGTCCGCGGCTTCGCCCGCGGCTCCGCCCGCCGACCCTGCAGCCCGCGCCGCGACTGCCACGCTCGGCGCACCCGCCGCGGCCAGCACAGACGCCCAGGTCGACGCCCAGGACGGAGCCCAGGACGACGCCCATGACGACGGTCTCGGACCGTTGAGGGACAAGGGGCTCGACCCCAAGCTATTCCAAGCGCTCGCTGCTGCGGGCGACAGGAGAGCCCTCTCATCAGCCTTGATTGAGGCCGGATTGAAGACCGGTACGCGGCTTAAGCTCGAGGCCGCCCTTCAGCCGTGGCGCACGCCGAGGGCGCCGCCGTCGTCCTCGGCCTCCCAAGTTTCCCCACATGCGTCGTCACGAGCGACACCGGCGCCGTCTGTGCCGTCTGAGCCGCCGAAGCCGCCGATGCCGCCGGAGCAACCGGGGCAACCAGAGCCGCTGGAGTTTCCCATCGCAGTTCCAGCCGACTACAGCCCCGAGGATCGCACGCGGATGGCCTGCCTTGCATGCAAGTGCTCACCACAGCGCGGCGACGACAGCCCCGAGGATCGCACGCGGCGGCGGCGCGAGGCGGCCGAGGCAGGGCGCCGGCTAGCGCAGCAGGCGCGGGAGGACGAGGAGAAGGCGATGCGCGCGGCAGCGGCACAGCACGAGGCTGCTGAGCGTCGGAAGAGTGCGCAGCTCATCGAGCAGCGCCGACAGCGCGCCGAGCTCCTCGCAGCGCAGGTCGAGGCGCGCGCAAAGGCCGCACCGCCGCCTTCATCGCTCGTAGCAGCAGAAGAGTTAGTCCGCCCTCGAGTGCCCACTACGACGCCAATGGCGGATGCGGCGAGTGCAGCAGGCGCGGCGAGCGGCACGACAGGCCACACCCGCCAGCAGCGCGTGGACGCGCTCAAGACGGCGCGAAAAGCGCAGCGGGCGGAGCGGGCCATCCTCCTTGCAGAGGCGAAGGCGGATCGCGAGTACCGAGCCGCACGCTCGGCACGCCGACCATCCAGCGTCGCCGCCGAGCCGCCGGCGTTGGAGGCCGCTTCGGCCGCGCCGTCTTTGCTGGGCGTCCCATCAGCCCACGAAGTGGCCGCGCCGGCGACCCTCGAGCCTCTGCGCGTGCTGGAGCGGAGCACAAGTCTCGCCGAGCGTGCGAGCCGGCTGCATGTGCGGATGCCATCGGGCGAGTCCATCGAAGTGCCCTTTGATCGCGACCGGCCTGTCGAGGAGCTGCTTGAGCTTGTGGGCATCGAGCTGCTCCGGATCCACTCTGTCGAGGCGCTCGTCGAGCTGTACACGCTGCTTGACCGCTCGCGATTCCCGCCGGCGGAGCTGGACGACGCCGAGGGAACGTTTGGGGAGGCAGGGTTGTGCGGTGGCGCGATGCTTGTGCTTCAGCGGCGCGACGCCACTCTGCAGCAAGGCAAACCTCGGAAGCCGCGAGTGCCAAAGCGCGCGCCGCCCAAGCCTCAGCACGCGCCCACGACTTTGCTCGCCGTGGCCGGGGGACGCATCGTAGGCACGCTATGCGGCAGCTACACGTTTGCTGATGAAGCCTTCCGGCGTGCCGGTATGCTGCTGCTCGTAGGTGAGCCGACGGCCGCAGGTGACGCCGCACTTGCGGCTCTTCAGCCGCAGCTGCACAACCTCTCCTTCGCCTTCAGGCTACCATCCACTGACGCGCACGGGAGGCCTGCATCGCTCGTCTCGTGGACTGACGACGTGTACGAGGTTCTCCAGGGCCTGGTGCGCGAGCACGCGCTGCTGCTCATTCGTGCCATTGTGGGGCACGGTGTGGCCGCCGACGCGTGCTTGGCCTACGCACAGCAGTACGGCCACGGTGCCTCGTGCCCCACACGCCAGCTCGTGCTGCTGAGCGGGAGTCATGCCGAGGGGCGCGCCAGCAGGTGGCCTGCGGTAGACTGGCGGCTACTCTCCATTGTGGGCGCGGCTGACGGCACCTCTCTCACCAACGTGGAGCTCTTCCACGTGCGTCATCGGCCTTGCACACCCGGCGCGAGCAAGGTTCGTCTCCTCGAAGGCGCCGACCGCTCGTACGCTGGCGCTGCCGCCGCGACAGCCGCCGCCACGATCAACGATTGGCTCGAGGGTGCGCGCCGCCTCGACGACAGCGACATGAATTACTGGTCCATCTACGGCTCGGTCACGCCACCCGCTTCGCTAGATCGGCTGCTGCTGGCGGCGGCGGCGATTGATGATACTCCGCTCGTAGGCACCATGGCTCGTGCTGCCGAGATCCAGCTGGAGTGCCTCGCCGACGACCTCCAGCTGAGTGACGCAATGTGTTCTTGGAGCGAGAAGCGCCTGCGCGACTACTTTGAGGCCGGCGGCGCTTGAGTGTCCCCCAAAGGCTGTTTCTGTAAAAGACGCCTTACCAGTCAGACACTAAGTCACGTCACATCACGTCACATCTAGTTGTATATACTCGAGGGTCCTAGTATAGCTTGATCGGATGATGGGATCGGATGATGGGTTGGATCGGATGTCGTCGTCGGTACCGTACCGTAACGTACTGAAGTGAACGTACGAGTCCGTACGGTATAGGGTCGGGGCTCGGGCGGAGTTTGTGGGCAGTGTGGAAAGCCAAGCTTGGTCTATAGATCCGACACTGCGCCATCTAGGCTTTCCGAAACAGCGCTGCCCATACGACTATCCGTCGCACGACAAGACATCGGATTCGAAGTGGTATCCCAACTCAAACCGACTGGCGTAGCATTGAGGCGCCACACGCTCCACCATGCGAACGCTTCTTGAAACCTTTCCTTCAAGAGCTCCTCTGCCAACAACGTGTCGTTGCTTTCCAACCACAACGCGAGCTTCTTGCCGCTTTGTTTTTCATTCCGGAAGCGCTTGTTCCACTCGAAAAAGCAGCTCTTTACCCAGTTCATGGTCAGCCTACCCCTGACCCGGGCGATGTCTGCCTTCACATGCAGGAGGGTTTCGGTCAATGCAATCCACGTATTGAAGGCAGAGCGTACGCCATGTTGGATTAAGCCTTGAGCCGCCCAGCGGATGATTACGAGCGCATCGAGTTGCTCGTATACGCATCCGAGCCATTCGCAAAAAGCCCAGTTGAGGCCCCTGTTGGAGATTGCGGAGGCGACGGCAAAGAGCGTATCGCCGCGGCTCTTGCCGGCCACTTTGGTCGAGGCGAGCACGGGCGGCTTCTCGACGACGAGCGTGAGCGGCGAGCCGATGACCTCTTGCCCGCCGACGTGCACCGTGATCATGTGCAGCCCTGCCTGAATCGCGGTGATCTGGATCCGGTACGAGCCGTTTTTCAAGTCGATTACTGTTTGCTCAAGCTTGGGTGCCATGAAGTGATCCAGTTCGCTTCCCTTGATGATGGGCGGCGCGTCCACCGACAGCTCGATCGGCGTGCCGCCAGCGTCGATGGCGTTGCCGTGCTTGTCGCGCAACTGCAGCTTGAGCCCATAGGGCTTGCCCACAAAAGGACTGGGCACGTCGCCTTGCGTCAAACGTGCGGCGTTGCGTGCGGCGGCGTTGTCGTCGGGGTTGTGGTCGGGGATGAGCCGCTCGAGTCGGCACTTGCGCCCGAGTGCCGCGTCGGCAAAGACGTTGAAGTGGATGGGCGATCGATGAATGTGCTTACCGTCCAGCAAGACTGCGACCGAGAATTTGCCCGTTCGCACGAGCACGTGGAGCACCGTGTACGTGCCTTCTTTTTCGTTGCCTGGACGCAATTGCAGCTCATGCGGCCCCGCCTCCGACGGGTTGAGCTTATGTCCCAACAAGACTGAATGCTTGAACATCTCGGCTCTGAGCGGCAACAAGTCGTCCTGGTAAAAGCTCGCCGGGAAGTAGCACGGATTGCCGAAGCGGTCGCGCAGATCGATGTTGACCCGTAGTTGCTCGCCTGCTCGCAGCTGCTGATGTTGCATGCCACTGGCATTGGTGATGGTCGACATCTTCGTGTCGGGTCCGAGAGCCGCCACCTCCATGAGGAACGTAGGAAAGGCGGGCACCTCCTCAGTTATCTGTCGCACCTGGACCTGAGCCTTAGCGGCCTTCGCGTTCCCATCCTTCTTCCGCTTGTCCTTTTTGGTAGCTTCCTCCTCCGCGATACCCACGTCGCGCACGCAGAGCACATGCATTTCGAAGGTGCCACTAGAGGCGGGAACGTAGGCGAGCTCGAACACGCCGTCGCGGTTCCACTGGCCCTGGGATGCATCTAGCCGCCCGATGTCGGCCCTAGCCCGAATGGGCGAGTCGGAGTCGGGCGACCTGCGCCGGCGCATCTCAACGTTGAAGCTGATCCCTGGCGGCACGTTGGTGGTGACGTTGCCGAAGCGGTCGCGCGCGCGGATTCTGAGCCAGTTGGGGGTGCCTGCGTCTGTTGTCACGACCTCCTCGGGAATCAGAACCTCGCACGTGTCAACGACCATGGGGCCGGGCTTGCATACGACAGTCAGCGGCGAGCCGCGAACGTGCTTCTCGCCGATGGTCACCAACATCTTGTGGAGGCCGCTCTGGTCGCACCGGTAGCGGATCTCGTACTTGCCGGTGCCCAGGTCGACGACGTTCGCCTCGAACTGGTCGTTCCCGGCCGTGGAGACGCGCATGTTGTCGTTGCCCTTGATGCACGCGTTCTTGTACGCGTCGTACGCAGTAAACTCAAAGCAGCCTTCCTCGCCGACGGCCGTCACCAATCCAGCCTCAACCAGCGTGGCCGGCAGCGCGGTGTTTTCGGCGTTCCCCTTGCTCGGCACCACTGTGAGTGAAAAGGGACTGCCCTCAAGAAAGCCGCCGCCCTCGCTCGCTGCCAGCCCCAGGTGCAAATCGTAATTTGCCGCGCGTTTGACCTCGAAGTTCACTTCCACAATCGACTTGTGATCTGTCTTGGATACGCCGAGCATCAGGAAACCTGTCGTCTTCGCCATTTCCATGTCGGAGACCAGCTGCGTAAACTCCTCGATCCCAAGGCCGCCGCCGTCGGAGTCGTAGCGGCGCAATAGCACCGCGGCGGCCTTGCGATCGTCGCCGTAGCCAAGCAGTGCGAGGGCTTCCTTCAGCTCGCTGAAGTCAACGTCGCCCGATCCATCCTTATCAAACTGCTTAAAGATTTTCTGCACGTGGGGTGGCACTTCGATCGGGTCGTCCGGACCGGGTATGGGCACGCCCTCGGGCTTCAGGCGGACGTCGAGCTCAGCCGCCGGGGCCATGCCGCCAAACCGGTCTATAAAGGTGACCTGAAAGCAGCCCTTCTCGCCCGCAGTCAAGCGCGTCAGCCCCTTGCCCGACACCTTGCACATGTTGGCCTGCGCGCTTGGCGCGCTCACGGTGAGCTTGAACGGCGAGTCCTTTATGTGTTCGCCGTTCATTTTGACGGTGACCTGGTAGCTTCCTGCATTGGGCGCCACGAATGAAACTTTGTACCGGCCCTCGGGTAGCTCCTCGATGTTGACGACCGTCGCGGCTGCTGTTCCAGAGAATTTAACCGATAGCGAGTCACCCCCCTGCTTGGAAGGCCGGTCGGCATTATTCCGCGCTTCCACTACGAACTCGCCAGTCGCGCGGGCGGTCACACGCCCGAGCGCGCTAGGCGACGGGCCGATGATGACCGACTTGGACGGGGCGGTCTGCATGCCCAGAAGCACGCGCGTCCAAGGGGAGCCGCCCTTTCGTGGCGGCCTGCCTGGGGGCGAACTGGTCGCGCAGGAGCGTCTCCTCTTTGGTCTCGATGCTTTCAGTTTTTTGAAGAGCCTGCATGCAAAAGGCTGTCAAGTTCAGTCAAATTTTATGCGTAAGTGAAACGGATTTATCGTCGATAACGCACTTTTTACGGCCGCTGTGCGGCCGAAGCTGCTGCAACATAAGAGGTTGTACGCAGCGGAATGGGAAAGCTTGATGTTGAAAACTGTATTTGTACTGTTGACAATGATCAATGTTCAAGCTTCAAGTGAACAAAGTACCCTCATTACGCGCAGCTGAGAGGGTACAGAGGAGGAAGAGGATCCAAGAGGGGCTCGCGCTCGCGCGGCGCGCGCGGTGTCGGCTCGCAGTTTAGCTCGCAGTTAGGCTCCAGTGTTGGGTCCGTTCAGCCTTAAGCGTTTCACACGCGCCAGTGCGGTGACGCAGCCATGGTCGGGCGCGGCGAGTTTCGCACGTACGCGTACATGTACGGCTGCGCATGGTTGTATAACAGTGCCGGCCGTGACGGCTGCGCGTACGCTGGCACGACGCGTACGCTGGGCACGGCGCCTGTGTAAGGCGGCAGTGTGACCGTCGACCACGCGTCGAACCGAACGGGTTCCTTCGGCCCGAGGAAGAAGTGCCACCGGCGTCTGCGTTGATGTTCTGACAGGTTATGCAGTCGCGCCAACTCCCTGGCAGCCTCCGAGGCCTCCTCCTCCGCCGCCTGGGCCGCCCATGCGGCGGCTTGCAGCTGCGCCGTCGCACGCGTTATCGCACGCGCCATGCGCTTCTCCGCCGCCATCGCGATGCGTTTCTCAGACGCCTCGCGCAAGGCGATCGCGAGAGCCGCCCTCTCCGGGTCCTCCACGTCCACCGCCGGGTACTCCGAGCCGACGCCCAGGTCGTGGAGGAGCTCTTCAAACGCGACAACGTCAATCAGTTTGCCTTCCGGATGGCCATACTGACGCAGCAGGTGCTTCGCATCTGCAAAGCTCGCCTCAATCCCGTAGTGGCGCAGCGCAATGGCAACGTCGTGGTAGTCGAGGAAGCCTACTTCGGGCGGGAGACGATCGGAGGAGGGCGACGCGACGTAGTAGTGCTCGGCCGGTGACCTCGGCCGCTCGATAGCAAAGGAGAGGCGGCGCGGCGGCGACACAACAGCTGAGACATGGCGGCGCCGGACTGTGGGCGACCATGTGCGAGGCGAGACGCCCGTGGCCCGCTTGGGCAATGGGCTGCTCGCGCGCTGCGTCTTCAACTTTCTCGCGACCGTGCTTTCGGCGTACATCGCGCCACAATGCGCCACAAGGCTGTGGTCCTTTTGCTTTTTTAGGAAGGTCGGAGGTACCAACCCAAAGGGACAGACCAACCCAAAGTGACTCAATGCACGTCTCACTGAGGCGTGCGCTGAGACGTTTTTTGTGCCTCACTGAGACAGAAATCCGACTCACTGCCCACCTCACTGAGACAGTTTTCTGTCTCACTGAGACGGATATCTGTCTCAGTGAGTGGGAAAATCCACCTCAGTGTGACAGAAAACTGTCTCAGTGAGGCAGAATTCCGACTCAATGAGGCAGAAATTCTCACTCAGTGAGCCGCTCACTGAGTGAGAATTCTCACTCAGTGAGCCGAGATTCCGACTCAGTGAGAGGAAATTCCGACTCACCCAGGACTAATTTTCTATTAAATAGTATTTAATTACGTTTCATATTTATATTTCGGGGAGATTCATTCCGAGATCGCCGACGGATTCGTTCGCCGGCGCCGTGGGCAAGGTGCGCGTCTTTCACGCGCGGGTCGAGATGGCGTCCGCGCGCGTGGTGGGAGCCGCCAAGTCCCTTGATGCGCGCGTAAAGGCTATCATTCAAGCGGTGCCCTACTGCTTCTTGGAGTCGCGCGA
>Ga0210247_101165_pt1 | contig 22162 bp, 20 predicted proteins | sample ChrtobMetP3_16mM_FD_155449 | JGI IMG/M metagenome (GOLD analysis project Ga0210247, IMG submission 155449) | Chrysochromulina tobin associated microbial communities from unialgal haptophyte culture, Seattle, Washington, United States - P3_16mM | ecosystem: Host-associated > Algae > Haptophytes >... | reverse complement strand
TCGAGATGTGCGACTGGATACCGACGTGGTCATTCTGGAAGGGCGATCGTACGCGCACGCATCAAAGTATGAACACGCATTGAACACGTGGAAGACGAGGGGGGCTCCTGTGTACAAGGCCAAGACTAAAGCACTGCTGGAAGAGGCAGTGAAGAAGTGGCAGGTGCGCTCCTCCAGAGCTACCAAGAAGAGAGGTGTGTGATGGGGTGAGGTAAGTGAAGTAGTTCAAAGTGGTCATTTGTGTTATAAGATGAGATTGTCAATAGCCAACGTCGGCGTCATTAGCATGTGGAGCAAAGTCTGAATGTACAATGACATTTACGTTTGTACAATGTACTATCACTTTCCCGAAGCAGCTGCGCCGAGAGGGGAGGAGGCACACGTGTTCCTGCAGGTGTAGCACAGGCAGCGAGACGTCGTGGCGTTACCACGCCACGAATCTTTCGAGGAAGTCGATAGCTGCCTCCGGTGACCAAAGCTCGTCATCTGGAGTAAGGATGACAAACTCGAATATACCTTGATCAACCAAGACTTGAGGAATTGCTCTCGCCACAATGAGCGCTGCTGTCCCACCCGGTACATCGGTGCGGTACGCCATGGGCGTGAAGGCGTTCCCATCAGAATCGAATGTTGTAGAAGAGTTATTCCTCTCCTTCAGTAAGAATCCGGTATTATCCCAGTCGTCGGTAATCATGTCAGTCAAGATACGCGTACGAATGCACGTACCAATCCTTTTGGTGACGAGGATTCGCGCAGTTATTCTTGCAGCATAGTTAAATCGATGGAAATGACTGATCAGATAATTGATCGCCCATGGCGGACGGTCGTTTTGAGTCCACAGCCGACAACCAAGAAATCGGTCTATGGGATCCGCACCTTCCAGTTTTGTTTGGAAAGGGCCTGTCCATGACCAGAATGGCGTGTCGCCGATGAAGAACTCGATGGTGAACACAAAGTTGCGCAAGCGCTCATCCGCGGATGAGGGCGGTACGGCTGCGGCCGGGAAGGTGCAGGCGAGCTGGTCGCGGTAGACCTCACGATATACTGGCGTCACCATTTCCAGGGCCGTCACGATTGCCACCACTCGAGGGAAACGCATGAAGGTGACGCGGCGCCAGGATTCGTTTGTCACGGCTGCACGCCATTCTGTCGAAACACTCTCCATATCAGCTAACGCGCGCGCCGACCTCACGTGGAGGCTGACTATGTTCACGAGATCCACGGACATGGACGGCACCGCCGCCATTCACGCAACACGGGCCACGCGCCACGTGCGAAACTCGTCTCTCCTCATCGTTTCAGTACCGGTAGCGAAGTACCTGATCCCCCGGCGTGTGCTCTGATGAACGCAACAGACAAGGCGTGTTGCAAAGTCTGAATGTACAATGACATTTACGTGTGTACAATGTACTATCACTTTCCCGAAGCAGCAGCGCTGAGAGGGGAGGAGGCACACGTGTTCCTGCAGGCGTAGCACAGGCTTCGGAAATGGGGACTGGATACCGTGTGCAAGGCACGTTTCGCAGCGTCACAGCGCTCACCTTCAGAGGGACAGCGTCTCAACATAGTTCCACATCGATGAGGTCCATGCACACCAGGGATGATCGAGCTCGAAGAGCAAGAGCGTGGAGAGGACCTAGTCGAGGCGGCCCAGATCCTTCTCTACCGAAGAGGGACTACCCCACGCTGCTCTCTCTCTCGACACCCAAACACAGTTCACACAGTGTTCGAAGTCGAGAGCCGTGCGATGAGGATCATCAATCTCCGGATCATAGATGAGATCCATGCACACCAGGGATGATCGAGCTCGAAGAGCAAGAGCGTGGAGAGGACCTAGTCGAGGCGGCCCAGATCCTTCTCTACCGAAGAGGGACTACCCCACGCTGCTCTCTCTCTCGACACCCGAAGACAGTGTAGAAGAGCAGATGTTGAACCATGTCAATTTCGCTCAAAGGAGCACACCACAGCAAGCAACATTCCGGACTGAAGTCCTTTGGCCACTGCCCCCCCTCAGCACAATCGACCCACGCTCGGAACCCGAGGGAGCCTTGCCATCGGTGTGAAACCGACGACTCGCTGATTGCCGGATGGGATGGACCGTCTTCAAGGAATGTTTCTGCTGCAGCTATGACAGGTGACATTTAGCTCTTGTGCACCGCCTTCGAAGTCGAGAGCCGTGCGTGAGGATCATCCAACTCCGGATCATCGATGAGATCCATGCACACCAGCCTTGATAGAACTCGAGGTGTGTCAGGAGGTCGCTGAATCACGCAAGCAGAAAGGAAGGTAACATGGACGGGTCCGGTAAGAAGACATATTGAAGCCAAGCATCCACAGGCAACGAACGAAGAAAATCACGATAACGACATGCCTGTGACACGCACTGAGACCCACTGATGCTGCCTTGTTCTTGCAGTTGAAGTAGTTTGCTATGTACAGCAACCACATGTAGCACTTCACGTTCAAGATGAAGTTCGGAATCGTCGAGTAAAGATCTCAGAGTGCCACATCGATTGGCAAGAAGAATATCACGGAACGCCAGTGACATTGGAATGCAACTGATGACCTCCATGTGCTCAGAGGGAATGATGACGTCACGCAAAAAGCAAAACAAAAAGATATGCCAAGAACTGGACTGCTGATGATATTCCAGAACCCAGCCTTGAACTGCCGTGACTTGCGACAGGAATTCGCATTCGGCGCGTGAGGACGGGCTGCACAATGACGACAAGGATGTCGCGTCGGATGCAGATCGGACGCGAACCAGCGATCCGTGTGACGCGAGGGCACCACCGACCAAAGGCCAAGAAGTCCCCCCGGCGGACATCGTCGCGCGAAGAGGTCTCAACAAAAGACAAACAGGTACCTAACCCGGACTTCCGAAGTCCGGGTTAGGCACATGTCCCGAGTGCCTAACCCGGACTTAACCAAACGAGGGCGGGAAAAGATCCGGCACAAGTGCCTAACCCGGACTTACAAGTGCCTAACCCGGACTTAGATAACGTTGAAGGTGCGTAACCCGGACTTCCCAGCTATACCTAAATCCGGGTTAGAACCTACAAACAGGTGCGTAACCCGGACTTCACACCTCGAAGTCCGGGTTACGGACTTACAAACAGGTGCGTAACCCGGACTTCACACCTCGAAGTCCGGGTTAAGGACTTACAAACAGGTGCGTAACCCGGGACAACTTAAATTTTCAAATACCCAAGTCCGGGTTACGGACTTACAAACATGTGCGTAACCCGGACTTCACACCTCGAAGTCCGGGTTAAGGACTTACAAACAGGTGCGTAACCCGGACTTGGCCAAGTCCGGGTTAGTGACGTCCGGGTTATGCACCTGTTTGTAAATGAAGTCCGGGTTACGCACTAACCTCGTCTGAAAGGGCATAAGCTCATTTCCCTTTAACTACTCGAGTTGAGCGTCGGCGATATTTTGCGATCTCCGGATTCGTCCTCGCCACCGACCCGATCCGAGCTCCACGATCACCTTCCGAGCGCTGCGAGCGAGCGGCGGCGCTGCCCACCATCACGCGCAAGAAGAAAGCCCCGGCGAAGGCCGGAAAGGCGTTGAAAGGCACCCCGAAAGGCACTCCGAAAGGCGCCCCGAAAGGCACACCCAAAGGCTTCCCCGTGCCAGCTCCTCCTCCCTTGCCTCCCGTAGATATGAGCAGCCCTAACCCTATGGAGGCCTACCTCAGCACGTTGTCGTCGCAAGGCGGCAAAAGAGTAGCAGTGCTAGACTTCCTTGGGAGCCTCTGCCCAATCACCCTTGGTCATGTGCAGAGCGTCGTCGAGGCCCACGAGATCCTCACGGGCAAGACGACTCCGCTCACGGACAAGGCGTTCCAAGTCTTTGACGGATGCGTCGCGCTCATATCGGTGAACAACGATTCGCATGTCTCGAGGAAGCTCGCTTCCGAGGGCGAGGCGGCAATGTCGAGAGTCGACCGGCTGAAGCTCTGTGAACTCGCCACAGCCGAGTACCCATGGATCCACTCTGATGTCGACTTCCACAAGTGGTTGCAAGGGCTGCAGCGCAAGTTTGATCACCTCGATTTTGTGGTCTGGCACTTGAACGGCGCCGACGACGTGTCAAAGTATTCCAAGTGGAACGACGCGCGCGCCGACTCACGATACATAACGATGGGTCGACCCGGATTCACGCAGGAAGTCCTCGACGGCATGCGGAAGAGCCGGGCATCTTCCGAGCACTTCATCGTTGGGCGTGAGATACCCGTGAACATATCGTCGACGGAAGCGCGCGCAGCGCTGACTCGAAGGGATATGGCTAAGCTCGCGACGCTGCTCCACCCGTCGGTCACGGACTGGTGTCTAACCGAAGGGCCATGGCGCGGCACCAATCCGAACGCAGTTGCCGAGCTTGCGCAACGCGTGGCAGCCATTGGCATAGACGAGCCGGTCAGTGGAGCTGGCTTTGGCACCACGCCTAAGCAGCTCAGCCGCTTTGAGTTTGGAGTTCTTCTTCCGTCTCGGGAGCAAGTCTATCACGGCGCCCAAGGCGTACGCCAGCGTGTGCTCCTTGAATGTCTCGAGCGTCTGGAAGAAGCCAGCCCCACCGCGTGCTACCACAAACTTGCCCAACAGAACTTGCGGCGTTGGTCTCAAAATGCTGCCCATGCCCGTGCTGGCCTGCCGCCGCCGCCGCCGCCATCATTGAAAGGCGCGTGCGCGGTGCGCGTCTTGCCTGGTGACTGGGGCCAGGTGACCCTCGAGATGACGCGTGAGTATGGCGTGATCTTCGCAAGCCTGAACATGGCAAATGCGTACAGCCCGGGCGGCGGCTACACCCACGGCATGGTTGCCCAGGAAGAGAACATGTTTCGCAGAACAGATTGCCACTTCTCGCTGGAGCGCAGCGTCATGGACGGCTACCGTGCAGACGGCCGCTCCTTGTACTCGGCAGAGATGACGTTGCTCATTAGCGGCGGCGAGGGTCGCGTGTATCTGGACAAGGCGAGACCGCGCGTGTGCATCCGTGGCCCTGAGGATAGCTCGCGTGCGGATTTGGGCTACCCATGGCTCGCTGATGATGAGGTCTTCCCTTTCTATGAACTGCGCGCCGCAGCGGTCGATTTGCGTGGAGATCAGGCCTTCGATGCCGACGAGGCGGCGCGGCGCGTCGCCGCACAGCTCGACACGCTTATCGAGCATGGAGTGCGGCACGCCGTTCTGAGCGCCTTTGGCTGCGGCGCCTTCTTGAATCCCGCCGACCAGGTTGCCCGCATCTACCGGCAGGAGCTGCTCAAGCGTGCCACACAATTTGACGTCGTCGCCTTTGCTATCTTCCATGCTGGCTACGGCCCGAATAACTTCATGCCCTTCGCAAAGGAGTTTCACGGTTGGCCAGAGGCTGTCGACGAGCGCCGCCGGGCGGGGGCCACGGGCGGCCAAGCGCCAAGCGAAGAGGCCAGATGGCGCCCCAGCCGAGCACGGTCGTCTCCCCTCTGACTCCCCCCCACCGTGTCACCGAGCCCATACACCTGACTGCATCCACACGCCCACACACCGCGGAGAGCAACCCCACGCGGCCACAGACAGTCAGACGCCTCCACGCTCCACACAGCCGGCGCTCTAGCGGTCACCCACCCACCCAGGTCACAGCCGTACGGAATCAAATGGGCATGGCAAGATCGAAGATGGCATATTCATGGCAGGTTGGCACCGCGTCGACTGGCCGCTGGCCGCTGCGGGCTGCGCGCACTTGCCGCGACATAGCCGCGACATCTCTCATCTGGTCATCTCTCATCCGATTTACCGTCGTAGATTTTCAGATCCCGTCTTATCCCGTCATATGTCGCCGACAATATCGGGCCCGTTCCCGGCTCACACTCTCCAATAACGCCATAGGCGGGCTGCTGACGCTCGTGATGGTGTTCATAGCGCTGCTGTGCTGCGTCGGTATGAAAGTGGTGCAGCAACGGCGGCAGCAGCAGGGCGAGGACCCATATAAGGTGACGCCCGCGGCAGAGGATGACTTCCGGCCGCGCGACGACGAGGAGAAGGAGGACGAGGGCGAAGACGAGGATGAGGAGGAACAGGACGTGGCGCCGCCGGCCGCCTCATAGCGTGTTGGTCGTAGACTCTGGTGCGACCAGCTTCTATGTTATTGTGACATACATTCTTGTACATGTACAGTTTTATATTGACGTGGGAGGTGCGGAGCGCGGAGCAGACGACGCGAGCAGTTCCGAGTCGCGAGAGCACTTCCGTTCGCGCGTCCCCCCGGGGAGCGGGGTGTGGGGGCAGACGCGTCCGAAAACAGGCGACAACGGTCAAAACGCTGGACATAGTTCGCCGGCTGGACATTGTTAATCTACCTCCAACGTCAAGGGCGGCAGGCGCAACAGCTCGGCGTGAGCTAGTTAGTTGCGCCGGCGGGCGGGGGAAACCATTACAATGTATGCCATACATGAGCATGCCCAGCCACAATGCATACTGTACATGCCAAATCGGGCAGAACATGTGAATACGGCCCAGAAGCACATTTGCCCGCGAAGTGCGCGTCTTTCGCCGTCACGCACGAAAGCATGGAAAGCTTAATGGAAAGCGGACCTCGGCGCCCAAGCCACCCCACACGCTCAAGCTCCAAAGTGTCAAAACGTTCGCAGGTCGCACGCGGGTTTTACGCTATGTCAACAATGCATTCATTACTCAACACTTCCACGCGCATGGGCAACGCAGATTGCGCCCAGGCTCTGGCCACAAGAAACTGCTCCGCTTGTGCTTCTGATGCTGCAGCATCAAAAGTTGCTGTCGTTGCGAGTGCTGCACACTCTGAGGATCTTTACATTTACAGCCACAGCAAGGTATGTGAACGCAAGACAACGGGTGGAGATGCTTGGGTGGTTGAAGTACGTGGATGGGACTTCCATCACGGGCAGAGTCAGGAGAAGGTGAGGGCGCTGAAGATGGTATGGAGGGCACCTGCAAAGGACCTCGGGGATGGCCGGTACGTGGCGCGTCTCCCGCACTTGTTATTTGAGACGAATCTCACCGTGGGCGTCTCTGTTTCGCTTTGGTGGACGCGGGCGGATCCGTCGTGGTCTCTCGAGCACTCGTGGAATCAGGTGCGGCCGCAGCGCTTCCTCCACCTTGCACATCACCGACATGGCCACACCTGCGCCCACAATGCCTCTCCGCTCGCCGATACGATTTCTGCTCACCGAGTGGTACGCTCATTGCGCTGACGTCAAGTCCTCTTGCCTGCCTGCTCCCTTGTGGCACATCGCAGACGCGCGTCTCGTATTGGGATGTCCAATCTCAGAGCTTCCGCGCCTGCGCCCATGCGCTGCCGAGTCCGCACCTCGTGCCCAATATCAAGTACATCACACTCGAGGCGCTGGAACAGCAGAAGCAGCACCTTCCGCAGTGTCCTTCCGCTGAGGACCCGCTGCGGTGTACTGCGGCCATCGCCGCAACCTACAAGCTACACGCGCACGGCCAGCAGCTGCATGGTGGATGGTCATCTTTCTACCCTTGGCGACTCGTCCCACTGCTCGGCGGCACACCTCTCCGCATTGTGCCGAATCGCAGCACGGAGGTCGATACTTTCGAGCCTAATTCGGATCATGGTGCGCGCTGCTGCCCGCCTGGCTCGCAAGGGCGGTGGCTGTCCTCCGAAGCTTGTCGCAACGCCGGTCTAGACCCCGCCAAAGAGGGCGCAGCCGCGCTGCGAGGGGACCAAATGCACTGGGTGCCCTGGGGCTGCCGCGCTTCGTCCGCGTGTTTCGACGGCTTGGCGATTCGCACTTGCCTCGGCCGCCGCCGCCTTGTGCTCCTCGGTGACTCCGTCTCCGCCGGCACATTCCTCGACATATGCAGCGCCCTCGGAGGGGGCAAGCAATGCGCCGTCTTCAACTGGGCGACGGGGACGCTGCCATCGCAGGCAGTGGTGGCGTTCTCACCCTCTACCGGTCTCCCACCGCGCCAAGGGCTGCTCAATCTGTTCGGCAGCACTGATCCGGACGGCGAGGTCCTCGAGAGACTCCTTACGCGGGCGAACAACACGATCGTTGTGTTCCAGTCAGGCCTGCACGACACCAGCATTTTGGGAGGTTCCAACGTGCGCCATCGCATTGCTCCGCTCCTCACGTACCAGTATCATCTGCGTAAGCTCGCGAGGGTGCTGAGCACCGTGAGGCAACGAAATCCGACGGCCACCTTTGTGTGGAAGCAGACCACCTACCCGAGAGCCTTCACCTCTCCCTTGCAGGCTGATCTCAGAGACTATTCTGAGCGAGCTCTGAACTCCAGTCAGGGCAGTGTGGACAAGGCGGAAGCGGCTGTGGCGGCCCGGGCGGCCCGCACGTCCGTTTCGCTGTGCAGGGATTTGGCCTTCCCTGCTACCTACACGCCACTGATTGAGAAGCTCAATCAGGCGGCAAGAGAACTCTTCGCACCGATGGGGGTCCTCATCTGGGAAGATCCCGCCCTCATGACCTTCAATGCTCCAGGTGGGTGGATAGACGATAGTAGCCCGCCATGGCCGTGTTGCTGGCCAGCAAGCACCCGCGTGCACCCAGCCTGCCTATGCGCCCGCCGCGACGCCCATCGCGGTGCTCACCGCGACGCTACCACGGCCAGCGTGTCGCCCACGAGCGTGCCCACGCACACCCGTCGATGGTATATGCGCTGATCACTTAATGCCTTGCTCCACAGACACGTGCTTCCCCAAGGACCCTACGCACTTCGACGCGTGCGGGGCAGGGGCGGAGAAATTCGACGAGCGTCAGAAGGCAGGGCGATGTGCTTTGTACCGAATGAATGGCGGCGTGGGCAGACCAGAATGGGGACGGAATGCGACCATAACGAACGACGCCGAGGGCAGAACATCGTCCGCCGTACGAGACAGCGGCTCGAACGTCGAACCCGTGTTGCTGGGGACCCACATGGCCTAGCACCCAGTGCCGTTGCCCGCTCACCCTGGAAGCTAGCGTCACCCGCGCCTGACCACAGCCTGATTATCTCGCTCCTTGCGCTCCTCAGGCTGAGAAGCTGCAAACTTTGCCGTGGGCTGGAACTGGCGGTCTGAGCGAAGCGGTTACGCAGACGCTCTTTCCCCTTCTCAACTGCACCTGTAACACCTGCGGATGAACAGTGCAGATGTATAGTACCCGTATAGTGTTGTACTTTGATTTTCTATTTATTTGTAGACGGTTTGTACTTACTTCCCCCCTATCGTATCCAAGATGATTGGGATGGTGAGGTGAGCGGCCCTGAGCGCGGCCCGCAGGGGGACGTCCGCGACGAAACTGATTGACGATCAACTCCACAGCATTCCTATGACAATTCACAGCCAATGCGCATGGTTAAGGTTGTAATTCGACACCCAGGGCTCCCAGGAACTCCCAGGACACCGGATCGCGCGATTACAGTTTACACATGATTCCCAGCGTTTTTCAGCTGTTTTCCATTGTCATGGCTCGAGGAACCCTGGACCCCCCCCCCCAAAGCCACGTCAGGCGCCGTGCTGCGCGCGCTCGCGCAAAACGCGTGGGGGACCGTGGTGTTGTTTTATTTTTTTCGTTGTTTTGAACAGCACCAGCGGAGTCTGTCCAGAGTCGACGTGTGTTTCACAGCCAATGTTTTATAACTCGTCTCACAAAACTCAGCAGCACAGGGGACGAAGTCGATGGACTCTAACCCCGCGCTCGGCGTCGCACCGAACGCCACCTCGGCGGCACCCAAGCTGCCGCTGCGCACGTTTCTACGCCGCGTCTACGCAGACATACCTTCTGAAGTGCCTGGAAGCGAGTCCGCGGTACGGAATGGCGCAGTAGAGGCTGCTGCGCCAGTAGCAGGTCCAGAGCCAGCACACGTGCTGTTGCTTGACGTACGCTCGCCTGCTGAGTATGCTCGTGGTCATGTGCCCGGTGCGAGCTCTTTGCCGCTCTTCGATGACTCAGAGCGCGCCCAGGTGGGGCTCTCTTACAAGCACAGCGGCCGATTTGCGGCCATCCAACTTGGGCTCTCACTTGTCGGACCGAAGCTTGCGTCCATGGTGCAGCGCGTGCAGGATCTTGGCGCGCAACCGGGCAGCGTCGTGCTCGTCTACTGCTGGCGTGGTGGGATGCGTTCGTCGTCCGTCTGCTGGCTTCTCAATCTGTGCGGCTACGATGCATCGGCGCTCGACGGCGGTTACCGTGCCTTCCGCTCTTGGGTGCAGAACTTGATGCACTCGCAGAGCCTCGCGGCCGCTGTGGAGCCTGAGGACATCGCAGAAAGGAAGCGCACGTTGGCTGCGCGGGTTGCCGCCTCGCTGGCCGGGGGTGCGCCCGGCATGGATGCGCTCGTCGAGGATGCTGCGGCGGCGGCCACGGCACCATCGACAGAGGACACCAAGGCTTCGGCCACGGCTTCGCTGCTTCCGGCTCTCACCGTGTTTGGCACGGCGTTAGGCAGCTCTGAGTGTGGTGGTGGCAGTGCGACAATCACGTACGGCGAGTACTTTACGCGTGCTAAGGCGGCAAAGGACGCGGGCGACTGGGAGGCGGCGGCGCATGCCTACGCCTGCGCGCTAGTTGGCGGACACCCGCGGCGTTCTCACTGCCTTTGGATGGTCGGCGTGTGCCTCGCACGGCAGCGCGATTTTGGCGGAGCGCTGCGCTGCTACGATGAGGCGCTGCAGGCGGTGCAGGTGCTCGCGGGCCACGCAGCGGGTGAGGCGCGCACCGTACTGCAGTTACACGAGCTGCGGGCAGAGGCGCTCGAGGCGCTTGGACGGCCATCCGAGGCCGCGGCGGCACTGGAGCTCGCCTCTTGCATTGAGCCGTCCACCAAGCGCTCCAAGGAGGCCCAACGGCTGACCGAGCTCGCGGACCGGCTCGCACGGGCGCCGGGATCACAGGCGGACGCCGGCGGCGACGCCGACCTTGGAGAGGATGATAGCGAGGGCAACAGGAAGGGGGGCGCTGGCACTCCCGCTCACCACAACCTGCCGTGCCCGACGCCGAGCCTTTCCGAGTCACTCCCTCACGAGCGCCCGCTCGCACCGCTCTGCGTGCTGGGCGGGCGCACAGGCTCGGGCAAGACGGCCTTGCTCCACGCGCTCAAAGACATGGGTGAGCAGGTGCTTGACCTCGAGGGCCTTGCTGAGCACATGGGATCTGCGTTCGGGCGCGTCGGCCAGGTTCGGCCGCAGCCCAGCAACGAGATGTTCGAGAATCTTGTGGCGCTCGCATGGCGGCGCGCAGACGCATCGCGTGCGTTGTGGGTCGAGCACGAAGGACGCCATGTTGGCTCATGCCTTGTGCCTGCGCGGCTCTTCAGCTGCTTGCGAGCGCCCGAGCTTCTGGTGCTCCTCAACGTGCCTCGAGCAGCGCGCGTCCGGCACCTCGTTGCCATGTATGCGACCCAGGGCGCTGCACCGGCGGCATTCACCGAGGCCCTCGGCGGCTCCGAGGCCGTGAGCGCGGCCGTGAGCGCCATCGAAGAGCCCGGCGGCAAGGCCAGCGTGGGCGCCTCGACTGTTGCCGAGCTCGCGTCGGCCATCGAGAGCCTTTGCAAGCGGCGCGGCGGCGCGGCGACCGCAGCGGCGCTTGAGCAGCTCGCACGGGGCGACTACGCAGCCGTGGCGGACAGCGCCCTCGAGTACTACGACGCCCTGTACGACGAGTACGCCCGCTCCAGCCGGCGACATCATGTGCTCGAGGTGAGCTGCGATGAGGCGGGCCGAGCAGCGGATGCGACGAGGGTGCTCGCGGCCGTCCGGGAATGGCGAGTGGTGCCGCGCGCGCGCTCAGACGATCTGGAATCTAATGTCAAGTCGGTCCCTGAGAGCTTTAACTGAGCTTGGAGGTCAGGCGTGTCTGGAAGACTGTCAGTGCGGACTGTCACGTCGGGTGGCGCGGTGCGGGATTAGGCAAATTACTCATAAGGGTGCGGCGTGCGCGGATTCACAGTGTTCATCATTCTGTTCAAGGCCCGATGTGAGGTAATTGCCTGAATTGTGAATAGTGAGATGTGAGAAGGTCCCCCGCTTCTAGATCAAAAAATAAGTGCGCCCGGGGATAAGTGTTAAAGGGGTGTAAAACGGAAGTGGGCGAGACGAGGATCCAGAGACTTCACACTTCAGGGATGCGCCACTATGCCCGCACTCCGACCGGTACAGAGCACACTTGAGAGCGCGGAGAGGGATTCCCGCGTCAAACGTCGACGTGTAGCCCCTTATGTCAGTACTGATTTGGAGACTCGGAGCCTCGAGTGCCGCCGGTATCATACGGTATCCATGGCTACCGTACGCAGAGTCGACTTGGCGGAGCTCGGCAAGCTTCGTGAGCACCTGAATGCGGCTGCAAAGTGTGACGGGATGGCGACATCTTGCCCATCTTACCCTATAAAACGCCGACTGAGCTTTGGTCACACTGCATCAGGCGGAAGCAGCTCAAGCAGCGACACGCTGCGTCCTCAATCACCAGCGGAACTACGAGAGTCAGCAGGATTACTTCGGCGCTTTAACAGCTGGGCGATTGGCGAGGTTCCACAACCGCGGCGATGGATACTCACCATGCTTGCGTTCATCCCTGCGTATACCAAGGCGTTACTCGTAATCCAAGCAGCTGGACGCCGGCGGTTGGCAGTCAAGTGCCAAGCAGCCATGAGGCTGCAGCGGGCATGGCACAATTTCGTTGCAAGGCTCGAGGCGCTGGACAAATTGCACGGGCTGCGGCGCGTGAAGACGCTCCACTCTCTCATCGCTCGTAGTGAGACGCGTGCCGCGAGCGCAATCCAGCGGTGCTTTCGCGAGTGGTTGGCAGTCAAGTGCCGAGCGGCCATTAAGCTGCAGAGCGCATGGCGCGGTTGGCAAGCACGGCTCGAGACGTTGTTTGAGCTGCACGAGCTGGAGCGCATGAACGCGCTCCAACTGCTCATCGCTCGGGGTGAGACACGTGCCACGACAACAATCCAGCGGTGCTTTCGCCTGCACAGGGCAAAACTTTCCGCAGCTCAAAGGCAGCGTGAGCTGAGTGTCACCTGTATACAGAATAGGGCGCGTGGCATGGCCGCTCGGAAGTTACGTAGGCAAATGCGAGAGCAACGAATCGCTGCACTGTGCGAAACTGAGTACCAAGCAGCTGTCGAGCGTGCCATCGCCCGTGGCATGCACATCGCTGCAGCCATCATGCAGCAGGCGTTCCGCCGCCTGCAAATAGCACGGTTCGAAAGACAGCAGGCGGAGGAGGCGGAGCATCTCGCAGCTACGGAGGCGGCGATGCAAGTACAACGCGCGTCAGACTATAAGCGCCTGATTGAGGCGCGGCGAAGCACGGAATCGAAGATCTACACGGAGCTGCAACGGCGCGATTCAATCGAGCGAGAAGCACAGGAATCGCAGAAGCGGGCCTCTCTGATGCAACCCGTCGGCAAGCGCATCGCGGGACGTTTGGGCTACTCCGAGAAGTGGCAACCGCACGTGCTGAGTCTCGACGCCACCGGCGAGGTTCTCGAATGGCACCCATGCAAGCCCGACGGCGTCAGCACTGAACGGCGAGAGAAGGAGAGCCAGTCCGTGCTGCTCAGCACGATGCAGTACATCTCTATCTCAAAAGCCTTGCTGACCTTTACCGTCACAGCTGATATGCAAATGCATGAGTTCCGTGCAACTAGCCCCGACGCATTCTCTGCGTGGGTCGAGGCGCTCATGCCACTTTGTGCCCGGAGCTCGGAGGCAACAGATGGTGCAGAGCGCTCAGCCTCAGCCAGGGCATCGCATGAGCGATTGATGCGGGCGGCAGCAGCAGCAGTTGCTGCGGCGGCGGTGCAGCAGCTCGCGGTTCAGGCGCTTGACGCCGACGAGATGGTGGCGATAGCTACCGAACTGGACGCAGCCAGCGACAGCCACCTCGCCGACGCAGCCGAGCTCTTGGTGACTGGTCGCCCAAAAGTACACGCCACCCAGTCAGGTCGTCCAGCTCTGCGTGGCCTCCTACGTGGGGCAGCCGCCGCGCTCACCCCGTCGACGCTCCAAAGGGCGAAAACTGCTCATGCGGCGCCTTATGTCGACGCCCTAGCCAGTCCACTCACCGAGCAGGTGGAGCCGACACGAGTCGTCGCGAGGCCGATGAGCCCGGCGAGGGCGATCATGAAGGCGATGCGTCCCGGAACTCCCACTCTTGTTCCCTCATCGAGTAGAGTGGAAGATACTGGCGCGGGAGTATTTGCCGGCATTCCTGGGGGCTCAGCGAACAGCGCTGACCCTGACCGCCCGAGGGCGTTGCAGAGGGCGTCAACTGAGATCAGCTTCGAGCATCTCGAGAAGCTCAAGACGCAGGTGGCACAGCAGCAGGACACGTCCCGTCTGCGGCAGTTGGATGCCAAGGTCGCGGAGCTTGACCGAGAGTACCAACGGCGCAAGGGAACCAGTCCACCATCGGCTGTTCGGGTCAGTCCAACGTCGACCGTTCCGAGTCCTTTAGAGTCCATCCCATGAGTTAACCCTTGTTTTTACCATCAAGTCCACATTGGTGCGAGGAGCGTGGAGCGAGCGTGTGGAGCTTCACCTGGACACAAAATTCTAAGCAAGCAAGCAAGTGTGCTACTAGTGTCCTGTTTGACAGTTTGACAACGTTTCCGTTCGCAACAGCCTGACGATACCGAGCACGCTCCAGATCGACACGGAATCCCCAAGTATCATGCCGCCTCCGACCCTCAAACCAGCGTGCGCGGCCGCTCGCGGGCTGGACCTCGCCTTCGTGAGCGTTCTCCTCTCGGGCACGGTCACCACCACGAACATTCCCGCGTCGCTCGGCGTGGCTGTTGGCAGCAAGATGAGCATCTCCTTTCTTACGCTGCCTGCGCCTACAGACCGCATTGCCAACGACGGTTCCAACGTCCACATTACTGACGGGATCGGTGCATATCTGATCTGCACCGAGACCTTTGCGATCTCCTTCGACGGCAGCAGCATGAAGGGTGTAAAGGAGGGGGGAGACGACCTCTTCCTCGCGATCGTGTCCAAGCGACCAGTGAACGATGGCATGTACATCTCGCCCAGCGCCACCGTCCTCAAAGCAGTGCCAATCAAAGTGAACGGCACCGGCACCTTGTACCCGCCCGAGTGGACCCTGGACTTCAGCGCCGTCTACGAACGTGGCACTTTCTCCTCGCTGCACATGCAGCAAATCGCAGAAAAGACGTATGGGAAAGAAGGCCTGCAGAAGTATGAGGTCGCGTTGTCGACCCAGTTCTACAGCAACACCGTGCTCGAGGCCTCGATCGACTCCATCCAGTTTACGCCGTCCTGATGAGAGCTGAGTCATGGAGCTGCGTATGAGGTGCAGGAAGCGCATGAGATCGGGCGGAGAGACGGCGATGTATTCCATCAGGTATTGTTCGAAAACATTGTCTACGAGTTGGCGAGTTCATACGAGCGATAGTATAGTGCTCCTCCGTGTCCCCGACGACGCCGCACAGTCACCGCGTGAATCTCGCTGCGTGATCAATCTGTCTCGTCGACTTCCAGTCTCGTCAGACGTCACGCGTGACGGACGCGAGACGGCAGCAATGGGCCGTGGCGTCTTGCATCTTGTGTTGCTCACGATGCCCGTATTACAGATCGCCGCTCTTCGGCTCGAGACGCGGATATCGCTTCGTGCTGGCGCGGTGGCCGCGCGTCCGGTGATCGGTGTGCGTGCTGCGGTTGTACGCGCGTCTGCGGAGGACGGCTCGTCACCACCAGCGCGGCGGACTTTGCGTATCTCCGTGCCAAGCGGCACCAACGAGCTGCTCGCGGCGCGCACAGTGGAGCAGACGCAGAAGAAGCAGAAGAAGAAAGGCATTCGAACGGTCAGCATCGGTGGCACCGAGCTCACTTTCAGCCATGACATGTCAACCACCTTCTTCTGGGCAGGGCTCATGCTTTGCCTCTTAACGATCAAGATCGTTAAGCTCGCGGCTCAAGGCAACCTTCGGGCGGTGCTGGGCGAGGAGGCGAATTACAAGCACATTGCACGCTCGGCCGCGGAGGAAGCCGAACTGCACGAGTTCTGCTGCGAGCGGTGTGGCTACACGATATTCCCCGCGCGTGGCCGTGATGGCAAGTTCTTTCCGGACAATTTCGTCTGCCCGAACGAAAAGTGCAAGGCACCAAGGGAGGCCTTCTTCGACATGACCGACCTCTCCGATCCGCGCACCGTTGAGGCGCTCAAAAACGACCAGGACTTCGACTACGAGATTGAGAAGATTACAGTGACGCTCAAGGACACTGAGGAGGCGCCGCCACCGCCTGCAGCTACGAAAGCTGCGCCGCGGCCTGCTGCACCGTCGCCGCCGTCACGTCCGCCGCTACGGCCACCGCCAACGCCGCCACCGGCGCCACCAGCTGCCGCCGCTCCTCCGCCTCGACCACCGTCATCGCCGCCGCCGCCACCATCGAAGCGTGCGACTCCGCCGTCTGCGCCACCCACGGCGGGCGACGACGGCTTCGATCCGCTGAACAACCCGTTGCTTTGAGGTACGCATTAGGCAGCAGGCGGCATCGATGGCAACTCTGACCTGCTGTCGGAGCTGGCCATATCGCATGCGCATGTGTGTGGAACGGTATGCGACCCCCTCGGCCGGGTGTCCGGTGAGCGGTGTCGTGTGCGCGAGGCGGTCACTCTCGATCATTCACGGGGCTGGGCGGCGAGTATGATTGTGGAGAGCTGTGCTAAAACGTGGCCGGTGTGTCACCGGTCGTTTGTTGATTGGCTAGCAGGACTTGAACGATAGTCTTGACATCTCACACATTCGACATTTCCCGGGCTTCCGGGGCCCGGCGCGGGAGAGCCGGCGGGGGGACCGCGTCCGGACGACCGGGACGAGACGACGAGACTGTCCGGTCGAGCGCCCCCGCCTGTCGGCCCGCGGCCCTGGCCGCCCCCCCCGTCGATAGACGATACCTCCGACCTCCCGGAGAGTGCAGAGTCAGAGTGCTGGAGCGTGGAGCGTGGAGGTGGAGCGGATCGCGAAGACGTCCGAAGCGGCCCCGAGCGCGCGAGCGTCGCGTCCGGTCGTCGCGACTCGCGCGAGACAGTCGACCGACGACCGCCCGCCACGCCCGCCAGACCACATCCGGTACGTCGGGGTACCGACCGGGGACAGGTTATTGATTCGGAGCGGAAGGCCCGCCGCGAAGCCGGTTTTAATAGTAAGAAACGGCGCGCGGGGAGAGACCGCCGAAACCCGAATGGCGAATCGCGAAAACCCGGAAATCACCATGATCAGGTACGTGACCTATGAGGTAATCAGCGCAAATCACCGGACACCGCCGCACGCGCCAGCCCGCGTGCCCGCGCGCGCGATTCTCATTCTGACAGCTCTTGACAGCTCTCTCCCCCCCCGGTCGATCCCGGACTTTCACATGTGTACTCGACTGTAGAGATAAACGCGCCGGTACTAACAGCCGCCGTAGCCTTCCCCGGACACAGACATAAAAGACGTCCTACTCTTACTATAGACGCCCGCGGCGTGGTCCCTCTGAACCTGCTGATTGGGATGTCTGACACACGACACGTGTCCCGGGAATCCCGGAACGAAACTGAACGTCTGGCGGTTTCCCTATAGGAACGTCTGGATTCTTTCCACGATTGAGCATCGAGGATCTTGAGGTCATCGAGTCGGCCCCGCGAGAAACCCCGTCAAATCTCCGTCTTACATACGTCATGTGATTCGGGCATCGCGAGGTCTGAGTCGGCAGCGGGTTCTCTCACTTCCACGCCTGGGCCGTGCCACGGCTTGATGAGGCTGAACACGAGTAACAGCGTGGGGGGGTGGCCGAACCAGTGGCCGGGGTGAGGAGAGATGCCACACTGCTCGTTCCTGCGACCGCCCCTCCGACGTCGATGGCGCTTCTATGCGAGGGGTCGCCGACGCGCCGCCGGAGATGCTCGTTGAGCTCCTCGTACTCGATCATGCCGGAGCGATCGTTGTCGAGCGAGTCAAACGTGAGGTCGTAATCGGACTTGTGGGCGACGACGCCGAGCTTCTGCAGCGCGAGCCGGAACTCGCGCTTGTCAATCTTGCCCGACTGGTCCTTGTCAAACTCGCGGAACGTGTCACTTATGCGGCTCAGGTTCTTGGCAAACACCATCTTGAGCTGGCCGATGATACCAGCAACGCTCGCCTTCTGCGCGGGTGTAAGCTCCAGCGGCTTGGGCGACTGGCTCCGGGTCGAGTACTTGGCATGGGCGCGCTGGGCGCAGGCCGAGGATCCGGAAGTCCCAGGCGAGGGCAAGGCCGTGCACGCGCGAGGCGGCTGGCCCACCCAGCCGCCATTCGAGGCGGCGTAGCTGCCAGGATATAGGATCGCCTCGTCACAGGAAGCCCCGAGCGGCCCACCACTTCTGCCACCGCCAGTCCCGTCGCGTACCCGCCACCCGCCGGTCCTGGAGGTGGAGCTGGCGCAGGAGTCGAAGTGTGGGTCGTGAACAGGAGCGCTCTGGGTGTGAACAGGAGCGCTCTGGGTGTGAACAGAAGCGCTCTGGGTGTGAGCAGGAGCGCTCTGGGTGTGAACAGGAGCGCTCTGGGTGTGAACAGGAGCGCTCTGGGTGTGAACAGGAGCGGCTCCGCCCGGGCCACCAGGTTTTCCCGGCGCGGAGTAGCCGGCGGCGGTAGCGGCAGCGGCAGCAGCGCCGGCGCACGCAGCACGCAGCGCCGCGCGCGCCTCGTCCCTTTCGGCCTGTGCCGTGACAAGTTTTGTGGCGAGCGCGGCGGCAGCAGCGCTAGCGACCACCGCCGCCGCCTTCGCCCCCGTCACCGTCGCCGAGCGGCCGTGGCTCAGGTCGTACGCATGCAGCCGCGCGATCGCTTCCGGATCGTATGGCAGCCCCGATGCATACCCTGGCCACAGCTCGCCCGGCGCCAGAGTAGCCGCCACTGGTGCCGCTCTGCTAGCGGCGTCTGCAGAGCCGGCGTCGCCGTGCGCATGGGCGCGGACGGCTCCGGCTGCGCTTCGCGGCGTCGACGCGTTCGAGTACGAGGCGGAGCGACTCATCTGACGTGCCTCGATGGCCTGCTTGATCAAGGCCATCGGGCGCGCCTCGATGGCCTTCAGTAGCTGGGCGGAGTGCTTGTCGTCGATACGCTTGGTCGACGACTGCTTGAGCTTCTTGAGCTCCGCTGCGCGGAGAGCCCACTCCCTCTCGCGCATCTGGCGTACCTCCTCGCTCGCCACGCGCTGGTCACGTCGACGCTGCTCCTTCTCGTTGAGCTCCGCTGCCTTCACCTCCGCCTCCGCTTCCGCCAGGGCCTCGGCGGCCGTCATTCGAAGGAGGCCTGACGGAGGCGTGGGCTCGGCTTTTGCATGTGACGCGCACCCGTTCGCAAGGCCAGGCGTTCCCTCGCCATCGATGCGGTATGTGGAGGCGCCGCCAGCCGCGCTGTCGGCCGAGCTGAGCGAGTGGCGGCGGCGCTCGCGACCTGTCTCCACCTTGGGCGCCGCGTGCTGCTTGAGATTCTCGAGCTCGCCTGAATGCATGCGCCAAGACCCGCGCATGCTCACGCGCAGCTCCTCGTCACGCAGCCGCTGCGCCTCCTTGTACGCGAGCCACACCTCGTTGGCCGCGCTCTCGCGCTCGTGCTGCTCACCGTTGGGCGGAGGCGGCGGCGGCGGCGGCGGCGGCGGCAGCGGCGGCGACGTTGGCTTTGCACCTGTCTTCCATGGAGGCCGGCGCTCTTGCGTCTGTGGCGTCTGCGGCACATGCGGTGGTGCGGGTGCCGGCGCGAGTGAGCCTGAAGACGTCAGCCCCGACTCGGCGCGGCGCCGCAACTCTGCGACTGATGCGCCGGAGGCCTCGGGAGGGGCCGGTGGCGCAGTCTGGTCCTCCGCTCTGGACTGACTTCGCGATGTCCAGTTGACTTCGCGATCGAGCTTCTCGAGGCGCTGCTGGCGCACGCTGGGCGAGGTGAGACTGAGCAGTTCCGCATTGCGCGAGCGCTCCAGCGAGGCCACCTCGCGCTGCAGGATGGCAATCCGGGCAGCATCTTCTGCTGGGATTGGTCGGCTACCATGGCGCGTGTCGATGCGTTGCTTGAGTACGCGCAGCGCTGTCTGCTTGCGCTTAAGCGCCGAATCTATCGTCCCAAGCCTGTCCAGGGCGCCAGCCATGTTGCTTTTTTCCATCGGCACCCTTAGGGCGAGCGGCGGTCGCCAAGAGCCCTTTCCCGGCCGGTGGGCAGCGGGGAAGGCGCGAGCGTACGGCAGAAGACGTCGATATTCACAGGGACAACACCCCAACCCGCAGTGACCCCTAATCGAATTCGTCACGTTCAAAAGAGTTGATTCCCAGCAATCAATTGAAGGCCTCCCGCGGAATTCGCTACGGAGATTCTTCGTCGTGGCGGCGGGTAGTCATGGTGGAGCTGAAGCGAACGTTATCCGGCTTCCAGACGGTGCAGCGCACGCTTTCTGGCTTCAAGACGACCATGCGGCGCAAGCCGAAGGCGGCGGCGGAAGCTCCAACGGCCGCGGAACCCGCACCTGAGCAGCCTGAGAAGCAGATTAAGCTGGAACAGGCCGCGCCGCCCACGCCACGCACTGGCACGAGATTCTTCAGGGCGCTCTCCTTTTCAAAGAAGGGGAAGAAGGAGGGTGCTCGCGCACTCACATCCAGCGATCCCGTGGCAGCTCCCGCTCCCGTTACAGCTCCGCCCACCACCAGCGAGCGCAGCGCCCCACGCTCGCCGATGCCTGATCGCACGGTATCCGATGGGATGCCGCCGGAGCCGGCCCCAGAGGTCGAGGATGATCTTTTTGAGATGACAGTACCTGAGGGTGTGATGCCGGGTGACATGCTGCAGGCGACGACTCCCAGCGGCGTCACGGTACGCCTCGAGGTTCCCGAGGGAGCCGAGCCTGGCACTATCCTCACATTCACGCTACCAGCTGCAGAGGCGCACCCCCCGCCGCCAGTCGCGCCCGAGCCGCCAGTCGCGCCTGAGCCACCAGTCGCGCCTGAGCCACCAGTCGCGGCTGTGCCACTTGCGCCAGCGCCCGCGCCCGCGCCAGTCGAGGCTTCCGCAGTGATCAGCGAAGCGCTGGAGGCTGCGGAGGCGACGGGCGAGGCGGACATGGCGACGTACCGACAGGTGGCGTCAGAGGTTACCACTGAGGTGCTCGCGGCGGCGCTTTCCGAGAGCTCGGAGAAGGCCGCACCTCCCGTCGTGATGGAGGTGCTCGCGGCGGCGCTTGGCGAGAGCCCGGAGAAGGTAGCAGCTCCTCCCGCCGCGATGGATGTGGAGACGGAGACGGTGCAAAATTCGGCGCCGGCCCGTTCGGTCATGGAGACGCCAACCTTCGTGATGGAGGAGGAACCGGAGTACAAGGCGCCGCCGCCTGTGAAGGTGCGAAAGGTGCCTGTGGCTCCACCGATCATCAAAGCTCGCGTCAAAGAACCCAGCTTATGCGAGGCGATGGCCGTATGCTTTGGCGGCAAGTGAGTCTAGGACAGGCGATGCGCCCAGGATGCGGCCGGCCGCGGCTCGCCTCGGCTGCGGCCCGTGCGGCGTGTGCCACCGAGGGGCGGTGGCGGTCTGGTGGTGCGGTGTGCGGCGAAGAAGGGATCATGGTTGTGGCGCGTTGCGGGATGTCGGATGTGACCACTGTTGGGCGGTCAAGCTGTTGGAGTTTAGCTGTTGCATGGGCCATGTCCGCGTGACGTGTTGGCGATCCTGCATGGGCGATGGCCGCGTGATGTGCGCCTGTCGAGGGCCTGTGCGCGGTCGTGCCCTGCACGCTGCACCGGCACCGCGCGCGGCGGTCGCTCGGTTACTACAACGGTGCATAGGTGCTCACGTGCTCTGGCGAGCCGTCAGCGAGCCGTTATCTCGCCGAGGTCGTACTAAATTAAGTATTTTAAGCCCAAAGGTGCACGCACTCGTAAACGCCGCGGTATCGGCGTATACATACCTTCATACGCGTGCGATATGGCGGTTGGCGCGGGTTATCGCCGACGCGTGCGGTGGTCGCCCGACTTGAGCCCTGGCTGTCGAGCTGTCGAGCTGTCGAGGCGTTGTCGAGGCTCCGTCGAGCCGCTGTCGAGGCCTAGCCTGTCGAGCCTGTCGAGTTCCTGTCGAGCCTGTCGAGGCTGACTCCATGCGCCGGCGCGTCGAGTTGCTGTCGAGGGCTGTCGAGGGCTGTCAAGTTTCTCTGTCGAGGCTGG